>ENA-OZEU01000158-OZEU01000158.1-human-gut-metagenome-genome-assembly--contig:-NODE-158-length-17263-cov-8.708740_pt1 | contig 17263 bp, 13 predicted proteins | sample MGYA00244608_ERZ653614 | MGnify/ENA primary metagenome ERZ653614 (study PRJEB26926, sample SAMN06165166) | human gut metagenome | biome: ENVO:00009003; feature: ENVO:2100002; material: ENVO:00002003...
TCTCCAGTTCCTTCGACTTTCCAGCGGTAGCGATAATGAATGCACCTCCAAACAATAATCCATAGTGTTGCAATATTTGGCATAGAAAACGCGGCCGCCCATTTGCAGGACAGCCGCGCGAAATTTCACACAAAAGCGCAGTTCGTTCAAAGAATCGAACCGTGTTTGGGTATAGCCCGGGGATTCCGACCCCACAAGGCGAGCGCGGCACAGGCCGTAGCTGCTTTCTTTACCGGAACAGTTTACCACACCCACAAAGCCCTGTCAAGCACTTTTACGCGATTTCAGGGAAAAATATTCTGAGATGGATCAAATCTCTCAGTCGCGCTAACACGCGCCAGCAATGACGGAGAGGTTGGACAGAGCATCACTTGACCTCGATCAGTTTTCCCAGCTCCAGCGAGTAGATGCCCTTATAGGTCACCAGTTTCGGGGCAAAGCGCTTGCTGATGGCAAGAGCATAGAGGTCAAGCTGGGCGCGATAGGCGGCAAGGAAGTCCGCTTCGGATTTTCGGCGGTCCGTCTTGTAATCCAGCAGCTCCAGGTGGTCCGGGAACACCAGCACCAGGTCAGCGATGCCCTGCACCAGCACTTTTGCCTGTGCCACGGCAGCGCTGTCGGCGGGGGCAGTGCCCTGGGCGGTCAGCACCTCGGCGGCAGGCAGGGCCGTGATGAAGTCCAGCTCCCGCAGCACCTCATCTGCGGCACAGATGCGCGCAAAGGCTTCGCTCTCCACAAAGCGGCGGATGCGCCCTGCATCCAGCTTCTCCGCAATTTCGGACGAGGTGAGCTTTGCTTCCACCTGCCGGTCACGCTCGGCGGGGATCGCCGTTTCCAGCGTGCCTGCCTGTTTTGCCGCCGCAAGGGCCGCAAAATCGGCGTGCTCCAGGAAGGCGTGGAGGGCCGTGCCCATCTCGGCGGCGGTCAGGCCGTCCTTTGCCAGAAAGCCCGGGCGCTCCAGCGTGGTCTGCTCTGCCTTGTGGACGATGCCGGTCACGCTGACCTTGGCGGGCACTTGGGCCAGCTCCGCCGCAGGGTACTGCCAGGCAAAGCCCTGCCGCAGTGCCTCGGTCAGGGCCGGGTCTGCCTGGGCCAGCGGCCTTTCCTCCAGTTCCGGGTCGGGCGGCTCCACGCCCTCGGGCAGCGCCTGCTGCACTGTCAGGGTGATGGTGCTCCCGGTATCCGCAAAGGGCAGTTCCAGATCCTCGGCCAGTCGGCGCAGAGGGCCGCCGTTGGGGTGGACGAGCAGGGCCGCGCGGAGCCAGTCGGCAAAGCTGTTTGCCTGCCGGCAGAGCGTCTGCCCCGCCCCGGCTTCAAGGAAGGCCGCCGCTCTGGTAAAGGGGTTGGAGGTCTTTCCGATGCCCAGCGGCACGGTCAGGATAAGCTTATCCTGCGCGCGGGTCAGCGCCACATAGAGCAGGCGCATCTGCTCACTGCGCATCTCGGCGGCGTGGACATTGGAGAGCGCCGTGTAAGCCGCCGTCTTGTAAGCGCCCTCGCCCTCCTCGGGGCGCAGGCGCAGGCCCGCTCCATACATCCGATGCAGGAGCACCGGCTGGCGGGTATCGGCGGCATTGAAGCGACGGGCCGTGTCGGCCACGAACACCACCGGGAACTGCAGCCCCTTGGAGCGGTGGATGGTCATCACGGTCACACAGCCGGGGCGGGAGCCGCCGGGCACGGTATCCTGCCCCGTGGAGCCTGCCAGCGCCGCAGCGTCAATGGCCCGCACCAGCGCCGAGATGCCGCCGGAGCCGGCCCCGGCACAGAAGGAAGCAAACCGCCGGGCATCCTCCCGGCGGCGGGCACCGTTTTCCATCACGCCCAGTGCGGCAAGGTAGCCGGTGGAAGCAAAGATCTCCTCCAGCAGCTGTTCTGCCGGGACACTGCGGGCCATCCGGCGCAGCTCGGTCAGCCGGGCATAGAACGCCCGGACTTTTCCGGTAAAAGGGGTGTCCTCCCCGCTGTTCACGGTGAGCAGCAGCGCGCCGTAGAGGCTGATGCGCTGGGGGGCGTTTTCCCCCTGCTGCTTCTGGATCTCTTCGGCTCTGGCCCGCAGGCGGACAAGGTCGTCATCGGTGAAACCGAACAGCGGGCCCAGCATGGCGGCGGCAAGATAGATATCCTGCGCCGGGTTGTCAATGACCTTCAGCAGAGCGATGAGGGGCCGGATGTGGGGGGCATCCAGCAGGTTTTCGCGGGCATCCGCATACACCGGGATACCCCGGGCGGTCAACGCTTCCACATAGGCCGGAAAATCAATGCGCGCCGCCAGCAGGATGCAGCAGTCCTCGTACTGCACCGGGCGGGTGGCACTGCCGTCCCGCACCGGCTCGCCGCTCTGCACCATCTCCTCGATGCGCCGGGCGATCCAGCCCGCGTCCGTTTCTGCGGTGTCATCGGGCAGGAAATGCGCCTCCACGCTGCCCGTGTATTTCCCGGGTGCCCCGCAGACCAGCCGCTGGCCGTCGCCGTAGGCCGTGTCGCCGAGTTCTGGGGACATGAGCCGCTCAAACAGGAAGTTGATCCCTTCCACCACCTGCGGAGCCGAGCGGAAGTTGGCATCCAGCGCCAGCATGGCATCGGTGCCGGGGGCTCCCTCTGCCGGGCGGGGCCGCGCTGCGCCGCCAGGCAGGGCGGGCCAGCTGTCCAGTTTTTCCCGGAAGATGCTGGGGTCTGCCTGCCGGAAGCGGTAGATGCTCTGCTTCAGATCTCCCACCAGGAAGAGGTCGTCCCCCGCCGGGGATGCAAGGCACCGGTACAAGGCATCCTGCAGGGCGTTGGTGTCCTGATATTCATCCACCATCACGGCGGCGTAGTTCTGCCGGATGACCCCGCACAGCGCAGTGGGGGTGCCGTCCGGGTCACGGAGCAGGCGGAGGGCCTGATGCTCAAAGTCGCTGAACTCCAGCAGTTTCCGGTCCCGCTTTTTGGCCGAGAACCGGGCATCGAAATCCCGCACCGCCGCGAACAGGGCCCGCAGGCGGGGCTCCGCGGCCCTGCGGTCTGCCTCAGCCTCCTCCTCACTGCAGGGGATCAGCTCAAGGATCTGCGCAAACAGGGCCGCGCCTTCATCGGCGCGTGTGCGGATGACTTTTTTGTGCTCGCCGTTCAGCCGCTTTTTCATCCCTTTCAGGCCGGGCAGTTCCTCCATGCCCAGCACATAGGGGGTCAGCAGATCGTAAAGCGGGGTCCACTCCCCCGCCACAGCCAGCTGTTCTACCCTGCCCAGCAGGGCGGCAGCCTTGTCCAGCCGTTCCTGTGCATCGGTATATTTTTCCAGCACGGCATTCTTTGCCTTTTCCCGGGCAGAGGGCGTTTTCTTTTCCTCGGCATCGGCCAGCTCCTGCTCCCGGTCGCCCGGGCAGTCAGCCAGCGCGGCGCGGAACAGTTCTCCTGCTGCCCTGGCACTGCGGGCAGCTTCGGCCAGCAGCAGATCATGCCAACAGGAGGCGGCAAATCCATTTTCCTCCTGCCACGGAGTCAGAAATTCCTCCAGCTTTTTATCGTAATCGGGCAGGGCGCGCAGGAAATCGTAGACATGCAGGATCGTCTCGCCCGCCGCGCGGTCGGTGCGGCCCTTGCCGTAGAGGTCGGCAAAGGCACAGAAATCCGGGTCGCGGTAGGCATTTTCCAGCGTCTCGCTCAGGGCAGAGGCCCGCAGGAGCTCCACACTGCCAGGGTCTGCGGGGGAAAAGTCCGGCGGGATATCCAGCGCCTGAAAGTGCTTGCGCAGCAGGTCCAGACAGAAGGCATCGATGGTGCAGATGGGTGCGCGCTGCAGCAGCATCCGCTGGCGGCGCAGCGCGCCATTGCCGGGTTCCGCCTGGCTGCGCTTCAGAAGCGCCTGCCCGATGCGGGCCCGCAGCTCTGCCGCCGCCGCATTGGTAAAGGTGACGATGAGCAGACGGTCCGCATCCACGGGATGCTCCGGGTCGGTAATGAGCCGGACAGCCCGCTCCGTCAGAACAGCCGTTTTGCCGCTGCCCGCCGCCGCGCTCACCAGCAGCGCGCCGCCCCGGTCCTCGATGGCGGCCCGCTGAGCGGGGGTCCACTTGGGTTCACTCATGCCTGTTCCTCCTCTCCCTCTTCGGGCTGCCCGGGAGCCTCAAAGGGCTTTGCGGGAGCCTCCAGCGCCCGCTCCCCGATACCGGTCTCGTGGCAGCAGACAAATCCGTAATCACACCACTGGCAGGGACTCCGGCCCGTGACCAGCGGCTCGGCGGCGATCTGCCCCTCATAGAGCTGCTGGCCCATCCGGGTCACAAGATCATCCAGATGCAGCTGGATACGGTTCAGCTTGGCGATGTCTGCCCGCTTGTCCTTCTGGTAGGGGCTGGGCGCGCCTTTGTAATAGGAGAAGGGCAGGTATCTGCCGGTCTCGTCGGCATCCATGGCATCGAACAGCTTCTGCTCGTCCCGCACCAGACCGTCCAGTTTGTATTCCACACTGTGGGCCGCCTTTTCGCGGGTGGTGGTCTCAGGGGCCGGGTCGGCCAGCAGGTAGAGCACACCCGCCGGTTCCGCCCCCGTAAAGCGGCCGCTTTTATCCCGGGTCAGGCTGAACAGGTAGAGCAGCATCTGGCAGTCCAGACCGCAGTAGACCTCCTTCAGGTCCAGCTTTTTGGTGCCGGTCTTGTAGTCCACCACCCGCACCCAGCGGGTGCCGTCCTCCTCCACCCACTCGTCGGCACGGTCCACGGTGCCCACCAACTGGACGGTGCGCCCGTCCGACAGGTGATACACCTGGGCAGGCACGGCATCCTCGCCCCGGCCGATCTTCAGCTCACAGGCCACGGGCTTGAAGCTGGACTGCCGCTGCTCATCCCGCAGGTAGAGCAGCAGGCTCGTCATGCTCTTTTTCAGGCGGGAGAGCAGATAGGCAAAGCGGGCGGTATCCTCGGGCAGATAGCGCTTGGCGTACTCGTCCACCAGCAGCGCGGCAAGGCCCGCCATAGCCTCATCGTCCAGCTCCATAAAGGGCTGCAGCGCCGCCATGGGGTTGTCCGGGCCGGGGTGAGGGTCCAGCGCCATCTGCAGCACCCAGTGCATCAGGGTGCCGCTCTGGTCGGCGGAAAGCTCGGCCCGGCGGCGGGGCCTGAGCCCCAGCACATACTGCAAAAAGTAGCCGTAGCGGCAGGTATAATATTTTTCCAGCTGGCTGGGCGAAATGCGCAGCTTCCGCCCCAGCAGCGCTTCCAGCGCAGGCAGGTCATGCACCTGCCGGGGGGCAGTGTCGGCCATCCGGCGCAGCAGGGCAAGGCCCTGCAGCTCGGTCTCGCCGGGGGTGTGCAGAGCTTTTGTCAGGCTGGCACGCTCGGTCTCCGTCAGGGGCCAGCCGCCGCCCAGACAGTCCAGCCCATCTGCGGGAGTGGCCGCAAGGTCCGTCAGTTCCAGCTCCGGGGCAGCTGGGGCCAGCGCTTCCACGAGGGGTTCCAGCGCAGCGCAGAGGGTCTGCCCCTGCCCCTTGGGCCAGCTGAGCCACAGCCCCTTTGCAGGAGCGGTCAGGGCCTTGTAGAAGCAGACCTGCTCACGCACCACACGGTTCTCAAAGCAGTCGGGCAGGTCGATCTCCTGCGCCATCAGGGCATCGCGGTCGGCGTGGGTCAGCAGACCCACCTCGCCGGGCGCGGCCGGGAATTCCCCCTCGGCCAGCCCCAGCACAAACACATAGTCCGGCGCGTCCAGACGCATCTTGCCCGCGCTGGCCAGCACCACCGCGTCCAGAGTCTGGGGGATGTGCCCCAGGTCGGACGAGCGGAGCAGCAGCCCGAACAGGTCTTCATATTCGGCCACGGTCACGGTCTGCTCCCCCAGCAGATGGGCCATCTCGTTCAGCAGCCCCATGACCACGTTCCACTCCCGGGCGGCTTCCTCCGCCGCCGGGATACCCCGGCCCGCGCGGATGGCTTTTACCTGAGCAGCCTGCTGTTCCTCAGCTCCCAGCGTTTTCAGGCAGAAATACACCGCCCGGCTGATGGCCTCGGCATTGACCCCGCGCACCTTGGCCCGGAACGCATCCACCGCCCCCACGAGCAAGGCACGGGCATGTTCTGCCCGCTCCCGGTTGCGGAGGTCCTCTTCGGTCAGCTCCTGTTCTCCAAAGCCCTTGGGGCTGCGCTCGAACTTCTCCCGCCAGGCCGCCGCCGTGGGGGCCCAAGTGTAGGCATAGTTTTCCAGCGCACAGACCTGCTCCTCGCTCAGGGCACACAGGCCGGTCTTGGCAAGGGTGGTCAGGTTCTCGGTCAGGTCGGCTCCCCGGGCGATCTCCAGCAGGGCCCGCACCGCCGTGGCCGGGGCGCTGAATTCCGGTGTGGTGGGTTCATCGCAGTACAGGGGGATCTCCGCCATCCGGAACTCATACCGGACTGCGGCACGATACTTGGCGATATCGCGGCAGACCACAGCGATCTTTTCGCACCGCACGCCCTGCCGCATCAGCCGCCGGATGGCACCGGCAGCGGCACGGGCCTCCTCCTCCCGGCTGGGCGCGGCAAAAAGCCGCACCTCGCCCGCCGGGGCATCCGCGGTGCAGCTGCCGGTTTCCAGCAGCTCTGCCACTGCGGCAAGGCCCGGGGCGTTCCGGTGGCGCAGATCCTTGCGCAAAAGCTGCGGAACGGCCACCTCCGCCCCATTTTTCCGGGCCAGCTGGCGCAACTGCGCCGCCACCTGCTTGGCCCCGGAGAACAGGCTCAGGTCACCGGGCAGCAGGGGGGCACCATCATCGCAGAGGGCCACCGTCACGCTGGGCAGCGCCGCCAGCATGGCCCCCAGCAGCCGCTTTTTGGGGGCGTTGAAGGTATCGAACTCATCAATGAACACCGCCCGGTCCCGCAGAAACTCCGGCAGGCTGTGCCGGGCCAGCGCTTCCTCCAGCCGGGCTCCGGCCAGCTCCAGCCGGTCAGAGGGGTCCATGCCGCTGCGGGCCAGCAGGGTCTCGTAGCCCTGAAAGATGAGGGCCAGCTCACTGAGCTTACCGCTCTCGGCTCCGCAGGCACCGGCCAGCTGTGCCAGCTGCCGGCCAGAAAGGCCCGCGCTCTTCAGCTCGTCGATGGTCTGAGCCGCCATCTGGCAAAAGGCCGCACTGCGCCGGTGGCGGTGATAATAGTGGACATTGTCCTGCAGCTCCTCCAGCGCCCGGCGCACCAGCACGGCACGGCCTGCGTCAGAGAGGGTCTGCACCGCCGCGCCGCCCTCGGTGGAAAGGATCTTTTCTGCCAGACTGGTAAAAGAAAAACTCTCCACCATGCCGGACAGGGCATCCCCCAGTTCACGGTAGATGCGGCCCTCGGTGCTGGAAGTGAATTGTTCCGGCACCAGCAGGATGCTTTTTTCCCCTTTTTCGGCCCGGGTGCGGATGCGCTGGTACAACAGCGTTGTTTTTCCGCTGCCGGAGCCGCCCAGAAGTAGCTGTAACATTGTTTTCTCACTTTCTCTGCATCTCAGCCCAAGCCACCGAACTGACCCAATATGCCAAGGGCTCCCCTACTAGGGGAGCTGGCGAGCCAAAGGCGAGACTGAGAGGTTTAATCACTTTATTTTACCGCAAAATTGAAGAAAAATCTATTCTGTGGTAAACTGAGGAAAAACAGCAAAACAGGAGGGGCACTTCCCCATGAAGATTCTAGCAGTTGATTACGGTGCCAGCCGCACGGGGCTTGCGGTCTGCGACCCCACCGAGTTCCTGACCACGCCCATCACCCCCCAGATCACCCTGAAGGCCCGGCCCAAGGTAGCCGCCGAGGTCTGCCGCATTGCCCAGGAGCAGAAGGCAGAGCTCATTGTGGTGGGCCTGCCGCTCAACATGGACGGCACCGAGGGCGAGCGCGCCGAGAAGAGCCGCAAGCTGGGCAAGACTTTGCAGATCTGGAGCGGCCTGCCCGTGCGGATGTGGGACGAGCGGCAGTCCACCTGTGAAGCCGCCGATATCCTGGACGAGGTGGGGACTTTTGGTGCCCACCGCAAGGCCATTCTGGATTCCGTCAGCGCCACGGTCATTCTGGAAGATTACCTCGCCTGGCGCAAGGAGCACCCCGGCGAAATTTGAACCGGAAGCAAAAAGAGACGCTTTTCAGCGCCTCTTTTTCGTTTATATGGGTAGTGTCACGGTAAAGCAGCTGCCCTGCCCGAGGGCACTGTTCACCTGAATACTGCCGCCGTGGAGCTCCAGCACCTTTTTCACCATGGCAAGGCCCAGACCGTTGCCCTGGGTGGTGTGGCTGGTGTCGCCCTGATAGAACTGTTCAAAGATGTGCGCCTGCGTGTCGGCGCGCATCCCCTCGCCCTGATCGGTCACCGAGATCATCAGGGCGCTTTTTTCTTTGCGCAGGTTCACGGCCACGGTGCCGCCCTCAGGGCTGAACTTGGCGGCGTTGTCCAGCAGATTGAGCCAGACTTCTTTCAGCAGCCCCTCGCTGCCGGTGTACTCTGCCGGGGCAAGATCGGCATCAAAATCCAGCTCCTTCTGCCGCCACTTCTGCTGGGTCACCAGCACGCTCTGGCGCAGCTGTTCATCCAGCGGGAAGGCTGCTTTGTCGGTCAGGATCGTCTGGCTCTCCACCCGGTTCAGGGTCAGAATATTCGTTGCCAGGTCGGCCAGCCGCCTGCTCTCGTCCCGGATGATGGTCAGGTATTCCTTCTGGTCCTCGGGCGGCAGCTGCTCCTCCAGCAGCAGGTCGGCAAAACCGCTGATGCTGACGATGGGCGTTTTGAATTCATGGGAGAAGTTGTTGATAAAATCTTTCCGCAGGATCTCAGTGCCGCCCAACTCCTCCGCTGCCTTGTTGAAGCTCTGCTCAAACTCGACCATCTCCCGGGGCACGTAGCCGTGTTCCGCGTGATTTACACGCACGGTAAAGTCCCCGTTTGCCAATTTTTTCATAGCCTCAATGTTCCGCTGCAATGGGTGGATAAAGACCATCCGTATCATCACCACCATGCTCACAGCGATCAGGATGCAGACGGTATAGACAAAGGCCAGTGCACCACCGAGCTCGACCTGTCCATCGTGATAGAGAAATCCCTCGTCCACACCGGCCAGGACCAGCACGGTGTAGACGGCCAGCAGCAGAAAGACCATGAAAAAGAGGTTCAGGATCAGAAGCATGGTCAGGTTCAGGGTCTCCATGCCGCTGCGCAGCCGGTTGAATGCGTTTTTCATCATCCTCACACTTTCTTTACAGCACGGTACCCCAGACCCCGCACGGTCTGGATCTCAAACTCCGGCCAATCATAAAAACGGTTGCGCAGGCGGTTGATGTGGACATTCACGGTCTTGTCATCGCTCTCGCTGTCGATGCCCCAGATCTCGTCCAGCAATTCCATCCGGGTAAAGGTGCGCTCCGGGTAGGCCAGCAGTTTGTACAGCAGTTCAAACTCCTTGGGCGGCAGGGTCTGCACCTCCATCCCCCGCCGCACGGTGCGGCTGTCCATATCCACCACCACATCCCCCACCGTGATCTTATGCTCATCCACGATGCGGGCCCGGCGGAGCAGAGCCTTGATGCGGAGCAGCAGCTCGGTCTTATCCGGCGGCTTGGTCATGTAGTCATCCGTACCCACCAGAAAGCCGGTGTGCTTGTCCTCAGGCAGGGCCTTGGCCGTCAGCATCAGGATGGGCATCATGCTGCCGCCATCCCGGATGGCCTGGGTCAGGGCAAAGCCATCCATTTTAGGCATCATCACATCGCACAGCAGCAGGTCAATGTGCTGGTGGTCGATGATGTCCAGCGCCGCTTCGCCGTTGAAGGCCGGGATTGCTTCATAGCCGTTGATCTTTAAAATGGCGCAGAGCAGCTTGTTGGTGCTCACGTCATCTTCCGCAACCAAAATTTTCAGCATGGCGTTCTCCTCACTTTCTATGGTATGGCTCTATTATACACCCAAAGATAAACAAAAGATAAACAGAAATATTCACCTTGCGTTTACCTTGGTCGGGTATCCTTTAGCCATCGCAAGGGAGCACGGAGCTCCACAACAGAACAAACAACAAACATTCAAACATAAAACGGAGGATACTTACCATGATGAACCGCAAGAACATGACCGCTTCCACCCTGGACGAGACTGCGCTGGACGCTTACTGCACCCTGACTGAGGGCGGTGCAAACTACGGCATCGGTCTGGCACTCGCTGCCACTCTGAACAGCTTCAGAAACCGGAACACCTCTTCTCCCGTCCGGATCGACGAGGACACGATGGATGCCTATCTGGCTGTCTCTGAGGGGTTTGACAGCATGGGTCTGGGTCTGGCCGCAATGCTGTAAACCGTATCGTACACTTTGAGAGAAAAGCGGGAGGAAATGAATATGAACATCAACACCACTTATCTGTTGACCGGCGCGGCCGGTTTTCTGGGCATCAACATCTGCACGCAGCTGATCGAACGGGGGGAGCACGTCCGGGCCTTCGTCCTCAAGGGGGATCCTGCCCGCAAGTATCTGCCCGCTGAGGTCGAGGTTTTTGAGGGCGATCTGTGCAGCGCCGAGGACTGCGAAGCCTTCTTCAACATCCCCGAGGGCAGCCAGAGCGTCTGCATCCACTGTGCCAGCATGGTCACCATCGACCCGGGTTACAGCGAGAAGCTGATCGCCGTCAATGTGGGCGGCACCGAGAATATGCTTGCCGCCGCCAAGCACCACCCGGAATGCAGGAAGTTCGTGTACGTTTCCTCCACCGGTGCTATTCCTGAGCTGCCTGCCGGGCAGCCCATCCGGGAAGTGAACCAGTTCGTCCCCTATGAAGAGGAAAAGGTGGTAGGCTGGTACAGCCGCAGCAAGGCCATGGCCACCCAGAAGGTACTGGATGCCGCCCACGCGGGCCTGAACGCCTGCGTTGTCCACCCCAGCGGCATCATCGGCCCCAACGACCCGGCCATCGGCCAGACCACCCGCACCCTGACCCAGATTCTCAACGGTGAAATGCCCATCGGCATGGCGGGCAGCTTCAACATGGTGGATGTGCGTGACCTGGCCGCAGGCACCATTGCCGCCGCCGACAAGGGCCGCAAAGGTGAATGCTACATCCTGAGCAATGATGAAGTCACCCTGAAGGAAATGTGCCGGATGCTTAAAGAGGATACCGGCTGCAAGGGCTGCAAGTTCTACCTTCCCCTTTCCTTCGCCCACCTTGCCGCAAAGCAGATGGAAAAATCGGCCGCAAAAAAGGGCACAAAGCCGGTTCTGACGGAGTTTGCGGTCTACAACCTGGAGCGCAATAACGCCTTTGACTGCTCCAAAGCCAAGAACGAGCTGGGCTTTGCCCCCCGTCCCTACGCCGAAACACTCCACGACACCGCCGCCTGGCTCAAAGCCACCGGCAAGATCAAATAAGGGAGGAACCGAAGATGAAACCTGTCTGTGTGATCACCGGCGGCGGCAGCGGCATGGGCCGCGCCACGGCCAAGCTGGTCTGTGAAGCCGGATATCATGTAATTTTGGTAGGCCGCACTGCCGCAAAACTGGAAAGCGCCGTGGCCGAGCTGACCGAAGCCGGACACGAAGCCGAAGCCTTTGCCTGTGACCTCTCTGACCGTTCCAGCTGCGAAAAGCTGGCACGGCACGCCGTGGAACGTGGGCAGGTGAAAGCTCTGCTCCACATTGCTGGCATGAGCCCCCACATGGGCAGCCCGGAAGCCATCCTGCGCGCCAACGCGCTGGGCACAGTCAACATCAATGATGCCTTTTACCCGGTCATGGCCCCGGGCGGCTGTGTCATCGATACTTCCAGCATGAGTGCTTATCTCTCGCCTTCCTTCATCATGCCAAAGCGGGTCTATCCCCTCGCCCGTACCGACCGGGAAAAATTTTTGAAAAAGATGATGGCTCGCATCAACCTGATGCCCAAAAACGCCCGCACCGGTGTGGCCTATTCCATCAGCAAGCATTTCGTCATCTGGTTTGCCAAAACCGATGCCGCCCGCTTTGGTGCCAAAGGGGTGCGCTGCCTCAGTGTGACCCCCGGCAACTTTGATACCCCCATGGGCCAACTGGAAAGCGCCGAAGCCCAGACCTTTACCGCCCATTCCGCTCTCAAGCGGAACGGCAAACCAGAAGAGATTGCCGCGCTGTATGCCCTGTTGCTGGACGAACGGCTCGGTTATCTCACCGGCACGGACATCGTCATGGACGGCGGTGTCATTGCCAGTGGGGTCAGCGGCCTTTCCCGCTGACCGATATATCCCCCATTCTCTCCATTCAGCACAAAACCGGCTTTCCTGCTGCCACGGGAAAGCCGGTTTTGTCATTTTCAGTTGTTACTGCGCCTGATATGTCTCAATGCTGACGCTGTTGATGGTGATCGTTTCCGTGGGCTTCTGGTTCTCATCCACGGCGGCCTGAGCGATGGTGTCCACCACGTCCATCCCCTCGTACACCTGGCCCAGCACGGTATCGGTGTAGTCGAGGTAAGGCGCGCCGCCGGCGGTCTGGTAGGCCGAGACGACCTCAGCGCGATAGCCTGCACTGTTCATCTGGTCGGTGAGTTCCTGAGTGACGGAATCCCCGCCGGGCAGAGTGGACATGATATAAAAGACGCTGGCGCACTTGCCGGAGGAGTCCGCCGCCATGCAGAGGGCACCGGAATAATGGTGGAGCTTGTCGGTGGCCTCAGCCGGGTAGCGGCTGCCGTTCCAGATGGTGGTGCCCTTGCCGTCAGCACCCTGACCGGCCTCCACCACAAAATCCTGCTCCACACGGGTCACGGTCAGGCCGTTATAGTAGCCCGCCTGCACCAGACCCACAAAGTTATCATAGGCCTGCGGGGCCTGCTCCGGGAAGAGCACCGCCCGGAACACACCCGCCGTGGTATCGAACACCGCCACGGGTTCCCCCGCCGCCGGGTGGGTGAACTGCAGCTCGGCCGATTCCACCGCCGGGCGGGTGATGGTCTTTGTTCCGGCTCCGCTGCTGCCGCCGATGTTTTTCACAAGGCTGCAGCCGGACAGTGCAAAACTCACGGCCAGCAGCAGCGCCGCCAGCCGGACACGGGTCTTATTCATAAACAGATCCCTCCGTTCATATTCTGATAGCAGTTCCCCCGCACGCGGGAGATACACAAAACTCAGTATAGCATATTTCTGCCCGGGAAGCGAGAGGGAAATGCGTGAAAATTTGTCGTGCATTTTCTGTGCGAAAAACATCTTGACGAGCAGGCAAAAAAACGCTACACTATAAGCACAGCAAGGGACGGCGGGAACGCAGCAGATCCCGGGCTGTGTGCGTAATTTTATTTGAGTACCATCCCTTTGATTGGGTTTGGATAGACAGGAGAACGTATCTTATGGCAGAAGAGATCAAGAACCCGAACACCGAAGAGGAATATCAGCCCGATCTGATGACTCTTGAGGATGAGGACGGCAATGAGGTCACGTTTGAAGTGATCGATGCACTGGACCATAAGGGCGTGCATTACCTTGCAGTTGTCGAATACGCAGAGGATGAAGAGGATGTCAACGAGGACGCACAGCTGGTCATCCTGAGCGTGGGCGAGGACAGCGAGGGTGAATATCTGGACGTTGTGGAGGATGACGAGACTCTGATGGAAGTCAGCAAGCTGTTTGAGCAGCGCCTGAGCGACCAGTTCGAGATCGAGTAATTTCCCAGCACAGACAGATTCCCAGGCAAGACTTCCTGCCCGGCGCGATTTGTTGCGGTTTATATGATCCTACTAATCATTCAACGGGAGCCCGGAGTTCTCCGGCGGATTGCAGACCTCCCCGCCATGGGTCGACCATGGAGGTTCGATGAGGAAGCGTGAATCCGGCGACAGGGCACCCACCTGTCCGTAAGGGTAGGTTTGATTGCCGCAGACGACCGGGCGGGATCTTTTTATAGCATTGCATCCACCGCTGGCCTGCCACAAGGCCAGTGTGTGGATTTTTTTATAGGACGACCTCTCAGGCGCTGATGCCCCCGCTCCCCTATTAGGGGAGGTGGCATTGCGCAGCAATGACGGAGAGGTTTTGGTGATGATGGAAAGGATGTGCATTGCGGTATGAAAAGCGAACATCTTGTGGGGACGAGCATCCCCCGTTTCACCTACGACACCCCCACGGTGCCGGGCAATGATTTTTACGCCCTGTGCGAGGGGGAGCATCCGCTGTGCATGATCTTCCTGCCCGGGTTCGACCACCCTGTCAGCCGCGAATATATCACCCGCTACCTGAAAACGCTGCCCCAGCTCAAGGGGGCACGGCTTGTCTGTGTGGTGCGTTCCTCGGCGCAGGCGGTGGCAAAGGCCACCCACGGCTCAGATTTCCCCTTTCCTGTCATCTGCGACGGCCCCGGCGTACTGTACGGCTACCTGGGCGTAGAGCAGACCCGCGGCCTGTTGAGCTGGAGCTTTGCGGCCCAGAAGATCTACAAGGCCGCCAGAGATGCCGGTTACCACTACGACACCAAAGCCCCTCAGCTGCTGCCGCTGACGCTGGTGGTGGGCCATCTGGGCAAGATCCTGTTCACCCACTCGGGCCGCAGCCAGACCGACCTGCCCGAGGACTGCGCCGCCATCAGCGAGATCGTGCGGGCTGTGGAAAAGGCCACCGCCCCCACCGACGGCCCCGCAGGCCCCCACTGCTCGGACGAGACCCTTACCCTGCCCGATCTGGTGGGGTGGGATAACTGAATGATCCACAAAAACGGCTGCTGCACATTTTCCGTGCAGCAGCCGTTTTTCATTCTTCCGTTTCCTCTGCAAACAGCCCCGGGATGCCGCAGACAGCGGCCACGCCCACCACCGTAAACACGATGCGCGACCAGATGGAGCTGCTGCCGCCCAGCAGCCAGCCCACAAAGTCAAACTGGAACAGGCCCACAAGCCCCCAGTTGATGCCGCCAATGATCATCAGGATCAGGCACACTTTATAAAAGGTCTGCACAAAAAGACCTCCTTTCCTTTGGGCAGTTTTCCCCATTGGAAAGGAGGTTATGCATGTTACAGCATCCACTTCGGGCTGATGACCCGCGCGCCGCCCCGATCGGGCTGAGCCACATACACCTGCGGCCACTGCGCCCTGACAGCCTCGGCAGCGCTTCGGGCAGCTTCTTCGCTCTCAAAGATACCAAACACAGCCGCGCCGCTGCCGGTCATCAGGGCAGTGACAGCGCCGTTCTCTTTCAGCGCGGTCTTGATGGCCTCGTTGTCTCTGGCTCCGCTGCATTCCTCCAGCGCGTTGCCCGCGGCGGCACACACACCCGCCAGATCCTCGGCGCGGATCGCCTTTTCCTGGGCTTCGCAGTCGGGGTGGGTGCTGCTGCCCACTTTATCATAAGCGGCAAAGGCTTCCGGGGTGGAAACGCCGTAATCGGGCATGACCACCGTGAACCAGCAGTCCGGGCAGGGCGGCAGAGCTTTCATCACATCGCCCACGCCCTGCACCCGGCAGGTGCCGCCCATCAGGGCAAAGGGCACATCCGCGCCGATCTTTGCCCCCAGCGCGCAGAGCTCACTCATGGAGAGCTTTGCGCCGTAAAGGACGTTCAGGCCCACCAGCACACCGGCGGCATCGGCGCTTCCGCCCGCCATACCGGCACGCACCGGCACATTCTTGTAAATGGTGATCTCTACACCCGCCAGCAGGCCGGTATAGTGGAAGAAGGCCAGCGCCGCCTTGATGGCCGTGTTGGAATCGTTGGCGGCCACCGGGCTGCCCGGCAGGGTCAGGCTCAGGTTCTGGCTGCGGCGCAGCACCACCCGCTCGTACAGGGTGATGGCCTGCATCGTCATATCCAGGTTATGGTAGCCGTTGGGCAGCAGGCCCACCACATCCAGCGCCAGATTCAGCTTGGCCGGGGCCAGAACGGTCACGCAGTTCAGTTTTGCCATCGTTCTTCCTCCTCACTGCTCTCCGCTGTTGATGCCGTTTTCTTTCAGGAACTCCCGGATGCGCTTCATGGCCTCGGTCAGGTGCTCCACGCTGTAAGCATAGGAAACACGGCAGTAGCCCTCGCCGGATGCGCCAAAGGCATCGCCGGGCACCAGCGCAACATGCTTCTGCTCCAGCAGCTTTGTGCAGAACTCCTGGCTGGTCATACCGGTGCTCTTGATGCAGGGGAAGGCGTAGAACGCACCCCGCGGCTCAAAGCAGGTCAGGCCCATAGAGTTAAAGCCGTGCACCACCAGGCGGCGGCGCATGTTGTACTCATCCCGCATCTTGTCGATCTCACCGTCGCACTCCCGCAGGGCGGTGATGGCCGCATACTGGCTGGTGGTGGGGGCGCTCATAATGGCGCTCTGGTGGATCTTGGTCATAATTTTGATGATGGGAGCCGGGCCGCAGGCATAGCCCAAGCGCCAGCCGGTCATGGCATAACTCTTGGAAAAACCATTCACCACAATGGTCCGCTCGGCCATGCCGGGCAGGGTGGCAATGGAGACATGGGGCCGCAGGCCGTAGTTCAGCTCGGCGTAGATCTCATCCGAAAGCACCATGACGTTGGTATCCCGCAGGACCTCCGCAATGGCTTCCAGATCCTCCTGCTCCATCACCGCACCGGTGGGGTTGTTGGGGAACGGCATGATAAGGAGCTTGGTCTTGGGGGTGATGGCGGCTTTCAGGGCCTCGGGCCTGAGGCGGAACTCATCCTCCTGGCGGCAGGGCACATGCACCGGCACACCGCCGGACAGGGTGGTGATGGGCTCATAGCAGACAAAGCAGGGCTCCGGGATGATCACCTCATCCCCGGGCTGCACAATGGCGCGGATGCACATATCAATGGCTTCGCTGCCGCCCACGGTCACCAGCACCTCTCGCAGGGGGTCGTAGTGCAGGTGCATCCGGCGCTCCAGATATCTGCAGATCTCCGCCCGCAGCTCTTTCAGGCCTGCGTTGGCGGTGTAGCGGGTGCGGCCATGCTCCAGGCTCTCGATGCCTGCTTCCCGCACAGCCCACGGTGTTTTGAAATCCGGCTCGCCCACACCCAGACTGATGCACTCGGGCATATCAGCGGCCAGATCAAAGAATTTGCGGATGCCGGAGGGGCGCATCTCCCGTGCGGCAGGCGCGATCAGTTTATCGTAATCCATCACAGAACCGTGCACTCTCTTTCATCGATCTCTTCGTCCTGATACAGGCGGCCCTCTTTTTTATAGGTGCGCAGGACAAAATGGGTGGCAGTGGACAGCACATCGTCCAGCGGGCTCAGGCGCTTTGCCACGAACAGGGCGATCTCCTGGAAGGTCTGGCCCTTGATGACCAGCTGCAGGTCGTAGCCGCCGCTCATCAGCAGCACGCTCTCCACCTCGTCAAAGGCGGCAATGGTGGCTG
>ENA-OZEU01000173-OZEU01000173.1-human-gut-metagenome-genome-assembly--contig:-NODE-173-length-16585-cov-5.169933_pt1 | contig 16585 bp, 10 predicted proteins | sample MGYA00244608_ERZ653614 | MGnify/ENA primary metagenome ERZ653614 (study PRJEB26926, sample SAMN06165166) | human gut metagenome | biome: ENVO:00009003; feature: ENVO:2100002; material: ENVO:00002003...
TCTACACCGTCTAATTCGTCGGCAGCGTCAGATGTGTATAAGAGACAGATTCATCACAAGGCAGACCACTCAGAAACGAAAGATTACCGTACGCGGATAGAAAGCGTGCGGTTTCTTTTTGCGGGAAACCAGAGTGCTGCAAATGTGCGTAATCAACCAGACGTTTATGATAAATTTTCTCAGCCTGTTCATAGAGCTCCGGAAAAGAGGCATTGGAAGATTCCTTTGTCCATGGATGAATCCAGGTGTGATGTTTGAGGTTCATCGGGTCCTGTATAAAACGATAATAATCGCTGGCAACCATCGGTGATAAAAAAGCACGTCCAAGGAAAATTTTCTCGATGAGACGGGATAAGACTTTCTTTTGTCCGCTTGGATCATTCAGTAAATGGGTTCCAAGTTTCATCCAGAATGGTGCACCGCTCAGGAAAAGTTCACTCACGGAAATATCCGGATAGGTGTTCCGGTATGCGTAACACAGCATTCGCACAATGACTTTCCGCTGGAGCGTCGTCAGACGAATCGTTGCGTTCTGATGAAACTGGGAAGGATACAGATGCTTTTTCTCATATAAAAGTTCGGAATCGAGTTCCGTTTCGAAATAAGCATGCTGACCAAAATATTCCGTATTGGAAGGTGGGGTCTGGGCATTATAGCCTGTAAATGCATATACATAGGGATGAATCGTACAATCCAGTGTGTAATGACCCATAAATCCACAGATGTAAGCGTCTGCAATAGAGAGGGAATGTTTTTTCCCTGCAAAAAGTTTGCGGCTTTGCAGCAGATTGGCAAAAAACTGGCCAGTATCCTTGCGATGTGCCAGATCTCCAATATTTTTTCGATGCATCAGGTAAGAGGGAAGATAGTAAAAAAACAGATCAGGTCCCTGCAGACCAAGTGCATATGCGCTGTGATCGCGTCGGATCATATTGTGCATGGATGTGGAGGTCAGACGTCTGCATGCGTCTACGCCAAACAGATAGTGGGTGGTAAAACCCGGCATACAATCACTCCAATCTTCAGTAAATAATCAATTTTTTAAAGAAACAACAGCATTATAGTATATTTTATTGCTTCGGTCAATTTGCGGCAGAAGTAAATATTTTAGGTTGACTTTACATAAGATAGTGGTATAATGTCACGTAGTATTCAAAACTACGTTTTGAGTCTGCAACAAAAATTATATCCAAAAATCGTTGGAAAAATGCACAAATCATGTTTTTTTAGACATTTTCAGAAGATTGTATATTGCAAACATACATGGTTTTGTGATTGAATATGTTCATTCGGTGGAAAAACAACTATACTTCCAATGGATGAAATATCTTATGATTTATTTACACAAGAAAGAAAACGGAGGAGTAAGAAAATGGCAAGTTTAAAAGATGCGGCAGAAAGACAGGCGTTTTCGCTCGCTATCGATGCTACGTTAAAGAGTCTGAATAAGGACAGAGAGAAAGGTTTGCTCAATATTGTAAACCTCGCACAGAAGTTTATGGGAAGCAATTTCCGTTCTGAGGCATACGAAGGCGCAAAGAAAATGATTCAGAATCCGGACAGCAAGTGGATGCGTTATGTGAATCGTCTTCTGGATGAGACAGATCCGCATGTTGCCAAGATGACAGCACTGAATCTTGGATATCAGGCAGCGTTTGCAGGAACCAAGAAGATTCGTAAAATGAGAGAAATTGAGAACTGCAATATTCCGTGGCTCATTCTTATGGACCCGACCAGTGCATGCAACCTCCATTGTACAGGATGCTGGGCAGCAGAGTATGGTCATAAATTAAATCTGACATTTGATGAGTTAGACAACATTGTTACACAGGGTAAGGAACTGGGCGTATATTTTTATATGATGACCGGTGGAGAACCACTGGTACGTAAGGCTGATATCATCCGTCTGTGTGAGAAACACAATGACTGCGCATTCCATTGCTACACAAACGGAACACTTGTAGATGAGAAGCTTTGCGAGGATATGAAGCGTGTAGGAAATCTTTCCCTTTCCATTTCCCTTGAGGGATTTGAAGATGCCAACGATTTCCGACGTGGAGAAGGTGTATACAATAAAGTCCTTCACGCAATGGATCTGTTACATGAGAACGGACTGATCTTTGGAAACAGTGTATGTTATACAAGCAAGAATATGGATGCGGTTACCAGTGATGAGTTCTTTGATCTTCTGATCGAGCATGGAAGCCGTTTCGCATGGTATTTTCATCTGATGCCGGTAGGAATGAAGGCTTCACCGGAACTGATGCCGACCAAGGAGCAGAGAGAATATATTTACCACAGACTGCGTGAAGTTCGTGGATTTGAAGGTGGAAAAGAAATCTTCGTTATGGATTTCCAGAACGACGGTGAATACGTTGGAGGATGTATCGCCGGAGGACGTAACTACTGTCATATTAACCCGAAGGGTGATGTAGAGCCATGTGTATTTATTCACTACTCTGGAGCAAACATCCGCGAGAAATCCCTGCTTGAGTGTCTGAAGCAGCCGTTGTTTATGGCTTACCGTGATAACCAGCCATTCAACGAAAACATGCTTCGTCCATGTCCGATGCTTGAGAATCCGGAGATTTTACAGAAGATGGTTCATGAGACTGGAGCTCATTCTACAGATGTAGAACAGGAGGAGCCGGTTGAGCACCTGTGTGGAAAGTGCGTAGATTACGCAAAGGATTGGCAAGAAACAGCAGATAAACTCTGGGCTGCACATCCATATAAGCAGAAGGGATACACAAACTTTAAAAAGAAATAATTCGATTACTGTTCGCAGGGTAACCTGTGAACAGTAACATAATTCACACAAAATTAAGATTTCAGACAGGATTCCCGGTTTACATGCCGGGAATTTTGTTGTATTGTAATGGCATGAAACCAAAATTTAAAATCAAACTTCAATACGATAAAAAAAATAACATCTGGGCGGCGATTGCAATTATATTGGCAGTCGTAATGTATGTGACCATTGATTTTTCCATTGTTGCATTAATCGCATATGGATTTTTGTACTATCTGGTAAAAAGTCTGCATCTGGAACTGGATGACCGGTGTCCGTGGCTCTGGACACTGATTCTGTTTATCGGAGGTTCCTGTCTCACCACTTTTTCGATACAGTATATGCTGCTTGATCCTGAAAACTTTACGAGGACAACGTACGAGAAGCTCTTTTTAAATGTGCTTTGCTGTCTGATTGTCTATTTTGTTGTGCAGATTTTTACGAACAACAGTGGGCTGACCTGCATCATTGCCCATGTGTCGCTGCTTTCGTTTGGATTTGTAGACTATTTTGTATATCTGTTCCGCGGAAATGAATTTACGTTTTCCGATATCAGATCCATTGGAACCGGTCTGAGTGTGGCGGGAAATTATAAATTGCAATTGAACGATCGTGGAGTATATGTGATCTTTCTGGCAGCATTGTTTATTGCTTTTGTCCGCAAATGGCATGTCCGGTTTACCGGAAAAATTCAGATGCGGGTAATTTCTGTGATGGCGATTGCCTTAAGTTGTGTGATCATTGCAGCAAATGCTTATGATGTAAACACAGAGACGTGGGAACAGAAGGGAACTTATCGCAATGGATATCTGTTGAATTACGTACTGGGGATTCGTGACAGTTTTATTTCTGCTCCGGAAGGATATTCCAAAGATAAGATCAAAGAACTGGAGAAAACCTATCAATCCGATAAAAAGGATTACAGCACAACAAATGAAAAAGCAAAAAATCCGACGATCATTGCCATTATGAATGAATCGTTTTCCGATCTGAGTGTGTTGGGGGATCTGCAGACCAACATGCCGCTCACACCGTTTATCGATTCTTTGAAAGAGAATACAACGAAGGGATATGCACTTTCGTCGGTATTTGGCGCGAAGACTCCTAATTCGGAGTGGGAATTTATGTCCGGAAATTCCATGGCATTTCTTCCGATGGGATCCGTTGTTTATCAGCAGTATATCAGTGATACTCCGACAACGATTGTGTCAAATCTGAAAGATGACGGGTATACGTGCATTGCCATGCATCCATATTATGAAACCGGATGGAGCCGGAATCTGGTGTATCCGCATATCGGGTTTGACGAAATGCACTTTATTGATTATTTTGACCAGACAAAGATCCTGCGGGAATATATTACCGACCAGGAACTGTATGATAAGATTATCAAGCGTTATGAAAACCGTAAAAATAATGAAAAACTGTTCTTTATGGGAATTACCATGCAGAACCACGGTGGTTATACGGAAACCTATGACAATTTTCCGGAGAATTATTATAAAGTTGGACGTTCTTATACGGATGCCAACCAGTATCTGTCCCTGGTACACGAGAGTGATGAGGCAGTAAAAAACCTGATCAGTTATTTTTCAAAGGTAGATGATCCGGTAGAAATCATTTTCTTTGGAGATCATCAGCCAAGCTTAAACAGTAATTTTTATCCGATTCTGAATGGAAAAGGACTCACAGGGCTGACGGAAGATGAGCTGGAAAAACTGTACACAGTTCCGTTTTTTATCTGGACCAATTATGATACACCGGAAGAAACGGTAGACATTACCAGTCTTGATTATCTGTCTACCATGGCACTGGAACGGGCTGGAATTGAGCTTCCGGCATACAATAAGTTTCTGGCAGATATGCAGGAGGTTGTTCCAGCCATCAATTCCAGAGGCTATTATTCCAAAAGTAAAGGTTGCTATCTGCATATCGATGAGGCCGAGGGAGAAGAAAAAGAATGGATTGAAAAGTATCATATGCTGCAATATAATTCGATGTTTGACAAAAAGAACCGCAGCAGCTTTTTCTTCCCATATAATCTAAAAAGCAAGTAGAACAATCAGGCAAGGGGAATCAAGATGAAACTGAGTGAGCTATTAGCGTATGACAATATTGTAATACAGTGCCATAACAATCCGGATGCAGATACCATTGCATGTGGATTTGGGGTCTATCTGTATTTGAAATCCAAAGGAAAAGAACCACGTCTGATTTACGGAGGGCAGAATGTGATCCGGAAAACGAATCTGGTGATGCTGATCCGGGATCTGAAAATACCAATCGAGCATGTGGATTATCTGCACAAACCAGAGTTATTGGTGATGGTGGACTGCCAGTACCATTCCGGAAATTCTGCAGTGTTTGAAGCAGAACATATTGCTGTAATTGACCATCACCGGATCTGCACGGAATTACCAGAGCTTTCCGAGGTGCGTTCTAATCTGGGCGCGTGCTCGACACTGGTTTGGAATATGCTCAAAACAGAAGGATTTGATGTACGGGGTAATCGTGAGTTGTCAACAGCACTGTATTATGGATTATATACGGATACCGGAAGTTTGACGGAAATTGTACATCCGCTAGACCGGGATCTGCGTGACGAGGCAAACTTTGACCCGGCAATCATGAGGAAACTCCGCAATGCCAATCTTTCGCTGGAAGAACTGGAAGTTGCTGGAGCAGCACTTCTTCATACGGATTATGTAGAGGAATTTCATGCCGCGATTGTAAAAGTGGGGCAGTGTGATCCGAATATTCTCGGACTGATTTCCGATCTGGTACTGGAAGTGGATGCGATTGATATCTGTGTGGCATTTAATCTGCAACCAGAAGGTGTGAAGTTTTCAGTGAGAAGCTGTGTGAAAGAAGTCAAGGCGAGTGAACTTGCGGCAGAGTTGTGCAAAGGAATTGGTTCCGGCGGAGGACATCTGGAAAAAGCGGGTGGCCTGATTCCGATGGAATTGATGACACAGGAATATTTAAAGTTTTGCAAAGAACATCATTTTGCACCGCGCATGGAGTATGATGCACAGGGAAGACATGAACAGCCGGCAGCTTCGGGTATTAAATCTGTTATCGAGCAGCGTATGCGGGACTATATGGGAAATACCGATATTGTGTATGCACAGGATTGCAGAATAGAGGCAGAGGATGCAAAGACGTACTGCAGACGCTCCGTTCCGTGGGGATATGTCCGGGCAACGGATCTCTTTGCGGAGGGAACGCAGGTGACTGTGCGGACTCTGCAGGGAGATATGAAAGCTACAGTGGAAGCAGGAATTGTTTTTATCATTGGACCGAAAGGGGAATGTTTCTTTCGTAATGAAGAGGCTTTTATGGAAGAATTCCGGATTTACACGGATTGGAAGTTTGATCTGAGAAATGCAGAGTATGAACCTACCATCAAAGATGTAGAGAAAGGAATCATCGTAGAACCGATGAAATGTGCAAAGGTCTGCGTGCCAAAGGGAACTACAATTGTTCGTGCACGCAGGCTGGAGCGCAAGGTAAAACTGTTCCGGGATAAAGATGAAAACGAACAGTATACACTTGGCCGGGTTGGAGATTACATGGTTGACAGCAGTGATACGATCAACAATATCCGGATTATGCGTAAAGATCTGTTTGAAGAAATCTATCGGGATTCCGGTGAGCAGGAAGAGCAAAAAAGTGTGATCTTTGATCTGGACGGAACCTTGTTATATTCGTTGGAAGATTTAAAAAACGCTACCAACGCGGCATTGGAGTCACAGAATATGCCGACTTGTACGCTGGATCAGGTGCGCAGATATGTAGGAAACGGGGTGCGCATGCTGATGGTGCGTGCCGTGCCGGATGGGGAGAAAAACCCGAAGTTTGAAGAGACATTTGCGGAATTTAAAAAATATTACGGGGAGCATTGTCTGGATCATACAAAGCCATATCCGGATATCATGCATCTTTTGACTGAATTAAAGGCGCGCGGAGTGAAGACAGCAATTGTATCCAATAAGCTGGACTCGGCAGTAAAAGAATTGGATGAACGTTTTTTCCGGGGTTATATGACTACGGCAATCGGTGAGATGGAAGGTGTGGCAAAAAAACCGGCACCCGATATGGTACAAAAAGCCATGAAAATTTTAAAAACGGACACGAAGAAGGCCATTTATGTAGGTGATTCCGAGGTGGATATTCAGACCGCGGAAAACACGGGACTTCCATGTGTTTCGGTCATGTGGGGATTCCGCGATGCGGAGTTCCTTCGTAAAAACAGAGCACAGGTACTTATTCAAAGACCACTGGAATTGTTGTACTTAATTTAAAAGTTATGGTATCATATAACCAACATACAAGGACAGGAGAAAAAAGATGGAAGAAAGAATTTCAGGACATACAGGGTTACTTGCACTGATCGGTTCGCCGGTAGGACATTCCGGTTCCCCGGCAATGTACAATTACAGCTTTGCAAAGCTGGGGCTGGATTATGCATATGTTGCATTTGATGTAAAAGAAGATCAGGTAAAAGAAGCACTTGACGCGGTGAAACTGTTTCATATGCGTGGAATCAATGTGACGATGCCGGATAAGACCGAGGCGGCAAAGTATGTGGATGAGCTGTCTCCGGCAGCACAGATTATCGGAGCTGTAAACACAATTGTCAACGATGACGGCAGATTGACCGGATATATCACGGACGGAGAAGGCTTTGTACACAACCTCAAGGACCATGGCGTAGATATTAAAGGAAAAAAGATCACGGTCGCAGGCGGTGGCGGAGCTGCGACAGCCATTCAGGTACAATGTGCATTAGATGGAGCTAGAGAGATCACGATTTTCAATATTAAGGATGCATTTTTTGAGCGTACTCTTCAGACCGCAGAAAAGATTCGAAAAGCAGTGCCGGGAATTGTTGTCAATGTATATGACATTGCAGATACGGCAAAGATGACAGAGGAGATCACATCCAGTGACATTTTTGCAAATGCGACGATCGTTGGTATGAAACCGATGGATGACCAGAGTGTGGTAAAAGATTTATCTGCATTTCGCCCGGGATTGGTTGTATGTGATGCGGTTTATAATCCGGCAGAGACAAAACTGTTGCGGGAAGCAAAAGAAGCAGGATGTACCTGCATTGGAGGCAAGGGAATGCTTCTGTGGCAGGGAGTGGCCGCATTCCGGTTATATACAGGTATGGATATGCCGGTAGAAGAAGTAAAGGAGAAATTTTTTCATGAATAAAGGAAAGAAAAATATTTTCCTGATCGGTTTTATGGGAGCCGGTAAAAGCACGATTGCACGTGCGATAAAGCAAAAGCTGGGTTATCCGGTTGTGGAGATGGACGAGCGTATCGTAAAAGAACAGGGAATGCCGATCAGCAAAATTTTTGAAACATACGGAGAACTTTATTTCCGGGAGCTTGAGACAAAACTGATCCAGTCACTAAATCAGCAGGAGCCGACAATCGTATCCTGTGGAGGCGGTGTGGCAATGCGACAGGAAAATGTAGACTGCATGCGGGATGGGGGAAGCGTTGTATTTCTTACGGCAACACCGCAGACCATATACGAACGTGTAAAAAACAGTACGGACCGTCCACTTTTAAACGGTCATATGAATGTTGCATACATTTCTGAACTGATGGAAGTACGCCGGCCAAAGTATGAGGCGGCTGCAGACATTCTCGTAGCTACGGATGGAAAAACAAAAGAAGAAATCGCAGAAGAAATTATTGGGCGACTGGAGGAATAAGCGTGAAATTTAATTGGGATAATATTGTATTTCAGATGCTGGGAAAACTTGTGGACTGCGTGTGGGTCAGCATTTTATGGGTGATCTGCTGCATTCCGGTTTTTACGATCGGGGCATCGACCACCGCGTTGTATTACACGGTACATAAATCCATCCGCGGTGACCGCGGATATACCACAAGAACCTTTTTCGGAGCGTTCAGGGACAACTTTAAGGCTGCAACACTGCCATATCTTATATGGCTGGCCGTTATGATTGTTCTGGGCTGTGATGCCTATATCACCTATCAGGTATTAAAAACCGGCAGTATGAAGGGCGCATTTTTCTATTTCTTTCTGGTTATGATTGCTGTTGCGATTATGTGGAGCGCATTTTTATTTCCATATATTGCAAGATTTGAAAATACCGTAAAACAGACGTTGAAAAATGCATTCCTGCTGATGGTAAGACATCTGCCATGGTCACTGTTGCTGCTGGTGATTTTGATTGCATCGGCTCTGTCGATTTATATTATACCGGTACTGCTTGTGGTAATTCCGGCAGTTGCATCGATTGTATTTGATTTTATTTTAGAGCGCCTGTTCCGCCGCTATATGAGTCCGGAGGATTTAGAGCGTGAAGAGGAAAATGATATGTATGCATCATAATACATAAATAAAAACAAAAAGAGAGGGAGAAACAAATGAGTGTAACAATTTCTGAAGCAGTAAAGTATATCGGAGTAGATGATAAGACGATTGACCTGTTCGAGAGCCAGTATGTGGTTCCGCATGGCGTATCTTATAATTCTTATCTGATTTTTGATGAAAAGGTAGCTTTGATGGATACGGTAGATGCCAGGGGCATGGAGCAGTGGGAGAAGAATCTGCTGGCCGCATTAGACGGACGGAAAGTGGATTATCTGATAGTTTCCCATCTGGAGCCGGATCATGCCGGAAGTATCGGACGTCTGGTAGAGCTTTTCCCGGAAGTGACCCTGGTGGGAAATGCCAAGACATTTCAGATGCTTCCACAGTTTTTTGACGAGCTTCCGGTAGATGAGAACCATAAAATTACAGTGGCAGAAGGAGAGTCTTTGTCCCTTGGTACCCATACGCTGAATTTTTATATGGCACCGATGGTACACTGGCCGGAAGTTATGGTAACTTATGAGAGCAGTGAAAAGATTTTATTCTCGGCAGACGGATTTGGAAAATTCGGCGCACTGGATTATGAAGATCCAGAAGGATGGGCCTGTGAAGCGAGAAGATATTACTTTAATATTGTAGGAAAATACGGCGCACCGGTACAGGCACTGTTAAAGAAAGCGTCAGGACTGGATATCCGGACGATCTGCCCGCTGCATGGTCCGGTATTAAAAGAAAACCTTGGCTATTACATTGGGTTATATGATACCTGGAGCAGCTATAAGCCGGAGGATAAGGGTGTTCTTGTAGCATATGCATCGATCCATGGAAATACTGCAAAAGCAGCACAGAAATTTGCCGAGATGCTGCGTGCCAAAGGAGTAGAGAAAGTTTCTGTCATGGATCTTTCCCGTGATGATATGGCAGAAGTTGTGGAAGATGCGTTCCGTTATGACCGTATGGTTCTTGCAGCAGCAAGTTACGATGGCGGTGTATTCCCATGTATGCAGGACTTCCTGCATCATTTACAGTCTAAGGCATTCCAGAACCGTACCGTAGGTATTATTGAGAACGGTACCTGGGGACCGACGGCCGGAAGAACGATGAAGGGAATTCTGGAAACCATGAAAAATATTACCATTGTGGAGCCGATGGTAACGATCCGTTCCGCCATGAAAGAGTCCGACCTACCAGCGATGGAAGCTCTGGCAGATGTGATTGCAAATGCATAAGCACTTCGGAAAACGGACCAAAAAGAAACATCATATTGTGCTGATCTGTTCCGCTGTGGTCATTGCGGCGTTTGTGCTTCGCATGCCGGTGGAGATGAATGTAGCAGATGCCTGTGGAATGCAGCAGAAGGTCAATGTGCTTAGCAGCAGTATGCATAACCGGCAGGCGGAGGATTACCTGAATGATGCAGGAGAGTTTTGCATTTCCCAGACAGTGCTCAGGGAAGGGAAACCGTCCGTTGTTCCGCAAGTCAGGCGAATCGGGCTTCGTTTCCTTCCGGTGAGCCATATGACACAGCAGTGGCTGCTGGTACAGAGAATTCTGACCTCGAAGCCCAAATTTCTTGTTCCACCGGCGCGTCGGCTGATCGTCGGGCGGTATATCCGCGCAAATCCCGTCTGTGTGTGACAGAATGAAACTCAGGGGATACAAAAAAATTTGGATAGAGACAGGAGAACAAGCATTATGAGAAAAACAAAGATTATTTGTACCATCGGACCTGCAAGTGAAAGCGAATCTGTACTGACACAGATGTGCAAAGCTGGCATGAATGTAGCCAGATTAAACTTTTCCCATGGAAGCCATGAGGAACATCAGAAGAAGATTGATACGATCAAAAAAGTGCGTAAGGCGTTAGGTATTCCAATTGCGATCATGCTGGATACCAAAGGACCGGAGTACCGGATCAAAACCTTCGAAAACGGAAAGATCACATTAAAAGATGGAGATACATTTACACTGACAACGGATGATATTGTGGGAAATCAGGAGAGAGTTTCCGTAACCTACAAGAATCTGATCAACAATCTGAAGGTGGGAGATCATGTCCTGATCAACAATGGTCTGATTATTCTGGAAGTAGAAAAGCTGAAAGCACCGGATGCCATCTGTAAGGTTCTTGTCGGAGGCGAGGTGTCGGATAAAAAGAGCATGAATTTTCCGAACAAGGTCATGGATCATGCATTTTTGAGTGAGCAGGATAAGAAAGACCTGCTGTTTGGTATCAAAAACGACGTGGATTTCGTTGCAGCATCTTTCGTCTCCGTAAAGAAAGATGTCGAGGATATGCGTAAATTCCTTGACGAGAACGGCGGCGAAGATATTGATATTATTGCAAAGATTGAGAACCGTTCGGGTGTGGAGCACATTGAAGAAATCTGTGAGATTGCCAATGGTGTCATGATTGCCCGTGGAGATCTCGGAGTCGAAATCCCGGGCATGGAAGTGCCTGCGGTTCAGAAGTATCTGATCAGTAAGTGCCGTATGCTCGGAAAACGTGTCATAACCGCGACCGAGATGCTCGAGTCCATGATTCACAATCCGCGTCCGACACGTGCAGAGCTTTCCGATGTGGCAAATGCGGTATACGATGGATCATCCGCGATCATGCTGTCCGGAGAATCGGCTGCCGGTAAATATCCGGTAGATGCCGTGCGGAACATGGCAGAGATTGCTGAGTATACAGAATCCCAGATCAAATATACCAAGCGTTTCCGCACTTCTGATTTTGAGACAAGAAGCATTCAGGATGCTATTTCGCATGCAACCTGTGCGATGGCAGTTGATGTCCAGGCAAAATGTATTGTCGCAAGTACACTCAGCGGAACTACCGCACGTATGGTCAGCCGTTTCCGTTGTCCGGTAGATATCATCGGAATGACGACTTCCGAGAAGGTATGGCGGAAACTGAACTTAAGCTGGGGCGTAACTCCGGTTCTCTGCGAGGAATTCAGTTCGATGGAAGTTATGTTCTACCATGCAATGAAAAAGGCAAAAGAAGTACTTTCATTACAGACCGGAGATGCTGTTGTTCTGACCGGTGGTCTGATCAATGGCAAAGTAGGAAATACGAATGTGATTAAGGTAGAAACCGTAAAATAAAATAGAACATAAGCGAATGCTGTGTAGTTGGAAAGCGCATGTGACATCTCTGTTGCATGCGCTTTTCGTGTGTTTTTGTGAAAATTTACTACCTTTACGAGGAAAATAGTTTATGCTATAGTATATTTGTACAGAAATAATCAGACAATATTTACAGTTTACCAGGGAAAGGCAGGCCTATGGTAGAAAAAATCGATCAGAAGAAGTGCAGGGATATATCAACAGAGATTCAGGAGACTCTGGCAAAATGGGGAAAGTATTTTTTTTACTATTATCCCAAAGAACACAGGATCAGACCATCAGAGTTTGCAGCCCGTCACATGGGAATCGTGGAGAATGTTGCGGATCTGGAGCATAGTATCCTCATGGACAGAATTATGGAAAAAGAGAAACTGTTAAAACTGTTTCAGGATATTGACCATGGCGCAAAGACGGTAAGTGCAAAGATTCAGTCTTCGGGAAAAGACGTGGTATATCAGATCTCTATGGGTGGGATTCAGGGCGGTTCACAGAAACAGCCGGAATATGTATTGGGCCTGATCGAACAGATCAGGGCAGACACACGCCAGAATGAGATTATTCAGGCACTGGGAAGCAATTTTAACAGTGTATATTATGTAGATGTGGATCATGATAAGGTATATGCATATAAAGTGAACTCCGCAGTGCGCTCTGTGCTCAATGATACGCTTAAGGCAATTCCGGGATATGAAGCTATCATGGCAGAATATGTGGGGAAGGTTGTCCTTACCGAAGACCGTGAGACAATGCTGTATGAGACCTCCATTGAAAATCTCCGTAAGCAGCTGAGCCTGAAAAAAGCATATCAGTATGATTACCGGATTGTGCGGGATGGGAAAGTAAAATACTGCCGTGCAAAATTTGTAAATACATCGGATGGAGGACAGCTGCACCGGATGGTAGCAGGATTTTCCGATATCAGTTCCGAAAAACAGAGGGAACTTGAGCGCATGGCATATGTGGACAGTGTAACCGGTGGAAATAATTACGAAAGTTTTAAGAAGAAAATCCGGGATTTCCGGCAACCGGGATATCTGGTGTCCATGGACATCCACTCCTTTAAAATTATCAATTCGATCTGTGGAATTATCAAAGGGGATGAAACACTCAAAGGAATCTGGAAGTGTATTCAGGGGATACTGGAAAAAGATGATCTGGCAGGACATATCAATGCAGACCGTTTTGTGATTTACAGTAGTGGAAAGGATCAGGAAAAGACGATCCGGCAGTTACAGCAGCTGGAAACCATACTGGCAGAATTGTCGGAAAGACTGAAGGTTCCGAAGCTGATCCCTTATTTTGGAGTGACGAAGTGGAAACCGGATTCCAAAGTGGAAGAGGTATACAGCGAAGCAAATTTTGCCAAGAATCAGATCAAGGATCGCAAAGATATCAGCTATCAGTTTTACAGCCATGAAGATACGATCCGCATGCTTGAAGATAAAGCCATGGAGGATGAATTTAAACATTCTCTGGAAAATAACTGTTTTGAGGTGTGGTATCAGCCGAAATATGATCCGGAAACAGAGCGGATGGTAGGGGCAGAAGGTCTGATCCGCTGGAGAGATGAAAAGGGAAATGTTATTCCACCCGGCAAATTCATTCCGTTGTTTGAGAGAGACGGACTGATAAAAGTTCTGGATGAGTATGTTTTCCGAAAAGTATGTATGCAGCAGTTAGAATGGCAGAAACAGGGAAAGGAGATTATTCCGGTATCCATCAATCTGTCCAGGGCGAGTCTGTATTTTGACAGTGTGGTCAGCCGGTATCAGCAGATCGCTGATGAAATCGGAGTAAAAACCCATCTGGTTCCGATTGAGATTACAGAGAGCGCAGCAATTGACAATGACAATATCAAGGGGCTGGCAGATAAGTTCCATGACAATGGTTTTCCATTGCTTGTAGATGATTTTGGATCGGGGTATTCTTCTCTTGCAACACTGAACATGAAATGTTTCGATACGTTAAAAATTGACAAAAGTCTGATTGATTACATCGGAGATTTCAGTGGGGAACGATTGCTGGAACATACGATTTTACTTGCAAAGGAACTTGGATTGTGCGTTACGGCAGAAGGTGTTGAGAGAGAAGAACAGGTGGATTTCCTCAAACAGATGAAGTGTGACAGTATTCAGGGATATTACTATTCGAGACCGCTTCCAAAAGAAGAGTTTGAAAAACTTTTGCTGACAGCTTAAATGATAAGAAAACAGGGAAAACTTTTATGGAATCATAGAAGTTTTCCCTGTTTTATTTATTGACCGAGAAGGGAATCTACATAATTGCGTATTGCATAATTGTCTTCCGGCATCTGACATCCCACAATATATACACCTTCATCATCCGAGCACCGGATGACATGTCCTTCCAGATGGGACTGATCCGAAAGGGCAAAATTTTGGATATCGATAGCAACATCTGCATGTTTGTGATCCATGAAAAACGGATCCCGGATCAGAAATGCAAATCCATTGGCACTGATATTGTCAAGCTGACCGGAGAACGTTGTGTCGGAATCTTTCAGCGTGATGGTACATGGATTGGACACATCTGCCCGTGGGTATTTCCGGCGGTTTTTGATCTCCGGACGTGCGGAAAGCTGCAATGCATAGGCGTGGGAACCGGACGCCGTGTCAGCTTGTATCTGCGCCTGATCCCAACAGTAGAGAACATTGTCAACCGTGACCTGAACCTTACAGGTTTCGGATCCGTTTAACTGTGGATTGTCAGACAAAATCAGGGAAATACTATTTTCCGCAACAGATCTGACTTCTCCGTGATACTCCATGCGTTCCAGATGTTTTGGAAGAATAACTTTTGCTTTCATACCGGCATGAATATCATCCAGACCCATGAAACCACCGATGCCCAGTTCACACATCAGCTCCTGAATTACATTTTCTATGTTATTGATGTTGGAAGCACTTTCCTCATATTTGCTGAGCATGCGTTTGCTTGTTTCATCGGAATCACTGATGCATGTGGTCATGGTTTCCACGATGGAAGATACCTGTTCCATATTTTCCACCAGCTGACGATTGGAAGATTCCACTTCTTTCATGGCAGAATCAATTGTCTGGATGTGTTCACCCAGAAGAGAAGAATCCTGTGTAATTTTATTTACATTTTCACCGGTCTGGGTTACTTTTTCCAGAGTGGCCTGAATAAGTTTTAAGGTTTCTTCAATGGAAGAAGTCATTTTTCCTGAAATTTCATCCAGCCGCGAGAGTGCTTCGCTGATCTGTCCGGAAGAATCTTTGGTTTCGGTACTCAGCTTGCGGATCTGTTCTGCAACGACGGAGAATCCTTTTCCGGCTTCCCCTGCGCGGGCAGCTTCAATGGAAGCATTAAGTGCCAGCAGATTGGTCTGGCTGGAAATACTGTCAATGGTTCCGGTTTCCTGTTTTACGGTTTCAAATTCTGTCTTGAAAGCGTCCAGAATATGTTCTACCTCATTGGACAGATCTGCCATCGTTCCGGCAGTCTGTACCAGACTCTCCAGATCAACGGAACTTGTCTTTGCGTGTTTGCCGGATTCCGCAGTCAGGGATACCATATCATTGATCATGGAAGCAACATTCTGTACCTGGGAATTGATATCTCCCGTCATTTCCTGTGAGGAGGCTGTCCGGGACTGCAGCTGATCGTTATTGTCGGTCAGTTTGTTCATTCCGTCTACGACGATGTCTGAACCATGTTTGTTTTCCGTGGCAAGTTCGCGGACAACGGTGATTCCGTCCATGATGGTATTGCTGGCGGTTTTAACCTGTTCAACGGTTGTAACAACCCGTTTTAAATCTGCTTTGATACTGTCTGTCAGGGCACCATCGGATTCGATGAGGTGGCGGATAGACATGATATAGCCGATATAACAGAGCAGGAGACAGGCAACCTGCAGCTGATAATTTTTCTGGTCCGTTGCAGTATTCTGACCGAGAACAACCAGATGATAAAAGACACTGACAATGACACTGGCGATATTGGCGATTGCACATCCCACCATAAATTTCTGGTCTTTGTAAAGAACCAGAAGACTGACAACCGGAAGAATATAGGTAAAGGCAATCGGTGAATCGGTGGTGCAGATCAGGAACGTGTAAAAAATACCGTAACCGATGACAAGTGCATACCGATAGCGGTCATCGGCCTTTCCCCTGATGCGCAAAAGAAGATCACCGGCAAAAAAAGGAACCCAGCACAGTATTAAAAAAATGATGAAATTTGTGGAAGGATACCCACCCTGGGATACATCTGTCTCTTATACACATCTGACGCTGCCGACGAATTAGACGGTGTAGA
>ENA-OZEU01000182-OZEU01000182.1-human-gut-metagenome-genome-assembly--contig:-NODE-182-length-16105-cov-11.297944_pt1 | contig 16105 bp, 12 predicted proteins | sample MGYA00244608_ERZ653614 | MGnify/ENA primary metagenome ERZ653614 (study PRJEB26926, sample SAMN06165166) | human gut metagenome | biome: ENVO:00009003; feature: ENVO:2100002; material: ENVO:00002003...
CCGTCTAATTCGTCGGCAGCGTCAGATGTGTATAAGAGACAGATATAATAGTTGCAATAGTAACAATACAGAATATATAGAGACATGCTTGCAAAACAGGAGGGTCTCCATGACGTTTATATACACGATATAATCTATAAAATATATAATCAGTTATCATACCATCTTCCATGAATAAAAGGTGAAACTACTCGTGTATTATCTTGCGGTACAATAAAAATCGAATCATCTAAATTTATTTCCGGTTTTCTTATGACTCTTTCCATTTGTATAGGTTCTACCTCATAATTATCTCCCCAAAGTACACAATCATCAAATTGCTCATCTATGATGTCACCCACTGTTTTTTCAAAAAAAAGAAGTCCAATAATATCTGCAGCGAAAAAAGCCCCACCAATAGCCCAACCAAAACCTGGTAGTCCCAAAGGAATTACTATAGTAAGAAATGCATAAACATCTGATACTTTCATATTACCGTCATTAGCCATACTCAATCCTACAGAAAACAGACTAGCGGCTGTGCCTATTCTCCCCATTCGATTCACTATTTTCCCCAAATTTTTATTTATTGTACTTGCTTTTACCTTATGCCCATTATTTCTCAATGATCTACAAATATCATATGACAAATCACGTCTAAATCTACGGTTCGCAACATTTTCTATATTCCATTTACTCTCTAACCAAGCAACAGGTGTTCCGATAAAAGCATTAACCATATCAAATGTCTGCAATATATCAGAGGTAAGTTGACTGCCATAATGTATATTGAAATCTTTCAACGGAATAGTATATTCTTCTGTTTTATAATTAATCCTTTCTAGCACTTTAACTGTTAATGTTGCCGGGACACAATTATAATTAAGTAAAACCTTTACATCATCTAAACTTGAAACCTTCACTATTCTTTTTCCAAATGCATTAAATCCCATATTTACAGAAAAAGTCCCGTCTGGATTGGAAAAGCAAATAGCATTTTTGATTTGTTCTTCTGTTAAATGTAAACTTCTTATATATGCTTCAGGAGAATAATCAATCCTTTGCAAAGACTTCGAATGGCAAAAATAATTTCCATTCCGGTTATATAATGATTCATCAAGATATATTTGTTCTTCAAAGGCATAGCCAAGTCCTTCAACATATCCAGTATAAAGAAGCCCCATTCTATTCATTTGAAGGAAATCATCCTTCGATATGATTGTTTGAGTTCTGTCATTGTATTCAGGCATAATAACCACTATTTATTTAACCCACCGATTATCAAATTCAATACCATTCACGCTTACAATTTCTGGAGAAAGAATCAGAGCAGTCGACAATCCTTGCCCCATATTAATTGTTTTATGTAACTTAATACAATACGCATTCGTAAACGCCACCTCAAATATCACCCCGGACGTACCGGTCTTAAACAGCACCGCCCCGCTCTTTTTCATCCACGGTTTCACGGCCCATCCGTAGATGTTGTTCTTCACTGTTTGCGAAAGAGTAATCATGATGCGTCCGCCACGCACTTCCCCTTCCGGCTGGTTCTTTATGCCATCGACAGGCTGGTGAAAACCGATTTTGAACTGTTCCACTGCATACTCGTCACCGTCAACACTGAATATGACATTCACATTGCTGTCCACTTGCGGAAAACTAAAGAGTCCCATAGCATTGTTGTTTTTTAAAATACCCACTGATTTTCAAATTCCTCCGACCCGAACGTCAGCTTCTGAGCCTGCACGGTCAGCTTGGTTGCGATATAGCTCTTCCCCTGCCGGATATAGCTGATTTCCATATCCACACAGGTCGCTTTCTCAAAAAGTATCTTTTCGAGCGTGGAACCCTGGTTGTCATGGACCACGATGGCTCCGTTCTGATACTTGCGAGCATCCAGCATCCACTGGATCATGTCACGGTTGGGAAGATGGGGGTAAGTCACATAGAACGTACCGCCTTTCACCTCGGTCTGGGCCTGTCCTTTGATGTCTATCCCCTGGGCGAACCCGAACTCACAGCCGATAAGCTGGTAACTGTCCTTATACATATCGACCAGCGAAGAAGCGGCAAGATTGCCGATCTTTAAGAATACTGTATATCCAAACATACTGTACTTGATTATTGGTGAATATTCCAGGTTAATTCATTCTGTTCGTCCAGACCCACCTCCAGATTTTTTCCTTTGCACAGCTCTTCATTGATGATAAGCCGCGAAATCGGTCTGCGCAGGTAGTTGCGGATAACCCCGGCAACCTGACGGGCGCCGTATTTGGGAGTGAATCCTTTGTGGGCAAGCATTTTACGGGCATCGTCACTGATGGTGATACCGATACCTTGCTTGTCCAGCAGTTTCCTGACACTGTTGAACTGTATATCGAATATCTTCAACAGGATGTCTTCACGAATAGGAGAGAACGGAACGATTTCCGACAGACGCGCCAGAAACTCCGGACGGAAATACTGCCCCATCACCTCCATGATCTGGGTGGTAGCCGGCACATTGCCCGATTCCAACTGCTTCGTCAGCCATTCGCTGCCCACATTGGAGGTAAACAGTACAATGGAGTTGGAGAAGTCCCCTTCCTTGCCCAGACGGTCATGCAGTTTCCCTTCATCCATGATTTGCAGGAAAATATCATAGACGGACGGATGCGCTTTCTCTATCTCGTCAAAGAGGACCACCGCATAGGGTTGCTGGCGGATTTTATTCACCAGCATACCGCCCTCCTCATAGCCCACGTATCCCGGAGGTGCCCCGTAAAGCAGGGCGGCGGAGTGCTCCTCTTTGAATTCGGACATATCAAAACGGATCATGGACTTTTCATCGTTGAACAGCGCCTCCGCCAGTGCCTTGGCAAGTTCGGTCTTGCCGGTACCGGTAGGCCCCAGCAGGAAGAAGGAACCGATGGGCTGGCCCGGCTTGTTCATACCGCTGCGGGATTCAAGAATGGCATCGGTCAGCGTTTTCAGCGCCTGGTCTTGACCGACAACCCGACGGCGCAGGTAGTCTTCCATGTTGAGCAGGCGTTCCTTCTCCTGCGATTGTATCTTGCCGATAGGAATGCCCGTCTTGCTGGCGACAACGGCGGCAACCTCATAAATTCCTACCTCCTCTATGCTCTTTTCCGCAAATGACAGGATGGCAGCCAGTGCGCTCCGCAGGTAAGCCGCCAGCTCTTCATACTCCTGCAATTCATGGATATCCGCCTCATCGGAAACCACGCCCAGAAGGATGGGGCTTAATTTGTTGTGCATCAGGAAAAGCAGCGTTTTCAGCTCTTCCACCTTTTCTTGAGGTGCTTTTTCCTCCTTTTCTATCTCGTCCAGTCGGGCAAGCAAGGCTTCCGTATCCTTCTTTCCTGTTTCATTGACCATCTTGATGGCCGAAAGTGTCATGTCCAGCAGACCGATGGCGGAGTCGGGCAAACGGCGGTCTTTCACATACCGTTTGGCAAGACGCACGCATTCCGCCACGGCATCGTCGCTGATTCCCACCCGGTGGTACTCCACGTATGACTGCCGGACGGAATGCAGCATCTGTATGGCGGACTTCAAGTCAGGCTCATTGACCTGCACCACCTCAAAACGGCGGTTGAACGCATGGTCAGGCTCTATAATCTTACGGTATTCGTCAATGGTGGTGGCGCCGATAACGGTCAGGTCGCCGTGCGACAATTCGGGCTTCAGCACATTGCCGGCGCCGGAATTGCCCTGCCGGCTGTCCAGCAGGATATGAATCTCGTCAATGAACAGGATGGCGTTGTCAATGCCACGCAACTCTTTCACGATGTTTTTCAAACGGTCCTCTATCTCCCCCTTATAGGTGGCGCCTGCTATGAGCGAGGCATTGTCAAGCTCAAACACACGGGCTCCCTCCAGGAACGAGGGCACCTTATGGTTGACTACGTTCCATGCAAGTCCGTACACAAGGGCTGTTTTCCCCACTCCGGCATCACCGACAATCAGCACGTTCGATTTGCTGCGGCTGCCCAGCACCTCCATGACCATGCGGTTCTCCCGGTCACGGTTGATGGTCGGGTAAAGCCTGTCTGCCGCAGTGGCGGTAAGGTCCACGCAATACTTGGCGAGAAAGGAAGTGGAAGAGGAAACGGAGCTTTGAATGAAACTCTCCGGCACGTTGCCGGAAACTCCCACCGGTTCGTTGCCTGTATATATGGAATGGATATCTTTCTCCAGAATAGGGAAAGACCTGAGCTGGTCACTGGAAAAGGCGATGCCCGGTTTCGTCAGTGCCAGCAACACGCAGATGGGATTGATGTCAAACAGCCCCATCTGTATCCGCGCATCATCAGCGGCACGGAAAACGGCGTCAATCTTCTCCGACGGCTTGATTTCGGCGAACCGGGTGGATTTCGGACATTGTTCGATATGGACATCCGCCCATTCCTCCAGATACCCCAAATCCTTACCTATACTTATTATAAAATCTCTTAGCCCTACATCTTTATGAAGTAGAGCCTTCAACAAATGCGAGGGAGTATAACACTCGTTCGCATTTTCACGAGCCACTGCAAGTGCTATGTTAAGCGCAATTTTTACAGAATCATCAAGATTAATGAAACCAACTCCTGTATCCATAATCAATAAGATTTAAAAATTGCGCAGGAGAACATTGCAAATATAAGGCAAAAAAATAAGCCCGCCACTTTTCTAGGCAGTTTTTTTTATGTTAACGAACATAATTTTTGAAAAAACCAAAAAATATCGCAAAAAATTTCCCGAAAAACTTTTGTAATTTTCAGAAAGCTCCATATATTAGCCGCCGGAAATTGAAAGCTAAAGGTGAGGAGGCGCCGAACCGCCGGTAGCCGGAAATTCCGTAATCAACTTTTTTACAAACTTTAAAACTTTGAGAATATGGCATTTAAAGCGTCATTTAAGTTTTCAGACTCAAGAGAGTTTGATGTATTGAGATGGGATGTCAAGTTCAATCGCGATGTGGATCCCAAAGGCCGTCCGGCATCTGACATCTATGGTGGTAAAATCTATGTAGAAGTTGAATCTACTCCGGACACCATTGTGTTGGACAAGATGTTCAAACAGTATCAGCCCGTAAACGGAAGCATCGTCTTCAAAAAAGCGGATGAGGATGCCAAGATGAAAGAATTGGTATTTGAGAACGGTTACGTGGTGGAATACGAGGAGGCACTGAATGTGGCCAACCCCTATCCGATGACAATCAAGTTCGCCATTTCCGCACAGACAGTGAAGATGGACGAGGCTACATTTGTACAGGATTGGCCGGAAAATAACTAACGGTTGTTTTCTAATCAAAGTTTTTAAGGTGCCGGAATATACCAATTCCGGTTATTTCGGCACCAAAAAACATACCGACTGGTCGGTTTGATTAATTAATTTTCATAGCAAAAGATAGTATGGGAGCAAGTTTTCTGAATTTGGTAACTACCAAGGTGACAGTGAAAGGAGAGGAACAGAAGTTCGTTTCACTACGGCTTCATCAGCGGTTTAACCGGCATCACGCCTTTACTGTAATTGTGAATTACCTCTCGCCCGGCAATACGTTCAAGCAGACACCTGAAAAATTCATCAATTACATCGGGGAGACTGTCAGCATCTCGTTCGCTCACAAGCAGACGGGCGAAAGTTATGACTTCGAAGGGGTTGTCACACAGGTGGAAATGGTCGGAAGCATGGGTGAGGCGGGCGGAGTGGCCATTCACGGAGCAAGCCCCACGATATTGTATGAGAACAACGGGACGCTTGACTCGTGGATGGACCAGACCCTCTCCGCCATCATAAAGGAGGCGACACAGGAATACGGGAAGGTCCCGCTGGCTTCCAATCCCAAATACTCCGCCAAAATTCCTTACATGGCGCAGTACAACGAGAGCGTCTTCGACTTTATGAATCGGCTCTCCGCCCAATATGGCGAGTGGTTCTATTACGACGGGAAAAAAGTCTATTTCGGCAAACCCGACAAGGACAACACGGAAAAGATCATGTACGATGTGGACTTGGAAGAGGTACGTCTGGTGGCAAATCTGGTGCCGGGCAAATCTGCAAGATACGATTATGTAGCGCAGGAGAACAAACAACATAATGCAGACACGCCCGCCAAACCCGATGGTATGAATGACCTCCAGTCCATTGCGCATGACTGTTCCGAAAAGGCGTATGGGGCCAAGACGACTGCCGCCGCCAATCCGCACATCGCTGACAAGGCGGGACTGGACGGGCAGATGAAGGTCCTCAAAAATGAGTCCGGTGCCAATTTGTTGAACATAAGGGGCATAGGAAAGACATGCCGGATTCGGATAGGCGAAGTCATTGAGGTCTCTTTCCCCGGTGATATGAACCTGCCGCCTCTGGGAAAATTCCGCATCACCGAAATCACGCACGAGGTGCGCCGTGACGGGCATTATGCCAACACGTTTGCCGGGATTCCTGACGGAACGGTAAACATCCCTGTTCCCGACGCAAAACTCCCGCTGGCATTGCCCGAGCTTGCGACGGTGAAGAAAAATGACGACGAAAAGGAACAGGGACGGGTGAAAGTGAGTTTCGACTGGCAGAAAAACGGGAAAACAACCAACTGGATCAGGGTGCAGAGCCCCAATGCGGGAGTAAGCGACGCCGTATCCAAAAACCGCGGATGGGTGTTTGTTCCCGAAGTCGGTGACCAGGTCATGGTGGGGTACGAACACGGCAATCCGGATCGCCCCTATGTGACCGGAGCCATGTTCCATTCCGCTTCAGGAAAGGGAGGGGACAAGGACAACAAGACCAAAAGCATTATCACACGCAGCGGAAGCGCCATCGTTTTCGATGATGAGACGGGAAGCATTGTCATCACCGACCGGACGGGAAAACAACTGATCCTGCTGGACGGAAAGGACGCCATTACGATTATGGCGAAAAAGAGCGTAGTCATCACCAACGAGGACAAGTCCGTTATCGTAATGGACGAAAAGTCCATCGGTATGCAGGCAGACACGATTTCCATCGAAGGAAAGAAAAACATTACATTGGTCTCGGGCAACGAAAATATGGTATTCAGCAGCGAAAAAAACATCATCAACGGCAGCGCCACCAATATCAAGCTAGAGGCGGCCAAGGAATATGACTTGAATACACAGACCGGAACCATGAAAGGCACGAACCTCACTGTGGAGGGAACGGCAAACATGACCGTAACGGGAGGAATTGTAAAAATTAATTCATAAACGGATTGGATATGGGAGCATCAGCATCTGTAATACAGGAATACTACAAGGCGGTCGATTACTGGGCGGACATAGCCGGAAAGAAAGACTGGAAACTGGCGATATGGATTGTCGGAAGGAACGATGTGGACCTGGTGGACAAGTTTCTGGAGATAGAGCGTTCCCCTGTAGGACAGTTCGATGACATATTTTTCCGTTTCGACACGCCCTACAGAGGCGATGACGACGAATATGCCGCACAGCTTTGGCAGGAATATGCCGGATGGTTTGAGGAGCAGGCGGAAGAGAAGGATGACATGCTCAAGGCGTTGCGGCACGATGGGCTGCTCAAGACGGAGTACCGCCCCGACACGTCGGCCGAGCCCACGGCGGCAAACCTGTGGAAGGAGATGTTGCGCTTCAAGGAGTGCATATCCCGTTTGGAGAATGCCTTCTTCTGCATCTATTTTCCTCCGGAACAATCCGGGGAGTTTCCCCGAACGGAATGGTTCGGACAGGTACTGAAAGAGGGTGTCCCGCAGGGCATCCGTCTGACAACCATTGATTTGAAAAAGAACAGGAGTGTCGCTTTGGACGAGTCGCCGGAGGTGGTCCACATACGCCCCCGCCTTGACATGGCGGCGGCACTGCATAACCGGATGGCACGGGCGGATGCCGGCAACGACCTGATTGCGCCCGAGAACCGGTTCAAACAGCAGGTGACGGCAGTCATGGACTGCACGCAGAAACAGAACTTGAAACTGCTGGAAAAGGAAATAAGGAAGCTCCTGGATATCGCCGGGGAACTGAAGGATGCGAATATTCGGATATCCGCTCTCTTCATCGCTTCCGAAGCCTGCTATGCTATCCGCGAATACAAAAGCAGCATGAGATACAGCGACAAGACCATCCGCGAAGCGGAAAAGGTGATGAAGGATGGCGAGGCGGCGGGATACAGCTACTGGAAGATGGCTGTTTCCATGAAGGCGGCAATCCTGACGGCAGAAAAAAAACGCGAAGAGGCGGTGGCTTTATACGAGGAGATAGCCGGGAAAGCTGTCGAACGGAAGGACCCCTATTATGTCATGGAGGGCTACCGGATGTGCGGCTTCCTGCGGTACGAGGAAGGGAAGCTGGAACAGGCGTTCGAATATTTCCTGCTGGCACTGGCGGGAGGAAGCTATCTTTCCGAAGACATCAGACGGGGTTCCACCTTCACCTACGCGGCACACCTGGCGCTCCATACGGGCAGGCAGGTGCGTGCGCCGATTGACATCGAGGTACTGGAACACCAGCTTCACGAATGGCTGGGCGAGGACTGGAAGGAACTGGTGGAGAACCCCTCCATGCGGCAAGCAAAAGCCAGAAGAAAAGGAGGTATTTTCAACTGAAAGAGAATTTAATCAACATATAGTTTAAACTTAAATATCGAATTTATGGATCTTGGAAATTACGGAATCGGCGGAAACGAAGTGAAGATTGACGCCTCCGAAGGCATTGCGGAAATTCCACAAAACCGGACATTATTGGTGGAGCAGTTGACTAAAGACGAACCGGTGGCTCCCGAAGTGATCACGGGGCTGACCAATATCGACCAGGTCTTCGCGCATTTCTTACCGGAGATAGATATTGAGTTCACCGATGCGGAAGGTGCTCCCGTGGAGGAAAACTTCCGTTTTCACAATGTGGGGGACTTTTCTGTCAAGAAAATGACGGAGCAAAGTCATTTCCTGTCAGGACTGAATACGGAAAAGCAGTTCGCTGACAGAATGGAGAAGTCGTTGCGCTCCAACAAGGTGCTGCAACGGGTATTGGAGAATCCGGCGACACGCGAGGCATTCGTCAATTCGCTTTCTGCCATGCTGGACGATTTAAAGAAAAACGAGAAGTCTAACCCTGCAAATGAATGACAACAGCTATGAGTGAACAGAACACACACAGGGAGGCAGCCGTACAACAACAGCAGGCTGCGGCACAGCCCAGAAACCTGAACGCGGAGCTACAGGTCCTGGCTAAGTTTGGTGGTTTCAATGTCCTGGAGTCCTCTGTGGACGGCATACAGAACCTGAACCCGGAGCGCAAGGCGCGCCGTAACATTTTCCTTACAGACCCCGAACGGGCGCCTGAGCGCAAGGAGCTGGAAAAACGGCTCGAAATGTGGGTGGACATGCTGCAAGGCAACAAGTCCATCAGCGAAATGATCGAACTGTGCCAGAAGAAATCGGCGGCCGTCTCCGACCTGCTTTCCCAGAACCAGCTGAAGGCGGTGGAAGAGGTGAAACAATTGGAGAAGTCATACCGTACGGTCATGCTTTTCTACAAGAATACGGATTCCGACAAGATTAAGAACATTTCCATCGTCAATGCTTCCATGGAGCAGCTCACCGACCTGGACAACTCTTTCTTCATCGATGCCATTGCGGACGAGCTGCGTGCCAACTACGACCGTCTGGACCTGCGTACCAACTATTCCTTGCTGGTCATCCCCGGCTACCTGGGTTCCAACAAGGTGATTGAGAAATGGGCGAAGATAGCGCATGACAACAAGGTGATGATTTATACCGACTTCGCCGACCTTGAAAAGCCGGACGATGTCATCGAGATGTTCTTCGACTCCAACCTGTCGGGAGGCGATGTGTACAAGTCCAACGTATGTATGGCCTGCAACTACCTGGTCGGACGTGGACGTTATGCCGAACTTGGCGAGACGGAGGACTTGCTGATTCCGCCTTCCGCGGCACTGGCGGGCAGCGTGTACAAGACAGTGATGGCACAGGTCACCGCTGGCAAGAAATACGGTTCCATGAGCGAGGTGGACGGAGTGGCTTTCAACCTGAAGAAGAGCGAGATTTCCGAACTGGAGAAGATTGGTCTGATTCCCATGGTGAAGGAATACGGCAAGGTGATGGCGTTCTCCGCCAAGACGTTGTTCAACGGCGACAACCTGGGCTTGCAGACCTATTCGGTGGTACGTGTGTTCGACTGGGTGACCAAGGTATTGATGGACTTCCTCAACCGGCGCGCTTTCGAGAACTGGAACAGCAAGGCGGAGAGGGATTTGCGCGGACAAATCAGCAAGTTCCTGGACAGTATCCAGGGTCCCGGACGCCTGATTGAAAAATTCAAAATTCTCCGCTTCGAGCGTGACCCGAAACAGAAAGACCGCATTTTCCTCGACATTCACTTGACTCCTTACTTCCCGGCAAAGAGTTTTGTCATCAAGTTGGAAGGCACCAAGGGGGATGACGAGAATGACTGGAACAGCGATTATGCACAGGATGCATAAGCAATCCCTTTTCTGAAACAGCCGGAGAACTCCGGTTAACCTCTCCGGCTGTTTCCTTTCTTTACTTTTCTAAACCGTTCTCACTATGTCAGATGTGTTGAAAAATATAGCTGATGCCGTTGACAACAACAGCACCAGACGGGGATTCTCCGACCTTTTCGCCGACTCAAAGGCTGCCCTGGACAAGCTCCAGGCGGGACTGGGCGGACTGCTCCCATCCATGCCGGGCATGCCCGTAGCCAAGTTCGGCGACCTTGCCATAGGGATAGACATGCACCCTACGGTCACACCGCCGTCACCCGTCATGCCCGTGCCGCATGTGGGGAAAGTATATGACCTCATGGCGGACATCATGGCAGGCATCGCCGCCGCCATGCCGCCCGTCACCGAAGGGGTGGCGGGAGTGGCGTGCAGCATTCTCAAGGGGATGGCACCTACGGTGAAGGTGCATAACCAGTGGATTGCGCAGGCGGGCATAGGCATCGTGCACCTGCCTGCATTCGTCCTGCACCCGGCACCGCTGGTCAGCGGCATGTCCGAGTCGGAGATGTGGATGGGCAGCGCAACCGTGCTGGCGGACGGTGCCCCCTGCTCCACGCTGACACATCCGGCGCTCTCCTGCAACCTGGTCGGCATCCCGACCATTCCCCGCAAGGGAAAGCCCAAGAAAGTGAGCAAGGCGTTGCTGGCACCCACATCCATGCTCTCCACCATCACTTCCGTAGGCAAGCCGGTGCTTGTGGGCGGGCCGCCCACCATCGACATGTTCGCGCTGGCAATGAAGTTCGGGCTCAAGGGGCTGGGAAAAATGTGGAAGAAACTGGGCGACAAGTTCCAGGACCTGATTGACAAACTGAGAAAGAAAGGAAAGAACCGGCTGGCGGACATTCTTCAGCCCATCAAATGCAAGACATTCGGCGAGCCGGTCGATGCGGCAACAGGCAGGGTGTACCACACTAACGTGGATTTCGAGCTGCCCGGCCCCATCCCCATCGTGTGGGAACGCACCTATTACAGCGATGCCTCTGTGGATGGCCCGTTGGGTTACAACTGGCACCACAGTTACAACCTGGGCGTCCGGCGGCTGGAAGAAGGGGCTTTCCTCTTCCGCCATGCCGACGGACGGGAGTCCTTCCTGCCCGTGCTGGAACCGGGGGATTCCTATTTTGACCGCAAGGAACAATTGCTCTGGACGCTTGACGGGCAGGGTTATCTGCTGACCGACATCCGGGGACTGCAATACCGGTTCAACGGACCGGAGAACCGTTTCGGATACCGCATGGTGTCGGGCATATCCACCAAAGATGGGTTCCGCATCCGTTTCGAATACGTTTCGGCTGGGAAACTGGCGGGAATCGTATCTTCTCGGGGGGAACGCTTGAAGGTGGAAACCGATGAATTGGGACGGGTATGCTGTGTGTCCATGAAACAGGATGGCGAGGAGATCAGGCTTGTCCGCTATCGTTATGACGACCGGGGCGACATGGTGGAGACCACCGACGCGCTGGATGTCAGCAAACATTTTGTCTATACCGACGGGCATCTGCTGGTACAGCTGACCAACCAGGGAGGCATGTCCTTCCATTGGGAATACGAGGGCAAAGGTGAGAACGCCCGTTGTGTGCATACATGGGGGGACGGCGGTGTCATGGAGTACTTTATCCATTACGGCAAAGGCTACACCCATATCCGTAACGGGGAGGGTGCCGAAACCGAATACCATTACGGGGAGGACAAGCTCATCTACAAGATAGTGGATGCCAATGGGGGAATCACCCGCCAGCAGTACAACGGATATCAGGAACTGGAGGTCACGGTCAACCCCGAAGGCTATACCCGCAAGACTTCCTACAACGAGTTTGGTCAGCCTGTCCGGATAACGGACGAGAACGGCGAGGATACGTTCCTGAGCTACGACGGAAACCGTAACCTCGTCCTGCTCTGCACGCCGGGAGGGAAACAGCTCTCCTGGGATTACGACGAGATGGACCGTGTCGTCAGCCGCACCACGCTCAGCGGAGAGACTGTGAAATACACTTACGAGGGAGGCGTATTGCATACCATTACCGACGGACAGGGACGCGTCTATACCCTCACCTTCAACGACCGCTACGACCTCGAACTGCTGCGGTTTCCTAACGGCCTGTTCCGCAGGTGGGAATACGACGGCAGGGGCAGGCTCATACAGGCGGTGGATGTCAAAGGTAATGCCACCAGGTACGCCTATGACCGTGCGGACAACCTGATACGGCTGGAGGAACCGGACGGCAACGTGCACCGGTTCGAGTATGATGCCATGGGGAACATGGTACATGCCACGGACAACATCCGTGAGGTGAAGTTCACCTATGGGGCATTGGGGGTATTGAAAAGCCGTGAGCAGGAACGCCATCGGATTACATTCGGTTACAACAGCGAGTTGCAGCTCCGGCGTATCGGAAACGAGGCGGGCGACAACTATTTCTTCGAGCTGGACGGGCTGGGACAAGTCGTTACGGAAATCGGTTTCGACGGGCTACGACGCGAGTACGAGCGCGACGGTGCCGGACGTGTCACACGGGTAAACCGTCCCGGGGACAAATGGACGGAATACCTGTATGACGGGCTGGACAACATACTGAAGGAAGAACAGTACGATGGTGAGGTATCCCTCTACACGTATGACAAGGACGGAATGCTTGTCAAGGCGGAAAACAGCGAGAACCTGCTGGAGTTCACCCGTGACAGGAAGACGGGACAGATTATTGAGGAGAAACAGGGAGAATATACCGTCAACCGCACGTACGACAGCGAGGGCAACTGTACCCGCATCACCAGCAACCTGGGAGCGGACATCCGTCATACGTACGACCGTGAAGGTAACTTGCAGACCATGCAGGTGGGCGAAAGCTGGCAGGCGTCATGGATACGTGACAATACCGGGCTGGAGGTGCAGCGCACCTTTTCCGGCGGTGTGACTGTCAGGACGGAACGTGACTGCTTCGGCAGGGAGGTACGCAAGTCGGTACGGTCGGGCGGCATAGAGAAAGGGGCTTACCGCTACCAATGGGGAATCGCCAACCACCTGCTCTCCAAGGAAAACGAGCTGACGGGTACCGTCACACGATACGACTACGACCGTTTCGACTTCCTTATCCGGCAGGAGACCATGCAAGGTTCGGAAACGGATGTGATTTACCGTATGCCGGACTTCGTGGGTAACCTCTTTGAGACACCGGACAAGAAAGACCGCAAATACGGTGCCGGGGGAAAACTTTTGGAAGACCCGGATTGTTTCTATCATTACGATGACGAGGGGAACCTCATTTTCCGTGAGTTCAAGCAGTTGCAGGAAACGGGCGTAAAGTTCGACCGCAAGCGCATGGAGAAAGAACGGGGCATCCGTTGCCTGGCAACGGGAATGGGATGGCTTTACGAGTGGAGTTCCAACGGAATGCTGAAGAAGGTGATACGCCCGGACGGAAGACCGGTGGAGTTCCGATACGATGCGTTGGGACGACGCACGGCTAAGCTGTATTTCGGAAAGGTCACACGTTGGGTATGGGATGGAAACGTGCCTATCCATGAATGGGGCTACAAAGTCACCAATATGCAACCGGATGAGGAAGAAAGCGCTCCACCCAAAGAACCGACAGAGGATATTACCACGTGGGTGTTTGAGGCAGGCACGTTTGTACCTACAGCGAAGATACAGGATGGTAAGCAATATTCCATTGTGTCCGATTATTTGGGTACCCCCATACAAATGTACGATGAATTGGGAAACAAAACTTGGGACTGCACCTTGGATATTTATGGAAAAGTGACTAACTTTGAAGGGAGTTCTTTGAATGAGTGTCCGTTCCGATATCAGGGGCAATACTTCGATTCTGAAACAAATTTATGCTATAACCGCTTTAGATACTATTCTCCCGAAGCTGGCAACTATATTAGCCAAGATCCGATAAGATTACATTCAGGAGAACCTAATCTTTATGCTTATGTTCGTGATATAAATGGATGGATAGACGTATTTGGATTAGAAGCAAGAGGACCCAAAACAGGGGGAAAAGGCCTACACAATGAAGCAATAAAAGCATGGGGTGATGAGATAATAGCCAATAATGGAACCATAATATATGGAGGTGGCTATGAAAAGGAAAAATTATATGAGACTCCAGGAGGACATAAATCGGGACGAAGACCTGATATTGTTTGGAAAGACGCTGATGGAACAGTTCATTGGGGTAATGTTGGCAAAACAAATGCAACAGGAAAACCTGTAAAACGAGAGATATTAGCAATGCAAGACCTTAATAAAATTAGGCGTGCTAATGGAGTTTCCCCTAGGGTTCATTTCCGCTCTTATAATCATCCTCATACAAATAAGAAAACAAAAAGCTGTCATTAATGGAAATAAATATAGTAGCAGATAGAAAAGGTATTGTCGACTTTATTAATGGTTTTTTAAGGGATAATGGTCTAATCTTTTTTAGCGACAAGAATTATGAAAAAGATGGTATTATCTTTGGTGACGAAATTAATATAGAGGATTTTGTTGATAAGGATATTTTTATCAATATTGGTTCAAATAGCGATTTTGAATTAAAAATAAAATCTTTGTCGCACCGCCCTTTCTTAGAAGACAAAATAGATTTCATATACGTGACTAATTTTTGGTATAAAAATGAACTTAAAATAACGAATACATCTTTTATATGGACTCCAAGCCATAGTCTTAACGCTAAATATAATGGAATCGCTTTAAAAAAAAGAGTAAAATGCTGTTTTAAGCAAGGTATGCAGACCAAAGATAGTAGATATGATACTTTCAATAAGGTATTACACAAATATTATTGGGCTATCGAAGTAGATGACCATTTAGATAGATTGTATTACAATGGTGGTGTGATACCAATATGCCCGCTTTTGAAATAAAATTGCCTTTATTACCGAAAACCAATAAATACCACCTTTCGGGGTGGTATTTTCATTTCCGACAATCCTCAAACCACCTCTCTTAAAAAAGTTATCAACAGGTATTTAGTCGCTTATCCCTATTGTCTTATGGTTGTTTTTAAGGGGTGGTTGCACTGGGTTTATCATGCGTTTCTTTGTACGTTTTTCTCCTTGCTTTATAGCTTAATAATCGGGGGCTTTAATAAGTAGACTTTCTTTCTGTTCCCGTGCATGGCACGGTATATTTCGGGGGCTTTTCTTTCATGCTCCGCAGGAACAAGGGGGGCTTTTCACCGTCTTTTGACGGTATAGGATTTTGAAGGGGGCTTTTGATCCGCAGGATAAAGAGTTTTGTTCTTTACTGATTCAGTTTCTGTTCCTGTTCTATCTGTACCCGTTGCCGTTCTATCTCTTTTTTAAGTTCCTGTTCCGTTGGTAGATAAAGCATATATTTCGATGTAAAAATCTGGCTGCTATCATTCAATAGGCTATATTTTACGATGGTCTTATCCTTTTCGGTACACAAAATAAGTCCGATTGTCGGATTATCGTTATCCTGCCGTATCCTGTCCTCAAAATAGCGTACATACATATCCATCTGCCCGATGTCCTGATGGGTAAGCGGTTCGGCTTTTATAGTCAAACAGAAATATATTGCAAAAAAATCTGTCTCTTATACACATCTCCGAGCCCACGAGACCTCTCTACATCT
>ENA-OZEU01000208-OZEU01000208.1-human-gut-metagenome-genome-assembly--contig:-NODE-208-length-15213-cov-5.060100_pt1 | contig 15213 bp, 4 predicted proteins | sample MGYA00244608_ERZ653614 | MGnify/ENA primary metagenome ERZ653614 (study PRJEB26926, sample SAMN06165166) | human gut metagenome | biome: ENVO:00009003; feature: ENVO:2100002; material: ENVO:00002003...
AAGGTGAAGGTCTGCCGGAGGAGGAGCTGCCGAAGATCTGGGAGAAATTCTACCGCACCGACCGCGCCCGCACCCGAGAGGCCGGCGGCACCGGCATCGGCTACCGGATCAGCTCCGCCCTGCGGCCTCAGGCCGGAGAGCAGCTGTGCGGTGACCAGGTGGAACAATTTGAGGTGGGCGACGGCGTATATCTGCTGCTGTGTGATGGCATGGGCAGCGGCCAGGAGGCCCACCGGGAGGCGGCCATGACCGCCCGGCTGCTGCGGCAGTTTCTGGAGGCGGGTATCCAGCCGGGGCCGGCGCTGAAGACCCTGAACGCCGCCATGAAGCTGCGGGGGGAAACACAGGGGGGCTTTTCCACCGTGGACCTGGCACTGATGCAGCGGCAGAGCGGCTGCGTGGAGCTGTACAAATGCGGGGCCGCTCCCTCGTATCTCAAGCGGGGCGGCAGCGTGCGGCGGTTCTGCTCCGACGCGCCGCCCACGGGGCTGTCAAGCTCGCCCCTACCGCCGGATCAGGTACACATACCGGTGCAGGCAGGGGACTACCTGGTGCTCATCAGCGACGGCATCGCCGACCAGAGCTGCGACGAGTGGCTGCTGAATCTGCTGGCAGGGTGGAACGGATGCGATCCGGACGAGCTGACGGCACTGATCCTGGCAGAATCTCGGAGCAGAAAGGGCCTGGCAGACGATTGTGCCGTGGCGGTGCTGCACCTGCCCTTCGCAGGAGAAAACCGGAAAACAGCAGTGTGAGGGGCGGCGGGGGGAGGACGCCCCGCCGCACGTATTGCTTTGCAGACCTTGCCCGGGCCGCAACAACTATTTTTTCGCAGTGCGCTGTGTGGTTTTTGATGGTTTTGCGGTGTATATTTTCCAGCCGAGATGCTCCATCTTTTCTCGATCAATGGACTGTTCAAAAGTCATAAATCCCAATTTCTTGTCCGGCCAAGCAATTTCAATCGTTGCGATGACATTTCCATCTGCACCAGCTGCCTCAAATCCAATGAAATCTTCAGCAGGTGCTGGGATACCGCTTTTCTGTGCCAAGGCAGCGAATGCTTTCGCATCTTCGTCAAATAGCAATTCACCGATGGAATTCCATCCGGAATCGGGTGTGGAAGAGGCTTCCGCCGAAGAACAGCTGCTCTGGGAAACGGGAAGTGCGAGATAGTCCATGCGCCTGAGCCCGGTAGAAGAAACGGCAGCAAATTCTGAGGCAAACTGCATCAGATTGAAAAACTGCCAGAAACCGTTCCACTCCGGTTCGTATTTATCTGTGCGGCTGTTCTTGTCATCGTTCAGGACGGCAAAGACGGTAACAGCACCATCTGCTTTCATGGATGCAGCGGAAATGCCTGCATAGAGAGCCAGATGAGAATTTACAGCACGAGGGACCCACGCTCCATAAGCGGTCAGCCCAAAGCGGAAACTGGAATCTGTAAAATGCAATTGATCGTTCACATCCTGAAAGACCTGATGCCATTGATCGAATGCCGCATTGTTCTTGATGAATGCCGGATACAGCAGAGAAAGTGCATAAGCGTGTGCCTGTGCGTGGAAGATCGTTTCGGCATCCGGCAGATTCAGGTAGGCAATCAAGAGGTCAAACGCAGAAAGCTTTGCAGGATCAAGTACCTCTGCATGGAGCTTTCGTACTTCGGAACGGTACATCACCTTGCCGAGCGGCATTTTTTCGACCGCTAAAACAGAAGTGGCGTAATCCCCCTGCGGGATAAAAACGTTCTGAACATCCTTAAAACTCAGGGACCAGACCCGGAACTGCCCACTGCGGCGGAGTGCTTCACGTTTGATGGTGTCATCGGAAACGATATCCTTGTGATATAGGAAGCCGTCCGTAAACACCGCTAGGGGCTTGTGTCCGGGCGCGGCTACAGGCCAGAACACAAAATCTGGTTTACAGGGAACGGATACACCGTTGCTTGGACCCAGTGAAACCTGAGGTTCAAGTTCCCAAGCAGAGTGCTTCAGTTTGAGATAATAACTGTGTTTTCCGTTTCTTACGGTGTCACTGATATTTGCAGCACCAACTTTTAGACGGATCGCTTCCCAAAAGCGCGATTCCAATTCGCTTTCAAACAGCGGGTTTACAGGAATACTGCTGATCATATCGATTTTTTGGATATGGTCTTTACCGGAAAGAATCGTTTTCAACAGCCGAATGGCAGTTGCACGCGAAATATTACCGATCTGCTGGCTCTGGCGATACGCATATAGGCAATGATAGCAGCCGTCCTTCTGCGGATCGTCTTTGCAGGAGCAGGTTTCCATAACATGAAGGGCTTTTTCAAAAATCTGAATCAAAGAATCTTTTTCATGCATCAACTGCTTCAGATATCCCGTGCCGCCGGGAACCGAATCGTAGATCACGAGATACTGTTTGCGATAGTCGGCATCCGGGACGGGTACTTCGCTGACAGCAGCCCGGAGGTGATCGACATTGCCAAAATATTCTTTCATACCAAGCATGAAGGCCGCAACAAAGGATTCCATCCGGACGGAAGAAGAGTTCATCGTCGTAGCGGGAATCAGAAGTCGGAGAACCTCTGTGCTGAATTCACGATACAGAAACAGACATTCTTCATAGGCATCGGCCTGTGAGAGCGCAGGGATTTTGCGTGTCTTACAGGAATAGCTGTGGTTATTCGGCTTGCTGTCAGTCTGAATCTTACCACAATATTTGCAGATCCGGAACCCTTTGCGCACTTCCTCGACACCAGAAATCGATAACTTTTCACCTGTCAGGTCACTCTCGCCAAAGTTGATCTCCCGCAGCGTTGCTTTACGGACAAATTCGTAACCAAAGGGAAATTCCTCATTGTCCATGCGATAGGCACAGGAGATGTCATGGTCCTCATCTACGTCTACAAGGAGCTGCTTGCAATAAAAGATATTAGAGCGGTCGTCGCTTTCATCACTAATCAAGCTCTTGGCGTAGTCCATGTTAGAGTAGACCATCTGCACTTTCAGCATGTTGCGCATCTGACCGGAATCGGCCCAAGCGGGGCTTCCGCATTGAGGACAGGCTGCTGTGTTCCGGCCAGCTGTTTCAAGCTGCGCATGAGAGCAGTTTGGACACAGACGCCAAAGGGCACTCTGAGCAGTTGTCAGGTCTACCTGATCGATCGTCAGTTTGCGGCCATCCACATAGAAACTGTTGCTCGGTGCAAACTCACTGAGGGCAGAGGAAGCGGAGCGGTTGTATTCATAGACGAGCTTTTCATACTTTTTTCGGGCAGACGGAAGTTCCTCATCGGACTTTCGGTAGAGAACCGCCCGCAGAATGATCCCAGCCTCCGGAAAAGCATAGTTGGGCAGCAATCCCTCATCGGACAAGAAGTTGAAAACGTTCTTTTTGCTGATCTCCTGCAAAACGGTCAATAGAGCCGCTTCCTCGCCCTTTAGTTCCTTGATCTCTTCGTCGTAAGAACTGTCTTTGGGCTTGTTTTCCAGCTGCTGGATCATGACCTTCAGGGAATTTACGCTGTTGTGCAGGCTGTTTTGCTGCTTCTTCAAACTTTCAAAGGCATCCAGAATTTTAATGTGCATGGAACTTTCTGTGGTTCCAGTGCCGCGGGCAAATATTTGCAGCTCTTCCTTGGAGCTTTCGTCCAGATAAGCGGAAAACATCTGGACAAAAGAGTTGATCTGCCGGGAAAGTGTACTCTGCACGTAGTTGAGAAAATTGAAAGGGAACATATCGGAAGGCCGCGCATCCAGTTTCTTCAGAATAATACCGACCTTATCGGGGATAGCATCATCAGGAATGCCTTTCCGCACCCAAGAATCCATGCAAAAAGCCATGAACTGCCGTTCCAATACAGCGGAAGCGCGCAGGAAGATTTTTGGTGGTGTGACCGAACCGGAGATCATCTCTAAAGGATCTGCGTAAAAATAGAGGTCATGTGGCCGCGCATTTGCAATTGCCAAGGTCAGAGCATTGCCGTCTTTGCGTCCGGCACGGCCAACACGCTGCAGAAACTGACTTTGTGCAGGCGGCATACTGCACAGGATGACCGTGGAAAGGTCACCAATATCAATACCCATTTCCAAAGTGGGGGTACAGGAGAGAACATTGGGGTCCCAGTTGGAACGATTTTCCTTGCTACGCTTAAAATCCTTCTCCAGTTGCTCACGATCTGGGCGTTCCAGCAGGCCAGTATGCTCCCGTGCATTGATGCGCGCCAGATCGCCGGTGCTGTAAAGTCGGCCATAGTAATTGATGCCGGATGATTTATATTCGACAAGTTTACCGCCACAGGCAGACCGAGGACAGGGCGCATTTTCCCACAGCGGCAGGCTTTCGGCAGAAAACGAATACACCGCACCGCAATGTTCGCAGCGCAGCTGGATAACATCGTTTGTAAGGAAGACACGGCTCTTGTTCAGGCCATAGACTTTATAGTTTGCGGAAGAAGGCACAGATACGACAATGCCGTTCTTCACAGATTCTTCCAGAATCAGCTTGCTGATAGCACGGAAATTGAGCTCGTCAAGAATTGATTCTGTGCAGCAGAAAGCAATCCAGTCTGTGTAACGGCGCGAAGATGGTAAATCAAACTCAGAAGTAGGATGGCTTTTTCCAAGGTATTCAGCTATAAAACGAGGAATATTACGCCCGGATTGTTGACCGGGCAGCCAGCGATTGCGGTCGTTTGAAAGCATATAGCTTTTGCCATCATTGATGGTGTACTCATCAAAAACAACATCTTTAAAAGCACCATTGCACCGGAGTAGATTCAGCCAACCGATGACCATGCGCTGAAAGATTATGCGGTCTTCCCGAGACATGATACCCAGTTCGTTAACAACACGCAGCTGGACTGCTGCAGCAATCTGCTCAATATCCTCAGGAGAAAAGGAAAGAACCGAGCAAGCCGACCGTTCCAGAGTGCGTCCAATTTTACTGGTAAGACCATATTCCAGCATGATTTCATACTGGATGCGCTGCTCAATCTCATGCATCAAAATATGCGCCTGCTTGTCATCGCTGAGCTTACGATTTTGCGTCATTTCTTCGTATGCGCGCTTCCAGGTTAGATTGGGCGGAATAAAAAAGCTGACAAATTCTTCATCGGTCATGTGCAGGTGCCAGTAATCCACAAACCCGGCCTGAAAATCAGCAAGGCTTTGACCTGAACCACATTCTGCGCAATAACGCTGAATTGCCGTGCGCAGACCAAACCGCCAGGTGCGGGAATTGAAAAATCCAGCGCGATGAGCAGCATCCTGCACATTATCGGAAAAGGCAAGCGTCTTTTTATCATCGTTGAAGCGGGAAGCGAACATTTGAGAAATACTGGCACTGATCTCCGTGGCACTGCGAACACCCATCAGAGAAAGTCCCCGGCGGCTGCCGCAGCAGGGGCAGATGTACTGCTTATGCTGCTTCGGGCCGGTTGTCCGAATCGGACTGGGAATCAGAATGTCCACCATGCGGGTGCCGCAGCTGGCACATTCGCTGCTGCCGTCGATCCCCAGTTTTACCTGCAGGCAGTCTGGACAGATGCGTCCAGGCAGCATTCCGGTGGGAACATTTTCATGCGGATGAGGGAAAAGCATCACGACTTTTTCATCTGCTTTAAAATATTGGTTGTAAAACGCTTCAAGATTGACAATGGTGGCGTTCTGACGCTCGTTCAGGATCGTGACCCAGCCGGTGATGCCGCAGTCACGGCAGTTGACGACGGGCAGGTGCTGTTTGGCCTGCTGTCGGTTCAGATCATGCGCAATTTTATAAGTGATGTGCTCCGCATCGACCTTGGCAACGATGCGCCGCAGTTCCCGGATCCAAAGCTGCACCTGTACATTCAGGAACGGGCGTAATTTTCGCGGCTTACCGGTGCGCGCATGAGAAACCAGTGCAAAGAGCGAGTTGAGCGCGGCAGAAGCATCGGATAATTCATTCAGTGCCGGATAATGTGGTGCCAACGCTTCCACAATGCGGGAAACCTGATAGTAATTGCCCTCCGTTAGGTGCAGAACAGACTGTAGGAATACATGCTGCAGAAGAACCCGGCCCAGTTCAATGCGGCCACTGTCGGATAGAGCGTCCTGCGAAAAATCCGGGAACCATGCCTTTACCGCGCACTGAAGATAGGCGGAAGGATCGTCCTCTTCGGCAAGAGCTACCAGCTGTGCAGTCTGATCTGCGGAAGGCAAGGCAAAGAATGAGGTCGACTGTCCAGCAAAAAACTCATCGGCACTGAGCCGATCCTCGGTGATGACGGCATCTCGTTCAAATGGCTCACCAAAGATCTCCTCGGCATAATTCAGGATGGCACCGTTATTTTCCTTGGAACCCATGGTAGCAGAGGTGCCAATGCAGCAGAGGTACCCATCATAGATACCAAGGCGGCGCTTGAGACGGCGCAGCAGGCAGGCAAGGTCGGTGCCTTGTGCACCATCAAAGGTATGCAGCTCATCCACTGCAATGTACTTTAGCGTTTCTGGATTATTCTGCTTCCAAAGCAGGGCATCTTTGGGGCGCACAAGCAGATAGTCCAGCATTTTATAGTTGGTCAGCAGGATATCCGGCGGACTGTTCAACAGAGTCTCGTGGTCAGTAATGATGCCATGCTCACTCATGGTGCGGGACGGAGTGCGTTCCAGACCGCCAACATACATACCGGCAGTTACATTGCCGCGCAGTTCGGGACTGTTATGAATCAGTTCTGCAATTCGCTTGGACTGATCGGTGGCAAGGGCATTCATAGGATAGATGATCAGCGCCTTGATGCCAGACTCCCCACGGTGCTGGTAACAGTATTCCAGAATGGGGTACAAGAAGCATTCAGTTTTGCCGGAGCCTGTGCCGGTGGCAACCAATGTAGAACGACCATCGTTTCCAGTCAGCCGTTCAAACGCTTTTTGCTGATGAACATAGGGAAGATATGCAGGGTGAATTGCCTCAAAGCAGGTTGGCATTTCCTTTGCAATACGGAAGGGCAGACGCACGGCAAGATAAGGCTCATGATAAACAGAGCCCTTCTGAGCAAGCATTTCTGCAACGGAACCTTTGAAGGGAGCGTTGCTCATAGGAAATGTGGTTTCGATGTAATCACCAATGCCTTTTTCAAGCTGGCTGGCAAGAATTGAGGGTAACATATCGCAATATACTCCTATAATTATTGATTGGATATCTTGTCGATGGGGAGAGGAATGCGCTGTTGACCGTCACTGACATATCCCTCAAGAACATCAGAAAAAAGAAGTGCGGTTTTATCGTCAATAATACCAAGTTGACGATTTTGAAGAAGAAAAGTCATCGTTGACACAGAGGATTCACTGAGCAACTCTTTAATATAAGATTGCTCCAGACTGTATTCTTCGGCTGTTACATCATCCTTGACTACGATATTGGAAAGAAGATAAATCAATCGGGTTAATTCGGATGCGGATTCTTTAGTCTTGGCTAACAAAAATGCAGCCTGTTCATTTGTGACAGGAATAGGCTCAAATGAAGTATCTTTTGAATCCGGAACAATAGTTTGTGAAGATAGAATTTGTTCTGCTTTTGTTTGAAAAACTTGTTCAGAGCGAGGGGGTTGCGGTTGTGAGATGCCTTTGATTCTATCAATAGTATCTTGAATTTTTGGTTGTACTTTATAGTGCCAGAGTACGTGAATAAGGTCAGAAACGGACTTTTTAACTTCTGGGTCGCTAAGGATGTCACCCCAAATTTCCATTGTGGCTCCAGTAGCACGAACAAGAGCCTGCGCCATGGGGGATGAGACAGGTGACTCTTTATATACGGTTTCCGTGCGGACTGCCTCACGTTGAGAAAGTTCATTTTCTGAAATATAAGAAATATCAAGAGAAGCCTTAATATGACCAGAACTATCGCGGAGTCCATGATTGGAGCGCAGTTCACCGCTATCTAATTTTTTGAAGTCATCTTGGGACATGGTGACATTCATAGTGCGTGTTTCAAGGTTGGAACACTCTTTTTTCTTGGACAACTTGATGCCTCCAATCAAATTATAGGCCTATTATTCTTTATACTTTTCCTCAAAGAACTTCCACGCGGTTTCATAATCCTGCTCCCGGTCACAGCGGTCAAAGGGAGCGGCGTATTCTATAGTGTGCTGTACCGGGCCGCCAGGCATGGTGTCATCCGTAATGGTACGGGCAAACACATAACCGGCCGGAGCATGCTTCATAATACCGTCCCACGGAGCATCGCCGCGCTTGATTGGCTGCACAGCACCGGCATTTTCCCACTCCGGGCGGGTGAAGCCTACACCGGTCAGGCTGCGGTTATTGGTAAAGGTGATGCGGCCGTTGGCATCATACCAAGTATCGGCCTCATAGCTCTGCAGTACCGGGAATTGGATGCGGTAAATGGTCTTGAGCTGCTGCAGGGTCATGCCCAGTGCCATGGCGGTAAGTACATCAATTTCTACCAAAGCCTGCCGCCGTTCATAGTCTGTGCGCAGGGGTGTGTCCCATGTCCACTCCGGGGTCAAAGAAGTAAAGCGAGTAGGGGAGAGGCGAGGGTCGGATTTGGACCAGGTACTGTGAGTAAAAGACGTATCAAAGCAAGTTTTCCAAAGGTTAGCGTAATGATTGGTTACACAGTTTAAGAGTAAACTACGTTCTGACATAGACAGAGCAAAAATTGATTCGTTTAATAGAGGAAGTTTTGAAGCCAAATCGAACAAAATGTCTGACTTTCCAGTTGATTTCACATAGAAATCAAAAGGAATCGAGGAAAATGTGGCAGCAAGCAAACTGATTATATTCTTATCGGAAACTGCAAGACCGAAGATGGTGTGAATATGTCCCATTCCTGGAGGAAGAAGAGCGGAAATCAAAGTCCGTTCTCCACCCTGATTTAACATCCGACGCATTACTAGGCGATATTCTTCATGATAAGAAGTGTCCCAATAGGTTTTAGGTTCACGTAGAAAATAATCGTCAATGCTACAGAAGGGAGTGTAATTTACGCGCTGGATATAGTTGGAAGAAATATTTGTCAAATCAATATTATCATAGTCGCTATTTAATTTGCAGATACTACGAGAAGATTTGAACAATGGATTTGATACACCAATGTGAGGACCGGAAATAATGGCGTCCACTGTGCTATCGGGGAAATGGATATATCTGAAAATTGTTCCATCTTTTTGTGAACCAGTTTCTTCCCACATGCGAGTATTAAAAATGGAAAGTTGCATATCTCCGATAACCTTGTTTTGCTTCAAAAAACGGATCAATACTTCAAGGAGTTGCTCAACATGCAGTTGCGGCAATCGTGCTTGCTGCCATTTATCATTTCCATCAAACAATTTGGCAAAAACTTCCAACTCACGCTGCGTGACATGGATGATGCGGTCAGGGTGGCCGGTAGTATTCCAGTCGCCATTGGCATCCTTGATGCCGGGAATCGGCGCGGAGGCTTCGCCTTGGTAACACTCTACGATGCTTTTAGCATCGTAGAGGTTACTGATGGTGTCGAATGACACCATCAGTGGACCACCCTTCGGGTCGTCGTAGACGCCCTCAGGGTGTACGAAAGCGGCGATGCCGCTTTCATTCGTTTTCTCCCACGAAAGTGGGAGAAAACATTTAAACAGATTGGTCTGCTGTCCTTTCAGGGCAGGATAATTCTGTACGGCATTCAAAAAGTTCTGCTCGCCGGAAAGCATTTCATACTCTGCAAAATACATGCTGTGCGTATGCGCATTTTCCAGTGCCGTTTGGCGTTCGTGGGTAGTCTGGGCGGCGGTTAGCTTTTTTACAGCAAACATGGGGTTGGCATCTGCCAACACACTCTGTTCGTTCCACTCGATCTTGATCCACGGCGGATTACCGATCATCAGGTCAAAACCGCCGCGCTCGGCAAATACATCAGCAAACTCCAGCTCCCAATGCATAAAGTGATTCTGCTGTGCTATTGTGCGAGCCAGCCTCAGCCGGGGCAAAAGGGCGCACAGTTCGTCCAAGTTGACCTGAAGCAGGATGTCAGTATCTTCTTCGTCTGCATCTTCTAGCATGGAAAGCTGCTGGGAATCACTGTTGGTGGAGTACAGCCCCACCAAGATCATGTACATATCATTCAGAAATTCGCTGCGACTGGGCAAAAGATCAGCCTTGTCAATGGGCCAGAACCATAGAGCGCACCAGTAATCCATCGCAAATTTCAGGCGGGCATAAGCACCAGCATTTTTGGCATTCTCGGAACGGTACATGGTGCGCAGCATCTGATCTTTGGTGCGGATGGAAGTATGGGAGTCCGGTTCATCATCATTGAATTTGAACACAGACAGGCTGTCGTGCGTCTGTTGCTCCAGTTGCTGACGCAGAGAAATCTGATCTTTCCAGAGCTTGTCAATCGTCTTGGAGAGTTTTTTCAGCGTTTCGATATCATCGTCACAGTAAGGAGCAGTAAATGCCTTGTTCCAGGTGTTCAAAAACTTGATTTTTGCAGGCTCCAGCTGTTTGATGACTTTGTCGGTATAACTGCACATACCGGGGTCGCCCAACAGAAAATGATAGATTTGTGTGGCCAACTTGCCGCGCTTGCGCTCGGTGCCAAGGGGAACACGCTCCGGGGCTTTTTCATACCAGCGCAGACCTTTGCTGGTGGCTTGCAGGGAACTCACGCGGTAGCACTGCCGCCGGGCACCAATCAAGGAATTGCCGTTGACCAGCTGGGTACCGAACCACGGCACAAATCCATTAGGATAAATGGTGTTCAGCCACAGAGAAACCTCGGCCAGTTCCACGGCCACAGGGTTCAGGTCAACGCCGTATACATTGCGGTCCGCAATAAACATTTTGACCTTCTGCAGCTGGTTAAAGCGGTCTTCGTAGCCAATGATCTCGCCGGTTTCCTGCTCCTTACGGGAAATATAGGCTTCTGCAAGCTGATTGATAGCTTCATTCAAGAAAGCTGCGCTGCCCATGGCAGGCTCGCAGATGGTTAGATGCAGAATGTCATCCGCAGATTTGCCTTTCAGCAGTTCCTTCAGGGCATATTTGACAAGGCATTTGGTCAGAACTTCCGGCGTGTAGTAAGAGGCGGATTTCTCCCGTTCCCGGCCGGCCAGACGGTAAATGAAAGTGCCTTTGGCGTACATGCGCAGTTTGCCCTTTTTGTCGCCGGATTCATAGCGGACACGTTCTTCCTGCGTATACTGCGCCAATTCGGATTCCGAAACAAAATAGCCGACATCCAATTCATTGAAGGAATCTCCGGCGCGTTTGACTTCGTACAGATTCTGCTGCGCAATAAAGCCGCGGTAGGAGAGCAGAGCTTCGTATACCGCACCCATTTGGTTGATGCCCAGATTGGCATAAGAAATACGCCCCCGGCGGCTATTGCGTTTGCCGGAGGCACGTGTCAGGCTCATTAAGTCGATAATACGCAGCATGCAGCTGTTGCGCAGTTTGGCAGCATTGATCAACTTGGTGTACTCCGGGTCAAAGATATGCGCCTTGAGCGGAGCAATCAAAAAAACATCGTGTATACTGTCGGCACCGGTTACTTTTTGAAATTCGGCTTCCGTTTCCGGATAGCCGTTATAAATCAGGTCATAAAGTTTTGCCAGCGTTTCATGTAGATAATAGCCATCGCCCACTTCATCCACATCATCTCGGACAGCGTCGGCGATATCCCGCAGACTTTCCAACGAGTAACCTTTCAGATAACTCAGTTCACGGATGGGAGCATAGCCCAATTCTGGCCGCGCCTCAATGAACAGTACGAACAGCATCCGGTACATATAGCGCAGGCATTCCAGTGTCAGCTGTCCGGCATCCACGGGATGCTCTTCTAGGTTAATTTTCTGCCGGGTTCGCATGTCGTGGAGGACTTCATTGCCCAAAAGTTCGATACATTCACGCAGGGCATATTTTAAATCCTGTGAAACACCCGCAGCATTTTTCTGACTCTGCTCGTTTAACTCATCTAGAAGAATAGAACCGTCTTCCGGGCAGAGGGAATCTTTATGCAGTAGGACGACCATGGCTTGCAGGGTTGTGAGTTCCAAGCGAGAAAAGATGTCTTCTAATTCGAATTGCAAATAGCGTTTTTCACTCCATTTGTTCCGGTCAATCAGTGCAATCTGATTCAGCGAAATAAACAGAAGAAAACGCGGCGGCTCTGCGGCACCGAACAGAATCTGTGTGGCAAGATCCTCATTTTTCAGTTCCAGCAGGTCATCGTTGTGGACGGCACCGAAGGCATCTTCCTCTGCAATGTTACCGTCAAAGACATTGCTTTCCAGAATACCGGCATCCGATTCTCTGGAAGCAGAGAGCATGACCCATAGCAGTGGCGCACCGTTGCTCTTTTTCATTTCCAAATAAACGGGAACAGACAGAGAAGCATCTACAGGGACAAGTTCCGGGGCAGCTTCTGGATACCCAAGAGAAGCCAGGTAACGGTCTGCCATCGTGCGAATCGCAGCCAGAAGCTGCAAATTCAATGCACCGCCTGCGTAGCGGTCGTGCAAGGGATAGAACTGTCGGGCGTTTTGTCGCAGCTGTGCCCAAGGTGTGCGGATCTCTTCGGATGACTTTGCAGCCTGAGCCCAGGCAGTGATGGCCTCACCTGCATTTTCCTCAAAGATGGTCGAAAAATAGTGGTTGGTATAATATTCGTTTTTATTTGTGATACCGGTTAGATCGATGCTCATTCGGATACCCCCATCAGGACGGATACGATGCGAATATATGGGTTATTTTGAATCGTCAGGGTTTCTTTTACCCAGTTCGTAAAATCATCAAACAGTTTGTCCACCCGGCGCTCCTGCTCCTGCAGTTGACGTTCATGTTCAAATAGGGTGGTCTGATAGTACTCCTTGTGTTTTTCCTGCAGTTCAATCAGCTTATCCACCTCTGCATCCAGCTTGGGGTTCATCTCTGCCTGGTACTGCTGGTATCGCTCTGTGAGATAGGTCTTTGCCTGCGTGACTACATCGTGCAACAAGCTGCTTGCAGCAACGATGCTTTGGTTCGTGATGCAGTTTGTGTTGGGAATACGCGCGCTACGCAGTCCGGCTTTCTGGACAACCTCCTCCATGGAAAGTCGCTGAATGAATTGCCCATCCCGATACAGCAGACCAAACCATTCATCGATGAGCGGCGTGGATTTCAGGTTGGGAACACTGCCGGAAACGATGTACAACGCTTCACCGGGATACAAAACGCCGGGCAGACCCAGAACGGGAGCTTCTGCGCGTTTGAACAAAAGCCCGGCCTTATCATTGACCCAAGAGAAAATCGGGTGCAGCTTCCACAAATACTGCGAGGACGGCCATGCCGCCTCATCCATGTTCTTTTGCATGCTGGTGCGCATCTGCTCCATGCAGAAGGCTTTGTCATCCGAAAGGCGCAGTGTTTCTCCTTGCGGCATGGCTTCTTCCGGTATAAGCGCACGCAAACGGCGCTCCATTTCCGGGGTTAACCGGATATCTAGGCCAGAAACCGTTTGCAGTTCCTGAACTGGATTGCTGTCAGTCTGATTAATGTATTGCACAGCTTGCTCCAGATATTCCTTATCGGTGAACAATGTTTCGTCGGAAACAGTTTCTGAAAGCTGCTCAATAGCAGTCTCCTCTGTTTCTGAGGCAGCGGCCATCAAAGCTTCAAAGGGGTTGAATTCCTGCGCATCGGCATCTAGACTCTGAGCAAATGTATCTGCGTCGGAACCGGATTCGATGGCTTCCGCAATCACCGTTTCTTCCTCTTCCACATTGAACTTGCCCAACAGTAAGGCAGGATCGCCGATATTTTTCAGTGCCTGCTCTTCTTTTTGAATCAGAATCTCGATGATACGCATATCACCTTTGATCTGTTTGTTATTGCTCTCAATGAGCAGATAGCGGATATCAGGGCGTTTTTGCTGACCGTAACGGTCGATGCGGCCGTTGCGCTGCTGGAATACCATCAATGACCACGGAATATCAAAGTGAATCAGGCGGTGGCTCAGATAATGAAGATTCAGACCTTCAGAAGCTACATCCGAAGCGACCAGAATGCGGATGGGAGATTCCGTGCGGCCGAAATCTTCTACAATGCGCTGCTGCTCTGCATCGCTCATACCACCAGAAATCTCTTGGATCGCAGAGGACTTCAGCCCCAAATCAGTCCGCAGATGTTCCGCCAGATAATTCATGGTTTCGATGCGCTCGGTAAAGATCACAACGCGGTCACCAGGATCTTTGGGGTTCCATCCGTAGGAATCGCTACGCAAAAGTTCCAGCAGTTTTTGATAGCGCATGAAGTTTTCGGGCGTGACCTGTCCCAGAGCAGTATGCAACTCTTCTAACAAGCGAATATCAGAAATATCATCTGCCGTATATTTTTTATAGAGCTTTTTCAGGCGTGCCTCGATGCTTTTGCGACAGGCTGCTGGGCTAGAAAAGAGAGATTTCTCTAAGCTTGTTTTGAACAGACGTCCAGAGCTTTTGGCTTTGCCAGCATCCATTTCCAGCTGCATTTCAGCAAGCAGGTCGAAGGCATATTCCTCCTGTGCAGAGGCGTGACAATGTTCCAATGTCACCTGCCGCTCAAGAAACGAGCCGTTGACCTGATTTTTGACATCGCTTTTAAAGCGGCGGATACACAGACCCCTGATGTCTTCCGGGGTATAATTTTCAGGGTCTGCAATGGCAGTCGGGTCCAGCATATTCATCAGGGAAGCAAAACTTTTGGCACGGCCATCGTGTGGGGTGGCCGACAGCATGATCATGGTATCGCTGCGGTTGGCAAGCAGTTTTGCAAGGCGAGAACGCTGTGCTTGATGGTCACCACGTTCGGCAACATTCTGCGCTTCATCAATAACGATAATGTCCCAATATGCTTTTTCCAAATGTGTACGGTATTCCACATCGCGTTTTAAGGTGTCGATGGAAACAATTGTTTTATCGTAGTAAAAGAAAGGATTGTAGTTGGAAGGCAGACTGGCTCGAATCTTTTGGATTCGGTTGGAATCCAGCCGCACAAGCGGAAGGGTAAAGCGATTCCACATTTCTTTTTGGAACTGCGTCATCATGCTTTTTACTGTAACAACTAAAATTCGCTTGCCCTTACCACGTGCAATTAACTCAGACATCAGAATGCCGGCCTCTAGAGTTTTGCCAAGACCGACAGTATCAGCAATTAGAATGCGCTGACGTGGACGCTGCAAAGAAACTGTCTCTTATACACATCTCCGAGCCCACGAGACCTCTCTACATCTCGT
>ENA-OZEU01000209-OZEU01000209.1-human-gut-metagenome-genome-assembly--contig:-NODE-209-length-15195-cov-10.805152_pt1 | contig 15195 bp, 9 predicted proteins | sample MGYA00244608_ERZ653614 | MGnify/ENA primary metagenome ERZ653614 (study PRJEB26926, sample SAMN06165166) | human gut metagenome | biome: ENVO:00009003; feature: ENVO:2100002; material: ENVO:00002003...
GAGATGTAGAGAGGTCTCGTGGGCTCGGAGATGTGTATAAGAGACAGGCGCTGGTGCTGGCCGCAGCCATGGGCTTTGTCGGCGGCTTTGTGGGAGCCCGGGTGGGCAACACAGGCGGCAAGGTAGTCATCCAGCAGGTGGCACCTTCCTCCACGTCCAGCAGTGATTCCGGCTCTGCCTCCGCGGTGAACACCGCTTCCGGCATGACCACCGCTCAGGTCTCTGAGATGGTCAGCCCCAGCGTTGTGGTCATCACCACCGAGCAGGTGGTCTACTCCCAGTGGTCCTGGTACGGCCAGAACCAGGTGGAGAGCGGCGCAGGCAGCGGTGTCGTGATCAGCTCCGACGGCTATATTCTGACCTGTGCACACGTTGTATCCGGCGCATCTAACATCACCGTAACCATCGGCGATACCGATTACCCCGCCACCGTGGTGGGCGAGGATGACACCAGCGACGTGGCTGTCCTCAAGATCGATGCCACTGACCTGACCCCCGCCACCGTTGGCAACAGCGACAGCCTTGCCGTGGGCGAGAGCGTGCTGGCCGTGGGCAACCCGCTGGGTGAGCTGGGCGGCACCGTGACCAGCGGCATCGTCAGCGCCCTGAACCGCAGCGTGACCATCCAGGGCACCAGCTCCACCAACACCATGTCCCTGATCCAGATGGATGCCTCTGTCAGCCCCGGCAACTCCGGCGGCGGCCTGTTCAACATGAACGGTGAGCTCATCGGTCTGGTCAACGCAAAGTCCTCCTCCAGCGATGCGGAGGGTCTGGGCTTTGCCATCCCCATCAACGATGCCATCAAGGTGGCACAGGATCTGCTGGAGAACGGCTATGTCTCCGGCCGCCCCTACATGGGCATCACCTATCTGGCTGTGACCGATGCCCAGACCGCCGCACAGCTCAACGTCACTGCCTACGGCGTTTACGTTGTGGATGTTGTGCAGGGCGGCCCCGCCGACAAGGCCGGTCTGAAGACCGGTGACCGTATCGTGAGCATCGACGGCACCGAGATTGCCCAGAAGGACGACCTTGGCACCCTGATCCAGCAGCATGCCGCCGGTGATACCCTTTCCATCACCGTGGCCCGGGAAGGCCAGATGCAGACCGTCAGCCTGACCCTGGGCGAAAAGAACGCCCAGACCCAGCAGGCACAGAAAAACTCCTGATTCTCCCCAATTTTTTCCTGATCAATAAATCAAAAATCCCCTGACCGGCGTTGAACTGGTCAGGGGATTTTCAATTGCAGGTTGTCAAGCAACGGCAGACCGTATTTTTATACCTGCCCGAACACGGTGGCGCTCAGGGGCAGGAGAACGGTCTGGCCGGTGCAGATGCGGCTGCTGCCCCGCCACAGGCTGGAGGAGATGCCGTCGCTCAGCAGCTTCCAGCTGCCGCCGGGCAGGGTGACGACCTGCGCCGTCTCGGTGGGGTTATAGTAGACGCACAGGGCGCTCCATGCCGCGCCGTCGCCCCACTGGGCGGGGAGCCGCCAGCCCACAAGAGGCTGTTCCAGCGGGAAGAACTCGATGGCGGCAGGGTTGGCCTTGTCCAGCGCGCCCAGCCGGGGGAACGCCGTCCGCAGACCAATGAGCCCGCGGTAGTAATCCACAAGGCTGTGAAACTGCTCGGCCCGGTGCCAGTCCAGCCGGTTGAGGGCCGGACTGGAGCGGTAGCTGTTGCCCTGCCCCTTCTTGGTGCGGGCAAACTCCTCGCCCGCCTGCCAGAAAGGCAGGCCCATGCTGGTCAGGTAGATGCCCGCCGCCAGCCGGTTCTGGGCCAGCGCGGTCTTGTCCACAGCGGCAAACTCCGGGCGGGCGTAGCGCACCATCAGGAGCTTATCCCACAGGGTGAAGTTGTCGTGGGCCGAAACGTAGCTGATGATCTGTCCCGGGGCGTGAGGCGGCAGCTTTTCACTGCGGCACCACGCCGCCACCGAAGCACCGATATCCCAGAAACTCCCGGGCTTACCCTCCACATAGCCCGGCTCCCGGGCATCGAAGCAGCCGCCCTTGATGGCATCCCGGGTGTTGTCGCAAAAGATGCCGATGCGCTCGTTCAGCATATTCAGGTTGTTCTTGTTGGCCTCGTACCGGTGCAGGGCGCTGCAGCCGCCCTGCCACGGCTCACCGTACATCAGGATATCCCGCCCGCCGGGCAGCTTGTCCAGTTCAGCCCGGAGGAGGTTCATGGTCTCCACGTCATACAGGCCCATCAGGTCAAACCGGAAGCCGTCGATGTGATATTCCCGCGCCCAGTAGAGCACCGAATCAATGAGATAGCGCCGGGCCATGGGTCGCTCGGAGGCAAACTCGTTGCCGCAGCCGCTGCCGTTGGAGAGGGAACCGTCGTCGTTCTGGCGGAAATAGTAGAGGGGCACCACCCGGTTCAGCACATTATCGGAACGATACATGTGGTTATACACCACGTCCATTACAACGCCGATGCCCGCCGCATGGAGGGCCGCGATCATCTGCTTGCACTCCCGCACCCGCACCTCACCCCGGGTGGGGTCGGTGGAGTAGCTGCCATCGGGCACATTGAAGTTGGTGGGGTCGTAGCCCCAGTTATACTGCCGGGTCAGGGGGCGGCTCTCGTCCACGCTGCCAAAATCGAAGATGGGCATGAGCTGGACATAGCTCACCCCCAGCCGCTTGAGATAATTCAGGCAGGTGGGGTGGATGCCGTCGCTGCTCAGGGTCGTGCCCTGCTGGGTAAAGGCCAGAAATTTGCCCCGCCAGGCTGTGTGCACGCCGCTGGCCGGGTCCTGTGAGAAATCCCGGACGCTGACCTCCCAAATGCTGCGCCGGGCCGGTGGGATCACCGGCCGCACATCCCGCTCCCAGCCCTGCGGGTCTACCCGGGCCGGGTCAAAGATCATGCTGCGCACCCCGTTCACCCCTGCCGAGCGGGCGTAGGGGTCCGCTGCATTGCAGGTGCCAAACGGGGTGGTAAGGGTGAAATCGTAGTATTTTCCGTGCTGGTCGCCGGGCAGATAGATGCTCCACACGCCCTTGTCCTGCTGCTGCAGGGGCAGGGTGCCCACACAGGCCCCGCCGGTGCCCCGGCGGTACAGGTTCACTGCTGCCTGTTTTGCCGTGGGAGCCCACAGGCGCAGGTGCGTCCCGGCAGGGGTATACTCCACCCCCAGCGGGCCGTAGTATTCCGTCTGGCGGGCAAAGGCTTCGCTCTCAAACAGCGTCTTCCATTCAGCAGGTGTTCTTGGCTCCATGGCAATCCATCCTTTCGTTTGACAATAGTGTAACGAACTTTGTCCTTTATTTCAACCCTTTCCTTGCAAAACGTACCAGACTCCACTATACTGAAAGAAAAAACACTGCACGGAGGGTAGTTTTATGGCATACACCGATGATTGGGAAAGTCTGATGAACGGCGTGTTCGGCCCGGGGGGCAGATTCAAGGCCGCCCCCGGCGCTTCTGCACCCAAAACAGGCGGCAGCGCCGCCCTGCCCGACCTGAACGCGGCGCTTCTGGAACAGCAGAAACGGCTGGACGAGCTGTTGAAGCAGCAGAACGCCCAGCTCAAAACCCAGAGCGATGCCACCGCCGCCGCGCTGGAAAGCAGCCGCCAGATGCTGCGGGACATGGAGGACGAAGGCCTGCTGGCCAGGGGCACCACCGACGTGAAGCCGGAGCACCTGGGCAGCTTTGAAGGCCTTGCCGCCGAGGTCAAGCAGACGGTGCTGGGGCAGGATGCTTTTGTGGACAGCGTGGTGCGGGCCATGCGCCGCCCCTTTGTGCTGGGCACCGAAGCCCCCGCCGCCCGCAACGTCATCCTGCTCACAGGCGGGGCAGGCACAGGCCGGCATTTCGCGCTGGAAGAGACTGCCCGCTGCATGGCGGCCCGGGGCCTTTTGCAGAGCGACAAGATCGCCACACTGGATCTGGCCCTTTACCCCAATTCCGGAGCCGAGAAGCTCTTCCTGCAGGACCTCTACGCCGCCCTGCACGCGCCCGGGGAGATCCTTGCCTTTGAGCACTACGAGAGCTGCTATCCCGGCTTTCTGAAGACCCTGTCTGATCTGGCCGTCAAGGGCAGTGCCCCCCTGTCCAGCCGGTATCTCGTAAACAAGGAGGGCATCCTTGTGGATGCCGGCACGGCGCTTGCCCCGGGAGCCGTCAGCCGCATCGACCCCTGCGGCAAATACCTCATCTTCTACTCCCACAAGGGCCGGGAGGCACTGGCTGACAAATTCGGCGCGGCGCTGGTGTCGGCACTGGGGGATGTCTGCGAGACGGCCCCCTACACCCGGGAGGACCTGGCCGCCCTTGCCGCACAGCAGCTCAACGCGCTGGCCCAGAAGATCCGCACCCGGCTGGGGCTGACCCTTTCCGCCGGGGCCGACGTGCGGGACTATGTCGCAGCCCAGTGCACCGCGCAGAAGGGTGCCGCCGGGCTGGCCGAATGCTGTGACCGTATCTTCCGTGCCCTGAGCGAATACTGCCTGCGGACCGATGAAACCCTTACCGGCACCGTGACCCTGACCGCCGGGCCGGAAGGGGTGCAGTTCCGTCTGAACGACGGCGCAGACCAGCCCCTGTTCGACCTGCTGCCCGCCGCCTACACCGGCGCGCTGGATGCCATCCGCGCCGAGATCAACGAGCTGGTGGGCCTTGCCCCGGTCAAGGAATATGTGTTCGGTCTGGCCGACAACCTGCAGGTGCAGCAGCGCCGGGCCGCTGCCGGGCTGAAAACGGCCAGCCTGTCCATGCACATGATCTTCACCGGAAACCCCGGCACCGGCAAGACCACCATTGCCCGGCTGGTGGCACGGTATCTGAAAGCCATCGGTGCCCTCAAGGGCGGCCAGTTGGTGGAGGTGACCCGTGCCGACCTGGTGGGCCGCTACACCGGCCACACCGCCCCCCTGACCAACAGCGTCATCGAGAGCGCGCTGGGTGGTGTGCTCTTCATTGACGAGGCATACAGCCTCTACCGCGGCGAGCAGGACAGCTTCGGGCTGGAAGCCATCGACACGCTGGTGAAGGGGATGGAGGATCACCGGGACGAGCTGGTGGTCATTCTGGCGGGTTACACCAGGGAGATGGAGACCTTCCTCACCGCCAACAGCGGCCTTGCCAGCCGTTTTCCCAACCGGATCGAGTTCCCGGACTACACCGCCGTGGAGCTGCTGCAGATCACCCAGGTCCTTGCCAAAAACAAGGGCTACACCCTGGCCGAAGCCTGCACCGAACCCCTGCTGGGCTATTATGCCCGCTGGCAGGAAGCCGATGCCCGCACCGCCGGCAATGGCCGCCTTGCCCGCAACACACTGGAAAAGGCCATCTTCCACCAGAGCCGCCGCCTTGTCGCCGAGCCCGCCGCCGCGCTGGATCTGATCCTGCCCAGTGATCTGGAATTGAAGGAGCCGTAAACACGCAAAAAGGACTGCTTTCGCAGTCCTTTTTTGTTATTGATGCTGTTCTGCCAGCCGGGCGGTCATCTCCCGCATTCCCTGCCGCACTTCGGGCGGGGCGACCACTTCTATCTTGCCGCCAAAGCCGCAGACCCAGCCATAGAACTGGTCACTGACGCAGATGGGGACATCAAAATGGAAGCAGCCATTCTCCTCGGGTAAAAACATGGGCGTTGCGCCAAAGCGCTCCCGCATGGCACCTTCCAGATCCGCAGTGCACCGCAGGGTAACGCGATGCTCCGGCCCGCCGTACATTCCAAAGTGCTTGCGCAGATAGGCAGGCAGGTCAAGATCCGCAAACTGCTCCTGACCCCGCCGGGGCGCATCCAGCACCCGGACCCCGCTCATCTTGTCCACCCGGTAATGGCGGATGCCCTTTTCATCGGCAAAGGCAATGAGGTAGTAACACCCGTTCTCCCAGGCCAACTGCCACGGGCTGACGGTCCTTTTCTCTTTCTCGCGGCTGTCGGCTTTTCTGTAGAGGAACTCCACCATTTTACCGTTGTTGATGGCCTCGTGCAGGGCATCGATGCTGTACAGCAGGCTCTTGCTGTCGGTCTTGGGGCGGCCCTCCACATAGACCTGACGCTGCAGCTGGCTGCCCTCGTAGTTGGAGCAGAGCTTTTCCAGCTTGTGGATCAGCCGCCTGCTCGTGGTGCCGGATACCACCCGGCTTGCCTGCACGGCATCCACCAGCAGCTTGAGCTCCGCCAGATCAAAGGTGCGGCTGGCAAGGAAATACCCGCCGCCCCGGCCCCGGCGCAGCTTGATATCATAGCCCAGCGCACCCAGTGCCTCAATATCGCTGTACACGCTCTTGCGCTCACAGCGGATGCCCTGCGCCTCCAGCAGCTCCACCAGCTGCGGCACGTTCAGCAGGTGGTTTTCATCGGTCTGCTGCTCAAAAATGCGCAATAGCGCCAGCAGCTTGGATTTCTGGCCTTCCTGTTTGGGCATTCGGTACACCTCATTTTTTCGTGTTGTGCCAAACCTCTCAGTCTCGATTCCAGCTCTCCCAGCAGGGGAGCCGGAAAAAAACAGCAGTGCTGTGTGCTGAAAAGGTTACGGCGCTTTCTTATCAAACGCCGCGCGGCGCTGGGTGGACAGGCGGAACATCTCCTCCAGCTTTTCCCGGTCATCGGCCACAAGGGCGTTGCGCATCTCGTTCAGCGCCCCGCTGAACTGGTCGATCTCGGAGATGAGGTTCTCTTTGTTCCAGAGGAACAGCTCCGCCCACATCTTATCGTTGATGCGTGCAATGCGGGTCAGGTCCCGGAAGGAATCACCGGTGTACTCGCACAGCGAGGTATTGTCGTTGGCGCACATCAGGCTGACGGCGATGGCATGGCAGAGCTGGCTGACATAGCCGATCATCCTGTCATGCTCCTGCACGGTCAGGGTGCAGATATGCTTGAAGCCCAGCACCTCGGCCAGCTCCCTGGCCCACTGAACGGCCTCCGGGGTGTTCTTTTCCGTGGGGGTCACAATGAAGTTGGCCGGGGCAAAATTCACCTCGGCGGCGTGCTCCACGCTGGAGGTCTCACGGCCCGCCATGGGGTGGCTGGCAATGAACTCCACGCCCGGCCTGCACATGGCCTGAATGGGCTCCACCAGACCGGTCTTTACGCCCGACACATCGGTAAAGATGCAGCCTTCCTTCAGCAGGTGGCCGTAGGTCCGGAACCACTCGATCAGGGCCGTGGGGTACAAGCCAAAGATGATATGATCAGCCTGACGCACCAGATCCTCAAAATCGTGGGTCTTGCCGCTGGCGATATAGCCGTGGTCGAGGGCATACTGCAGATGGCCCTCGCTGCGGTTGATGCCGTCCACATGGAACCCGGCCCTGCTCAGCTCCAAGGCGTACTTGCCGCCCAGCAGACCCAGGCCCACAATGAGATAACGCTTTGATTTATCCAACATGTTCCACCTCCGCGCCCAAAGGCTTGATGGCTTCCAGAAAATCCGGCCAGCTCTTGGCAATGGCCTCGGCCCCGCTGATGGGCAGGGCCAGCCCGGCGGCCAGCGCCAGCACCGCAAGGCTCATCACCACGCGGTGGTCGTTGTGGCCGGAAAGCGGCTGCTCCGGGGCATGGAGCGCCCCGGCACCCCCATGGATGGTAATGGTGCCGCCCTCGCTCTCCAGCTGCCCGCCGCAGGCCCGCAGCTCGGTCTCCATGGCCTCGATGCGGTCACTCTCCTTGATGCGGAGACGTTCGGCGTTGCGGATGACCGTGGTTCCCTCACACAGCAGGCCCAGCACCATCAGCACAGGGCCAAGGTCGGGGCAGTCGGCAAGGTCGATGTCCGTTCCGTGGAGCGGGGCCTTTTCAAACACCACGCCCTGCCCGGTGCGGGTGAATCTTGCACCGCACCGCCGGAGGATCTTCAGAATGGCGGCATCGCCCTGCAAGGTCTCTTCAGACAGGCCGGTGATGGCCACACCGCCGGTCACAGCGCCCAGCACGGCAGGAAAGGCCGCCTGGCTGTAATCGCCCTCCACGGTGTAATCACCGGGAAGATAGTGCTGCCCGCCGGGGATTTCCAGCGTGTTCTCATCCAGCCAGCGGCTTTCCACGCCAAAGGCGTGCTGCACCGCGCGGGTCATATCGATGTAGCTCCGGCTCTCCACAGGCGGGATGAGGTGCAGGGTGCTGGTGCCGCCCAGCAGGGGCAGGGCAAACAGCAGCCCGCTGATGAACTGGCTGGACACGTTGCCCGCCAGCTCGTATTCGCCCGGGGTCAGGGCACCTTCCACAGTCAGGCGGTCCGCGCTCTGCTCAAAACGCAGGCCCTGCTGCTGATACAGCGTTTTGTAGACCGACTGGGGCCGCTCCATCAGCCGCCCACGGCCCGTAAAAGTCACTTCCTGCCCAGTCAGGCTGGCCAGTGGGATGAGGAAGCGCAGGGTACTGCCGCTCTCACAGCAGTCCACGGGGGCATCAACCGGCAGAAAGCGGCCCAGCCCCTCCACCACCGCGTCGTTTTCACCGGTGGTGACACGGGCGCACAGTCGGCCCGCCGCGCCCAGCGTGGCGGAGATATCCTTGCTGAAAGCAAGATGATGGAGATGGGAGGTCCCCTTTGCCAGCGCCGCGCAGAGCACCGCCCGGTGAGCCATGCTTTTGCTGGGAGGCGCGGCGATGTTGCCGCCCACCGTCCGGCTTGATTTTATCGTAATGTTCATCGTGTTACTTTACCTGGCTCGCCCTCTCCGTCAGCGCTTTGCGCTGCCACCTCTCCCAAAGGGCGAGGCCTTGGCAGTCCACCGCAAGGTCTGTGGTTTCGCCAGAGGCTCTCCCTTTGGGAGAGCTGGCAAAGCCGTCAGGCTTTGACTGAGAGGGTGAGGCCGTTCATCGTGTTACATATCCCGGCCAATGGCCCATGCGACCTGACGGCACTTTGCCATGGCCTGTGCAAAGGCATCCGGGGTCAGGCACTGTGCGCCATCGCTCCATGCGTGGCGGGGATCATAGTGGACTTCCACCTCCAGACCGTCGGCACCGGCGGCCACAGCGGCGATCATCATCGGCTCAACCAGATTGGCCTTGCCGGTGGCGTGGCTGGGGTCCACGATGATGGGCAGATGGGTCTTTTCGTGGATGATGGGCACAGCGGAGAGGTCGAGGGTGTTGCGGGTGTACTTCTCAAAGGTGCGGATGCCCCGCTCACAGAGAATGACCTGCTCGTTGCCGCCGGCCATGATATACTCTGCGGACATGATCCACTCCTCGATGGTGTTGCACAGGCCGCGCTTGAGCAGAACAGGCTTGTGCATCTTACCCACGGCCTTGAGCAGCTGGAAATTCTGCATGTTGCGGGCACCGATCTGTACCACGTCCACATATTCCTCAAACTCCGGGATCCGGTCCTCGCTCATCAGCTCGGACACGATGGGCATTCCGGTGGCCTCCCGTGCCTTGACCATATCGAGGATGCCCTCGGTCTCCAGACCCTGGAAGGAGTAGGGAGAGGTGCGGGGCTTATAAGCGCCGCCGCGGAACAGGCTTGCACCGCCCGCCTTTACGCCGTTGGCAATGCGCAGTGCCTGCTCTTCGCCCTCGATGCTGCAGGGGCCTGCCATCACGGCGATCTTCTCGCCCCTGCCGATCTTCACGCCGCCGCAGTCGATGACAGAATCAGCAGGGTGGAACAGGCGGTTGGCCCGCTTATAGGGGGCGGACACGCGGGTGACGTTGTCGATCCAGGGGTTGGCCAGCACGTCGCGCTCATCGATCTTGGTGGTATCGCCCACCAGACCGAACACATTGTAATCCTTGCCGGTGATCAGGGTCACATCCAGGCCCTGTTTCTCGAATTTGTCTACGATCTTTTCCAGCTCTTCCTTGGGGGTGCCTTTTTTGGTCGAAATGATCATCTTGTTTCTTTTCCCTTCTGTTTTGTCTCTATGCTTTCAGTTTTGCTGCACAGCCTGCCCTACTTGCCAAGGGCTCCCCCTTCGGGGGAGCTGGCGAGCGAATGCGAGACTGAGAGGGTTGTTACTGCACCAGGTGCGTCTGCGCGCCGCCATCCAGCCGGAGCAGCTGCACAAGGTAAGCGCAGGCATGGAGATATCCGCTGACCCCCTCGCCTGCAAAGCGGCCCTGACAGCCAAAGGAGATCACATCCACGCTGCGGAAGGGCTCCTTGCCGCTGGGGTCGGCCAGCATCACTTCCACGGCGGGCACGCCGCACACCTGCAGCGCTTCCAGAATGGCCACGCTGTAATAGGCGTAGCCGCCCGGGTTGAGGATGATGCCATCGGCCCGGCCTGCCGCCGACTGGATCTCATCGATGAGGTCACCCTCGTGGTTGGACTGAAAAAAGTCCACCTGAACATCCATCTGGGCACAGCCCGCCTCGATATAATCCAGCAGTGTATTGAAATCGATCTGCCCCTCCATGCCCGGCTCCGTGAACTGGGTCAGGTTGAGGTTGGGACCGTTAATGACTAAAAATTTCATCCAGCGCCTCCATTGCCGCCGTCACGGCATCCGCAGGGGTGGTCTTGTTGGGGATCACAGCATCCGCTGCCGCCAGATAGAGCGGGCGGCGCTGGGCTTCCATGGTTTTCAGGGCCTCAGGGCTGGTGGAAAGGGGCCTTCCTCCGCCCACCAGCAGATCTTCCAGCGGCCGGTCGATAAAGAGCACGATACCGTTGGCGTGGAGCGCCCGGAGGTTTGCCGGGTCTTTGACCACGCCGCCGCCGCAGGAGATGACCTGCCGGTTCTCCCGGGCAAAGCGGGCGGTCTGCACGGCTTCCAGCTTCCGGAAGCCTGCCTCCCCCTCAGCGGCAAAGATGTCCGGGATGCTCCGGCCGTCGGCCTTGACGATCTCCTCGTCCAGATCCACGAACCGCTTGCCCAGCCGTTCTGCCAGAGCGCGGCCCAGGGTGGATTTGCCCGAGGAGGGCATCCCGATGAGGGCAATGTTCAGCTGTTCCCGCCGCAGCTCGCTGGTCACACGGGCGATCTCGGCACCAGCATCCTCAAACTTGCGGTCGAGGAAAAATTCTGCCGCATACACTGCCTGCGCCACCAGCATTTCCAGACCGCCGACCGCAACGGGCACCCCCAGCTCCTCGGCCCGGAGGATGAGCTCGGTCTTATCGGGATTATAGATGACATCGATCACGGCTTCCAGCCCGGGCATGGAGGTGATATCCAGGGCGCTCACGCCCACATTGGGGTACATGCCCACCGGCGTGGTGTTGATGATGATCTGCGCCCCGGTGGTCAGGGCCTGAGCATAAGTCAGCTCTCCCTTTTCGGGGTCGGGATGGCGGCTGACGGTATAGATCTGTTTCGCGCCCCGGTCATGGGCCACGGCCCAGGTGGTGTTGTGGGTGCCGCCGGTGCCCAGAATGAGCACGGTCCTGTCCTTGAACTCCACCCCGTGTGCATCGCACAGGTAGGAGAAGCCGGGGTAATCGGTGTTGTAGCCGTAGAGCAGGCCGTTCCTGTTGACGATGGTGTTCACGGCGTTGATGGCCTTGGCGTGGGGGTCGATGTAGGAGCAGTACTCCATGACCACCAGCTTATAGGGGATGGTGACATTGATGGCCCTGAACTGCCGCCGGGTCATAAAGGCCCGGACTTCCTCTTCCGTGGGCAGGGGGCACAGGTCGTACCGGTAGCCGCAGAGCATCTCGTGGATGACCTTGGAGTAGGAGTGGCCCAGCCGCCCGCCGATGAGTCCGTATTCCATTTACAGCACCTCCTTGCGGTAGCCGGTGGGGTCCTCCATCCAGGCCATGCCGTATTTTGCGGTGAGCAGGTCGCCCACGGCCAGCGCGGCGGCGCAGGTCTGCACAATGGCGGCCCGGGGCACGATGCAGGGGTCGTGGCGGCCCTGAATGGACAGCTCCGCGTCCTTCTTTGCGATATAGTCCACCGTGTCCTGCGTTTTGTAGATGCTGGGGGTGGGTTTTACCGCCGTGCGGAACACCACGGGCATCCCGTTGGAGATGCCGCCGTTCAGGCCCGCATTGTGGTTGGTGGCGGTGACGATGCGCTCCCCCTGCATCCGGAAGGCATCGTTGGCCTCCGAGCCCTTCTGGTCCGCAAAGCCGAAGCCGGAACCGAACTCGATGCCCTTGACCGCCGGGATGGAGAAGGCCAGGTGAGCGAGCTTGCTCTCCACACTGTCGAAATAGGGCTCGCCCACACCTGCGGGCAGGCCCAGAATGGCGGTCTCCAGCACACCGCCCACGCTGTCGCCCTCGGCACCGGCGGCACGGATGGCGGCTTTCATGGGTTCCTCCACACTGCCGTCCAGCAGGGCAAAGCCCTCGGACTTGTTCAGCAGTGCCTCGGCCTGCGCCGCCAGCGCGGCGGGATCATCCAGCGCAAAGGGGGCATCGCTGATCCCGGCACACCGCCCGATGTGCGTCACGATCTCGATCCCGGCCCGGTTCAGGGCCCCCAGCACCAGAGCGCCGCCCGCCACCAGCGCGGCGGTGACGCGGCCCGAAAAGTGGCCGCCGCCCCGGGCATCCTGATAGCCGTGGTACTTGGCGTAGGCAGTGTAATCCGCATGGCCGGGCCGCAGCAGGTCAGCCGTTCTGGCATAGTCGCCGCTGCGGGTGTTCTGGTTTTCGATCATCAGGGCAATGGCGGTGCCGGTGGTGCGGCCGTTGACCACGCCGGACAAAAACTGCACCGCATCCCCCTCCACACGGGGGGTGGAAAGGCCGTCGCCCCGGGCACGGCGCTTGTCCATGCAGGCAGCAAGAAAGGCTTCGTCCACAGGCACGCCCGCCGCCATGCCGTCCAGCACCGCGCCGACAGCCCTGCCGTGGCTCTCGCCAAAAATGGTCAGCGAAAGGTCGCTGCCAAAGGTGTTTTTCATGGCTTACTCCTCCACACCCAGCAGGGGGCGCAGGCCCTCCACGGGGATGGTCTCGGCCCGCCAGCAGCCCAGACCCGGCACCTTGATCACCGTGATCTGGCCGCCCTGGGCCTTTTTATCGTGCAGCATCTCGGCCAGCACCTTTTCCTTGTTATAGGTGGTGCGGGTGGGCAGGCCAATGCGGCGGTAGACCGCCCGCACCCGCTTCTGCAGTGCCTTGGATTCGATCATGGGCAGCATGCCCAGCGCCACGCACTCGCCGTGGAACAGGCCCACGGTGCGGCGGCCCTTGATGCCCTTGACGGCCTCGATGCCGTGGCCGATGGTGTGGCCGAAGTTCAGGGCCTTGCGCATCCCGCGCTCGGTCTCATCCTGCTCCACAACGTTCTTCTTGAACCGCAGGCTGCGGTAGATGATCTCGCTGATCTGGGTGTCGATATCGCCCTTTTCAAAGATGGCGAACAGCTCGGGGTCCGCCAGCAGGCCCGCCTTGACCGCCTCCGCCAGGCCGTTGATGTAGTGGCGGCGGGGCAGGGTGGAAAGGGTGGCCGGGTCCACGATGACCAGCTTGGGCTGCCAGAACGCGCCCACGATGTTTTTGGTATCGCCCAGATCCACAGCGGTCTTGCCGCCGATGGAGGAATCGATCATGGAAAGGGTGGTGGTGGGGCAGTTGATAAAATCGATGCCCCGCATGTAGATGGCAGCGGCAAATCCGGCCAGATCCCCGACCACGCCGCCGCCCACGGCCACCACCAGGTCGCCGCGGCCCATGTTGAACTCCAGCATCTGCCGGAGCACCGTTTCCAGGATCTTGAAGCTCTTGCTGGCCTCGCCCTGCGGCACCGTGATGATGGTGGATTCCCGGCACTGGTCGGCCACGCGCTGGGCATATTCGGCAGGCACGCCGCTGTCGGTGACAACGGCCACCTTGCGGTCCAGCCGGGCAAACTGGTACAGGTTTTCCAGTGCACCGTTTTTCAGGATGATATCATAACTGCGCTCGCCCAGATTCATGGTGAGCTTTGTCCCGATGAAATCGCTCATTTCGTATACACTCCTAACAGCCGTACCGTGCGGCAGACATGATTCAGCTCGCGCAGCAGCGCGGCGGTCTTTTCGGCGGCGGGGTCTCCCACCAGCTCGACATAAAAATAATAATCAAAGGGGACGTGGGGCAGCGGGCGGCTCTTGATGGACTCCATATCGTAGCCGCTGGCACCAATGACCTGAATGACCTCGGCCAGCTTGCCGGGCTTGTTGTCCAGCGTGAACAGCAGGGAAAACCGGTTGCCCGCCGTGGGCTTTTCGCGGCTGAGGACGATGAAGCGGGTGGTGTTGTCGCCGTCGGTGTTGATGCTGGGCACCAGCACCTCCAGCCCATACAGGGCGGCCGTTTCCACGCTGGCAATGGCCGCCTTGGTCCGGTCGCCGCTCTCCGCCACGAACTTTGCCGCCATGGCCGTGTTGGGCATGGCCGTGGCAGGCAGGCCGAACTGCTTCAGGAAGGTCTCGCTCTGGGCAATGGCCTGCTGGTGGCTGTACACACGGGTCAGGTCGGAAAGCTGGGTGCCGGGCAGCACCAGCAGGTTCTGGGAGATGGGCAGGTCGTAGACATCCACCACCCACAGCCCGGGGTGGTTGTAACACAGGTCCAGCACCGCCGACACATCCCCCGCGTGGCTGTTTTCAAAAGGCACCACACCGTGGGCGGCATCGCCCTTCTCCACGGCATCGAACACCTCATCCCAGGTGGGGCAGCTCACAGCCTCGGCATGGGGAAAGAGCGCCCGGAGCGCGATGTGGGCAAAGGCACCTTCCACGCCCTGATAGGCGGCGCGGTTGCGGCCCAGCACCTCGGCCTCGTACTGCTTGGCCACGTCCATCATGTTCTGCACATGGTCCCGGTAATAGGGGCGCAGGGCCGGGTCCCCGATCCGCGCTTCGGCCTTGTCCAGCACCACCTTTTCGCGGGCGGCATCAAAGATGGGCAGGCCGTGGGCCTTTTTGTATTCCGCCACGCTGAGCACCGCCTTCATCCGCCGCTCAAACAGGGCAGCCAGCTGGGCATCCACCGTGTCGATCTCCCGGCGGGCCTGTTCCAGTGCGTCCATCATTCCACATCCTTTGCATTTCGTGATACTGGATTAGTATACCATAACTCGGACACGGAAACAACAAAGGGCGCACGGTTTCAGGGTGGACAACTTTTCAACTAGCACCTGCAAAAAGCGAATAGAATTGAAGAGGTGCCGCCCGTGGCAGCACCTCTTCAGCGTTTCAGATCTTCCCTGCTCCGCGCCGTTCCATAGTATCTCCCATAGGGGTTTTCCAGCTCAGCGGCACGGGGCGGAGCGGGCGCTGTCTCTTATACACATCTCCGAGCCCACGAGACCTCTCTACA
>ENA-OZEU01000226-OZEU01000226.1-human-gut-metagenome-genome-assembly--contig:-NODE-226-length-14840-cov-7.601759_pt1 | contig 14840 bp, 13 predicted proteins | sample MGYA00244608_ERZ653614 | MGnify/ENA primary metagenome ERZ653614 (study PRJEB26926, sample SAMN06165166) | human gut metagenome | biome: ENVO:00009003; feature: ENVO:2100002; material: ENVO:00002003...
AGATGTAGAGAGGTCTCGTGGGCTCGGAGATGTGTATAAGAGACAGGCTGTATACTCTCCTTTGCTGAAATGCGCCGTAAAATGCGCAATATTGCTGCTATGATTGTAGCACAAAGCCGCCCGCAGCGCAATGCGGGCTCTTGACAATGCTATGCAGTTGGGAGATAATAAAGGATACGAAAGAGTTCAAACTGGCTGCCGCAGGGGCGGCAGCTACGGCAAGGAGGTAACATCATGCGCGTGATCGCAGGAGAAGCCCGGGGCCGCAGGCTGGAAGCACTGCCCGGCACCGATGTGACCCGCCCCACCCTCTCGCAGGTGAAGGAGGCGATGTTCAGCATCGTACAGTTCGATCTGCCCGGGGCACGGGTGCTGGATCTGTATGCCGGCAGCGGCCAGCTGGGCATCGAGGCGCTGAGCCGGGGTGCGGCCCGGTGCGTCTTTCTGGACGAGAGCCGGGAGGCGGTAAGCATCGTGATGCGCAACTGCAAGGCCTGCGGCGTGTTTGACCGCAGCCGGGTGAATATCGGCGAGGCTGCGCGGTTTTTATCGGCCTGCCGGGAGCAGTTCGATCTGGTGCTGCTGGACCCGCCCTTCCGCGGCGGCACGCTGGAAAAGATCCTGCCCGCCGTGGAAAAGTGCGTCGCTCCGGGCGGCATCGTGCTGTGCGAGAGCGAAACAGGCATCGTGCTGCCCGCGCAGGCGGGCAGTCTGACCCTGCAGAAACAGTATAAATACGGCAAGGTGCTGCTGTGGAAGTACACAAAGCCCATGCAGCCCGCCGCTGAGCAGGAGGGAGAAGCCTTATGAACGTGAACGAGCTTTTGGATACCATTGAGGATGCACTGGAAGAGAGCGCAAATGTGCCCCTTTCCGGCGGCAAGCGCATCGTGGATGTGGAGCAGATCCGGGATTATCTGGACGAGGTGCGGGCCGCGCTGCCCGGCGAACTGCGGCAGGCGCAGCAGATCGTAAACGACCGGGCGCAGATCGTGGACAGCGCCAACGCACAGGCACAGGCCATTGTGAAAAAGGCCGAGGAGCGCGCCCGCATTCTGGTCAGCGACGCCGAGATCGTCAAGGCTGCCCAGCAGCGTGCTTCTGAGATCACCTCCGCAGCCCAGACCGAGGCGCGCACCCTGCGCCAGACCGTGACCGACTACTGCGAGAATATGCTGCGCACCACCGAGGACACCATGGTGGAAAACGCCGCACAGGTCAAAAACATCCGTAACAGCCTGCGCCAGAACGCCAAGAAAAACGGCTGATAACGGCCAACTTTCCACACAAATTCCACACATTGCGGAAAATGCAGTCCCTGCGAGCAAAAATGACGGCTCACAGGGACTTTTTTTGTGGATTTTTGTGGCAAAAAGCCGCCCGAAAACCCTTGCATTCACGGGTCTGATTTGCTACAATAAAGATGTATCGGTGGGGCAAAGTGGGTAAAAGTAGGGCACACGCCCTGCAAACGCCCCTGAAAGGGGGAGCAGCGCGTGTTTTTTGGCCGTTATGATTACACCATCGACGCCAAGGGGCGGCTGAACTTCCCCGCAAAATTCCGCGATGCCATGGGCGAGAGCTTTGTGGTGCTGGAATGGGTGGACAACTGTCTGTTCGCACTGCCCATGGAAGAAGTGGAGCGGCTGGCGGACAAGCTGGAAAGCGATGAACTGATGGACAGCTGGGCCATCTCCGGCGATCTGTTCAGCACCGCCTGCGAGGTAGCGCCGGACAAGCAGGGACGCATCCTGCTGCCCGCAGAGCTGCGCGCCTACGCCGGGCTGGAAAAGGACGTGACCATCATCGGCAACCGTAACCACGCCGAGATCTGGGCCACCGAGGTCTGGAACGCCCGCCGCGCCGCCGTGACCAACGACCAGCGCGCCGAGCGGCTGCGCAAGCTGCACCTCTGATGCAAAAAACTAAAACCGAGAAAGGAGGCCGTGCCAATGGCCTTTGAAGAACAGCAGCCCTTTGACCCGGCCTCGTTTGAGCATATCCCCGTCTTGCTGAACGAGTGCCTGACAGGGCTTGCCATCGACCCGGCGGGCACCTATCTGGACGGCACCGCCGGCGGCGCGGGACATTCCCGCCAGATCGCTTTGCGGCTGGATGCCGCCAAGGGCGGCAGACTCATCTCGCTGGATCAGGACCCGGATGCGGTGCAGACCGCGCGGGCGCGCCTTGCCGGGCTGCCTGCCACCGTGGTGCAGATCAATTTCCGCTATGCGGGGCAGGCGCTGGAGCAGCTGGGCATTGAAAAGATCAACGGTGCACTGCTGGATCTTGGCGTTTCCAGCCACCAGCTGGACGATGCCGCCCGGGGCTTTTCCTACCGGGCAGACGCACCGCTGGATATGCGCATGAGCCAGCAGGGTGAGACCGCCGCAGACCTTGTGAACACCGAAAGCCGCGAGGAACTGGCCCGTATCCTGCGGGACTACGGCGAGGAACCCTACGCATGGCAGATCGCAGGAAAGATCGTGGAGGCGCGGGAAACTGCTCCTATCCTGACCACCCTGCAGCTGGCAGATACCGTAGCAAGCGCGATGCCCCCGGCAGAGCGCCGCAAAAACAAGAACCCCTCCCGCCGCACCTTTCAGGCACTGCGCATTGCAGTGAACCACGAACTGGATGCGCTGGAAGAGGGCTTGGATACCATTTTCGATCACCTTGCACCGGGCGGCCGGTTGTGCGTGATCACCTTCCACTCTCTGGAGGACCGGCTGGTCAAGAACAAGTTCCGCCGCTGGTCCACAGCCTGCACCTGCCCGCCGGAGTTTCCGGTGTGTGTATGCGGCGGCAAGGCAAAGGCAAAGCTTATCACCCGCAAACCCATTGAAGCTGATACGCAGGAACTGGAGGAGAACCGGCGCAGCCGTTCTGCTCACCTGCGTGTACTGGAAAAATGCTGAGATGCCGGAAGCACCGGCATCATGAGGAGGAGAGGAACCATGGGTCAGCCAGCATACGATCGTAACGCGGCGCGCCGCCGCAGGGCGCCGCAGCCGCAGCGCAAAGCAAACCTGCGGGTAGCAAAGGGTGGCAAGCGGCGGTTGAACCCGCTGCAGGCCGCCGTACATAACGCCATGAATCTGGTGGCGGCAGCACTGCTGGTGGGTTTTGCCATCAGTCTGCTGTGGAGCGAGGCACAGCTGGTGGAGCTGAACGACCAGATCCAGGACGCAAAAGCGCAGCTGGTCAGCGAGCAGAGCCAGTATACCTACTACAACAGCACTCTGAACAGCAAGACCAACATTGCCAGCGTGGAGGAGACCGCAGGGCGGCTGGGTCTGATGAAAGTAGACCCCAGCCAGATCACCTACATCCGCTTGGGGGAGAGCGGCGCACTGGTGCGCCGGGAATCCACCGTGCGGCAATGGACCGACTTTTTGTACACCGGCGCGGTGAACATTCTGGGCACCGTGAGATAAACGGAGAAAGCGTGCGGCGGCGCACGCTTTTTTCGGTTTATGGACACCGCAGTCTGAACAAATAACAGCGCAGGGCGTGCGGAATGCAGTGCACGCCCCGCAGGAGAGAACCAATGCAAGAACCTTTCCGTAACAAAAAAAGCAGGGGTTACCGCCTGCGTCCGGCTTCTGGACGGGATCGGCTGGACAGCCGGGTGCGGCGGATTTGCAGCCGTCTGGGCATCCTTGCGGTGGTGGTGGCAGCCGCCATCGTCATCCGCAGCCTGTATAATATCCAGATCGTCCACGGGGCAGAGTACCGCCAGTACGCCGCCCAGCAGCAGCTGCTGGATACCACCATTAAGGCCACCCGCGGCGAGATCTACGATGCTTCCGGCATCACCCTTGCTTCCACCAGCGTGGTGTGGACCATCTGGGCAGACCCCAGTTACAGCAGCATCCTTTATACCAGCAAGACCAACGATGACGACACCGTGACCAAAACGCTGGACCCCGCCATGTGCGCCGAGGTGAGCCGGGAGCTGACGTTGCGTCTGCTCTCCGGAGACGGCGAAAGCTTGGACAGCGTGGACACTTCCTCGGCAGAGTACCAGCAGCAGTACCAGACCGTTTACGATGCACTTTCCCGGCTGGATTCCGCCTACGTTACCCTTGCCACAAAGGTGAACAACGCGGTGAAGCTTTCCATTGAAAAGTACGTCACCAGCTTCAACAAGACGCACAAAAAGGCTACCGACACTTCCCGCAAGGGGCGCATCTCGGTGTCCTCGGAAAAGAGCTTCCAGCGCAACTACCCCTACGGTGCCTTTGCCGCAGCGGTGCTGGGCTTTACGGATGCGGATGGCGTCGGCACCTACGGACTGGAAAAATCCTACCAGTCCACCTTGGCTGGTGTGGACGGCCGCACCATCACCCAGCGCAACGCGGTGGGCAACGCCATTGCAGACGCCAACGCCACCACCTTTGCCGCCAAGGACGGCTCCAATCTGGTGCTGTCGCTGGATGTGAACGTGCAGGAGATCGCGGAGCGGTACCTGAACGAAGCTATTGCAGCCAACACGGTGGAAAACCGCGGCTGCGCCATTGTGATGAACGTCAAGACCGGTGCCATCCTTGCCATGGCTTCCAAGCCGGACTTTGACCCCAACGACCCGCTGAACTACACCGCCAACGAGGCTTACCTCAACGAGCTGGTGCACGCAGAGCCGGAGCTTTACGGCATCTATAAAAAGGACGCCGACGGCAACTACATCACCGATGAACAGGGCAACAAGATTCTGGACGAGGAAGCGGACTATTCCGGCTACTACCGGGATATCCTGTGGAAGAACAAGGCCATCACCGAGCTGTACTACCCCGGCTCTGTGTTCAAGGTCATCACCTCCGCTATGGGCATCGACTCCGGCGTGGCGACCATGAACACCACCTTTACCTGCTCCGGCGCTTACGGTGTTGCCAAGGAGACCTACCACTGCGCAGGGCGCAAGGCGCACGGCCTGCTCAATATGGCCGAGGCGCTGCGCAAGAGCTGCAACATCTACTACATCCAGCTGGGGCAGCGCGTCGGCTCGCAGCAGTTCTATAACTACTTCGATGCCTTCGGCTTTACCGCCCGCACCGGCGTGGACCTGCCCAGCGAGACCAACTTTATGCAGTACTACCGCGCCGACCAGCTGGGCGAGGTGCAGCTGGCGTCCTCCTCCTTCGGTCAGGCTATGGCCATCACCCCGCTGCAGATGTGCACTGCCATTGCGGCCACCGTCAACGGCGGGTATCTGGTCACCCCCCATGTGGTGGATAAGATCACCGATTCTAACGGCAACGTCATTCAGGAGCTCGGCGCAAACGTGCGCCGTCAGGTCATCAGTCAGAGCGCCAGCGAGGTCATCCGGGAGATGATGGGGTATGAGGTGGGCAACGGCACCGGCGGCGGCAAAAACGCCTATGTGTCCGGCTACCGCATCGGCGGCAAGTCCGGTACTTCCGAGCAGCTGAATATGCACCGCCGCGCCGATGGCGACTATAAAAAGGTGGCTTCTTTCGTGGCGGTGCTGCCCGCCAACGACCCGGAGATCCTCGTCTACGTCATGCTGGATGACCCCAACAACGCACAGACGGACTATTCCTCCATCCTTGCAGCCCCTGTGGCAGGCAATATCATCAGTGAGGTGGCTCCCTATCTGGGCATCGCCACCGACGGCGAGGACCGCAGCGGTACCATCGTCACTGTGCCGAACCTTGTGGGCACCGAGTGGAGCAACGCGCAGGTGAGCCTGAACATTCAGGGCTTAAAGCATCAATTGCAGGAGAGCCAGAGCAGCCAGTCCGCTGCCCCGGTCACCTACCAGTACCCCCACGCAGGCGCAAAGGTGCCCTACGGCACCACCATCTACCTGTATACCGATACCTACGAGGGCAGCCGCACCGAGGTGCCGGATGTGACCGGCAAGAGCCCGGACTTTGCCCGCCAGATGCTGAGCGCCGCCGGGCTGAACTGCGTGGTGGAAGGCAGCGGCACGGTGCAGGCGCAAAGCGCCGAGCCCGGCTCCAGTGTGCAGCGCGGCACCATCATTACCCTGACCTGCGGGTAAAAGTGACACGTTGCAAAGGCTTGTTGCGCAGGGCAACGGCCTCGCCCTCTCAGGCGCTTACGCGCCAGCTCCCCCAAAGTGGGAGCCCTTGGCAGTCCACGCAAACTTCATCTTTTTGCCAAGGCCTCTCCCTTTGGGAGAGGTGTCACCGTAGGTGACGGAGAGGGCGAGCCCGCTTAAAAATAGCAAGAAATTCAGTTGATAACAATCGTATGGATTGAGAGCTTTTATCAATATAGAGAGGGGATAGAACAATGGAAAAGATCCATGCAAGCAAGCTTCTGGCAGGGCTGGTGCCTGCCGGAAAACTGACCAGTGACCCGGAGGTGGCACTGGTCACCACCGACAGCCGCGAGGTAAAGCCCGGCTGCATTTTTGTGGCCTTCCCCGGCGAGCGGTTCGACGGCCATGATTTCGCCGCCCGTGCGCTGGAGCAGGGCGCGGAGTATGTGGTAGTCAACCATCCCGTGCCCGGTGTGCCGGAAGAAAAGGCCATCCTTTGCCCGGACAGCTACCACGCCATGATGGTGATGGGCGCAAACTACCGCAGCCAGTACCACCCCAAGATGGTGGGCGTGACCGGCAGTGTGGGCAAGACCACCACCAAGCAGATGACCTACGCCGCTCTGAGCGGCTTTGGCGAGACCATCAAGACCGAGGGCAACCAGAACAATGAGCTGGGAATGCCCCGCACCCTGATGCGGCTAGAAAGCAGCACCGAGTACGCGGTCATCGAGATGGGCATGAGCCACGCCGGCGAGATCGACCGTCTGGCGCGGGCGGCACGGCCGGATGTGGGCATCATTACCTGCATCGGCGTGTCCCATATCGGCAATCTGGGCAGTCAGGAGAACATCTGCAAGGCAAAGCTGGAAATCTGCAACGGTCTGCCGGAGGGTGCGCCGCTGGTGCTGAACTACGATGACCCCTTCCTGCGCAAGGCAGCGCTGCCCGCCCATGTACGCCCGGTGTGGTTCAGTCTGAGCGATGAAAACGCAGACGTCTGCGCCCTGTCCATCCGGCAGGAGACTGACGGCATGAGCTTTGTGCTGGAGGATCAGGAGCACGGCACCTTTGTGGTGAACATCCCCGCCATGGGACGCCATAATGTGGCAAACGCCTTGGCTGCCTACTGCGCCGCCACCCGTCTGGGGTGCGACGCCAAGAGGGTCATCCGGGGCCTTTCCAACTTTGAGCAGACCGGACGCCGCCAGAAGGTGGTGGACAGCGAGGGCGTGACCGTCATCGAGGACTGCTATAACGCAAATCCGGACAGCATGAAGGCTGCGCTGGCGATGTTTAAAGATTTCCCCTGCAAGCGCCGCTTTGCCCTGCTGGGCGATATGCTGGAGCTGGGCAATCTGAGCCGCGAAGCACACGAGGAGCTGGGACGCCTTGCCGCCGAGAGCGGACTGTACTGCCTGATCACCTACGGCGAGCAGGCCAAGCGCACCGCCGTAGTGGCTGCGGCCAAGGGGGTAGAGACCCTGCACGCGGACAGCTACCGCGAGGCTGCCGATGCCCTGCTAGACCGGGTGCAGCCCGGCGATGCCGTTCTGGTAAAGGCCAGCCACGGCATGGCACTGGAAAAAGTGCTGGATATCTTCTACGAAGAGCATAAAGAAACGGAAGTATAACTATTTGGCGAAATGGAGTGGCTGAGTTATGGAGCGTTTCGCCTTGGCAGCGGCGGTGGTGCTGGGCTTTGCCCTTACGGCAGCTTTGTGCAGCCTGTTTGTGCCGCTGCGGCGGGTGCTGGAACGCCGCGAACAACAGCAGCAGCCGATACAGCCTGAGCAGCCCCGGCCTGCACCTCTGCGCGCCCCGCTGTGGGGCGGGCTGTGTGCGGCGGCGGGCACGGTGGCTGCGGTGGGTGTGGGCTGGCTTGCCGCCTGCGTGGGTCAGCCGGAGCTGCTGGGCAGCGAGGGCCGGTTGATGACACGGCTGCTCACGGCGCTGGCCGGAAGCCTTGCCTTTGGGGCAGTGGGTCTTGCAGAAGATGTTGCCCGGATGCGCAGCCCGGCGGCGCTGGGGCTGCGGCGGGACGTGCGGCTTTTGCTGGAAGCATTGGCTGCGGCCTTTGTCCTTTTGCTGCTGCGGGCAGCGGGCTGTCTGCCCCGGGGGCTGGGCGTGCCCGGGGCGGGGTATGTGCTGCTGGGCAGCGCCGTGCCCTTTTTGTGGGCGGTGCTGATGGTAACACTGGCCGAGTGTGCCCGCGTAGCCGAGCGGGACGAGGGCGCGGTGTGCGGTGCAGCCTTTGTGGCCATGCTGGCGTTGATGATGGTAGAAGCCGGTCTGGGCGTTTCCGGGCTGGCGGTGCTGCCCGCCGCGCTGGCCGGGGCACTGGTGGCACTGCTGCTGTGGGCGTTCCCTCCGGCAAGGCTGGGTGCGGGCTGCTGCGGCAGCCTGCTGGCAGCGGGTGCCATCGGCTGCATCCCGCTCAGTCTGGACATGACCAGCCTGACTGTGCCGCTGGCGCTGCCCTTCTGGGCGGCGGGCGGTCTTTTGGCAGCGCAGCTGCTGTGTGCAAAGCGCACCGGCAAGCCCTTGCGTTGCTGGGTAAAAAAGCATAAAATGAGCCCGGAGACGGTGTTTCTGTGCAGCTTTGCGCTGAGCGCTGTCGGCTATGTGCTGGCGCTGGCGCTGCTGCGCTGGTGCTGACCGGGCACAGAGAGGGAAGGGAGCGCAGATGGCGACTATCCGCAAAAAACACAGAGCGCCGGTGTCGGTGTTCCAGCGAGACCCGGGCCCGTGGTCCCGGCTGCTGATCGACTGGCTGGCTACGCTGGCTGTTATTATGATCTTTGGGCTGGTGATGCTGTTCAGCGCCAGCTACACCACCGGTTACCTGCGCATGGGCGACAGCTTCCACTACATCAAACAGCAGGCGCTGTGCATGATGCTCGGGCTGGGCTGTATGTTCCTTATGAGTTATATGGATCACCGTTTTCTGCGCAAGATGGTGGTGCCGGGGTACATCATCGTGCTGGCCATGCTGGCCGTCACCCTGACCATGGCACCCCTGAACGGCTGCCGCCGCTGGATCCGCTTCGGCGGGCTTACGCTGCAATCCTCGGAGGTAGCAAAGTTTGAGATGATCCTGTTCAGTTCCCATCTTGCGGCCAAAGCGCCGCAGGTGGAGCGGCTGGACCCGGAGCGCCGCATCCTGCTTACCCCCCGGGAGTGGCTGCGGGTGCGGGTGTGGAAGCAGCTGGTGGTGCCGGTGCTGCCCCTTGTGCCGGTGGTCATCCTGCTGGCGCTGGAGCCGCATATGTCCGGCATCGTGCTGACGGTGGCGGTGGTGGGCACCATCCTGCTGCTGTCCGGCAGCGGCGGTGTGTTGACATGGGCGGGTGCCGTTACGGCGGGTGCCCTGCTGGAAACGCTGCTCTCTCATGTGGACTCCATCCCTTACCTGCAAAAGCGTCTGGACGGCTGGACGCAGGATCTGAGCAAGATGACCGACCAGACCGTGCAGAGCCTTTACGCCATCGGCTCCGGCGGGCTGAAAGGGCTGGGGCTGGGCAACAGCGTGGAAAAGCAGCTTTGGCTGCCGGAAAGCACCAACGACTTCATCTTCAGCGTGGTGTGCGAGGAGCTGGGCTTCATCGGCGCAGTGCTCATCATCGTGCTGTTCGTGCTGTTCATCGTGCAGGGGCTGCTCATCGCCTATAAGGCGGAGAACCTGTACTGCACCATGGTGGGCATCGGCATCATGGCACAGATCGCGTGGCAGGTGTTCTGCAACATCGCCGTGGTCACCAATACCCTGCCCAACACCGGCATCAGCCTGCCCTTCTTCTCCTCCGGCGGCACCAGCCTGATTTTGCTGCTGGCAGAAATGGGCGTGATGGTGAACATAGGCCGCAACGGCGAGCGGGTGGCGCAGCAGCGGGAGCAGATGCGTGCCCAGCGGGAAGCAGCCCGCGCCGAGCGGGAAGCGGAACTTGCCCGCAAGACCATTGATCTGGCTTCTGCCCGCGCAGCTCGCACAGAACAGTAAAACAAACCGCAAGCCCGCCCGGCCGCAGGCCGGGCGTTTATAAGGAGGAATCACCATGCGTGTTCTCATCGCAGCCGGCGGCACTGCCGGACATATCAATCCCGCACTGGCCATTGCCGGTGCTTTGAAAAAGGCCGACCCTACCGCCGAGATCCACTTTGCAGGCCGTAAGGAGGGCATGGAGTACCGTCTGGTCACACAGGCGGGCTACCCCTTCCACCACATCGAGATCACCGGCTTCCAGCGCAAGCTCAGCCTGAACAACATCAAGCGCAACATCATCACTCTGTGGAATCTGGCGCTCTCCGGCCCCAAGGCCAAGGCCATGATGAAGGAGGTAAAGCCGGATCTCGTCATCGGCTGCGGCGGCTATGTGTCCGGCCCGGTGGTGCGCTGCGCCGCCAAAATGGGCATCCACACCGCCCTGCACGAGCAGAACGCTTTCCCCGGTGTGACCAACAAGCTGCTGGCCCCGGATGTGGATATCGTGTTTGCCGCCGTGCCCGCCGCTGTGGAAAAGCTGGGCGCACCGGACAAGACCCTTGTGGTGGGCAACCCCGTGCGGCCGGAAGTGTTTGCACAGGCCGCGAACCGCGAAGCCATCCGCGCACAGCTGGGCGCGGGCGACCGCACCGTCATCCTGTCCTTCGGCGGCAGCTTGGGCGCACGCCGGGTCAACGAGGTGGTGGCAGACCTCTGCGCTTGGGAGCAGCACGAGCACAAGCCGGTGCTGCACCTGCACGCCACCGGACAGTACGGCGTACAGCTGTTTGAGCAGCTGCAAAAGCAGAAGGATTTTACCCCCGGCGACAGCCTTGTGGTAAAGGAATACATCAACAATATGCCGGAACTGCTGGCTGCGGCAGATCTCGTCATCAGCCGCGCCGGTGCGCTGACGCTGGCAGAGCTGGAAGCCGTGGGACGCGCCGCTGTGCTGATCCCCAGCCCCAATGTGGCGGAGAACCACCAGTACTACAACGCCATGGAGCTGCAAAAGGCCGGGGCAGCTGTGGTCATTGAAGAAAAAGACCTGACCGGCGAAAAGCTGGTGCAGACTGTTTCTACTATGCTGGCACAGCCCGGCAAGCTGGCCGAAATGGGCAAAAACGCCCGCAGCCTGTCGGTGGATGACAGTCTGGACCGCATCACTGCGGCGCTGCTCAAGCTGGTAAAGACCCCGTGATGCAGACCCGGAATAAACAAGAAGGAAGGTGCGAATGATGCAGCAGAACCGTGACCGCAACGGCAGACCCCGGAACACCAGACCCTATGACCTGAACCGGGATGTGGCGCGCACCTCTGCGCCTTCGCAGGATCATACGCCCCGGAGCACCGGCAGCAGCCGCTACGGCTACAACGGCGAGCCGCTCAGCCGCCCGCCCTCCCGCAGCGCCAACGGCAACGTGCGCTCCTCCCGGGCAGATAACAGCATCCAGTTCCCAACCCAGCCCCAGTCCCAGACCCGCCGTCCGGCGCAAGGGCAGGGGAGCAATACCACCCAGTACCCTGCCGGCAGCCGCCCGGCGGGCAGCAGACCGAAAAACGCGAAGTCCGGCGGCAAACAGCGCCGCCCGGCAAACAATGCCCGCAGCGGGCAGAACAACCGGAACAACCAGAACCACCCGAACGCGCAAAACCATCCGAACCGGCAGCAACCGGCAGGCAGCCAGAACCAGCGTCTGCGCCCGGCGCAGACTGCCCCGCAGCAAAGCCCTGCCCGTCGGGAAAAGCGCAAAAAGCGCAAGGTGACCCGCGCCACCCTGCGCCGCCGCCGGATACTGCGCCGCCTGACCGCCTTTGCCATGCTGCTGTGCGTCATTGGCGCGGGCATCTACCTGACCATGACTATGCTGTTCCGCATCAATTCCATTCAAGTGCAGACCCCGGACGGCAAGCAGGTGACCGAGATCGCGGGCTATTCCGCAGACAGCATTTTGCAGCGGATGGGCGTGCAGCTGGAAGAGAACATTTTCAGCTTTGAGCCCGGCGAAAAGGCCGCTGTGCTGGAGCAGAATTTCCCGCTGCTGGGCTCCATCAAGGTGATCCGGGACTACCCCAACACCGTGGTGGTGCAGGTGACCGAGGCCGTGCCTGCCTACGCGGTGCAAAACGGCAATAAATGGCTTGTGATCTCGGACAAATGGAAGATCCTGTCCGAGGAAAGCACCCAGCCCGAGGGGCTTTGCACCCTGTACGGCGGTAAGCTGCAGGATACCGCCCCGGGACAGGCGTTCTGCCTTGTGGAGGATGCGGACGCAGCAAGCGCCTCCGGGTCGGAAGCAGCCGGGAGCGAAAGCACGGCGGACACAGGGGATGCCCGCATGGAAGCTCTGAGCACCTTGGTGAGCAAGCTGGAAGAATACGGCTTGTCGCAGGATGTGACACGGCTGGAAGTGGCAGACACCGAACAAATCGCATTTTTGTATCAGGACCGCATCAGCGTGCTGCTGGGTACGCTGAACGATCTGGATTATAAGCTGGACCGCGCCCGCTATGTGCTGACCAACGCCGATGGCAAGGGCTGCGGCCCCACCGACACCGGGCGGCTGGACTTCAGCCATACCAGCGCCAGCAGCACCCGCAAGATCTATTTTGCACAGGGCGAGCCTACTCTGCCCTCCGGCTATGTGGTGCCGCCCAAGGTTAAGGAACCCGCCCCGGCAGAGGACGCCGCCGACAGCACCGACAGTGCAGACAGCACGGAAAGCGCGGATGCTGCCGACACCACCGAACCGGCAGCTGACGCGGACACCGAGCAGCTGCCCCTGACCCACCCTGACCGCATGACGGCCAACGAAGAAGAAAACCCCATGTAAAGAAGCTCTATGGAGGAGACTGTATGAAGCTGGAACAACTGATGGAAGGCGTGCCCTTTACCCTTGTGCAGGGCAGTCTGGATACTGAGATCGCAGATATCATCTACGACAGCCGCAAGGCTGCCCCGGGGCTTTTGTTCGTGTGCATCGTGGGCACCCAGCGGGACAGCCACGCGTTTGCCGCCGACTGCGCCGCCAAGGGAATCAGCGCGCTGGTCATCCAGCACGACATCGACCTTTCCGCCATGCCCGGGGTGACCGTGGTCAAGGTGGAGAACAGCCGCTATGCCATGGCACTGATGAGCGCAAACCTCTTCGGCAACCCTGCCCGCCAGATGACCATGATCGGCGTCACCGGCACCAAGGGCAAGACCACCACCACCCACATGATCAAAAGCGTGCTGGAGGCCGCAGGCCGCAAGGTAGGCATGATCGGCACCAACGGCATCTACTATATGGGACGCCACAAGGACACCGCCAACACCACCCCGGAAAGCTACGAGCTGCAAAAGACCTTCCGGGAGTTTCTGGATGCCGGCTGCGACACCGCACTGATGGAAGTGTCCAGTCAGGGTCTGATGATGGACCGTGTGGCGGGCGTGCACTACGATGTGGGCGTGTTCACCAACCTTTCGCCGGATCATATCGGCCCCGGCGAGCACAAGACCTTTGAGGAGTACCGCAGCTGGAAGGGACAGCTGTTCAAGCGCTGCGATGTGGGCGTGGTGAACATCGACGACGAGAACACCGCCGCCCTGCTGGAGGGTCATACCTGCAAATTGGTCACCTATGGCCGCGATGAAAAGGCCGACTACCGCGAGACCGGATACGAGCTGCTGCGCACCCACGATTTTCTGGGCGTTGCCTTCCACGTTACCGGCAAGGACGAGATGGACGTCAAGGTGAATATGCCCGGCGAGTTCAGCGTGTACAACGCGCTGGCTGCGCTGGCCGTGGGCAAGGTGCTGGGTCTGCCGGATGCCGCCATCCACGATGGTCTGGGCAAGTGCGTGGTGAAGGGACGTGTGGAGCTGGTGCCTATCAGCAAAAAGTTTACCATCCTGTTGGACTACGCCCACAACGAGGTATCCACCGAGAGCCTGCTTACCACTCTGCGCGCCTACAAGCCCCACCGTCTGGTGGTGGTGTTCGGCTGCGGCGGCAATCGCTCCAAGCTGCGCCGCTACGGCATGGGCGAGATCTGCGCCAAGATGGCCGATTTCTCCATCCTCACCGAGGACAACAACCGCTTTGAAAAGGTGGAGGACATTATTGCCGACATCCGCGAGGGCATGAACAAGGGCAACCCGGACGCAAAGTTCGTGGAGATCCCCGACCGTCTGGACGCTTTGCACTACGCAGTGGATCACGCACAGGAGGGCGATCTGATCGCCGTCATCGGCAAGGGGCACGAGACCTACCGCGACCGCGAGGGCGTCAAGACCCCCTTCCTCGAGCGGGAGCTGCTGGAAGAGTACGCCCAGCAGATCGGCCTTGAGTAATATCTGAACATAAAAATACCGGCTGTGTTGGATGCACAGCCGGTATTTTTGTATCTGATGGGATTTAGTTCTTTTCTGCCAGAGCCTTCTGAGCCTTTTCCTCGGGGATGAGATTGGTCATGCTCTTGAGGCTGATGCCGATGGTGGAGAGGTTGTGCAGCATAGCAGAAGACGCAGGCTGCAGGATGCCCATTGCCCCCAGCGCGATGAGGGCAGAGTTGAAGGTCAGCACAAAGCGGTAGTTGGCGCTGACACGGCGCTGCAGGGAGTTGGCGATGGTCTTGAGGATGACCAGCTCCTCGAGGCTGTCGGCCTTAATGGTCACGTCTGCGATCTCGCGGGCGATGGCAGCACCGGAGTTGATGGCGATGCCGACGTCAGCGGCAGAGAGGGCGGGGGAGTCGTTGATGCCGTCGCCGATCATCACCACGGTGTGGCCCTCGGCCTTGGCCTGCTGGACGACTGTCTCTTATACACATCTGACGCTGCCG
>ENA-OZEU01000228-OZEU01000228.1-human-gut-metagenome-genome-assembly--contig:-NODE-228-length-14716-cov-11.198418_pt1 | contig 14716 bp, 10 predicted proteins | sample MGYA00244608_ERZ653614 | MGnify/ENA primary metagenome ERZ653614 (study PRJEB26926, sample SAMN06165166) | human gut metagenome | biome: ENVO:00009003; feature: ENVO:2100002; material: ENVO:00002003...
TACGAGATGTAGAGAGGTCTCGTGGGCTCGGAGATGTGTATAAGAGACAGCACGATGCACTGCCGCTTGCGGTCGCCACGGGTTAGGTACAGCGCACAGATGATGAACACACCGATGCCGTTGTAGTCCGTACAAGCCAGAAGCGCCGCAAGCGTGCAGCCTGCCGCACACAAGAGTCCTTTCCAGCTGGCAGAGCCGTCCGGCTTTTCAAAATGCTTGAGCCCTGCCATGGCCAGCACGCCCAGCGCCAGCGTCCAGTAAACGTTCTGTGCACTGGGGTCAAAGGGGGTGCGGAAAAACGCAAGGTCAAAGGGCACCTCACTGATGAGGGCAAACAGGAACAGCCTACGGACGTATTTTTTCACATCGCGGGTATGTACAAAGCCCTCCACCAGCAGGAAGCAGAAGATAGGAAAGGCCAGCCGCCCGGTGAAGCGCAGCACCATGTCCAGCCGGTACAGCGGATAGGCGGAAAGGGTGTCCCGCGAGAGGGTGCCGATGTCCAGCCCGGGCGTAAGGATTCCTGCCTCGATACAGGACGCGCCGATGTGGTCGATGAGCATGGTGATGCAGGCAATGGTTTTAAGGGCGGTGCCGCTGAAACTGCGGCGCGTGGAAAGTGCGGTCATAAAAAAATACCTCGGCCAGTTTGTAAAAAATCGTTACAGGAACTATAACGGAGGAAAGGTGGCATTTCCTCCGTCTGCTGCGGCAAAATCTACACAGAGCGTGCACAAATCCGCCCAAAATGCTTGACAGGACGGGCGCAGGATAGTAAAATCAAGAAGATAATTGAACTATCTCAAACCAAAGATGAAAAAGATTCACAGAGGATCGAGCGTCTCCGAACCAGATCAGACCGGAAGGAGGCATTGGGAATGACGCTGTTTTCTTATGAGATTTTCGACGCAGTTGCACGGCAGGGCAGCTTTAACAAGGCGGCTCAGCAGCTGCATCTGACCCCCTCGGCCATCAGCCACGCCATCGCCGTAATGGAGGCTGAGCTGGGCTTCACCTTATTCAATCGCGGCAAAAATGGCGTTACCATGACCAGCTACGGCGCTTCGCTGTACCCCTCCATCCGTGCGGTGCTGAACAGCGACGAGGCCCTGCAGCAGAGCATTGCCCGCCTGAACGGCCTGGAAAAGGGCAAGGTCAAGCTGGGTGCCTTCAACTCGATCTGCTCCGGGCTGCTGCCCAGCATCCTCAAGGGCTTTATGGCCCACTACCCCCAGATCGAAGTCGAGGTCTATCAGGGCACCTACGACGATGTTAAGGAGTGGCTGCGCACCGGTCAGGTGGACATTGCCTTCCTCTCCAACAACTGCCGGGAGGAGTTTGTTCTGACCGAGCTGTTCCACGAGCCGCTGCTCTGCATCACCCCCATGGACTGGCCCGAGCCGCCCAACGGCGTGATGACCCCCGCCCTGATGAACGGGCAGAACTTTGTGGTGCAGTGGGATGCCACCGACGCAGAGATGCGTCAGTTCCTCAAGAAGTATTCCCTCTCAACGGAGCGCCGCTGCCATGTCATCGACGACCAGTCGAACATTGCCATGGTCGAGGCAGGCCTGGGTATTTCCATCATGCCCCGGATGCTGCTGCGCAACTGCACGGCAGCAGTCAAGATCTACCCCATCGAGCCCGAAGAGGACCGCGTGGTGGGTCTGGCCGTCCAGCGCCCCACCGCCATGGCTCCCGCCGTGGAGCAGATGTTCCACCACATCGTGGAGTGCTGCAAGGATCTGGACTGAACAACAGTGTAACATAACGGGCCGGTGTGCGTAACACCGGCCCGTTTTTTGCCGCCCGGAAAACTTTGGATTGTATCCCCGCCCGGGATACGGTATACTAAGAAAAAATCCATTCTGGTTTTTGAGGGGAAAAATTATGGATCGAAGAAGTTTTTGCAAGGTGCTGGGGTTTGCGGCCGGCAGCACTTTGCTGCCCGGGCTGATGGTCCAGGCCGCCGGGCAGAGCTCCGTAGGCCATGCAGTGCCGGATGGCCGCTACACCATCGGCATCCGCAGCGACCTGAGCGGCTGTGACCTGACCCACGCGTTCTATTATTCCGACAGCTTTTTCACCCACCCGGCCACCCAATATGACCACCAGCTGGCGCTGGCAACGCTGGGTCTGGTCTGCGCTGCGGCCAACACCGTGGCCAGCGATGCGGAATACTGGGTCAATGGCTCTGTGGGGCGGGAAGCCCACATTGCCGCCGCCTACGAGGCCCTGGGCTTTGAGGACGCGCTGTTCTACAATTACGACCTCGACACCGGCCGGGCCGGGGACTTTGTGGGCTACTCGCTGGCCCGCAAGACCCTGACCCTGAACGGCCAGCGTACCACCCTTGTGGCGCTTGTCCTGCGGGGCGGCGGCTATGGCGGCGAGTGGGCCAGCAACTTCCACACAGGTGATACCAGCGCGCACACCGGCTTTGTCACGCCTGTGGCGGCGGTGTTTGCGTCCCTCAAGGCCTATCTGGCCCGGGCAGGGCAGGGCGGTGCCTTCAAGCTCTGGCTGGGCGGCTACAGCCGCGGTTCCATCATTGCAAATCTGCTGGCGGCAAAGATCGCCCGGGAGCTGCCCCAGCTGGGGCGGGAGAACATCTATGCCTACGGCTTTGCGGTGCCTGCAGCCCTGACTGCCGCCGACCGACCTGACCTGCAGCAGGATTTCGATGCCAATCACGCCCCGGACGGCACCCTGCTGGAAAACTGGCCCGAGAGCAACATCTTCAGCATCATTTCCAGCGGCGACGCGGTGGCCCGGGTGCTGCCCGCTGCCTGGGGCTACCACCGCAACGGCTGTGACCGCTTTCTGCCCGCCACCCGGAATGCCGAAGAGCTGGCCGACCTGGATGCACTGGGGGCGGAATTCGGCCCCACGCCGCTGGTGATCAGCAGTCTTGCCACCGCCGAGGACACCAGTGCCCTCATCAACATCGTGGCCAAGTTCTGCGTTTCCCGGGAAAATTTCCACCAGAAATACGAAGCCGCCATCATGGACATGATCCAGTGTGCCTTTATCCGCTCCGAAAAAGAGGTGGTCGATGGCTACATCCTCAGCGACGGCGAGATCGTGGAGCGGCTGCAGAGCCTTTCCCACATGAAAGAGATCGATTACTGGCAGATCGTGGGCAGCGTCTGGGCCGCCTCCACCATGAGCCGCCCCATCCTTGAGCGGTACGGCCAGAACGTGCCCCTGCTGGCCCGGCAGATCCTCATCCCGGTGCTGGCGGTCGGCCTGTGCTACGGCATCGAGACCGATGTGGTGCAGATGGTGGCCCAGTACATCATCCGTCTGCTCACCGCCCGGGGCGAGCTGGACAGTGTTCTGCGCGCGGCGTTCTGCCACCACCCGGAAAACTACATTTCCCTGATGGAATACTACACCCCCGAGGAGCACGGTATGGAGCCCTTTACCCGAAAGTGATTCACTTTTCTTCACCTTCCACCTGAAATCTCTCCACCGGTGAAACGCCTGCGATTCGTTGAAATCCCGTTTTCTCTATGTTACACTTGATTTTATCAACTGGAAAAGAGGAAAAAAACATGGAAACTCAACACAAGCGCAGTGCGTTTTCCGGCAAACTCGGATTCGTGCTGTCCGCCGCCGGTGCGTCGGTCGGGTTGGGAAACATCTGGCGCTTCCCGTATCTGGCCGCAAAATACGGCGGCGGCATTTTTCTGCTCATCTACATCCTGCTGGCTGTCACCTTTGGCTACACCATGATCATTGCCGAAACGGCGCTGGGCCGGATGACCCGCAAAAGCCCGGTGGGCGCTTACAGCCATTTTGGCAAGGGGAAGGGGCTGGCGTTCGGCGGCTGGATCAACGCCGTCATCCCCATCCTGATCGTTCCCTATTATTCGGTCATCGGCGGATGGGTCATCCACTATCTGGCCCAGTATCTCACCGGCCACGGCAGCGCGCTGGCATCGGACGGGTATTTCTCCGGCTTCATCTCCAACGGTCTGCTGGCCGAGATCGCATTCCTGCTGTTCACCTTTATCACGCTGGGCATCATCTTTGCGGGTGTGCGCAACGGCGTGGAGCGCGTTTCCAAGGTGATGATGCCGGTGCTGGTGGTGCTCTCGGTAGTCATTGCCGTCTACTCGGTCACACGGCCCGGCGCACTGGCGGGCGTAAAGTATTTTCTGGTGCCCAACCCGGCCAACTTCTCGTGGATGACCGTGGTTTCCGCCATGGGGCAGATGTTCTACTCCCTCTCCATTGCCATGGGCATCCTTGTGACCTTTGGCTCCTACATGAAAAAGAACGTGTCCATTGAGCAGTCCACGGAAAACGTGGAGATCTTCGACACCGCCATTGCCATCATGGCGGGCCTGATGATCATTCCCGCCGTGTTCGCTTTTTCGGGCGGCGACCCTGACACCCTGCAGGCGGGCCCGGCCCTGATGTTCATTACCATCCCCAAGGTCTTTGCCAGCATGGGCATGGGCACTGCCGTAGGCGTGCTCTTCTTTGTGCTGGTGCTGTTCGCAGCCCTCACCAGCTCCATTGCCCTGACCGAGAGTGCTGTTTCTACCTTTGAGGACGAGCTGGGCTGGGACCGCACCCGCTCCACCATCCTCATCGGCTGTATTATGATCACACTGGGCAGCCTTTCCGCGCTGGGCTACGGCCCCCTTGCCAGCGTGACCGTGTTCGGGATGCAGTTCCTCGATTTCTTCGACTTCCTGACCAACTCGGTGATGATGCCCATTGCGGCCATTGCCACCTGCCTGCTGGTCTCCCGAATCGTCGGCGTGGAAAAGATCGAGGAAGAGGTCACACGGGAAGGTCAGCCCTTCCGCCGCAAACCGGTGTTCAACTTTATGCTCCGGTATCTCTGCCCCATCTTCGCGGCCATCATCCTGGCCAGCTCGGTCGCCAACGCACTGGGCTGGATCGCAATGTGACCCTGTTTTCTGCACGCAAAAAGCCCCCGGCCTGTATCCTCACAGGCCGGGGGCTTTTCGATCATTCTTTTTCAAACACGAGGAAGCGGAACGCGATATCCGTGGTCAGTTCGGGCAGGGCGGCCAGGCGGGCCGCGCCATCCCGTGGCGTTTTCCAGTAATAGGGGGTCATGGCGAACAGCGCCTCCAGCTGCCCGGCAGGCACCGTGATGCTGCCCGAGACTTCCCGCTCCCCGATGGGGCGGAAGCCCTCATAGGCCACCTCCTGCACCGGGTTCTTGTAGGGCGTGTCGTAGAGGACAGCCTTCATCTGGTAGAGGTGCTCTGCACCGGGCACGACATAGATCATCCGTCCGCCCGGGCGCAGCACGCGCCGGAACTCTTCCTGTGCAAAGGGCGAGAAGCAGTTGAGCAGCAGGTCGGCCCATCCGGTGCGGACAGGCTGGGCAAAGCTGGATGCCACCGCGTATTTTGCGGCAGGCAGTGCCTTTGCAGCCAGACGCACCGCAGGCTTTGCAATATCAAAGCCCGCCAGCTGCACCGGCCTGCCCGCCTGCGCAAAGGCCTGTGCAATGCAGCGGTCGTACCAGCCCTCGCCGCAGCCCGCATCCAGCAGGTGGAGCGGTGCATCTGCCCCGGTGGGAACACCATACGCAAGGCACAGTTCCCCCAGCGCCCGGCCGAAGATGCCGTAATGCCCGGCGTTCAGGAAGGCACGGCGGGCGGCGACCATCTCTTTGCTGTCGCCCGGGGCCTTGGTGCGCATACTCTGCACCGGCAGCAGGTGCCAGTACCCCTCTTTCGCCCGGTCAAAGCTGTGGTTCCTGCCGCATTTCAGAGCAGTGTCCCCGGTCAGGGGTTCGCCGCAGAGCGGGCACTGCCAGGGGGCAAACGGCTCAGGTTTCATCGGTGTGATCCTCAATGGGTGCGGTGGCACCGCCGTGGGCGGTCATATACTCTTCAAAGTTGGTGAACTTCTGCTGGGGCGGGCGGCGGCTGATCAGCATCAGGCCCGGATCTTCGTCCCGTGCGGGGGCGGCGTTCCGGCTGCGGCCGCGGGGTGCCTCGCTCTTGGCGGGGCGGCTGCTCTGCACTGCATTGCGGTTATTGCGGCTGCCCTGCTGGCTCTGGCTGTTCTGGGCCGGGCGGGCATTGCGCGCATTCCGCTCTGCCCGCTGCTCGGTGCGCGGATCATTGCGGTCGGTGCGCTGCTCGGCACGGGCAGGCTGACTGCCGCGCTGACGCTGGCCGTTCTGGGCCGGAGCAGTCTGCTTTGCGGCAGGCTGCGCAGCCGGAGCCTTTTTGACCGGGCGCAGAGGAGTAGCCTCCGGGGCGCTCACAAAGTGGGGGTCGAATTTGGGCTGGGCGTTGCTGCCGCGGTTGGCCGGCTGTGGGGCATTGCCCTCGCGGCGGGTGCGGCTGTTATTGGAGCGGCGGTTCTCACTGCGGCCGCCGGAAGTGCGCTTCTGGTTTTCCTCCATGGATGTTCCTTCTTTCGGTTCGGTATTCTTGGGGCTGGGCTGTTTTGCAGCCGCTTTTTCCTTCTTGGGGGCAGCGGGCTTTTCGGCCTTGGCTGCCTTTTCTGCTTTGGCAGGCTTCTCTGCTTCTGCCTTGGGCTTTTTGCCCCGCACCGGGGGCGCAGCCTTGACAGGGGCAGGCACGCCGTCCCAGGGATGGCCGGAGACGACCGGGATCTGGCGGCGGTTCAGCTTTTCGATCCCGGCCAGATATTCCTTTTCCTCCGGGGCGCAGAAGCTGACGGCAGTGCCGTCGGCACCGGCACGAGCTGTGCGGCCAATGCGGTGGACGTAGGTCTCGGGCACCTCGGGCAGGTCGTAGTTGAACACATGAGACAGCTCGCTGATGTCAATGCCGCGGGCGGCGATATCGGTCGCCACCAGCACCCGGGTCTTGCCCGCCTTGAAATCCTCCAGCGCCGTCACGCGGGCGGTCTGGCTCTTGTTGCCGTGGATGGCGGCGGCGGGGATGCCCTGCTTGTTCAGGTCTTTTGCAATTTTATCGGCTCCGTGCTTGGTGCGGCTGAACACCAGCGCGTTCACCACCTCAGGCTTCAGGTTTTTGATGAGCCAGGGCAGCAGGAACTTCTTGTTGCCCTTCTCCACAAAATACAGGCTCTGCTGGATGCGTTCCACCGTGCTGGACACCGGGTCTACCTTGACAAAGGCCGGGTCGTGCAGGATGCCTGCGGCCAGCTGCTCGATCTCCTTGGGCATGGTGGCGCTGAACATCAGGTTCTGGCGCTGCCTGGGCAGCTTGGCGATCACCTTTTTCACGTCGTGGACAAAGCCCATATCCAGCATCCGGTCGGCTTCGTCCAGAACAAAGATCTCAATGTTGGAAAGGTCCAGCAGCCCCTGCCCCACCAGGTCGTTCAAGCGGCCCGGGCAGGCAATGAGGATGTCCACGCCCTTTTTCAGGGCTGCGACCTGCGGAGCCTGACCCACACCGCCAAAGATGACGGTGCTGCGCAGGGTCAGATACTTGCCGTAGGCTTCAAAGCTCTCGCCGATCTGCAAAGCCAGCTCCCGGGTAGGGGTCAGGATCAGGGCGCGGATGGCACCCTTTTTGCGGGGCGCGCTGGCAGTCAGGCGGTCGAGCATGGGCAGCGCAAAGGCAGCCGTCTTGCCGGTACCCGTCTGGGCGCAGCCCATCAAGTCCCTCCCGGCCAGCACCGGCGGAATGGCCGCCGCCTGAATGGGCGAGGGGGATTCGTAGCCCGCCTGTGCCACAGCACGCAGCACAGGCGCGGAAAGATTCAGTTCGTTAAATGTCATTCTTCACCTAAAATGTTTCTGCATTCCATATAATAGCGCTTTTCCTCTGCGTGCCCCATGCTGAAGGTCTTGCGGGGCAGCACACCGCCCATAACGATGCCCTTGAACAGGTCGCTCTTCTCAAAGGGCGGCATCAGGAAAGCCACACCCCCCTGCCTGCACAGGGCGCGGACAGCGGGCTCATCGTGGACATAATCCACCCGGGCCTCGATGTGGCGGGCCATGAAATACTCAATGAATGCGTCAATGGTGCCCACGGTCAGCGGGGCAACGGGATGTTCAAAGCTGAGCACATTGGCCACATGGGGGCCTGCCAGCGTAAAGGACTGCTGTTTTGCATCGCCGAAGCAGATGCCTGCCGCGTGGGAATCGCTCCACGCGATGAGGGCCAGCAGCACGGCACCGCAGTCCACATTGAAAAGGACACGGTGGATGGGCTCGATCTCAATGGCCGGAGAGTGGACATTGCAGACCTCAGCCAGGCACCAGCGGGCCGGGTGGGTCAGCTGCTGCTCCGGGGTCAGGGTCTTTTTCAGCTCCTCCCAGCAGGCCTTGGCGGAAGCCAGCGAATGGTTGCCGTCGCCCACGGCCAGCGTCAGGGGCGCGCCGCCCTTTGCCTGGGGATACCGGGCATCAAAGGCCTCCTGGCTGCCTAGAGCGTTCAGGGCGCTGTCGATCTGTGCCAGCAGGGCGGGATCTTCCACTGCCCAGCCGGCAATGTGGCCGCCGTTCAGCATCAGGTCGCCCTCGTAGACCTTGCGCAGCTGCTTCTTTTTCTCGCCGATGGGCTCGATGAGGGTGCAGCCGGGATCATCGGCCAGCATCATAATATGGGGCGTTTCCAGCCTTGCCCCCCGGCGCACCGCCATGCGGGGCGGGATGCGGCTTTCCACGGTGTGCTCACTGGGGCGGATGGCAGGCACCGCGCCCTCGGCATAGCTGTATGCCTCCAGGTCGATCCTGCCCACAAGGCCCTGCCGCACCCGGCCGCTCTGCTCAGTGCGCTCCACATAAATGAAGCCGTCCACCGCGCGGGTCAGCACGTTCCGGGTGTAATCGTCCATGGCCGCATGGATGGCACTGATCCTTGCATCCACGTCATCCTCTTCCAGATAGACCTCCGGCAGGATCAGGTCCAGTGTGCTGGGGCCGCCTGCGGCGGCCTGCGCAGCCTTTTCCCAATAGGAGCGGTCACTGGTGAACTGATCGCAGGCCACACAGCCCCACTGCCCCACCGGGATCTGTTCCGACGGCAGCAGAATGTGCGCCGGGGAAAAACAGGGTGTTTTGTTCATAATACTTCCCTCCCTCTCACAAAAACGCAGGGATCACTCAAAATAGCTGGCGGCATCGTCCCGGATGACCACATGCTCCACACCTGCCTCGGTCAGGGAGAGGGTCAGCTCCTCCCGGGCCGCTGCATCCAGCGTAGAGGAGGACGGGACCTTCACCAGCAGGTTCTTCACGCCCAGCTGGGCCGCAGGGGCTCCCAGCTGGCTGGAGGAGCCGGTCACCTCGGCCAGCGAATAACCATACCAGAGCGTCACCGTATCTCCGAAGCGGGCCTGCCAGGCGGCGATATCCGCAGTCAGCTGCCCGGCACGATCCACACCGTTGGTGGTGCCATAGTCCTGCTTGGCGCTGGTGGACGAGGGGAACCGGACATTTTCCAGCAACACCTGATCAAACCCGGCGGCGTGCATCTCGGCGATCAGATCACCGATATACTGCACGGTCTCCGCAGCGTAGGGGTTCAGCCAGGGATTGCCTCCGGCGGAAGCCTTGTTGTCCAGCCAGAGGTACTCCTGCCCCTGATACCGGATGGCCAGAGCGTGGTCGGCCCGGGCACCGGCAGGGTCACGGAAGGCATTCAGCGCAGCCACCGGCACCAGCCCCTCCTCCTTGAAGATGGATGCCACACTCGTCAGCTCGACCTGTGTGGGGGCTGCATTGGCGGCACCCACCGCCGTCTGGGAGGCGTAATACACCTGCCCGGCGGTGTCCTTCAGGGTCAGGATGGCATAGGTCATGCCCTGTGCCTTGAGCTGCCGGGCGGCGGAGCGGATGGCGGCCTCGTCGGTCAGGGTGGTCACATCCACCTCTGCCCACAGGCCCGTCACAATATCAGTGCCCTTGACCTCGGGCTCCGGCTCCTTTTCCGGCACCGAGGAAGCTGCCGGTTCGCTGGCAGCGGTGCTCTGCGTCCCGGAGGATGCACTCTCGCTGACGGCACTGGATGCGGAAAGGTCACGATCCCGCACCACGGTATACCAGGTGTGGGTGGCCCAGTCCAGCACATGGGGTGCGGCCACCCAGGCCGCTGCCAGCACGGCCACCACCAGCACCGCAATGCCGATGCCCTTTTTCAGCCGCATCTCGCGGGTGTAAAAGCTGCGCCGGTAGCGCTTGACCTTCTGGCGTTTGGGATATCTTGCCATAATCAACCACCCTCCTTGGGGTCAACTTACAGGATCACGGAATGGCCGGTAAAGCCGTAGATGGCCAGCGCCAGCACACCGATATAGATCAGGGTGATGGGCAGGCCGCGGAATGCTTCGGGGATGGCCTTGCTGCGCAGGCGGTTGCCCGCCTCGGTCACCAGCATCACAGCCAGCAGGTAGCCCAGGCCGCTGCCCAGGCCAAAGCCGATGGACTGCGCCAGCGTAAAGCTCTGGGTGCGCTCCACCAGCACGGTGCCCAGCACGCCGCTGTTCACGGCGGCAATGGGCAGGATACGGATGAGCAGGCCGCTGCGGGGGCCCTTGACCGCCCGCAGGATGGCGTGCTCAAAGATGCAGACCACCGCCACACAGGCCAGGTAGAGCAGCGGGCGGAGCTGGGCACGGTAGGGCAGATCCACGATCTGGCTGCCCGCAAAATACGCCAGCGGGGCCACCAGCGTCTGGGTAACACAGAGCAGCAGGGCAAACCACCAGCTGCTGGTGCGCTCGTCACCCACCAGCTGGATCAGGCGTGACACGCCCAGACCACGGGTAAAGATGGCGTTCTGGGCAAACAGGGCCAGCACGGCGTAGGCAAAGGCCACACCGATGGTATTCATCACAGCACTCACTGATCCTGCACCTCCTTCCGGGGGTGCGCAGCCAGAGTGCCGCGCGCCTCAGTTTTCAGGTATTCCTTGTGTTTGCGGGCCAGCGCGCGCCAGACGGCACACACCACGCCCAGCACGATGAAACCGCCTGCCGGCATGGATGCCATGGGCAGGACAGAGCGGCTGAGCTGGATCCCAAACACACTGCCCAGCGCCAGCCACTCCCGCAGGCAGCCCACGATGAACAGGATGAGCGCGTAGCCCACCGTGATGCGCAGACCCTTGGAGACAGCCTTGCGCATGGTTTCCTGCACACGGCCAAAGCGGTAGGTCAGCAGGGGCTCCACCACCAGCATGGGCAGGTAGATGCCCAGCATCAGCAGGTCGGTGCCGAACACAGCGTTCAGGATGGGATAAGCGGCAAGGTAGACCACCGCCGCACTGCCGCTGTACACCAGCGCCCGGGGCAGCAGCTTTTTCTCCAGCTCTTCCGGGGCGGGCTGCTCGTCCCGCAGGGGGAACAGGCGGCTGACCAGACAGGCCAGCATCCGGGAAGGCGTGAGCAGCAGGGCCACAGCCACGGCCAGCATCAAAGCATTTTTGCCTGTGGTGGCAAGCACCACCAGCGGAGCCAGACCCATGCCCTGCATGACAACGGGGTTATTTTTGAACACCCGGTCATGGTGGGCGAACTTTTCAGGATCACGGGTGATCAGTTCTGCAATGGAACGTTTCATTCAGCGCCCTCCTTTCCGGCCGCGGGGCGGTGCATCAGCTGGTACAGGCGGCTCTCGGTGCGGTCCATCCAGCCGGAAATGCTGTTGACCGTGAGCAGGGCAAAGCAGACACCCGTCTCATACACGCCATAATACCGGAAGCCCATGGTGATCGCACCCACCAGCACACCGTACAGGATGCGGCCCAGATGGTAGTGGGCGCAGGTGTAGGGCTCGTTGAGCAGGAACACCGCGCTGAACAGCATGGCACCGGTCAGCAGCTCGTCCCGCACGCACTGCAGGCGCAGGGCGATGTCCACGCCGTTTACTCCCACCTGACGGGGGAAGAGGAAGGCAATGAGGGCACAGGTGACCACAAAGCTGACAGAAGCGCTCAGACGGACATCCTTCTGCAGCCAGAGGAAAAGCCCGCAGGCCAGAAGGATGAGGGCGGCACCGGTGCCCATGGGGGCGGCGTACTCGCCCAGCACCAGCGAAATTGCGCTGATGTTCAGGCTGCCGCCGCTGCGCAGGGTATCCGAGATGGTGCTGGACACCGGCACGCCGGTGGCATCCCACAGGGGGATGTTGATATAGGGCTGGGGGTAGCGGAACACCTGCTCCGGCCAGGACACCGCCGCCACGGCGTAGCCCACAGCAGCGGGGTTGAAGGGATAGCTGCCGTAGCCGCCAAACACCTCCTTGCCGATGAGGACACCGGCCAGCACCGCCATAATGACCACATACCAGTCCACCGTGGCGGGCATGAGCAGAGCGATGATGAGGGCAAAGCTCTCGTTGGAGAAATCCCCGGCCCGATACACGCGGCGGCGCAGCAGGGAGACCAGGCGGTCACACAGATTGCCGGTGAGCAGCGCCGCGCCGCAGAGCAGCAGGGGCCGCAGACCGTACAGGAAGCAGGCCATGCAGAGCAGCGGGATGGTCATAAAGCAGACGTGCAGATAGTACCGCCCCGTCTTTGCAAGCTCCTGCTCCTGCTGCTGGATCAAACGTTCATCCATGGTAAGGCACCTCTCACAGGGCGGCCAGACGGCGCACCGCCGCAGCCGGGTCGGCTGCGCCGAACACGGCACTGCCCGCCACCAGAATATCGGCACCCGCCTCCACACACAGGGGGGCGGTGGTATCATCCACGCCGCCATCCACTTCCAGCAGGTAGCGGGCGCTCCGCTTTGCCCGCTCTTCCTTGAGCCAGCGCAGCTTTTCCAGCGCCGAGGGCATGAACTTCTGCCCGCCGAAGCCGGGCTCCACGCTCATCACCAGCACCAGATCCAGCTGGTCGAGATACGGGGCCAGCGCCTCCGGCGCAGTACCAGGCTTGATGGTCAGGCCCACCTTGCAGCCCAGTGCCTTGACCGCATCGATGGTCTGCTGGATGTCGTCCTCGCACTCGAGGTGGAAGTTGTACAGGCTGGCACCCGCCTTGATGAAAGGCTCTGCATACTGCAGCGGGTGGCTGATCATCAGGTGGACATCGTAGAATGCTGCGGGCATCCCCTTGTGCAGGCTTTTCAGCACCGGCACGCCAAAGCTGATGTTGGGCACAAAGTGGCCGTCCATCACGTCATAATGCAGCATCTGCGCACCGGCATCCAGCACCATGCGGCAGTCTGCGCCAAGCTGATTGAAATCAGCCGAAAGGATCGAAGGACTAATGATCGTCATTGTGTTTTATACTCTCCGTTATTTTTCAGAAAGATTACACCATCCGTTCTGCCAGAGCACCTGTTTTGGGGCCGGAATGCAGGGCGGGCATGGTTACTCTTAGTTTACATGAAAACACGCAAAAAATCAAACCCGGAGCCGTGTTTTTCACGGAAAAGTCTCAAACCTGCCCCCGGATACATCCAAAATCCATTCCAAAACCAAAAACGACCAGACCGCCCCGCCCGTTTCAGGGGGACAGTCTGGCCGCGGATTCAGTTAACAGGCTTCATGCTGGCGGGGTCCTCCACCGGCACAGGCTGACCGGATTCGTCCGGCAGACGCTTCATGCCGCTGGGGTTGGGGGGCGTGGCGGGCAGGGTGAACACGAACTGACACCACTCGCCCTGCTGGCTCTCCACACGGATCTGGCCTCCGGAAAGGTTGACCAGCACCTTGCAGATATTCAGGCCAAGACCGGCCCCCCGGGCGTGCAGGCCGCGGGACCTGTCCTCTTTGTAGAAGCGCTGGAACACATAGGGCAGCGCCTCGGGGCTGATGCCCTGACCGGAATTCCAGATCGAGATCTCCACCTCGGGGCCCAGCTTCTCCACATGGAACTTGATGGTGCCGCCCGCCGGGGTGAACTTGATGGCATTGTCCAGAATGTTATAAGCCACCTGATGGATGAGGTCGGGGTCCGCGTAGACCAGCACCTTTTCATCCATGGTCAGGCCTTCCAGATCGATCATGCCGTCGTTGATGCGCTGCTCCGCCGAAAGGGCCACACCGGTGAGCGTCTCCCAGATGTTGAACATCCGGGCGTTCACCTGATACTCGCCGCTTTCCAGCTTGGAGAGATCGAGCATGTTCTGGATGAGCCGGGCCAGGCGGCCGGTCTCCTCGCTGACCAGCTGCAGGTAGTGGTTCTGCATATCGGGCGGGATGGTGCCGTCCAGAATGCCGTCCACAAAGCCCTTGATGGTGGTCATGGGGGTGCGCAGCTCGTGGGCGATGTTGCCCATGAACTGGCCGCGGGAATTGTCGTTGGACTGGATGTTCTCCGCCATCTGGTTGAAGGTGTGGGCCAGATCCACCACTTCGCCTTCACCTTCCACGCCCTCGACACGGACAGAGAAGTCCCCGCCGCCGAACCGCTGGGCGGCATCGGTGATCTTCTGGAGCGGGTCGGTCAGCTTCCGCATCAGGAAGGAGGTCAGCACACTGGCGCAGAGCAGCATGACGCAGGCCGAGAAGAAGAAGTTCGACCAGAACTCCTCCTTGAAGTCGGTCAGCCGCGCACCGGAGGAGCAGAGGAAGAGATAGCCGCTGTTGTTGCCCCGTGCATCCTGCATGTGCCGCACCGAGACATAGCTCTTCTCGGTCAGCACACCGTCCAGCGTGCTCAGGGTGTGGTAGGGCTGATCCCCGGCAACTTTTTTCATAAGCTCCGGCCCCACAATATCTGTTCCCACCATCTCGGGGTTGGAGGCAATGAGGACCCTGCCCTCTTCATCCTGTCTCTTATACACATCTCCGAGCCCACGAGACCTCTCTACA
>ENA-OZEU01000250-OZEU01000250.1-human-gut-metagenome-genome-assembly--contig:-NODE-250-length-14192-cov-6.631181_pt1 | contig 14192 bp, 10 predicted proteins | sample MGYA00244608_ERZ653614 | MGnify/ENA primary metagenome ERZ653614 (study PRJEB26926, sample SAMN06165166) | human gut metagenome | biome: ENVO:00009003; feature: ENVO:2100002; material: ENVO:00002003...
TCTACACCGTCTAATTCGTCGGCAGCGTCAGATGTGTATAAGAGACAGGTTCCTGTCCGTCCCGCTGGAGAGCATTGGCACGGCCATGACCACCTACGCCAGCCAGAACATGGGTGCCCACGACCTGAACCGTGTGAACAAGGGTGTGAACACTGCCCTGGGCATCGGCTGTGTGTACAGTGTGGCATCCTTCCTGATCCTGCGCGTGCTGGATAAGGCATTGATCGGCCTGTTCCTTGAGAGCAGCCAGACTGAGATCATGGCCAACGCCCAGAGCTTCATCTTCTGGAACAGCGTGTTCTATATCCCGCTGGCGGTCCTTATCATTTACCGCTACACCATTCAGGGTCTGGGTTATTCCAGCCTGGCCATGTTTGCCGGTGTGGCAGAGATGATCGCCCGTGCTATGGTGGGCTTCCTGTTCGTGCCGCTGTGGGGCTATTTTGCCGCCTGCATTGCAAATCCGGTGGCCTGGTTCTTTGCCTGCTTCTTCCTGATCCCGGCGTATATCGTTGTGTTCCGGAAGCTGAAACGGGAAAAAGCAAGACCGCACGCAAACTTGTAAAAATTGAGCCGCTCTTTTGCGAAACCGCAGAAGGGCGGCTCTTTTGTTGCGCTCTTCTCCGTCCAACCTCTCCGAGTAGGCGAGGCCTTGGCGTTAGCGAGGGCTGAGGGGATGTATAGAACAGGGCCTGCCCAATTCCTTTACAAATCACACCAAAACGATTATACTATAAATAATTATGTCACAAGGGGGTGAGGAGCATGGAGCTGGAACAGATCGAGGGAACGGTGGAGGACATTATCTACGAGAACCCGGACAATGGCTACACGGTGTTTGAAATTTCCGGCGGCGGCACGGTCACCGTGGTGTGCGGGATCGTGGGTGAGCTCCATGCGGGCGAGAGCGTGGTCTGCCGCGGTAAATATGAGAACCACGCCACCTATGGCCGCCAGTTCCACGCCCAGGAGTGCGAGACCGATATGCCGAAGGATCTGGAAGCGGTATACGCCTTCCTTGCCAGCGGCTCCCTGCCTTATATCGGGGCGCGCACGGCCAATAAGATCATCGACAAATTCGGCGCGGCGGCGCTGGAGGTGATCGCCAACGACCCCGCCCAGCTCACCCTGATCCCCGGCATCTCGGCGGACAAAGCTGACCGCATCCAGCAGGAGTTCAAGCGGATGTTCGGAATGCGGGAACTGATCGCCTATCTGGCGCAGTTCGAGATCAGCCCCCGCCGCGCTATGGAGGTGTTCCGCGTCTTTGGCCCCAGTGCCATGCAGGCCATCTCCCAGAACCCTTATCTGCTCTGTGGGGAACCCCTGCAGCTGGATTTCCGCCATGCGGACAGCATTGCACAGTATTACCACATGGAAGGGGACTGCACCCAGCGGCTGGAAGCAGCTCTTCTGCGCACCCTGCGCCACAACGCGGGCAACGGCCACACCTGCCTGCCCCGTGCGCAGCTGCTGGACACGGCATCCCACTTCATCCAGCAGCCGCCCGAAAAGCTGGCCCGTGCGCTGGACCACTGCATTGAGACCGGGCAGCTTGGCGTAAAGATGCTGGAGGCGGTGCCGTATATCTATCTGCCTGACCTGCTGGAAGCAGAACAGGCCATTGCCGACCGGCTGGCCCTTCTGGCAAAGCGGGAAAAGCAGACGGTGCGGGACCTTGATAAAAACATCCAGGTGCTGGAGCTGACTCAGGGCTTTGCCTATGCGCCTCTGCAGCGGGAAGCAATCCGCAAGGCCATGACCGAAAACTGCCTTGTGCTGACCGGCGGCCCCGGCACCGGTAAGACCACTACGGTCAACGCCATCCTGCAGCTGCTGGAACATCAGGCCGACCGGGTGGCGCTTTGTGCCCCCACGGGCCGTGCGGCCAAACGACTGAGTGAACTGACCGGCCGCAAGGCCTCTACCATCCACCGCCTGCTGGAGGTGGACTACTCCGGCGGTGTGGTCAGCTTCATCCACAATGACAAGAACCTGCTCAAATGCGATGTGGTCATTCTGGATGAGATGAGTATGGTGGATGTGAAGCTGTTTCAGGCGCTCATTGCAGCTCTGCGGTACAGCTGCCGCATTATTATGGTGGGCGATGCCGACCAGCTGCCCAGTGTGGGGCCCGGTAACATTCTGGGCGAGGTCATCCGCTCCGGGCTGGTGCCCACCGTCTGCCTGAACGAGATCTTCCGGCAGGCTAAACGCAGCCTTATTGTGGAGAACGCCCACCACATCATCAGCAGTGAGCCGCTGCAGAAGGGCGGTAAGACAGACGATTTCTTCTTCCTGGAATCGGACGGCGATGCGGCACAGAAACTGGTGTGCGATCTTGTCACCACCCGTCTGCCCCGGAGCTATGGTTTTGACCCTGTCCGGGATATTCAGGTGCTCTGCCCCACCAAGCTGGGACCCACCGGCACCCAGGCGCTGAATGTGGAGCTGCAGAACCTGCTCAACCCGGAGCAGAAGGGCAAACCCCAGCTCCAGAGCGCCTCCCGGGTGTTCCGGGTGGGCGATAAGGTGATGCAGGTGCGGAACAACTACGAGATCGTCTGGAACCGCATTGGCGGGGAGCAGGGCGTGGGAGCCTATAACGGTGATATTGGCATTGTGGAATCCATCAACATGCGCGACCGCTCCATGGTGGTGCGGATGGATGACCGCCGCCTGCTCTACCCGGCGGAAAACCTGAACGAGCTGGAGATCGCCTACGCCATCACGGTGCACAAGAGCCAGGGCAGCGAGTTCCCGGCGGTGGTGCTGCCGGTGGCGCAGGTGCCGCCAAGGCTCTGCTACCGCAACCTCTTCTACACCGGCGTGACCCGCGCCCGCAAATTGTGCATCGTGGCCGGGCGGCGGGATGTGGTGAACCGGATGATGTCCAATGTCCGGCAGAACCTGCGGTACAGCGGCCTGTGCGAATTGCTGAAAGAGAATCTGCCGCCGGAACAGATGGCGGCAGATTGAAGGACGGCATCCCACAGGGAGGACGGCGAGGTTTGGTCTATACTTTTTTACTGGCTTATGCTACAATATAAATTGATTTGATTTCCCGCCCGAACGGGCATTTACGATAGAAAACAGGGGAGCAGAGAAAGGAACGTTTCATTATGGCACAGAATGACATCGGCATCGATCTGGGCACAACGACCATTATCATTGCACAGGCAGGGCAGGGGGTCGTGCTCAACCAGCCCAGCGTGGTGGCAATGGATACCCGCAAGAACTCCGTGCTGGAGGTGGGCGACAAGGCCCTGGCCATGGTAGGCCGCACCCCCAACTATATTTCCGCCATTTTCCCGCTGAAGGACGGTGTCATCAGCGACCACACCATGACCCGGGAGCTGATCTGCCGGTTTGTGAATCAGGTGTACAGCTCCCACATGGTCAAGCCCCGGGTGGCTGTCTGCGTGCCCGCTGCCATCACCGGCATTGAGAGTGATGCCGTGGTGGAGGCCGTGATGGCCGCCGGTGCCCGTCAGGTCTACCTGATCGATGAGCCCATTGCCGCTGCACTGGGTTCCGGCATCGACATCATCCAGCCCGATGGCCGGATGATCATTGATATCGGCGGCGGCACCACCGATATCGCTGTCCTGTCTCTGGGCGGCAAGGTCAAGGCCACCAGTGTCCGTGTGGCAGGCAACCACTATGATGACGAGATCCTGAAACATGTCCGCAACAAGTTCAGCATTGCCATCGGCCAGCGTACCGCAGAGCAGCTGAAAAAGAATGTCGCCTGCTGCCCCCAGAAAGCTGATTTTGACGAGACGATGGAGGTGAAGGGCCGCAGTCTGCTGACCGGCCTGCCCATCAAGGTGAATGTTTCCACCAGCGACCTCTACGAGCCTGTGATGATGCTGAGTGAGCAGATCGGCACTGCCGCCCATCAGGTGCTGGAAAAGACCCCGCCCGAGCTGGCAGGCGATATCTTCCGCAATGGTGTGGTGCTGACCGGCGGCGGCGCACAGCTGCACGGCCTGCCCGAATACCTGAGCCAGGAGCTCAAGGTGGATGTGACCGTCTCGCCCGATCCCGTGAACTGCGTGGCATTGGGCACTGCTATGAGCCTGGGCCTGAACGATAAGCTGGAGACCGGCTTCCTGGATGCGACCCCCCGCATGGGCCGCCGTTAACCGGGGCCCTGACCCGGCTTGTTAAGAAATTGGAAAAGTTGCAACAAAATTTTGGTCATACTTGTTGAATCAGGTCGGGAAATATTGTATAATATTTTCAAATCGCTTTTTGCGCGCCGGGGCCTGCTCCGGAGTGCGGAGTAAATTATTATTAGGAGGAAGACCATGAATCTGGGTTCTGATGTGGTTATCACCATTACCGGTATCGTGCTGGTGTTTGCCATCCTCGTCCTGCTGATGCTCATCATCATGCTGGAAGGCAAGATCTTCGACGGTATGGCCGCCAAGAAGAAGGCAGCCAAGGAGCCTGCTGCTCCCAAGGTTGCCGCAAAGCCTGCTGCCCCCGTACAGCAGGCTGCTCCCGCCCCTGTGGTGGAGGAAGGCATCCCCGGCGATGTGGTTGCCGCAATTATGGCTGCCATCCATGCCATGGGCAATGGCAAGTACACCCTGAAGGCCGTGCGCCGTGCTGCAAATGGCTGGAGCAAGGCTGGTGTCAACGACACCACCGCACCTTTTTAACACAGGAGGAAAAACATGACACAGTTTATCGATACTCTGGTCGGTATTTTCCAGAGTTCCGGCTTTGCACGGTTCGGTGAGCCGGGCGGCTACCTCTACGCGATCATGATCTGCGTGGGCTGCTTCCTGCTGTACCTGGCCATCGTGAAGGAATTTGAGCCCCTGATCCTGCTGCCCATGGCATTCGGCATGATCCTTGCCAACCTGCCCGGCAGCGGCATTATCCATATGCAGTACTTCGTTGGTGATGGTCTTGAGCACCCGATGTGGGTCGAGATCCTGAACAACGGCGGTCTGGCCGATATGCTTTACATGGGTGTCAAGCTGGGCATTTACCCCCCGCTGATCTTCCTGGGCATCGGCACCATGACCGACTTTGCCCCCCTGATCTCCAACCCCAAGAGCCTGCTGCTGGGCGCTGCCGCTCAGTTCGGTATCTTTGGTACTTACATGGGCGCTCGTCTGCTGGCTGCTACCGGCATTGTGGACTTCACCCAGAAGCAGTCCGCTGCAATCTCCATCATCGGCGGTGCAGACGGCCCTACTGCCATCTTTGTTACCTCCCGTCTGGCACCTGAGCTGCTGGGCAGCATTGCCGTTGCGGCGTACAGCTACATGGCTCTGGTGCCCGTGATCCAGCCGCCCATTATGAAGGCGCTCACCACCAAGAAAGAGCGCACAGTCGTGATGAAGCAGCTGCGCACCGTGTCCAAGACCGAGAGGATCATCTTCCCCATCATGGTCACCATCATTGTTTCTCTGATCGTTCCCGATGCTGCCGTTCTGGTCGGTATGCTGATGCTGGGCAACCTGATGAAAGAGTCCGGTGTTGTGGATCGTATCCAGAAGACTGCCGGCAATGAACTGATGAACATCATCACCATTTTCCTGGCTCTGTCTGTTGGCTGCACCACCTCTGCAAACACCTTCCTGAACAGCCGCACCCTGTTCATCATTGTGCTGGGTCTGATCGCCTTCTCCTTTGGTACCGCTGCAGGCGTTCTGTGCGGCAAGGTGATGTACGCCCTGACCGGCGGTCAGGTCAACCCCCTGATCGGCTCCGCTGGTGTTTCCGCTGTTCCCATGGCTGCCCGTGTTTCTCAGAAGGTCGGCCAGAGCGAGAACCCCTCCAACTTCCTGCTGATGCACGCCATGGGCCCCAACGTCGCTGGCGTTATCGGTTCCGCAGTTGCTGCCGGTATCCTGATCAACATCTTCGGCTGATTTTTCGTAAAAGCTTTGCCCGACGGTTTTATAAGCCGTCGGGCTTTTTGCGTTACTCCCCCAGTCTGCTAACGCAGACAGCCCCCTCTGAGAGGGGGCCTTTTCTTTGCCGCAAGGGATCAGGCTCCCTCCTAGAGGGAGCTGGCACGCGAAGCGTGACTGAGGGAGTAAATATGTACAACCCTCTTGAATTGTGATATACTTATAAAGTAAGTGATTTTATAGAAGAACAGGTGAAACAATGGCAGCAAGTCTCCAACAGGAATTCTGCGCTCTGCGCGATACCTATATTGAAAAGCAGTTTGGCCGCCTGAACGATATGCAGCGGCAGGCGGTATTTACCACCGACGGCCCGCTGCTCATTCTGGCCGGTGCAGGCAGCGGCAAGACCACTGTTCTGGTCAACCGCATTGCAAACCTGATCCGGTTTGGCTCAGTCCATGGCTCTGACTGGACCCCCCGTGAGGTGACCGAGGAGGATGTCAAGGCTCTGAAAATGGCAATTATGACCGGCACCGATGCGCCCGCCTGGCTGGATGGGATGCTGCGGCAGAACGCTGTTCGCAGTTGGAACGTGATGGCCATCACCTTTACCAACAAGGCGGCAGGGGAGCTCAAGGAGCGCCTGCGCAATATGCTGGGCGGCGAAGAGGGGGACGAGGTGTTCGCCTCTACCTTCCACTCGGCCTGTGTGCGCATCCTGCGCCGTTGGGCAGAATCCATCGGCTACCCCCGCAGCTTTACCATCTATGATACCGATGACTCCCAGCGCGTGATGAAGGCGGTCTATAAGGAACTGAGCATCGACGATAAGTTCTTTCCGATCAAGAGCGCCATCAACCAGATGAGCCGCTGGAAGGATCAGCTGGTCAGCCCGGAGGAGGCGCTGCGCACCCCGGCCCGGGACACCAAGGGAGCCATTGCCGCCAAAGTCTACGCCGCCTACGAAAAAAAGCTCAGGGAGGCAGGAGCCTTCGACTTCGACGACCTGATCTACCAGACCGTGCAGCTGCTGGCGGAGCACGAGGATGTGCGGGAGTTCTACCAGAACAAGTACCGCTACCTGCTGGTGGACGAGTATCAGGATACCAGCGTGGCCCAGTTCCGGCTGGTCAGCCTGCTCACCGGCCCGGAAAAGAACATCTGCGTTGTCGGTGACGATGACCAGAGCATCTACCGTTTCCGCGGTGCCACCATTGAGAACATTCTGAACTTTGAGCGCATCTTCCCCGGCACCAAGACCATCCGTCTGGAGCAGAATTACCGCTCCACTTCCAATATCCTGAATGCTGCCAACTGTGTCATCCAGCACAACACCGAGCGTAAGGGCAAGACCCTGTGGACCCGGAACGACGAGGGCGACAAGGTGCAGGTCTACACTGCAGAGAATGAGCAGGACGAAGCCATGCACATTGCAGATGTCATCGGTGAGCACCTGAAAGAGGGCGGGCATCTGGCGGACCATGCGGTGCTCTACCGCATGAATGCCCAGTCGGCCCCCATCGAAAGCTACTTTACCCGCGCGGGCATTCCCCATAAGATCGTGGGCGGCCAGCGCTTCAATGACCGCAAAGAGGTCAAGGACATCCACTCCTATATGTCCATCGTGGCGAACGCCCGGGATGATGTGCGCTTGCGCCGCATCATCAACGAGCCTGCCCGGAAGATCGGCAATACCACTGTTGATGTGATCGCTGACCTTGCCGCCCAGCAGGGAATCAGTATGCTGGAAGTCATCTCCCACGCGGATGCATACGCCAAGCTCAGCCGTGCCATGATGCCGCTGCTGAAATTCTGGCAGATCTATGAAAAACTGCAGGAATCGCTGGAAACCAGGACACTGGACGAATTTGCCCAGGATGTCATTGAGGTGACCGGCTACAAGGCCATGCTGGAAGCCGATGCGGCCAAGGGCCACGAGGATGCGGCAGACCGCCTGCAGAACCTGGGCCAGCTGGTCAACAACGTCAAAAACTACTGCGATCAGCACGGAGAGGATGCCTCACTGGAAGGCTATCTGGAGGATATCGCCCTTATCAGCGACATTGACAGCTACAACGAGAGCGCTGACCAGGTGGTTCTGATGACCATCCACTCTGCAAAGGGTCTGGAATTTCCCTATGTGTTCCTCATTGGCATGGAGGAGGGGGTGTTCCCCAGCGAGATGAGCAAATACTCCGAGGCAGATCTGGAGGAAGAGCGCCGTCTGGCCTATGTCGGTATCACTCGCGCCAAGAAGGAGCTGTATCTCTCCAACAGTGTCTCCCGGATGCTCTACGGCCGCACCCAGCGCAACGAACCCAGCCGCTTCCTGCGCGAGATCGAGCCTGAGTATATAGAAGAGACCCGCAGCCCGGCGTTGGAACGCCGTTCTTCCATGGGCTGGGGTTCCAGTTACAGTGATACCGTTCCTGGCGGGGCCTCGGGCTACTCCGGCGCGTCCGGCTGGGGCCGCAATTCCAGCAGCTTCGGCGGCCGCACCGGCGGCAGCTACCTCAACCATGAATACAATGCCTCTGAGCGCGGCGGCTTCGGCTCCGGTTATGCAGGCCGTGGCAGCAGTGCTTCCGGGTTTGGCAGCGGAAGCAGCGCCCCGCGCACGTCCGGCTCCTCCGGTTTTGGCGCGGGCTATGGCCGCCCCGCGGCCCCCAAGGCAGCGTCCAAACCCGTGAGCTTTCCGGGGAGCCCGGCAGCTTCCCGCCCGGCATCCACCGGCCCAAAGCATTACGAGGTGGGCGACATTGTGGAGCATAAGGTCTTTGGCCGGGGCAGGGTGCTGGCGGTCAAGGCCGCTGCCGGAGACCAGATCGTGGAGATCAACTTTGAAAAGGTCGGCGTGAAGAAAACCATGGCAAATTTTGCGCCGCTGACGAAAATCACGGAGGAATGAGAAAACTATGATGACCGTTCGATTGATCGCACATACCCCGGAACCGGAAAAGGTGGTGGCGGCAGCGGCCAAGCTCTGCTACTCCGATGCCCATATCACCGACCTGCTGGACGGCCTGACCGAGGAGAAAACGGCCAAGTTCCTGACCATGCTCAGCGACCTGGGCCATGCCAGCCCCATTGAACATGCCAGCTTCACCTTTGGCATTGAGGGTGTGAGCCGCACCCTGCTGGCCCAGATCACCCGACACCGCATCGCATCCTTCAGTGTCCAGAGCCAGCGGTATGTCCGGCTGGACGACTTCCACTATGTCATCCCGCCGGAGATCGAGGCCATCCCTGAGGCAAAGGCAGCCTTTCTTGAGAGCATGGATGAGGACGCGAAGCGCTACCTGGACCTTGCAAAAAAGCTGGAGGACGGCCACACTGCCCGCCTGATGGCAGAGGGAATGCCGGAAAAGCAGGCCCGCGCCAAGGCCTCCAAACAGGCCAATGAGGATGCCCGCTTCGTGCTGCCCAACGCCTGCGAGACGAAGATGGTCGTGACCATGAACGCCCGCAGCCTGCAGAATTTCTTCCATCTGCGCTGCTGCTCCCGCGCTCAGTGGGAGATCCGTCAGCTGGCTGAGGAGATGTTCCGGCTGGTCTACCCGGTGGCACCCCATATCTTTGCCAAGGCCGGCCCGGCCTGTGTCAGCGGCCCCTGCCCCGAGGGCAAGATGTGCTGCGGCAGAACTGCCGAAGTCCGCGCAAAGTATGAGGCCATCAAGCAGGAGGCTGGTGTATGAGCAAAGGTAAGCTGATCGTTCTGGAAGGGCTGGACGGCAGCGGCAAGGGCACGCAGGCTAAGCTGCTGGCAAAGCACCTGACGGTGACGGATCATCTGGTAAGAGAGATCACCTTCCCGGATTATGACAGTGATTCCAGTGCGCTGGTCAAGATGTATCTGGCCGGGCAGTTTGGTGACAAGCCTGACGATGTCAACGCCTACGCGGCATCCAGCTTTTATGCGGTGGACCGCTATGCGGGGTATAAGTCGGACTGGGGCAAGTTCTACGAGGAAGGCGGCATCCTGATCGCTGACCGCTACACCACCTCCAATGCCGTGCATCAGTGCTCGAAACTCCCGCCGGAGCAGTGGGACACATTCCTGCAGTGGCTCTTTGACTATGAATACCACCTGCTGGGCCTGCCCGCGCCCGATAAGGTGATCTATCTGCAGGTTGACCCGGCGGTGAGCCAGCGGCTGATGACTGCCCGCTACCATGGCGACGAGACCAGGAAGGATGTCCATGAAAAGGACACCGAATATCTGGCCCGCAGCCGCCGGGCGGCAGAATACTGCGCTGCTCACCTCGGCTGGGATACCGTCCACTGCACGGCAGGGGAGAAAATGCGGAGCATTGAGGATATTCAGGAAGAGGTCAGAACTCTTGCTCTCGCTGTTATTTGAAACAAAAGGAGGCATCCTATATCATGTACCGTTTGATGCAGCCGTCCGATTGGGCGGAGGTGCTGGCCCTGTGGCAGGCCCAGCGCGGCGACACGGAGGAGTTTGTCCGCGGCGCTGTGGAACGCTTTGCCGGGGTGCAGAATGTCTACGTCGCGGAGGAAAACGACCACATTGAGGCTGTGGCACTGGCTGTGCCGGTGACCCTGCAGGGCCGCCCGGGCAGCTATCTGTTCGGTCTGTGCGGGCAGGGCAGCCTGCTCCTTGCGGGCCTGGTGGATACCCTGTGCGCCCAGCAGAAACTGCGGGGCGCAGGCTTTGTGGTGGCAGTGCCCACCAGCCCGGAACAATCAACGCTGCTGCAGGATAAAGGCTTCCAGAAAGCCTTTGCCCTGCGCTGCCTGCCCCGGGAGGTGGAGCGCAACCTGTGGAGCCAGGCGGAATTCGATTCCGTGACGGCAAAAAAACTCTGCGAGCTGCGGGCAAAATACTGGCCTGACACCGTTCAGCTGCCGCCGGAGCAGATGGGGGGAGTTCTGCGGGACCTGTATTCCCGTGGTGCGACCATCGTGTCCAGTGAGCAGGGCTACGGCATCTATTTCCGCAGGGAGGATACCCTTTACTTTGTGGAGATGATGGCGGAAAATGACCGTGCCGCCGAGGTGCTGATGGAAGCCGCCCGGGAGAAAGAGGTCATTGTGGAAAAGGCTGTCATCACGGTGGGAGCTGCCCAGAATCTGTTCCTGGGCGAGGGAACCCGGCAGGAGTATGGCCTCATCCGCTTTGAAGGAGAACCTTTTGATGTTTCGGAGAGCTACATGCGCCTGATGATGGATTGAAAGGAACGTGGATATGGCAGAGAAACACCAGAAAAAGAAAAAAGGCAGTGCGCTGAAGATCTTGTTGGCCGTGCTGTTGCTGCTGGCACTGACAGCCGGTGCGGCAGGCGTGTTTGCGTATAACGAGATCAGCGGCAATGGAGGAAAGCCGGGTGCTGAGGTGACCGTCAGCATCCCCCAGGGCAGCGGCGTTGCTGCCATCGCAAAGGAGCTGAAGGAGGCTGGAGTGATCCGTTCGGCCTATCTGTTCCGCTGGTATGTGGGGCACAAGGGTGCCGCCGGAAAACTGCAGTACGGTGATTTTACGCTGCAAACCGGCGGATATTCCTACGATGGCCTGATCACAGAGCTGTCCACGTATGCCAAGGCGGATTCGGTGCGTCTGACCTTCCCGGAGGGAACCACTGCCATTGCCATTGCCCGGAAAATGGAGGAAGCCGGTCTGTGTACTGCCGAGGAGTTTCTGGAAGAAGCCAACACCGGAGATTTCAGTGAGTACACCTTCTGGCAGTATGTCCCAGACGATGCCGATGCCCCCAATCGCTTTATGAAGTGTGAGGGCTACCTCTTTCCGGACACCTATGAGTTTTTGACGGACGATACCGTGCATCATTATGTTGCAACGTTCTATGCACACTTCGATAAGCAGTTTACGGACGAGATGTACAGGGAACTGGAAAAGCAGGAGCTGACCCTGCCCGAGGTCATTACACTGGCCTCTTTTGTGCAAGAGGAAGCGGGCAACGATCAGGATTCCAATGTGGCGCAGGTGTTCCGCAACCGTCTGGCCGAGGGTTCGCCCTACCCCAAGCTCCAGAGCAATACCTCCAGCTATGTCCAGAGCGATGAGGACAACAACTACCTCTGGAACTGGGTGGCTCCGTATTATGGCGGCTGGGAGAAGATCCCCGAGAACATCCGGAATGCCTACGATACCTACACCTGCACCGGCCTGCCCGCCGGGCCCATCTCGAACCCGGGCCTTGCCGCAATCCAGGCTGCTCTGGCACCTCAGTGTGATGAGGAAGTCAAGGACTGCTATTTCTTTGTTACGGATCTTTCCGGTCACTACTATTACGCCAAGACCTATGCTGAACATCAGGCCAACTGCCGGAAAGCGGCTGAAGTCAATCAGAGTTTGAAGAAGTAAGTCTCTCTCAGTCGGCTTCGCTGACAGCTCTCCCAAGGGGAGTGCCAACTGCGGCTCCGGAGTCAGGTTTGCAGAAACCGATCCGGTGAGGCGGCATCGCGTCAGCGATGACAGAGAGGGTGTTAAAAAGAGAGGACGATTTTATGTTACAGATCCCGGAACTGCTGGCCCCGGCAGGCGACTTGGAGCGCCTGCGTTATGCCATCAACTATGGAGCAGACGCTGTTTATTGCAGCCTGCCGGAGTTCGGTATGCGGTCGGCTCCTGCCAATTTTACGCCGGAGCAGCTGACCGAGGGTGTGATCTATGCCCATGCCCGCGGCCGCAAGGTCTATCTGACCATGAACACGCTGCCCACCAATGAGGAAGCTGACCGTCTGCCCGAAGCCATCAAGGCTGCTGCTGCCGCCGGTGTGGATGCCTTTATCGTGGCCGATCTGGGTGTGCTGGAAGCCTGTAAGCAGTTCGCCCCGGAGATCGATGTCCACATGTCCACCCAGACCGGCATCACCAACTGGGCCGCTGCGCGTGCCGCTTACAACATGGGTGCAAAGCGTGTGGTGCTTGCTCGTGAGATGAGCCTGCAGGATATCGCCACCCTGCGCGATAAGACCCCGCCGGAGCTGGAGATCGAGGCGTTTGTTCACGGAGCCATGTGCATGAGCATTTCGGGCCGGTGCCTGCTCTCCAATTACATGGCAGGCCGGGATGCCAACCGGGGCCAGTGCGCTCAGCCCTGCCGCTGGAAGTATTACCTCAGCGAGGAGACCCGCCCGGGCCAGCTGTATGAGATCGGCGAAAATGAGAACGGCAGCTATATCCTCAATGCAAACGATCTGTGCACCGCTCCCTTCATCGACCTCATCTGCAAGGCAGGTGTGGACAGCCTGAAGATCGAGGGCCGCGCCAAGACGTTCTACTATGTCGCCAGCGTCACCGCCGCCTACCGCAAGGCTCTGGATCAGTATCTGGCCGACCCTCTCAACGATAACTTTGAGCTGAGCGATGACGTTCTGGCCGAGCTGACCCGTACCAGCCACCGGCACTACTCCCCGGGCTTCTACTTTGGCCGCGAGCAGGCCCGTCAGGCAACCGACAGCGCTACTTATATCCGTGAGTGGGAGTTTGTGGGCACTGTGGAAAGCTGGGAGAATGGTGTTGCCTCCTGCCAGCAGCGCGGCAAATGGAGCCTTGGGGATACGTTGGAGGTGCTCTGCCCGGATGGCCGCAGCATCCCGTTGCACCCGGAGTGGATCAAAAACGAGGCAGGGGAGAGCGTGGAATCCACCCCCCACGCCATGGAAAAGTACACCATCTCCAACCCGGAGCTGCCCCCCATGAGTCTGCTTCGCCGGAAGGTAGAAACTCTTGACAAATGATTCCAGAAGCAGTAAAATAATAAAGTCAAAATGAACGATGTCCTCTGGCTCTAGTGGTCAGAGGACAGTTGAGGGCTCGTAGCTCAGTTGGGATGAGCGTTCGGTTCGCATCCGAAAGGTCGAGGGTTCGACTCCCTTCGAGTCCATACAATAGAAAACCGCTCTGTCGCAGCAATACGGCAGGGCGGTTTTCTTGTTTGCAGTTCTATGAGATGGTGAAGATTATTCTGGCAGATCTGGAGCCGGTTCAAAGGTGGAAAATTACTGCTCCTCAAACCTTGAAAGTGCTAGAAATCAAGGTTTCATGCGGGTTAATGCCGTGATACACTCGTAATGGCTCGACACCTGCAAATTGATGTCATAATCGTACATTTTCAGGGTTCGTTCTGGGGAACAATGCAATGCAGGCTTGAGGAAAAGGGCGGGGGAGAGCAGAGAGGGTAGTCGTTCTGGGGAACAGGGCAATATTACACAGGGTCGTGGTTGATTACATAAACAGTGCTGCGAGAAGCACCTTCCTTATTCAACCAGTGGTCATCTACCATCTTGACTAAAAGGTTTCGTGCGCGACGCTGCCCGATGTTTAACAAA
>ENA-OZEU01000266-OZEU01000266.1-human-gut-metagenome-genome-assembly--contig:-NODE-266-length-13638-cov-5.530074_pt1 | contig 13638 bp, 10 predicted proteins | sample MGYA00244608_ERZ653614 | MGnify/ENA primary metagenome ERZ653614 (study PRJEB26926, sample SAMN06165166) | human gut metagenome | biome: ENVO:00009003; feature: ENVO:2100002; material: ENVO:00002003...
ATCTACACCGTCTAATTCGTCGGCAGCGTCAGATGTGTATAAGAGACAGCCATGAACCGGGGAGAATTTATCGACGGCGAAGTCGAGGAGTGCCACCACTCCAAGTTCTCGGTAGGCGTGGCGGGCTATCCCGAAAAGCATTTCGAGGCGGCGAACGCCCAAAGCGACCTCCAGTACCTCAAGGAGAAGGTCGATGCGGGAGCCGACTACATCGTGACCCAGATGTTCTTCGACAACAGCAAGTACTTCGATTTCGTGGAGCGCTGCCGCAAGGCGGGCATCACGGTACCGATCATCCCGGGCATCAAGCCGATCTCGACGCCCAAGCACCTGGAGATCCTGCCCCGCACCTTCAGCGTCAGCCTGCCCGAGGAGTTGGTGAAGGCCGTCCGGGCCTGCGGCGAGGACACACAGGCGGCCCGCGAGGTCGGGATAGAATGGGCGATCCACCAGGCCAAGGAGCTCAAGGCGGCCGAAGTGCCGATCATCCATTTCTACACGATGGGACGCACGGACAACATCCGCAAGATCGCCTGCAACGTGTTCTAATTCCGAATAGGGCAAAGTAATTGCTATTAAACACTTAACCATGACACCCGTAGAGTTTCGCCGCCACCTGCACCGCCACCCGGAGCTTTCGTTCCGCGAAACGGAGAGCGCCCGCTTCATCGCCGAGGCGCTCCGCGAGGCAGGCATCCCCTGCCGTCCGATCGCCGGAACCGGCGTACTGGCCAAAATCGAAGGACGCGGCGACCTGCGGCGAGCCGTCGTGCTGCGAGCCGACATCGACGCCCTGCCCATCCGCGAACAGAGCGGCGCGGCGTGGAGTTCCGAGAACGACGGAGTGATGCACGCCTGCGGGCACGACATCCACGCAGCGGTGCTCTACGGCACCCTGCTCCGGCTCTCCGCCGAGCGGAATTTCGAGGGTACTCTTTTCGGAATCTTCCAACCCGGAGAGGAATCGAATCCCGGCGGAGCCTCCAAAGTGCTGGCCGAAAACCCCTTCGAAGGCTATACGGTGCTGGCCGTCGTCGGCGAGCACGTCGAACCCGCTTTGGACGCGGGCACGCTGGGCTTCCGCGCGGGCAAGTACATGGCCTCCAACGACGAACTGCGCCTCACGCTCGAAGGCGCGGGCGGCCACGCGGCCATGCGTGCCGAACACCGCGACACGGTGAGCGCCGCCGCACAACTGATCCTGCACCTCACGGCCCTGAACACGCCCGAACGGGTCGTTTCGATCGGCAAGGTCGAAGCTGCGGGCGCTACGAACGTCATCCCGGACCGGGTCTATATGGAGGGAACGATGCGCACCTTCGACGAACGGGAGCGGGCCGAAGTGAAACGCACGATCGAGGAACTCGCCGCTGCGAACGACGCCTCATACGGCGTACGAACCCGGGTACACTTCACCCCCGGCTACCCGTGCGTGGTCAATGACCCGGAGTTGATCCGGCAGGCCGTCGCACTGGCCGAAACCGAAGGAATTCCCTTTCAAATGCTGCCCCTGCGCATGACTTCCGAAGATTTCGGCTTCTACGGCACCCGCTACCCGGCAATCTTCTACCGCCTGGGCGTCGGTCCCGGAGCCGGAAAACTGCATACATCCACCTTCAATCCCGACGAGGCGGCCATTCCGACCGGCATCCGGTTCATGGAACTCCTCGCCCGTAACTATTTCAACCGATGAATAAACTGAAAAATACGAAGAAGTCGGCCGCATTCGACCGCTCTTCGCTGATCATTAACCTGTTCCGGGAATTCCCGAACAACAAGTTCTCCCTCAAGCATCTGGCTTCGGCCTCGGGCGGCGCCACCAAGGAGGGCCGTCTTCGTACCCGTGAAATCATCACGGAACTGCTCGCCCAGGGCACTATCGAGGAGTGCGGGCAGGAAAAGTACCGTCTCAGCGGCAAGGAGCGTCCCCGTCAGGAGGGCATCGTACAGATGATCTCGACAGGAGCGATGTATATCCGCTCCGAGGAGTTCGAAAACGACGTATATGTCAGCCAGCGCAATTCGCTGAATGCTCTGGACGGCGACCGCGTGGAGTTCGTCATCACCCGCCGCTCCCACGCCGGGTCCCTCGAAGGCGAGATCACCCGCATCGTGGAGCGCAGCCGCAAGCAATACGTGGGCACGGCCGACGTGAGCGACCACGCCATCTTCGTCAAGATGGATCCCCGGCGCATGCCGATGGACGTCTATCTCTCCAAGCGGGACAACCCTAACGTACAGCACGGCGACAAAGTCGTGATCCGCATCACGGACTGGGCGCTGGGTTCCAAAAGCCCCGCCGGAGAGCTGGTCGAGGTATTGGGCCGCGCCGGAGAGAACAATACCGAGATGCACGCCATCCTGGCCGAATACGGCCTGCCCTACCATTTCGAGCAAAAGGTCGAAGATGCGGCCCAGGCCATTCCTTCGACGATCACCAAAGCCGATTACGCCGCCCGGCGCGACTTCCGCAAGATAACGACCTTCACCATCGACCCGGCGGACGCCAAGGACTTCGACGACGCCCTCTCGATCCGCAAGATCGAAGACGGCGTGTGGGAGGTGGGCGTACATATCGCCGACGTGACCCACTACGTTCAACCCCGCTCGGTGATCGACACCGAAGCCGAGGAGCGCGGCACGTCGGTCTATCTGGTCGATCGTACGATTCCGATGCTGCCCGAAAAATTGAGCAACGAACTTTGCTCGCTGCGCCCCGACGAAGAGAGTCTCTGCTTCTCGGCGGTCTTCACGCTCAACGAGGAAGCCGAAGTACTGGACAAATGGTTCGGCCGCACGGTCATCCTCTCCAACCGCCGCTTCACCTACGAGGAGGCGCAGCAGATCATCGAAACCGGCAAGGGCGACTTCGCCGAAGAGGTGCTGACGCTCAACCGTCTGGCCCAGCGGATGCGCAAAACACGCTTCAAGCGCGGAGCCGTAAGCTTCCAGCGCGAAGAGGCCAAGTTCAAACTCGACGCCGAAGGCAAACCCCTGAGCGTCTATTTCAAGGAGCAAAAGGAGGCCAACCAGCTCATCGAAGAGTTCATGCTGCTGGCCAACAAACAGGTCGCCGAATTCTGCGGACATCACAAAGTGAACGGCCGTGCCGTGCGGCGCACGATGGTTTATCGCGTACACGACGTTCCGAACGAGGAGAAGCTCGAAAAATTCCGGACCTTCGTTCTGCGCTTCGGCTACGTATTCAAGGCCGACAAGGGACGCGCCGTGGCCAAGGAGATGAACAAGCTGCTGGGACAGGCCAAAGGACGCATCGAGGAAAACGTCATTTCGAACCTCGCCGTACGTGCGATGTCCAAGGCTTTCTACTCGACCGATAACATCGGTCATTACGGCCTCGCTTTCCCCTACTACACGCATTTCACCTCGCCGATCCGCCGCTACCCGGACATGATGGTCCACCGGCTGCTGGCCCGCTACCTCGAAGGAGGCAAATCGGCCGACCGCGACACCTTCGAGAAACTCTGCGTACACGCCTCGGAGCGGGAAGTGATCGCTGCCGAAGCCGAACGCGCCTCGATCAAGTACAAAATGGTGGAGTTCATGCAGGATAAAATCGGCCAGTTCTTCGACGGCCATATCTCGGGCATGAGCGACTGGGGCATGTACGTCGAGCTGGACGAAACCCACATCGAAGGCATGGTTTCGCTGCGGGAAATGGAGGACGACCTCTACCAGTTCGACGAGAACCGCTACGAGGTCTATGGACGCCGCAAAGGACGGATCTTCACCTTGGGCGATGCCGTGCGTATTCGCGTCAAGCGGGCCGATCTGCAACGCCGCCAGCTCGATTTCGAACTGGTGCACGATGCGGCGGCCGACTCCCGCGAGGACGACGTAAAGGGGCACGCAGCGATTCCGGTACGCCGCCAAAGCACGTCCCGACCGGGTAAGGGCGGCAAAACGTCCCGCAAAGGGGGCAAAAAAGGATCGAAGCGATGATCCGGGAACAGACGCAGCGAACCGCCGGGACCGGCCCCAACCGTGCGGAAGAGATATACGAAAAATGTCTGAAGCGTGATCCCCTCACGGCGGAGGAGGCGTATTGGCTTTACGAACAGGCCCCCCTGCAGGAGCTGGCTCTCACGGCTGACCGCGTGCGCCGTGCCGTAGCGCCCGACCCGGAGGTCGTGACCTGGCAGATCGACCGCAACGTGAACATCACCAACGTCTGCATTTCGGGCTGCCACTTCTGCAATTTCCACTGCAAACCCCACCAGACGGAGCGGGCTTTCATCACTACGCTGGATGAATACAAGGAGAAAATCGAGCGGATGCTCGCCCTCGGCGGCGACCAGTTGCTGCTGCAGGGCGGTCTACACCCGAAGCTGGGGATCGATTTCTACGAGGAGCTCTTCTCGACACTCAAGAGCCTCTATCCGCAGGTACGCCTGCACGCCCTCGGAGCGCCCGAAGTGGCGCACATCGCCCGCATCAGCGGCCTCACCACGCTCGACACCCTGAAACGGCTGATCGCCGCCGGATTGGACTCCCTGCCGGGTGCCGGGGCCGAGATCCTCGATCCCGGCGTGCGGAAAGCCATCTCGCCCGCCAAACCTTCGGTCGAGGAGTGGATCCAGGTGATGCACGAAGCCCACTGCCTCAACCTGCCGACCTCGGCGACGATGATGTACGGCCACGTCGAAACACCCCGTCAGCGTGTGGACCACCTGCTGCGCATCCGCGACCTGCAGGCCCGCTGTCCCGAAGGACATTACGGCTTTCTGGCCTTCATCCCCTGGATTTTCCGCTCGTCGGGCACCGAATTGGAGCGGCAGGGAGTTGCAACCCGCTTTTCTCCATTGGAATACATTCGCATAATCGCCGTCAGCCGACTGGTTCTGAACAACATCCGCAACATCCAGGCTTCGTGGCTCACCGTCGGCAAGGCCACCGCTCAGGTAGCGCTGCACAGCGGCGCCAACGACATGGGTTCGATCATGATCGAGGAGAACGTCGTTTCTTCGGCCGGGGCGCACAACCAGTTCGATGCCGCAGGCATCCAACAAGCGATCCGCGAGGCGGGCTTCACGCCTCGTCTGCGGGACCAGCTTTACCGAATGCGGTAACGATCCCCATGCGGCAAGCCATATCAACTGAAGAGGGGTATTTCCCTGCACGAAAAAAAGCCGGAAAATTCCGGCTTTTTTATTCGGAACGAATTTTGAACTCTACCCGACGATTATAACCAACTCCCTATGACGGCATATTTACGGCCTGCTCTTCGACAGACAAGACTCTTCTCTCGATCCGGACTTACACGACACCTCGGACTTCTATACCGGACCGTACAGCCGACTATTGTGCTGTTCCTGCTTGTACTCGCCCTAACGGGCTGCCTTTCCGAAGAGATCCCGACGGAAAAGGAAACCACGCTCGTCCGCGTCGGAGAGGAGGCCCCTCACTTCACGGTCGGAATGCTCGACGACACAGCGATCACCCTGTCCGACCTGCAAGGCAACGTGGTGTTGCTTACCTTCTTCTCCACGTGGTGCCCGACCTGCCGGAAACAAATGCAGCAGATGCAAACCCAAATCGTCGATCGCTTTGCTGACCGGAAATTTCGCTTCCTTCCAATCAATCGAGGCGAAACGCAGCAGACCGTTCAAGAGTTCTGCCGCGAGCTGGGAATCGCATTCTCCGTAGGTCTGGATCCCGACATGTCAATCTACTCGCTCTACGCCACCCGATACGTTCCCCGCAACTTTATCATCAGTCCCGATGGCAAAATCCTGCTCTCCGAAACCGACTACGACGCAACAATACAACGCCTGCTGATCGAGCAAATCGAACAAGCGCTCCAAACAACAGAATAAAGCAGCATACCCAACAAAGCCGACCACACAAAACAGCCGTCTATGACTGACACGACCGGATTCCGAAGACACCCCGGAATTCCAGCGGTTTCCACCCCGTAACCGTCCGATCTGCCGGGACACAGCAACATTGCCGAACCCCGCAATTTACTCCACCTCGAATCGAACCGTCCCCTCTCATGCCTTATACAAAAACCTTCTCCAAAACCCCTCCACACACCCTCTTCCTCACAAAACACAAACAGGCGAAGCTTGCAGAAGCTCCGCCTGTTCTTTCGAAATCCGGGATTTCGATTACTTCATCAGACTGGTTACCAGGAAGGTGATCGCCACGGTCAAAATACCGTACAACTCCGGGAAAGCGGCGAGGATCAGGGTTTTGGTACCCACGTCATGACCGTTACCTACGGCAGCGATACCGTTGGCGCAAAGCTGGCCCTGGCGATACGACGAGAAAAAGTTCACCAGGCCGACCAAGATACCCAAGCCGAAGATAGCGGCTGCCTGCAGCATCGTAACCGAATCGGTCAGGTAATTCATGATAAGGAAGAGCGAGGCAAAGCCGTAAAGACCCTGCGAAGCGGGCAGACCCGACAGGATGATGTAGTTACCGAAGGCATTCGGGTTCTTCTTCATCGCACCGACTGCGGCGTTGCCCGCGATAGTAGTGCCATAGCAACTGCCTACGGCCGCCAGAGTAAACATGATGGCCATACCGAGATAGCCCAACGTAATAGGTTCCATAAATCGAATTTTGTTTTAGTTGTTAATATTGATTATCATTTAGTTTATTCGTTTTTCAACGGGGTGAAGACACGCGTTGCGGCCTCGAACCCGGCGTTCTTATAGAACTCCACGAACGTCAGACGCAGCGGATGCACCACCGACGAGAGAACGCACATGAAGAGGTTGATGCCGTGTCCCAGCAGCAGGATCAGCAACATCACGAGCTGCTTCACGACCGGAATATCCGGGCTCATACCAACGGCCAACTGGTTGAAGACCATCGCCAGAATACCTCCCGAAAGGCCGATGGCGAACAGACGGATGTACGACAGCAGATCGCCCACCAGTCCCGACACATTATTATAGGTATTCCAGATACCGAGTCCGAAGTTCACGAAGATATTCTTGCCCGGCGTATTGAAGAAGAACATCAGCACCAGGCCGATGCCCAGGATCACCAGATAAGCGACCGAATGGAACGTGAAGCCCACGCTTTCGGGCAGCAGGAACGCAACGGCACTATCGACCAGCACGATGATCCAGCCGATCAGTCCCAGCGCATAGCGCAGGCCGAAGCTGCGGGCCGTAACATAAGCGTTGATCATCATGGCGAAAAGCACCTGCACGGCACCCAGTCCGATCGAAAGCGGGAAGAGGATGTCCGGTGTCAACAGATGATCGCGCAGGCTGCCCAGCCACTCCCATTCGGAGAGCTGCAATCCGAAGAACGAGCCCGACATCAGGCCGAAGACCATGCCCGAGAATCCGCACAGCATCGTCAGCATACCGATCTCCTTCATGGCCGAACTCCCCTTCTTGCGACCCAGCATCACTGCGGCCAAACCGCCCAGCATGATGACCAGTCCATAACCGCCCTCGGCCATACAGAAGCCGAAGAAGATCATATAGAAAGGAGCGAAGAAGCGTGTCAAATCGATCGTGCCGTATTTAGGCAGCGCATACATCGCGCCGATCACCTCGAACAGATGGGCGAAGGGACGGTTGCGCAGCTTCACCGGGGTATTGTCCTCGGGGGTCGGCGTACTCTTCAGGAAAATCAGATTGGGGTATTCGGCCAGCAGGGCATCCACCTTCGCGGAATCGGTCTCCTCGGCCCATCCCTCCAGAATAACCAGCGTACCGTCGGCTTCAGGCTGCGCAGTATTCTTCACGCGAATCTCTTCCAGCTTCCGCTTGAGCTCGATCCCATGCCGGCGGATCGCCTCCACCGAAAGAGCCGCACGGGAAAATTCCCGATCCAGCTCCGCGAGCTTCCTGCGGGCCTCGGCGATCTGCGCTTCGGTCTGACGGCAGTCCATCGTCGGCGCCTTGACCTCCTGCGCATCGAGCACCACCTCCTCGCCCGGCCGGGTCACGACCACGAAGTAATCAAAGGTTTCACCCTCGTGCACCAGAGCGATCGTATAACGCTCCGACCACGCTTCGATATCCTTCTCGTAAGCCGCACGGCTGGTGAAGAAATAGCGTAGCACCACGCCCCTGTCCGCTAACTTGCGAAGCGTATCGACCGAAAAATCGCCCCAGGGACGCAGCTCGTCGGCGGTTTTCTGCAAGCGTGCGATCTCCGAACGGAGCGCCGCTGCCTGCTGCGTAGCGGCCGTATAGCGATCGAAAGCCTCGCCGCCGTCGGCGATGGGCTGCTCGTCCCGAACGAAACGTTCGTCTTCGAGAAACCGCGTCAGGGCATCGACCGCCTTGTGATGGTTGTCGATCGAAAGCAGCAACTGACGGTCTTCGTCCGAAGGCTCCCACCCCGTAGTGGTAATATCGACCAGCCCCAGGCCGCGCAGCTTCTCGATGAAGTCGCTGCTCTGACCCGCATAGAGTACCAGGTCGTATTTCGACATTCTCGCTATCATAACATCGCGCCCTCCCCGGCTTGCTGTTGTTTGGTTTTCACGATCTTCTGGGCCGACTTGGAGAGGTTCTCCTCATCCTCCATGAAGCGTTTGATTTTGCGTATGGCATCCTCGTACCCGGGTATCTGCACCTTTTCGTAGAGGTTTACCTTCTGAGTAGTCTTGCGGCGTGCGAAATCCAGCAACTCCATCTTGCGGTTGAACACCTCGAATTCGATACCCAGACGCGCGAGGCGCTTGAGAATATCGACTCCGTCGGCGAACCACACGGGAGCCGAGAAGAGGTCGTAGTCCTTCTCCTCGAAACGGATGTCCTGCAACACCGGCGTACGCACGCCCGCGATCTTCTGCTCCGCAAGATCGACGTCGGCGATGCGCAGCAGGTCCGCATCGAACTCACCCCACAGGGAAACCATGTAGTCGTACTGCGCCGTGAGCGCGTCCAACTGCCGTCGGAAATCCTGTGCGGTGTCCTTCGCCTTCTTCACTTCGGAACGCAGGGCCGACTCCTTACTCTTGATCGTAGGGAGCGCCTTCTGCCGCATTTTCAGCTGTTTTCCGAGTTCGCCCAGCGAGGTCTTGTTATATTGGAATTTTATAGCCATTCTGTTTGAGTTGAATTGCTCTACTCGGTTTTAGGCCAGTATTTCTCCACCAGTTCGCTCTTGATGGCCACCTCTTCCTTCGAGAAGTATTTGGCGAAGAGCTCCCACGCCGTGTCGAGCATCTGCGTAATTTCGATATTGACGTCGATCGCCAGCAGTTTCTCCGAATAGTCGTAAGCGAACTTGAGCGCGCGCTCGTCGTAGTCCGAAAGGTCGAAGCCGTTCTCCAGTTTGGTCTTGGCATTGGCCGCATCGGCGTAGAGACGCACGGCAGCGTTCATCACCTGCGGATGATCCTCGCGGGTCTTCTTGCCGATCACCAACTGTTTCAGACGCGACAGCGAACGGAACGGATCGACGATAACCTTGCCCGTGTCCGAATCGTTGCGCAGGAACAACTGACCCTCGGTGATGTAACCCGTATTGTCGGGGATGGCGTGCGTGATGTCGCCGCCCGAAAGGGTCGTCACCGCGATAATGGTGATCGAGCCGCCGTTGGGCAACTGCACGGCCTTCTCATAGATCTTCGCCAGATCGGAGTAGAGCGAACCGGGCATCGAGTCCTTCGAAGGAATCTGATCCATACGGTTCGATACGATGGCCAGCGCATCGGCGTAAAGGGTCATGTCCGTCAGCAGCACCAGCACCTTTTCACCCTTATCGACGGCGAAATATTCGGCGGCGGTCAAGGCCATGTCCGGCACGAGCAGACGCTCCACCGGGGGATTCTCCGTGGTATTGACGAACGAAACGATGCGATCGAGCGCACCGGCGTTTTCGAACACCTGCTTGAAGTAGAGGAAGTCGTCGTTCGAGAGACCCATGCCGCCCAGGATGATCTTGTCGGCCTTGGCACGCAGGGCCACATTGGCCATCACGGCGTTATAGGGCTGATCCGGGTCGGCGAAGAAGGGAATCTTCTGGCCCGTCACGATCGTATTATTGAGGTCGATGCCGGCGATACCCGTGGCGATCAGCTCCGACGGCTGGATGCGGCGGAACGGATTCACCGTCGGACCACCGATCTCGCGGGCTTCGCCCTCGATCTGCTCGCCGCCCTCGATGGGTTCGCCGTAGGCGTTGAAGAAACGGCCCGCCAGGTTGTCCGAAACGCGCAGCTTCGGGGGTTCGCCGTGGAAAATTACCTCCGAATCGGTGGTAATACCCTCCGTGCCCGCGAAAACCTGCAAAGTCACCTGGTCGCCCATAATCTTCACCACCTGGGCCAACTTGCCGCCTACGGTGGCCAGCTCGTCATTACCCACGCCCTCGGCACGCAGCGTCACGGTCGCCTTGGTAATGTTTTCAATCTTGGTATATATCTTCTGAAATGCTCGTGTTGTCATACCGCGCCTTATTTGGATTCTTTTTCACTCACTGTTTTCTCGATCTGACGGCGGTAGTCCTCGAATTTCTCCGATTTCCACTCCGAATAGTTCATCTGACGGAAGAGGTTGATCAGGCCCTTGAAGAACGATGCGCACTCCTCGAAACCGGTGAACCCGAACTCCCGGTCGCAGATGTCAAGCACCATCTCGTACATCATCTTCTGGCGTTCGATCGGGCAGTTGGCGTCGATCTCGTCGAAAGCATCCTGCTGCAGGATCACGAAGTCGATCAGCTCCGATTTCCAGAATCGTTCGTGGTACTCCACCGGCACGCCGTCGTCGCCCAGGATGTTGATCTGGTCGTTGGCCTCCTTGCCGCGCTGCACGAGCGTCTTGCCCGCATAGACCTTCTCCACCCAGCCCTTTTCGATACGGCCGTCGAGGTACTCCTCGATTTCGGGATATTCGAGGTATTTCGAGTAGGACTCCAGCGGGTCGATAGCCGGGTAACGCTTCGAGTCGGCGCGGCCCTGCGAAAGGGCGTAGAAACAGCGGGCTGCCTTCTTCGTCGATTCGGTCACCGGCTCCTTGAGGTTACCGCCCGCAGGCGACACCGTACCCAGGAAGGTCACCGAACCCGTCTTACCGTTGTTGAGTTTCACCAGGCCGGCCCGCGCATAGAAGTTCGAAATAATCGCCGAAAGATCGACCGGGAAGGCGTCCTGACCCGGAAGCTCCTCCAGACGGTTGGACATCTCGCGCAGCGCCTGCGCCCAGCGCGAAGTCGAGTCGGCCATAACGAGTACCTTGAGGCCCATCGAACGGTAGTACTCGCCGATGGTCATACCCGTATAAACGGACGCCTCACGCGCCGCGACGGGCATGTTCGAAGTATTGCAGATGATGATGGTACGTTCCATGAGCTTGTGGCCCGTGCGGGGATCGACCAGCTCGGGGAACTCTTTGAAAATCTCGACCACCTCGTTGGCACGCTCGCCGCAGGCCACGATGATAATTACGTCGGCATCGGCCTGCTTCGAAATCGCATGCTGGAGCACCGTCTTGCCCGCACCGAAAGGTCCGGGGATGAAGCCCGTACCGCCCTCGGCCAGCGGGTTGAAAGTGTCGATGGCCCGCACGCCCGTCTCCATGACGCGCGAGGGGCGCGGCTTCTCCCGGTAACAGCGCACGGCCTGCTTCACGGGCCACCGCTGAACCATCGTAATATCGTGACCCCGGCCATCGGCATCGGTGATGACGGCAATCGTATCCGTAACCTTGTACTCTCCGGCGGGCACGACGCTCTTGACCGTATAGGTTCCCTCCATCGTGAAGGGTACCATGATCTTGTGCTCGACCCACTCCTCCTTGACCTGCCCCAGCCACGACGCGGCCGAAACCTTGTCGCCGGGCTTGGCCAGCGGCTTGAACTCCCACTTCTTCTCGAAGTCGATAGGGTCGGTGATCGAACCGCGCGCGATGAACAGACCGTCCATCTTCTCCAGGTCGTTCTGCAGACCGTCGTAGTTGCGCGAAAGAAGACCGGGAGCGAGCGTCGCTTCCAGCATGTGACCCTCGAATTCGACCTTTTCGCCGATCTTCAGTCCGCGGGTCGAGTCGAAAACCTGCACGTAGGCATTGTCGCCCACGACCTTGATGACCTCGGCCATCATCTTGGTATCCCCGCAGTAAACGTGACAGATTTCGTTCTGGCCGACAGGGCCGTCCGCCTTCACGATCACGATGTTCGAGATGATACCGTTTACTCGTCCTGTTGTTTTCATTATCTGTTTTATTGTTTATTGATCAAATCCTTGCCGTCCAGACTGGTCATCAGGCGGTGCAGCATTTCGCGCCCCTGCTTGTCGTCCAAACGGGTCCAGCGCGCCACGATGTTCACCTTCACCAGGTAAGCCAGCAGCGCGTTGATGTCGAAATAATCGAAAGTGGAAAGCTCCTCGGCCTGGTTCCAGCGGATCGCGTCGATCTTGCGCTCCTTCTCCACCAGGTTGGTTTCGTCGTTCACGGCAGCGATCACCGCCTCCAGATAGGGGACATCGCCCCGCAAGCCGAAATCGGCGGCCGACGAGCGTTTGAGCTGCTGCGAAGTTTCATCCCCGCCCACGACAGACTGCTCGGCCGAACGTCCCGTAACGCGGGCTACGACGGCGGCAGAGATGTTGCGCAGGTTGCGGTCGAAATCGGCCCACTGGCGCAGGAAACGGCTCTTGGAGTGGGCGCACTCGTCGTAGTAGGCCGAGAAAAGAGCGTTCTCGAACGATCGGTCGGTGTCGATCCCGTCCTCGTTGTCGGCATCTTCATCGACGATGGCCGAATAGGAACGGACCACGGTCGCCATACGCGCCGGAAGCCGGTCGGGGTTCTTGGTCTGCTCCTCGATCTCTTCCCGCGAGAGGTTGCCCAGCGGGTTGTGCGCCGTGCGTCCCTTGCGGAAATTAACCAGGTTCTCGCAGTCGTAGTAACCGTAAAGCAGGCGCACGCAACGTGCGTCGCGGGCGGAAACCCCTTCGAGAATCTCCTCGATGATCGCCCGGGCGTTGAAGCCCTTGGTATCGGCATCGAGCGAATACTCCCGCAATCCGGCTACCAAACAGTAGTAATTCTTGTCGAACATGGCGCCCGGCTTAAGCGTTATACAGCATTTTATAGACCTTGTCGCGCAGGTACTCCTTCAACAGAGCGTCGAAATCCTGGTCCGAAAACGAAATGTAGTAGCCGCCGTCTTTGGCACCCACCTTGAATCCCGTCCTGACCTCCTTCGAATAACCCACCTCGACGCCTGCGGCCAGCAGCTCCTTCGCAGCGGCTTCGAACGTCGCTTCGAACGCCTTCTGTTCCGCCTCCGGCAGCAGGGCCTTCAACTGGTTCTTCGACGAATCGGCGCCGCTCCAGTTCTTGGCGACGGTAAGCAGCATCTGCTTTACGAATTCGGGATCGAGCGTCGCGGCTTTCACGGCGGGAGCGGTGCTCTTGGCGATAATCATGGAGCTGATCTCGGCTTTGATCTTCGAGAGGGCCTGCTTGCCCGCGAGCGAAATTTCGGTCATCGCGTTCTTCTCCACGTCCTGTGCTTTGGTATTGGCTTCGGCGAGGATCTTCGCAGCCTGCGCCTCGGCCTCCTTCACGATCTTGGCCGCATTGGTCTTCGCTTCGGCCACCAGACGTTCCGCCTCGGCACGGCCTTTCTCCAGTCCCTCGTCGTAGAGCTTCTGGGTTAACTGTCTGTCTCTTATACACATCT
>ENA-OZEU01000282-OZEU01000282.1-human-gut-metagenome-genome-assembly--contig:-NODE-282-length-13315-cov-4.805807_pt1 | contig 13315 bp, 12 predicted proteins | sample MGYA00244608_ERZ653614 | MGnify/ENA primary metagenome ERZ653614 (study PRJEB26926, sample SAMN06165166) | human gut metagenome | biome: ENVO:00009003; feature: ENVO:2100002; material: ENVO:00002003...
CAGCGTCAGATGTGTATAAGAGACAGGAAGAGAGAACATATGAAAAAGTTTTATGCATGGTATCAGAAGCATATTACAGGTGCGATCTTTACCGGACTGATTCTCGGTATCTTAACCGGACTTCTTCTGGCGGACCGCTTTACGCCGATTCTGACCGTAACCGGCGTCATCGGCGGCATCTACATGAACGCCTTGAATATGATGATTTTCCCGATGGTATTCTGCTCAATTGTCATGGGCATCTGCAGCATCGGAAATGCAAAAACGACAGGTAAGATCACCGGCTACTCGATGATTTTCTTCCTGTGCACCACCGCGATTGCAAGTGCAGTCGGCATTATCATTCCAAGACTGATCCGCCTCGGAAAGGGAGTCCATTTTGAGATGGCAACTTCCGATATCCAGGCGACCGAGATGACCAGCATCCTCGACACGATCAAAAACCTGATCCCGTCCAACCCGGTGAAGGCGTTTGCGGAGGGCAACATGCTCCAGGTACTCGTGTTCGCTGTCGTTGTCGGCTTTACGCTGATTGCGGTCGGAGAGAAGGGACAGCCGCTCTTAAACGTGATCGACTCCCTGAATGAGGTCTGTTTAAAAGTCATCAGCACCGTTATGTACTTCACCCCGATCGGTGTCTTCTGTACGATCGTGCCGGTTGTCGAGGCAAACGGAACCAAAACCATCGTTTCCCTGGCAACCCAGCTCATCATTCTGTATGTGGCATTCTATGGATTTGCGATCGTCGTCTACGGCGGCGCTGTAAAACTCATCGGAAAGACGAGTCCGGTCAAGTTCTTTAAGGCGATCATGCCGGCAGCCTTGAATGCATTCGGAACATGTTCCAGTTCCGCGACGATCCCAATCAGCAAGCGCTGTGTCGAGAAAGAACTCGGCGTTTCGAACCAGATCAGCAGTATCGCAATCCCGCTCGGTGCCACCGTCAACATGGATGCGGTATCGATCCTGATGTCGTTTATGATCATGTTCTTCGCAAATGCCTGCGGCATCAACGTCAGCATTTCGATGATGGTGATCATTCTGCTTGCCAACGTCCTGCTTTCTGTCGGAACACCGGGTATCCCGGGCGGCGCGATCGCATCATTCGCAGCACTCGCCACGATGGCAGGTCTTCCGGCCGGCGTCATGGGCGTTTACATCAGCATCAACACACTGTGTGACATGGGTGCCACCTGCGTCAACGTCATCGGCGATATGGCAGGCTGCGTTGTGCTGCAGGAGAAAATCAAACTGGAAGAAAACTAAAAAATGTTACATAGAAAAAGAGGGATTCCTTTCACGGGAGTCCCTCTTTTGCAATGCGTAAAATAAATTAAATATAGTCTGAAACATATGGAATATGGTGGAAGAGCAGGTCATCCAGGCATTCCACAGTCTGCGGCGTCGTTTCGATGCGCGCCATCTCATACAGCTTGGAAGCCGTCTTGTAGCCGAGCAGCAGTGTCGTGAGCGATGCGATCGTCATTTTCATCACATGGTCCGGCTCGCGGTCGGTCGGCACACAGTGTCCTTTTTCAAAGAAGAATGTGAAGCTGTCATTGTTCCACGGAAGCAGCTCATCCTCGATCTCAAAACGGATACACACATCCGGTTCGTCCGGGTCGCAGGCGTAATGTTCCATAAACTGCACGACATCGATGATACGCCCCATCGAGTACGGGCGAATCGTTTCTTTGATATCGCTGTCCTCAAGCTCGAACGCGATGGGTTCACTGTAGTAGTTATTTCCTTTGACCTCATCGATCATGGAATCGTGCGCATGAATATACTCCCAGAGTCCCAGCTGCGCCTCACGGTTCAGATAGATCATCTCTTTGATATGCATGATATCGGAGCTGATCAGATAGACCATGTAGCCGTACGGCACATCATCAGCGGAATAGTAGATCGCAACGACGGTATCATCCTCATCCCAGCGGAAATATTCTTCCCACGCCAGATTGTTGCGGTAGAGGCAGCCGTGCGTCTTCGAAGCAAATTTGGTATGTAGTTCCTTGAAATCCTTGTCATCCCATGCCACGCGGCGCACATAGCCAGGGGCTTTGAGTTTCCGCGGCACCTGCGTGTCCTTGATGGTGTACGTCATCTTATTGGAAATGATTTCCCATCCGAGATTCCGGTAGAGCGGAATAGAGTAGGGATAGAGAAGCGCAAAGGAACGGTGGTTTTCCCGCATGCGCGTGAGACTCCGGATCATCAGCTTTTTCATGATGCCCTGGCCGGTGTATTCCGGGTAGGTGCAGACGCTGGTGACAAAACCGACGGGATAGCGGACACCGTAGATATTCATGTCCAGCGGATAAACCGCGAACTGTGATACCAGATCCTCCTCGCAGAAACAGCCGAGCACATCGGCACGGACGAGAACCGGGAATTTGGACTGCTTGATTTCATCGTCTTTCCATCCGCTTTCGGAAAGCTCCTGCTCTGTAACCTGAAAGGCGTAGCGCAGAAGTGCATTGTACTGCTCTGCGTCGTCGATGGTCAGCGGGCGGAAGGTTAAGTTCGAATCTTTCGTTTGAATCATGGATTACTCCCTCATTTTATTGTGAATCAAAGTATAGTGAATCAGATACTTTATTTTTTCGTAAATATTCTATCATAAGAAATGGAATTTGTGCAGTTAAAAATAAAGCCCATTCCGCAAATTTGGTAAAAAGATCAAAATAGTGTTAGAAATCGGATAAAAACTTCAAGAAACAGACAAAAAAATCTAATAAAATGAAAAACATACAGGGAGGAATCTATGGACGAACAGACAAAACAAAAACGAAAAGATATCGTGGGGTGGGTGATTTACATAGCAGTTCTTCTTGCCATTATTATCACATTCCGTTGTTTTTTGATGATCGGGCGGGTGCCATCTGAGAGTATGGAACCGACACTGATGGTTCATGACTGGCTCATCGGAGACCGTCATGCATATGAGGAAGAAAAACCACAACGCGGCGATATTGTCATGTTTTATCAGAAAGATGAAAATGAAACCATGGTCAAACGTGTGATCGGACTTCCGGGGGAGACGGTTTCTTTTGTCGGAGGAAAAGTATACATCAATGGGGAACCGCTGGATGAATCGGCTTATCTGGATGACACTGTCGAAACGGATTGTGGAGAAGAAGATAAAACCTTTACCGTTCCGGAGGGCTCTTATTTCATGTTGGGGGATAACCGGGAAATTTCCCTGGATGCGCGATATTGGAAACATACCTACATTACAACGGATGACATGAAGTCGAAGGAAATCCTTATCATCCCGTTTCACAGGCTTCCGTGGTTTTAACCCTTTTGTGTCTTGACACCTGACGGGCATGTGAGTATACTCTATGTAATATGTTGAATGTAACAAGAAATGTCTGTATAGAAGGGTATTTCGTGAAAAGGAGTATTTTATGTTAACGACAAGAGAACTGCAGGACGAGATCATCCGCCTGAAGAAAGAAAAGGATATCTGTATTCTGGCACATGCATATCAGAGTCATGATATCTGGGAGGTGGCTGATTATGTAGGGGATTCCTATGGGCTGAGCGTGCAGGCTGCCAAGGCAGCGCAGAGCACTGTGCTGATGTGCGGAGTCCGTTTTATGGCAGAGACGGTCAAGATTCTGTCCCCACAGAAAAGGGTATTGTTATCCAACAGCAATGCGGGATGTCCGATGGCAGAGCAGATGGATGTGGAACTGATTTCCGGGGTGAAAAAGATGTATCCGGATTATACCGTGGTAGCGTATATTAATACGACTTCCGAGTTAAAAACGATTTGTGATGTCTGTGTAACTTCCTCATCGGCAGTTCAGATTGTAAAGAATATAGAGAATAAAAATATTTTGTTTATCCCGGACTGCAATCTGGGAAAGTGGGTGGCTGATCAGGTGCCGGAGAAAAATATCAAACTGCTGCAGGGGGGATGTCCAACGCATGTCCGCATGTCGAAACGGGATGTGGAAAAAGCACGAAAGGCACATCCGGACGCACTTCTTCTGGTACATCCGGAATGTCTGCCGGAGGTTTCCGGGCTGGCGGATTATCGGGGAAGTACAACCGGAATCATGGATTATGCAAAGAAAAGTGATGCAAAGGAATTCATTATCGGAACCGAGAACAGTATCGTGCAGCATCTGCAGTTTGCATGTCCGGACAAGCAGTTTTATCCATTATCAAGAGACTGTGTCTGCCACAATATGAAACTGACCACACTCGGAGATGTATACCAGTGTGTAAAGGGCACCGGCGGAGAGGAAATCAAGCTGGACGAAGAAGTGCGTATAAAAGCAAAACGCTGTATTGATACCATGCTGGAACTTGGCAATTAAAGCAGGTCAGCCTGCAAAGATGCGCGCCCTGCGGAGTCAAAGATGATGCTGTGTCTCCGCAAGGGCGCGAAAGTGTGCGGTAAACGCACACTTTATTTTTTTACCGATTTTACAATGGAATCCAATGTAACAGTTGTGGTGGTATCACCGGCAAGGAGCGTGTACGTTTCTCCGCTGGTGAGCTTTGGACAACTGATTACAACGGAATTATAGGATTTGGCAGGGGTATAGGAAAGCAGCGAGTTTCCATTGGAATCCTGTAGTGTAATTTCCCCGGAGATCATGGAAGCGGATACAGTGACGAGCATACTTCCCTGTGTGGATGAACTGGAAAAATTTTCTGCCATGCCACTGGAACCTACAGCAATGACAGTTCCATCGCTGATTGTTGCAGTACCGGAACAATCCAGAGCACCGTTTCCACCCTGTACCGGTCCGTCAATATAAATTTCACCTCCGGTGACAGTGAGGTCACCGTTGGAGTCAAGACCGTCTCCGTCAGCGTTGACGGTCAGCATTCCGCCGCTGATCTGGATCCGGTTATAGTCGGTGGCATCTTTTATGCCTCCTGGTCCGGGATTTCCATTACCATTCGGTGCACCGTTTTGTGGAGGCTGCGGCATTTCCGTGGAGTCTGAAGAATTCTGTGGCTGTTTGGGAGGAGTGCCGGATGGCATTTTTTGCTCTTTGGAAGAATCGGATGATGCAGAATCTGAAGAATCTCCAGCGGTGCCATCTCCGGCGGCATTTACACCATCGTCACTTGAGGTTACAGCGTAGCTGCCTCCGGTGATGGTAACGGTTTTACCTTCTAAGCCCTCATAACTTTTTGTGATTGTGATGGTTCCGTCATTTAAGACGAGGTCGCCATCGGCATGCAATCCGTCATCTCCGGCAGCGATGGTTATGGTGCCGCCGTCTACCTGCAAAGTTTCTTCGGCATCCATACCATCGGAATCACAGGTGATGGAGAATGTTCCATCGGCAATGTAGATAAATCCTTTTTCATCATTGTCTGTATTTTCACTGTGGATCCCGTCTTTTTTGGCATTTAAGGTAAAGACACCGTCGGCAATACGCACACTGTCTTTTCCGGAGAGCGCATGCCGGGCAGCGGTGATGTCGTAAGTGCCGGATGTGATGACAAGATCATCTTTGGACACGATGCCATGTCCGTAAGCAGCATGGATGGTCAGGGTTCCGGAACCGTTTAAGCTCAGATCGGACTTGGAGAAAATCACGGCATCAATGTTATTGTCATCAATAGCAACGAAATCCTTCGTGTTTGTTAAGGTATTGGAAGTATTTTCGGCAAGCGTTACAAATACTTTGTCAGCAGATTTTACATAGATAGCGGCACTGGTGTCGCAATTGATGCTGGCATCTTTTAACACAATCTGTACTTTTTCACCGGAAGCATCCACAACGATCTGTCCGTTGGTCAGGCTTCCACTCAGAACATAGGTACCGGTTCTGGTAATGGTGATCTGATTATCAGAAATCCGGACTGCCGGGGAGTTACAGGTACTCTTTGAATCGGAAAGGGTGATCTCTGTAGCATCCTCCGAGGTATAGTCACTCTGCTTGTCGCGTTTGGTAAACATGTCTGCTGCATCCAGATAAGTAATGGAGTCACTGACGGAAGAGACCTTCGAACTTTCCGTGGTTGTTTCCGGTGCTGCGGCACATCCGCAGACCGCACAGGCCAAAAGGGAATAACTGATGATTCCGGCAAGTAATTTGTTATAACTCATACGAATCCACCTCCTGTTGATAGAGCGCAATTTCCAGGTTGCCGTTACGGCAGCGGAGTGCGTCAATAAATGCTTTTTCTGTCGTGTCATCTTTTAAAGCTACATGGTACTGTAATTTGAACAGACTGCCCATGTTGCTGGTTTTTACGGATACCAGGTTGTATGTACTGGTGTAAGAGGTAAAAATATCGTCAAATACGTCACTGTAGTTGAGATCTTCCGGAATAGTGATACGAAGAATTTTCTGTGGGTGTTTCTGTGGGAAGGCAAAATGGTTCAGCCCATACATTACAAGTCCGAGTATCAGGGAAAAGAGAAGAGCAAAACCAAGGTATCCCATGCCACAGATCAGACCTGCTGCCATGGCAAGAAACAGTGTTGCGATTTCCCGTGCCGTGCCGGGTACAGAACGGAAGCGGACGAGGGAGAAGGCACCTGCGACAGCGACACCTGCACCGACATTTCCGTTGACCATCATGATTACGACACAGACTACGGCGGGCAGCAGTGCCAGCGTAACAAGAAAACTGCGTGAGCAGAGTTTTCTGTCATAAATCAGGGCAAGAAACATGCCGATGGCAAGGGACACAAACAGACAAAGCAGAAAGTTTGTGACGGTAATGGTACTTGTGGTAAAAATTCCTTCAAAAAGTGTATGCATAATTAAATCAATCCTTTCTTTTAATCAGAATCTGCGCTGCTTCTGGAGCCAGGCAGTTCCATATTTGGAAAATGAAGTTTTATATATTTTTTCCCGGCTGAGCAGCTGAACCAGCCAGAGAGGAATGGCATCGGCAGTTTTGACTTCCATCAGAATGGTATCTGCCGGAAGCACTGGCGTGCCGCCGATGCCGGTGGTAAGGGTTATATCATGATCCCGCCAGAGAATGTTTTCATCAAAGGTGATGCGGAACTGTGGATTATCCATTGCATAAAAAGCTGCGCGGTCGTAGGAAAGCAGCATCCGGGGTATCAGATTGCGGTAGTGGGAGAGACAGTAGTCAATTTCCCGTGAGATCTGTGTGTCCATAACGGAAGCATGGGAAAGCAGATAGCGCCGGGCTTCTTCTTCGGACATTGCAATCCGCCTTTTGTATACAACGGATTGATATTTTTTCTTTAACTCTACAAACACGGTGGTATCTGTGTCTGCAATGCCGTAGCTGCGTACCCGGAGTTTTTCTTTGTAGAGTGGTTTCTCCAGAGAACGGCGGATGAGCAGATCGTCCGGTGTATCAAAATAAAGACTTAAAATCGTGCTTTTTCCGTGGATATCCGGTTTCATCCGCCCGTCAAAGGCTTCTGTTATCTGCAGGTATTGGGCACGGCTGAGCAGATATTTCATTTCGTATCGTTTAAAGATCATTTGATCACTCATGGTAGTTCTCCTTTGCTTTGATAGGATTAGTATAGTGGGGAACTTTAAATGAACTTTAAAAGGCACACAGGTATTCTGAAAACAATTTATGAAGAAAGAAAAGGAAAACTTAAGAGAATCTAAATTGACTTGCAACATAAATTTATATAAAATAAAAAGCGCGGAGATGTTCGCAGAGTTCATTTCAAACGAAGAGGAGGAATTTTATATGATATGTCCGAAGTGCGGCAGTGAAATGCCGGATGACAGTGCGTTCTGCACCAGATGTGGAGCCAGCTTACATACAGGAACACAGGAAAATCAGAATTCGCAGGGAGGACCACAGCAGGGAAATCCGCAGGGGACGCCATACGGCTACGGAAATCCACAGGGAAACAACGGAGCGTATTATGGCAATCCACAGATGAATAATGGGATGCCGTACGGGCAGCCTTATGTAGATCCAAAGGATCATTCCGCAGAATTTGACGGAAAGGATATTGCAGATCACAAACTGTTTGCAATGCTTCCATATCTTCTGGGAATTTTGGGAACCATCGTGGCACTTCTTGTGGCGAAGGATTCTCCTTATGTCGGATTTCATGTGCGTGAGGGAATCAGGATCCTTGTGTCTGAAGTTCTGCTGGGACTGATTACCGTAGTGTTCTGCTGGACCGTTGTCGTTCCGATTGCAGCAGCCGTATGTTTTATCATTTTACTGGTTGTCCGTATCATCAGTTTTGTTAACGTCTGCAATGGAAAGGCAAAGGAAGCTGCTATAGTCAGCAATTTCGGATTTTTGAAATAACTTATAAAGATCCAATGAAAAAGAGAAGAAGATTCTGCATGCTATGTAAGAATCTTCTTCTCTTTTTTGTGGAAACATGGGATGTTTAATTGAGAAGAATGGAAAAAGTCAGGGAATTTCCATCTTCACTTTTGGCAGAAATTTTCCCTTTATGTGCGGTTGCAATGGCATGGACTACGGAAAGTCCGATACCGTGTCCACCGGTTTTGGTATTGCGTGAACTATCCGGGCGGTAAAAACGTTCAAATAACTCGTCGTGCCGGCCGACAGGAATCGGATCGGTTGTATTCCACACGGTAAGTGCGAGCGCGCGTCCCTGTTTGTGGAAAGTCAGCCGGAGTTTTCCGTTTTCCGTGGAATACTTAACAGCATTGTCCAGAAGAAGGGAAACACACTGGCGGATGCAGCCTTCATTTCCGTGATAAGTCAGGTCAGGGGCAATGTCAAGTTCTAAAGTTTTGCCCCGGGAAGCTGCATAGGAAACAAAAGGTTCCGCAGTATCAATTACGGCATCAGAAATTGCAAAATCCGTCATTTCCAGCTGCGTGGACTCTTCATCCATACGGGAGAGGAAAACCAGTTTTTCCGTCAGGGAGGTCAGGCGGGCAATCTGTTTGCGTGTGCTTTTCGTCCACTGGTTTTCTCCACCGGTCATCTCCAGCACTTCGGTGTTTGCATCAATGATCGTCAGTGGAGTTTTGATTTCGTGGCTGGCATCCGTAATAAAACGCTTTTGTTTTTCGTAGCTTTCTGCGACAGGCTTTACCAGCATGCCGGAAAAAAGAACCACCAGAAGAAATACCAGTAGCAGTCCGGCAAGACTGATTCCGATGCTGGCAAGCAGAAACGTGTGGAAGGTGTTTAATTCCCGTTCACAGTTGACAAAAATATACATACGCGTGTTATCGCCTGTAGTGACAAGCTGATAGCGGTAACAGCTGATAAATCCAAGGGTATGCTGCTTTTTATACAAAGAAGCCGCATATTTTTTTGCTTCTTTGGTGGAAACAGCCGCAATTTTTCCGGTATCGACCTGATCCACGGTTCCCTTATCTGTGATGGTCACTGTGAAAAAGCGGGTATCAAAAGCCGATTCCGGAGAGATATCCCGCCGGATCAGTTCTTTTTCTTTTTTTGGTTCCGGAGGTGTCTGGTTGTCATCCAAAGGGCTGTCCGCTGCCGGACTTTCCGGAAACTTTCCGTTATTTTCCGCAATGACATGTATCCGCATGTCAGCATTGCGGCAGACGTTGGTGTAGTTGGCGGTATTGATGCCGGCCATAATGACAAACAGCACCAGTGCCATGGAACACATGGCAATGGCGATAAATTTTTTTCGGAGTTTCTTGATCATTCGTAAAATATCCTTTCCTTATGGAAGCATGCACACAGAGTATCCCAGACCGCGGGTGGCTTTAATCTGTATATGGGCATGCAGGGAAGTCAGTTTTTTGCGCAGATAGGAAATGTATACCCATACGACATTAAATTCTGCTTCACTGTCGTATCCCCAGATTTTGTCCATAAACTGTTCTACAGAGATCACTTGTCCTGGATTGGTCATCAGCATCTCTAGCATCTGATATTCCTTGTTCGCAAGTCGCAGTGTACCAGTATCTGTTGACAGCTGGTAGGCGCTTCGGTCCAGCCGGACATCGCCAAAGGAAAGGATGACATCGGTGGTTTCGGCCTGTCGTCTTGTCATGGCACGGATGCGTGCAAGCAGCTCTTTCATCGAAAATGGTTTTGTCAGATAATCATCTGCACCGCTGTCGAGACCGTTGACACGGTCGTCAATTTCGGATTTGGCGGTCAGCATCAGAATCGGCAGATGGTTTCCCAGAGCACGTACCTGTTTTAAAACACTGATGCCATCGAGTTTCGGCATCATGATATCAAGAATCGCACCGTCGTAGTTGTCCCCTTCTGTCAGATAGTCGAGGGCGTCCTGCCCATTGTATACGGCATCCACCGAATAATTATTATGTTTGAGCACTGTCACAAGTGCGTCGGATAAGTCTTTTTCGTCTTCCGCAAGAAGTAATCGCATCGTATTTCCTCCTCATTCCGTTATATTGTAACATCTTTATACATAGAAGATAAGGCGGGAACCTTAAATAAACTTAAAACATTCGTAAGTTTTGTCGTTTTACAGGACAACATACTTTTTACATTGAATTTACATTAGTCTGGTTATGCATTTTACACAGACCCGATAAGATAACAACTGTAATGAGGAACAACATGAAAGAAAGAGGAGAAAATCATGAAAAACAAACTTGTAAAAATGATGGCTTTACTGACAGCAACAACAATGGTCGCTGCAGGTGTGATGGGATGTGGTTCTGACAGCAGTGATGCAAACGCTGATGCAAATACAGATACAACGGCATCTGATACAACTGCAAATGCAGATACAACAGATGGATCGGATCTGAGTGGAACCGTTACACTGGCAGGAAGTACTTCCATGGAGAAACTTGCAAATGCCATGAACGAAGCATTCATGGAGAAATATCCGAACGTTTCCGCAACCGCAGAGTTTACAGGGTCCAGTGCAGGAATCGAGTCTCTTACAGCCGGCAGCGTTGATATCGGAGATGCTTCCCGTGCCCTTTCTGACGATGAGAAAAGCCAGGGTATCGTAGAGAACATTGTGGCAATTGATGGTATCGCAGTTATTACAGATACAGCAAACACAGTCACAGATATTAAGTCTGAAGATCTTGCAAAAGTATATACCGGAGAGATTACAAACTGGAAAGATCTCGGCGGACCGGATGAGCAGATTGTAGTCATCGGCCGTGAGGCGGGATCTGGTACAAGAGATGCATTTGAGGAACTGATGGATGTAAAGGATTCTTGCAAATATGCACAGGAACTTGATTCTACAGGTGCTGTTTTGGCAAAGGTTGCAGCAACTCCGGGAGCAGTTGGATATGTATCCCTGGATGTGCTGGATGACACCGTAAATGGATTAAAGATCAACTCTGTAGAGCCGACAGAAGACAATATTCTTGCAGGAGACTATGTATTACAGAGACCGTTCGTAATGGCTACCAAGGGTGAGATTTCTGAGCAGAGCAAGCAGGTACAGGCATATTTCGACTTTATCAACTCTGCAGACGGACAGAATGTTATCAAGTCTGTAGGACTGATCATCCCAAACAGTAAATAATGTAAATTAAGAAACACGTAAACAGGCAAACGAGGATAAAGATATGACAGGCGGCAAAGCAACAAAGCACATCGTGGAAACGATTGCAAAAGTAATATTTCTTATATGCGCAGCCGTTGCCATCGTAGCAGTTCTTTCCATAACGGTTTATATGTTTGCAAAGGGCACCCCGGCACTGGCAAAGGTCGGGGTGATTGACCTGTTATTTGGAACTGTATGGCAGCCGACAGCAGCAACACCATCTTATGGTATTTTGTACATTATTCTGACTTCTATTGTAGGTACTGCAGTGGCAATTCTGATCGGTGTACCGATTGGAATTCTGACAGCGGTATTTATCACAGAGGTTTCCAATAAAAAGCTGGCAGCGATTGTACAGCCGGCGGTAGAGCTATTGGCGGCAATTCCGTCTGTAATATATGGACTGCTTGGACTTATGGTTTTAAATCCATTGATGTACCGACTGGAAAAACGGGTGTTTGCGGGAAGTACAACCCATCAGTTTACCGGTGGTTCCAATCTGCTTTCTGCGATTATTGTACTGGCAATCATGATTTTGCCTACGGTAATCAATATCAGTGTTTCCTCCATCCGAGCAGTACCCGGACATTTAAAATCTGCTTCGCTTGCCCTCGGAGCAACACATATCCAGACGATATTTAAAGTTATGATTCCGGCAGCAAGATCCGGTATTATGACAGGTGTGGTTCTTGGTATCGGCCGCGCGCTCGGAGAAGCCATGGCAATCAATCTGGTTGCCGGAGGTTCGGTAAATCTGCCGCTTCCATTCAACTCGGTACGTTTCCTGACCACACAGATTGTCAGTGAGATGAGTTATGCGGAAGGGCTTCACCGGGAAGTACTCTTTACCGTAGGTCTGGTACTGTTTATCTTTATTATGATCATCAATCTGGTGCTTGCGCAGGTCGAAAAGAAAGGAGCCGTTGAAAAATGACAGGAAGTAATACAAGTATTCGTACGAAAACCAGACATCCGGCGGATTTCTTTACTTATGTTGCCATCTATGTGTGTGCAATTCTTTCCGTTGCGCTGCTTCTCGGAATCATTGTGTATGTATTTGTCAAAGGTATCCGGAGCGTCAATTGGGAATTCCTTACCAGTGTCACTTCGGTGTTAAAAGGAACAACCGGTATTGCGGGAAATATTGTAAATACGCTTTATATCATAATTGTAACCATGCTGATTGCTACCCCAATCGGTGTCGGGGCAGCGGTTTATCTGAATGAGTACGCAAAACCGGGAAAATTGGTCAGCATGATTGAGTTCGCAACCGAGACGCTGGCAGGTATTCCGTCCATTATTTTTGGTCTGTTTGGTATGATGTTTTTCGGACAGACACTTCATCTGAAATATTCCATCCTGACAGGTTCCTTTACTCTGACGCTGATGGTGCTTCCACTGATTACACGTAATACACAGGAAGCATTAAAAACAGTTCCGGACAGTTACCGCAGCGGTGCCATCGGTCTGGGAGCCGGAAAGTGGCATATGATAAGGACTATTTTACTGCCGTCAGCGATGCCGGGAATCATCACCGGTGTTATTCTTGCCATCGGACGAATTGTCGGTGAGTCAGCAGCACTGTTGTTTACAGCGGGAAGCTCGGGCCTCCTCCCGAAGAGCTTTGCCGATCTGTTTGCAAAGGCGAAAATGCCGGCCGGAACTCTTACCATTCAGCTTTACCTGAGTGCGACTAAGGGTGAATTCGGAGTGGCATTCGGTATTGCAGTGGTTCTGCTGATGATTGTTCTTGGCATTAACCTGCTTACCAAAGCACTGGCAAAGAAATTTGATGTCAACCGCAGATAAATAAACTGTCTCTTATACACATCTCCGAGCCCACGAGACCTCTCTACATCTCGT
>ENA-OZEU01000287-OZEU01000287.1-human-gut-metagenome-genome-assembly--contig:-NODE-287-length-13140-cov-7.849217_pt1 | contig 13140 bp, 9 predicted proteins | sample MGYA00244608_ERZ653614 | MGnify/ENA primary metagenome ERZ653614 (study PRJEB26926, sample SAMN06165166) | human gut metagenome | biome: ENVO:00009003; feature: ENVO:2100002; material: ENVO:00002003...
GATGGTGATGCGGCGGGTGGTGTCGTCCACCCGGTCAATGTTGATATGGATCGGGTCTTCCGGGGCCAGCAGGTCGGCGAAGTTTTCGCTCCACTCAGCGGCCACAATGGCACCCTGATCCAGATAATCGTAGAAACCGGCGGCACACAGGTCGTTCTCGGTGGAGATGCGGTAGAGGTCGAAGTGGGCCAGCGGGCGGGGGCCGCGGTAATAGTTGACGATGGCAAAGGTGGGGCTGCTGACCGGGTCGGTGCAGCCCAGCCCCTTGGCCAGGCCCTCACAAAAGGCGGTCTTGCCCGCGCCCAGACCGCCGGTGAAGGCGATCAGTGCCCCGTCCGGCAGCACTGCCGCCAGCTTCCGGCCCAGCGCAACGGTCTCTTCTCTGGAATGTGTAATATATTCAGCCATACAATGCTCCTTCATCTTGAAGCTTGAACTTTCCCGTTTTGCCAGCTGTCTGCGAAGCAGACTGAGAGGTAAATCAAAAGGGATGACAGAAGCTTCTGCCATCCCCCAGTATAATATAAATCGAGCAAAAGTGCAACGCTCAAGCGGCCTGCTGTACTACCTGTGGGACAGGTGCCGCGTTCGGTTCGATCAGCCGGACCCCAACATCACCGAACAGCAGCGGGTAAGCTGCCGCCGCATGGGGGCGCTTGCCGCCCTGCGCGTTATACCAGACCAGATCATCCGCGCCATAGGTATCCATGGAGTGCTGAACGGATTCCTGCAGGGTCTGGCCCAGGATCAGGTGATTGACGGTATCCCACAGCATACTGCGGGAATACACGGTGTAGACGTTGTTCACATAGCCTGCCACTGCTTTGGCACCACCGGCCAGCAGGGCATCGGCCATGGAGGTATCCAGACTGCCGCTCACGCCAAGGAACTCACAGGTCTCGGAGAGCACTACGGTGTCCTTGAGCTGGCCGCCCCGGTATGCCGCCTGGAAAAAGCTGGGCGTGATGCAGTACAGGCCGTTGATCTTGATGACCCGGTGGGTCAGCAGATCGATGCCATAGTAGAGGTCTTTGTAGAAATCCGATTCCTCTGTCAGCAGGATGACCGGCTCGGTACGGGTCTGTTTGAACAGAAAACCGGAGGTGTAGGTGTAGTAGGAGCCGTGGGCGCTGAGGATGCACAGCCCGTAATCGTTCATCCGTTTCAGGTCAGAGACGGTGACTGTGCTATCGATTCGGGTGTGCAGGCCCATCGCGGTCCAGAAGCCCTTCATATAGGAGTAGTACGGGTAGCGGGAGCTGTTCACGGTGTTGTCAAAGGCGTAGTAGATCATGGCGCTGCCCAGATCACCCTGCGGGGCGTTGGACATTTCGTGCAGATCCACAGCGGGCAGTTCAGAAGGGGCGAAGGGAGTATTCTCTTCGTCCGGGTCCTCCACCAGAACGCCGCCCAGCGCGCCGCAGCTGTAGGCAAAGCTGACCATGCCGTTTTCTTTGTCCACATGGAGAGAGCGCGCCGAAACAAGCCCTTCCTCGGCCAGCTGCTGCAGCTGTGCCACGGCGGCATCCAGCCGCTGGGCACGGGTCATCTCAGCGTAAGCGTCGCTGCCGGTCAGGGCGGTCACAGCGCTGTCGGCCTGCTGCATCTCCTGAGCATCGGCAGTGGTCAGCGTGGTCTGGGCCACGGTGTCGGCTGTCTGTGCGGCAAAAGCAGAAGCAGGGAAGAGCGCGGAAATAAAAACAGTCAGTGCGCAGAGGGCGCACAGAAAGCGATGAGAATTTGTTTTCATCTTGGAAGTTCCTCCGGAAAAATCCTGCCGAAAAAGCAGGTCTCCTGCTTCCATTTTAGAAGGTGGAGGGGGCTTTGTCAAGGCTGCGGCAAATATTTTGCAGAGTTGTCACAGGATGAAAAGATCTGTGGAAAAAACTTCCGCAATCTTGCGCAAAAATGGGTGGTGCGGTATACTTATATAACATAATGGAGCAGTATACGCCCTCTCCGGCATTGCGGACGAGCGAAGCAGACCTGAGCGGGCGATCCAATGAAAGAAAGAGGTGTTTTCGTTTGGAAAACATTCGGCGCTACTTCAAGCGCACCGATAAAACTTACCTGCTGCTGTGCATCTTCAGCAGCGTGATGGCTGTGACAGCGCTTTCGAGCTGGGCAGCCAAGCAGGGCAATGGCTTTGCCGTGGATGAGATCACAGGTCAGATCACCGGTCTGGGCGATTACCGCCGGGCGGCGGTGCAGGCAGGTGCAGCCCTCATCGGGCTGGTCATTGCGGTGCTGCTGTCCAATATCGATTACCGCAGCCTGGTGAAGGTGTGGCCGGTGCACGTGGCCCTGACCTGGGGCATGGTGCTGCCCACGCTGGTGCTGCGCAATGTGAGCATCGGCCCGCTGACCATCGGCTACAACGCAGGCGATACCGACAACTATTCCTGGTACAAGCTGGGGGGCTTTACCCTGCAGCCCACGGAGCTGGCAAAGATCAGCTTTATCCTGACTTTTGCCATGCACCTGAACAATGTGCGCACCCGGCTCAACGAGCCAAAGGAGTTGGGCAAGCTGCTGCTGCATCTGGCAGTGCCCATCCTCATCATCCATGTTCAGGGCGACGACGGCACCGCCATCATCTATGCCATCATCGGCTGCTGCATGATGTTTGCGGCGGGCCTGAGCTGGAAGTATATCCTGGGGGCGGTCTCGGCGGCGGCAGTGGCTATGGCGACGGCGTTCGCCTTTTTCAGCGATAAGATCGGCAAGGGATACCAGTGGTACCGCATCCTTGCTGTCATCGATCCCGATAACAAGACCGGCTGGGCCCCCAGCGAGACCATCTGGAAGAACATCATCTACCAGCAGCAGCGCGGCGAGATCGCGCTTGGTTCGGGCGGCATCTTTGGCAATGGACTGTTTGGCGGCAGTTATTACAGCGTGCCCAACGCCCACAACGATTTCATCCTGAGCTGGATCGGCAACGCGGCGGGCTTTGTGGGCTGCTGTGTGGTGCTTGGCGTGCTGTTTGCACTGGTCATCAAGACCTTCCTCACCGGTGCCCGCAGCGAGGATCTGCTGGGTACCTTCATCTGCGCGGGCATCGGCGGCGCTCTGATGGCCCAGATCGCCGTGAACGTGGGCATGAACCTGCGCGTCCTGCCCGTGATCGGTGTCACCCTGCCGTTCTATTCGGCGGGCGGCAGCTCGGTGCTGATGCTGTACATCTGTGTGGGCCTGGTGCTCTCGGTCTACACCCACAACACAAAAAAGCTGTTCGGCTGAGCCGGAACAGAACGCGGCCCCGGAGAGAAGGAAAACTCTCCGGGGCCGCTTTTGCGTGTCAGCCAAGGGTGTTGCGCAGCTTGTTGGCAAGCCGTTTCAGCAGATCTGCTTCCGTGTAAGCCCGCAGGTATTCCACATCCAGCGCACTGCCCTCCGAAGCAGGGGTGTTCTGAATGTTCAGAAAACGCAGGTCAGGAGAATGGGCAAGGATCTGTTTGCAGAACTTTGTGGTGACCCTGGTGTGATTTGTCAGGTTCAGACAGACCAGATCGGGCAGCTGGGACAGGGGCGAATAATCAATTTCTTTGTAAAGCCCGCTTTGCCCGACCCCGAGGCCGAGATCAAGAACGGCAAGATTGGTCTGAGCCAGCGGCTCCAGACTGGGAACTGCTGTGCCGGAGCTGAGGGAAAGCGACCGCAGTGCAGGGAGTTTGGTGACCGGTTCCAGCGAAACGATCCTGTCGTTTGAAGAGAGGATCAGCGATTCCAACTGGTCCAGACCTTCCAGAGGTGTCAGGTCGAGGGTGCCGCATTCGGTCAGGGAGAGTTGTTTCAGCTGGGACAGGTGAGAAAGCGGTTCCAACGTTTCGGGCCGTGCCCCGTTCACGCTGAAGCGTTCGAGATGGGACATGGTTTCAATCCCAGAAAAATCAGTGAATGCCTGATTGGCCGTCGGCGAGGTGGAATAGGAAAACGCCTGCAAACGGTCGAAATACTGCAGATCGTGCAGAGAGGCCAGTGCAGGAAGCGGACTTTCTTTTCCGACCGCCGATATTTCCTGTTCCAGTGTGGCATCTCCCTGCTGGGCGGTCACGGTCACGATGGTGGTCGTGCCCGAATCGCCCTCAAACATGGTTCGTTCGGTAATAGTCAGCGTGTTGAGATTCCAGACATCGCTGCGGCTGATGGTGCCCTCCGGGCGGTTCAACAGGAGCCGGACAGCGGCCTCCATTCCGGTATCTTCCCAGACAATGGGAGCGTCCTCACCGTGCTCGGCATCTACCGGAGAGAGGGGCATTTCCAGAGAATCACGGTATGCCTTCAAGGCAGTATCGTATTCTGTCTGCGGGTAGGGAACAGAGGACGCTTTGGAAAGCGAAAGGTAGTTGGAACAGCCACAAAACAGGAACACACAGGCAGTGATGAGAGCAAAGATGTGAGAGCAGCTTTTCATACCGTTCCCTCCTTTCATGGAAACGAACAATGCGGAATGAGAGCCATGGCGCGCTCTTTCGGTTTTGGAGAAAAATACCATACCATTCTGATTTTATTGTAATGGACGGTGGGAGGTGCGTCAAGAAAAGAAGGAACAGTTCCCGATGGGAGAACCGCTGAAATTTGAGGGAGAATTTTGGTGGAGTTGACAGTTTTCACCCGTAAAAGACGGCGTGTGTGGAATTTGCCCTTGACCCCGGGGCGTTCCGTGTTACAATATTTCCGGTACAGCCTGTCTGTTTGGGCTGCGGAACACAAAAAAGGAGTATTGAACGGTAAATTTTATGGATACGAACGCGGAATCTCCCATGCAGAACAAGGTCATTGAATATGTCAAGCAGTATGCAATGATCACGTTGAGCATTTCCATCATGTCGGTGGGTGTGTACTTTTTCAAATTCCCCAACAACTTCGTCTTTGGCGGCGTGACCGGTATGGCGGCGCTGGCGGCCAAGCTCACCCCGCTGTCGGCTTCGGCCTTTTCCTCGGCGGCCAACATGATCCTGCTGGGGGTGGGCCTGATCTTTCTGGGCAAAAAGTTTGCCATGACCACCGGCTATGCCACTGTGGTCATGTCGCTGGAGCTGATGGTGCTGGAAAAGATCTGTCCCCTGCGCGGCCCCTTGAGCGACCAGCCCATGCTCGACCTGCTGTTTGCCATTGCCCTGCCGGCCATTGCGTCGGCTCTGCTGTTCAATGTGGGCGCTTCCTCCGGCGGCACGGATGTCATTGCCCTCATTGTGGAAAAGTATACCCACATCCACAACGTGGCGGTGGCGCTGTTCCTGACTGACCTGTTCATGGTCATTGCGGCCTGCTTTGTGTTCGACCTGTACACCGCCCTCTATTCCTTCGTGGGTCTGACCGTGAAATCGCTGGTCATTGATGCTGTGTTGGAAAAGATCAAGATGTGCAAGGCCATCCTCATCGTCTGCGACGACAGGAAGCCTATCTGTGATTTTGTCATGCGCAAGCTGGTGCGCGGCGCAACCTATACGCCCTGCTTCGGCGCGTATACCGACAAGCCCCACTACATCATCTACACCACCCTGACCCGCCGCGAGGCCGACCAGCTGCAGGATTTTATCCACAAACAGCACTTGAACGCCTTCATGTCCATGCTGAGCACCACTGAGGTGTTCGGCAAGGGCTTCAACCACGCATAAGGAGGAACGTATGGTACAGGTCGATCTTATCACCGGTTTTCTGGGTGCGGGCAAGACGACGTTCCTGCGCAGATATGTTGCGTATCTGACCGCACAGGGGCATCATGTCTGCATTCTGGAAAATGACTTTGGCGCTGTGAACGTGGATGCCATGCTGGTGCAGGATCTGCTGGGAGAACGCTGCGAGATCGAGACCATCAGCGGCGGGTGTGATTGTGATACCCACCAGCGCCGGATGCGCACCAAGCTCATCTCAATGGCCATGCGCGGGTTTGACCGGGTGGTGGTGGAGCCCAGCGGCATTTTTGATGTGGACGAGTTTTTTGATGTCCTGCGGGATGAGCCGCTGGATCGGTGGTATACACTGGGCAATGTGTTTGCCGTTGTGGATGCCCTGCTGCCCGAGACGCTTTCCCCGCAGGCAGAGTACATTCTGGCATCGGAAGCCGCCAGCGCCGGACGCATCCTGCTCTCCCGCAGTCAGCTGGCCACCCAGGCCCAGCGGGAAAGCGCCATCGACCACCTGAAGCGTGCCCTTGCGGCCTGCAAGTGCAGCCGCACCCTGACGGAAAAAGATTTTCTGATCAAGGACTGGGCCGACCTGGAGGATGCGGATCTTGCGGCGCTGAATGCCTGCGGTTATCAGCATGCCGACTGCGAAAAGCTCTGCTTTGATGCGCACGATGCATTCGGTTCGGCGTATTTCCTCGAGCTGGGCCTGCCCCGGCAGCAGCTGGAAGCACGCATTCCCAGCCTGTTCACGAATGCCGCCTGCGGCCGGGTGCTGCGGGTCAAGGGCTTTGTGCAGGATGCCGCCGGTTGGGTGGAGCTGAATGCCACCGCCGACGGCCTGACCGCGGCCCCCATTCCGGCAGGGCAGGAGGTGCTCATCGTCATCGGCGAAGGGCTGGACAAGGAACGGATCGAAGCTGTTTTGCGGAACTGAGGGAGCGTGCGGGAAACACAGAAAAACACCGCTTTGCGGTGCATCGGCCCGGCAGATCGCGGCACGTGGGTGTGCGCTTTCTGCCGGGCCCTTTTCTTTTCCACAGTTTTTCCGGCAAAATATAACAATCCTTGTCAGATATTGCTGTTGCGCCCCCGGAGGTTTTGGACTATAATTTTGACTTAGCTGTTAGACAAGGGGGATTTTTTACGAATTATCTGTTTCAATTTGCGCGTATCCTCGCGTTTTGCTTTCTGGGGGAAGTATGTCATGCTGTACTGCCGCTGCCGGTTCCGGCCAGTGTGTACGGGCTTGTGCTGCTGCTGCTGGCCCTGAACTTCCGGCTGATCCAGCTGGAGGATGTAAAAGAGGTGGGTGTGTTTCTCACCGGTATCTTCCCGTTGCTCTTTGTGCCCGCCGCCGCAGGCGTGATGGAGCTGTGGGCGGAGATGGGGGAGATGCTGCTGCCCATCCTCATCGCCATCATCCCGGTCACGGTTCTGGTCATGGTGACCGCCGGAAAGACCACCCAGGCTCTGACCAGCCGCAAAAAGAACAAGGAGACTGTTGCCAATGATGGAATTGCTGAATGAGTTCCTTTCGGGCTCTGTTGCCTGGGGTGTGCTGCTGACACTGGCCGCCTTTGCACTGGGAGCCCTTGTGAACAGAGTGACCGGAAAGGCATTTTTTAACCCGCTGCTACTGGGTGCGATCTTTGTGATCGTTTTCCTGTCGGTATGCGGCATCCCCTATGCCGACTACAAGGTCAGTGCCGCCCCGGTAAACTACCTGCTGCTGCCCGCCACCGTGGCGCTGGCCATCCCGCTGTATGAAAAGCTTGACCTGCTCAAGGCAAACGCCGCCGCCATCATTGCGGGCATCTCGGTGGGCACGCTGGTCAGCCTGGGCAGCGCGCTGGCACTGGCACTGGCGTTGCACCTGACCCAGGAGCAGTACGCCACCCTGCTGCCCAAATCCGTGACCACCGCCATCAGCATGGATGTTGCTGCAGAGCTGGGCGGCATTGCAGCCCTGACCGGTGCCATCGTCATCCTGACGGGCATTGTGGGCAACCTGCTGGCCGAGACGGTCTGCAAGGCGTTTCACATCACCGACCCCATTGCCAAGGGTGTGGGCATTGGCACCTCGGCCCATGCCGTGGGCACCAGCAAGGCTCTGCAGATGGGTGAGGTGGAAGGTGCCATGAGCGGCCTGTCCATCGCCGTGGCCGGTGTGCTGACCGCAGTGCTCTGCCCGGTGTTCGTGAACCTTATTGATTGATTGCATAAAAACACCCCTCTCCATCCGTGCATCAGCACAGCGGAGAGGGGTATTTTTATGCGTTCTCTTTTTTCAGAACTCTGGTCACCATGAACACACAGTAGAGCAGTGCCAGACCCCAGGCAATGGGGTTGGCAATGCAGATGCCGAAGTAGCCCAGACTATGAACGGCCAGCCAGCCGCAGAGCGCGCGGCCGATGAGCTCGCCCACACCGGAGATAACGGCCTGCACACTGTATCCCAGACCCTGCAGGGTGTTGCGGAAGACCATCAGCAGGCCGTTGATGCAGAACAGCACGCTGATCACGGTCAGGTATTCCACAGCACCGGAAGTCACGGCAGGGTCGGCATCGCCCAGAACAAGGCCCACGGCCCAGCCCTTGACGAAGAAGAGCACCACCCAGGCAGCCGCGCAGTAGCACAGCTGGAGGATGCAGCCATCCCGGATGCCCTGCCTGACGCGGTCAGTGCGGTGGGCACCGTGGTTCTGGCCGACATAAGTTGCCATAGCCGTGCCCACGCTTGCCATGGGCACGGTGAACATCTGGCGGATCTTCTCACCGGCGGTCTGGGCGGCCACGGCGGTGCTGCCCAGCAGGTTGATGGCATCCTGCATGATGAAGGCACCGATGGCAGAAACGGAATACTCAAAGCCCATCGGAAGGCCGATATAGGCCAGCCGCCCGCAGTGCCCCGCCGAGAGGACACAGTTTTCCCGGGTGAAATGGATGCCCTCCACCCGGGTGAAGAACCACCAGGTGCAAAGCAGGCCGCTGAACAGCTGGCTGACAACGGTGGCGATGGCTGCGCCCTCCACGCCCATACCCAGCGGGACGATGAACAGCCAGTCCAGCCCGATGTTCAGGAAACTGGAGATTAGCAGGAAATAGAATGGGTGCTGGGAATCGCCCAGACTGTTCAGGACGGTGGAGGTGTAGTTGAACAGCACCGTGGCCGGAATGCCGAGGAAGATGATGCGGATGTAGGCCACCGCGTCCGGGAACAGCTCGGCCGGTGTGTGGATGAGCTGCAGCAGCGGGGCAGCAGTGAGGGTGGTGACGATGGTGAACACCACGCTCAGGACCACGCAGAGCACCGCGCCGTTGAACAGATACTTGTGCATATCCTCGCTGTCCCTTGCACCAAAGCTCTGGGCCACCGGGATGCCAAAGCCCGTGCAGGAACCCAGCACAAAGCCTAAAATGAGAAAATTCAGAGAGTAGGTGGTGCCCACCGCGCCCAGTGCATCGGTGCCCAGACAGCGCCCCACAATGACGGTGTCCACAAAGCTGTACAACTGCTGGAACAGGGTGCCCAGCACCAGCGGCAGGGCAAATTTCAGGATCTGGGGCAGCGGCCTGCCCACCGTGAGGTCGGTGGTGCCGGAACCCTTTTTGGTTTCTTCCATAAGTTTTACATGCTCCCTCCGGGTTTGATCTGCTATTAAGATACCACGGCAGCCGCCTCCGGTGTTAGCATTATTTTATGGAAAACCCGGATAAATTCTGTTTTTTCTCACCAAAGGGGCAGGGCACTGACTTCATCCCGGAGCTCCAGTGCCTGGGTGTGGGTCAGCTTTTTGGCGCGCTCCATCCGCTCCACCACCACAAGGGCGCGTCTGCGGGCCAGCTCCCCGTTGGCGGCGTAGACCGAGGGCGCGTTGGGCAGGCCGGCCAGTACCACACACTCGGCGCGGGTCAGCTCCCGGGTAGGTTTGCCAAAGTAGCCCTGCGCAGCCTGTGCCACGCCGGACCACTGGTTGCCGAAGTAGCAGCTGCCTGCGTACATCTCAAAGATCTGCTGTTTGGAGTAGTAATCCTCGATGTCTCTGGCGGCAAACATCTCCGCTGCCTTGCGGGCCATCTGCTTTTCCTGGGTGAACAGCTCGTTCTTGGCCAGCTGCTGGGTCAGGGTGCTGCCGCCCTCGGCCAGAGAGCGGGTGCGCAGGTCGGCCCAGAGCGCCCGGACAATGGCCGCCGGGTCGATGCCGTGGTGCCTTTCAAACCGGCTGTCCTCCACGGAAATGACTGCGTCGATATAGGTCTGGGGCAGCTGGTCACAGCTGGCAAAGCCGGGCCGGGAGCTGATCTCATCATAGAGGCTGGCAATGGGCTTTTGCGCCGCTGTGGCACGGTAGAGCCGCCAGCCCTGCACGCCCAGTGTTCCGCCAATGACCACCAATACAAACAGCGCCGCCAGCAGCAGGCAGCTGAGCAGTCGCTTTACAAAACGTTTCAGCATCTTCACGTTCCCCTTCGGTTTTGATTCAACGTTATCCTACCCGATTTGACGACAGAATGCAAGTTACATTTTTGTGAATACGGCTGCACAAGAAAAAAGCGCCCTGCCGGGGCAAACCGGCAGAGCGCTTTTACGAGTTATGGAAAGGGGATGCAAAAACGCTGCTTACAGAGCGAAGTAACGCTTTGCGTTGTCGAAGCAGATGCCCTTGACGATCTTCTCCAGAGCCTTCTCATCGTTGGGATACTCGCCATCCTCGACCCACTGGCCGATCAGGTTGCACAGGATGCGGCGGAAGTAGTCGTGGCGGGTGTAGCTCAGGAAGCTGCGGCTGTCGGTCAGCATACCAACAAAGTTGCCCAGCAGGCCCAGGTTTGCCAGGCTCTTCATCTGGTTCTCCATGCCGATCTTCTGATCGTTGAACCACCAGCCGGAGCCGTGCTGGATCTTGCCGGGAATCTCATCATTCTGGAAGCAGCCCAGAATGGTGCCGATCTGCTCGTTGTCAGCGGGGTTCAGGCTGTAGATGATGACCTTGGGGCACTCATCGGTGTCGTTCAGGGCGCTCAGCAGAGCAGCGATCTCGCCGCCGCACTTGGCAGTGTTGATCATGTCGAAACCGGTATCGGGTCCCAGCAGGGCGTTCATCTTACGGTTGACACCGCGCAGGCAGTTGTAGTGCAGCTGCATGGCGATGTTCAGGCGGTGATACTGCTTGCCCAGGTGGATCAGGATGTAGGTCTGGTACTTCTCAGCCTCTTCAGCGGTCACAGCCTCACCGGCCATAGCCTTCTGGTAGATGGTGTTGACCTCTTCCTTGGTGGCCTCACGGTAGGGCACATAGTCCAGGCCGTGGTCAGATGCGCGGCAGCCCATCTCGGCAAAGAACTCGATGCGCTGGGTCAGAGCGTCGGTGACGCAGTTGATGCACTCCAGCTTTTCCTTGCCAACGACCTGAGCCAGCTTGCCCATGTACTCCACGAAGCCGGGCTTCTGGATGTTGATGGCCTTGTCGGGGCGGAAAGAGGGAGCAACGGTGAACTTGATGGAAGGATCTTCCTTGATCTTCTTGTGCCATGCCAGATCATCGATGGGGTCATCGGTGGTGCCGATGAAAGCAACATTGGACTGCTCGATCAGGCCGCGGACAGTCATGCTGTCGTCGTGCTGCAGCTTGTCGTTGCACAGGTTCCAGACTTCCTCAGCGGTGTCGCCGTTCAGCACGCCCTGATAGCCGAAGTACTTGCGCAGCTCCAGGTGGCACCAGTGGTACATGGGGTTGCCAACGCACATGGGCAGAGCCTCAGCAAACTTCTGGAAACGCTCGCGGTCGGGTTTGGTGCCGGTGATGTACTCCTCGGGCACGCCGTTGGAACGCATCACGCGCCACTTGTAGTGGTCGCCTGCCAGAGAGCCATCGGGCTGGCGGCCGCCCAGCCACACCTGAGCGATGTTCTCAAAGCGGCGGTTCTCGTAGATCTCCTTCGGGGAGATATGGCAGTGATAGTCGCAGATGGGCATATCAGCAGCGTAGGTGTGATACAGATGCTGAGCCACAGGAGACTGGAGCATGAATTCCTTGTCCATAAATGCTTTCATGGGTCGAAAACTCCTTTTCATTCTAATGTACTAATATATCACTATGGGGTACCTTTAACAGCGCCCGCGCAGGGCGTGTTAAGCCTATCTTTAGTATAGCGGAAAACGATAATGTATACAACTGAAAAACTGACAAATTTTCAGACTTTTCCTTGTAAAAAACGCTGGAATTTATAAAAATGGCCTGTTTTGGGCCAAAAATCTGGCAAAAAACACTTGACTTCTTTGTATACAACAGCATACAATAGAGACAGAATGCGGGGCACAAAAGGGTGCCCCGGAGAGAAGCAAAGCAAGCTAAAAGGAGAACACGTGATATGGAAACTCTGAATTACAAGGTTCTGTCTGAGACCGGCTACAACGGCTACATCCTCAAGGATGCCCCTGTCAAGGTCATGCAGTTTGGCGAGGGTAACTTCCTGCGCGCATTCGTGGACTATTTCTATGATATCGCCAACGAGAAGGCTGGCTACAACGGCAAGGTCAAGCTGGTGCAGCCCATTGGCAACTTCCCCCAGATGGCTGACTGGATCAACGAGCAGGAGGGCCTGTACACCCTGTATCTGCGCGGCAGCGAGAAGGGCCAGAAGGTGGATGCAAAGCGCGTGATCTCCTGCGTGTCTGACTGTGTCTGCCCCTACATCGATGGCAAGTGGGATGAAGTGCTGGCTCTGGCCCGCTCTGAGGATCTGGAAACGGTTGTATCCAACACCACCGAGGCCGGCATCGCTTACACCCAGGGCGACAGTGAGTTCGATCAGGTTCCTCCCAATAGCTTCCCCGCAAAGCTGACCCGCGTGCTGTACGAGCGCTACAAGGCATTCAACGGTGCCGCGGACAAGGGTCTGGTCATCCTGAGCTGCGAGCTGATCGACAACAACGGCAAAGAGCTGAAGAAGTGCTGCAACAACTACGCCAAGGACTGGAATCTGGAAGCTGAGTTCATCGACTGGATGAACAACGCCAACACCTTCTGCTCCACTCTGGTGGACCGCATCGTTCCGGGCCGCATCCGTGACCCCAAGGAGCTGGCTGCCATGGAAGAGGCCAACGGCTACCACGATCAGGTGCTGGATGTCGGCGAAGTCTTCGGCGTGTGGGTCATCGAGGGCCCTGCAGGTCTGGAGGACAAGCTGCCGTTCAAGAAGGCCGGTGTCAACGTCATGGTCGTGCCTGATGTTACCCCCTACAAGAAGCGCAAGGTCCGCATCCTGAATGGTGCACACACCGGCTTCGTTCTGGGCGCATATCTGGCTGGCTTCGACATCGTGCGTGACTGCATGCACAACGATACCGTTCGCGGCTTTATGAACAAGATGCTGCATGAGGAGATCATCCCCACCCTGCCTCTGGACAAGAAGGATTTGGAAGAGTTCGCTTCCGCCGTTGAGGATCGCTTCAACAACCCCTTCGTCAACCACGAGCTGATGAGCATCTCCCTGAACTCCA
>ENA-OZEU01000295-OZEU01000295.1-human-gut-metagenome-genome-assembly--contig:-NODE-295-length-12946-cov-4.977892_pt1 | contig 12946 bp, 12 predicted proteins | sample MGYA00244608_ERZ653614 | MGnify/ENA primary metagenome ERZ653614 (study PRJEB26926, sample SAMN06165166) | human gut metagenome | biome: ENVO:00009003; feature: ENVO:2100002; material: ENVO:00002003...
GATGTAGAGAGGTCTCGTGGGCTCGGAGATGTGTATAAGAGACAGATATGTTATGTTCCCTGAAGTTTTTGATTCCGGTATTTATCATTGATACACTGGTATTCTTTTTATAGGAGGTAGAAGGCTATGGACAACAAAGAACAATGCAGAAAGCTGGCGAACCGCATCTATGAACTGGATGAAAAGGTGTACAAGACTTCCGGTTCTGGACTCGGAAAGACATTTACCGGAGAAAAAGCGCGTGTGCTGGATGACCTGACCATGCTTATTGTTTCCAATCCACAGGGGCATTTGCTTCGAAGTGAACTGGCTCTGATCGGAAACATGGCGAGAAGTATCCGGAATAAAGAAGCACGCCATGACCTTTTGGTTGAATATAATGATATTCTGGAAGAAATAGCAAATCTGCCGATGAGCTTTGGCTCGGTAGATATTGTGGATAAAGATCTGGCAGATATGAATTCTTCGATTCTGAGCAAGAAGTTTTCTGAGAAGGATCATCTGGTAATTTGTATCAGCCGTTCCCATGGAAGTGCAGGTACTGATATTGGATTTGCACTGGCGGAAGCACTGCATATCAATTATTATGATGAATCGGTATTGAATCAGATTCTAGATCGCAGAGATGCAAAAGAATTCGGGGCAGATGCGGCAAAAGTCAGCGATTTTAAGCGTTATCATGGTCTGTCAAAGAAAGACGCATCTTTCTTCCGGCAGAGTGCCTTAATCTGTGAGCTGGCAAAAGAGGAAGATATGATTGTTATGGGACGTGCTGCGGATGTCGTACTGACCGGACAGCATATTCCACATATCAGTATCTATATTACGGCACCGTTTGCGATCCGTGTGCGCCGTATGATGGAACTGAAAAATCTGGATTTGAAACAGGCCATTAATCTGGTGCGCAAGATGGATCACAAGCACCAGGATTATTATCATTCCTTTACCGGTAAGCGCTGGGGCGATGCGATCAATTATGATCTGTGTATCAACAGTGCATGCTACGGAATTGATGAGTCGGTAGAACTGATCGGACGTCTGATCAACCGGCAGGCAAAATTGGTACATCGAAATAAAGATACCAAATAGTGTGGATAAAACCAATAGACTTCCGTCTTCGTTAAACGGCAGTTTAAGGAAGCGTTAAGATACAACAGGTAAAACATTAAGCGTGCAAAGATATAATGAGAAACAGATAAAAGAAAAGGAGTTTCAGTCAAATGGAAAAGAAAAAATTGCTGAAAAACAAAATTGTTGATACGCTTCCGGTGCTTTACCTTGAAACTGTGATTCTCATGGTTTTAGGACAATTTCTAGGAAACTTTGTTCTCGGAATCCCGGTGGGGATTGCCTATGCAAGAAACCCTGAGATACTAAATTCTGCGTTTTTGAATACGACACTGATGTATGTGATCTTTTGGGGAATCTGGGCCGTGGCATTGTTCTGGATCGGTATCCGAAAACGGAATCGTCCGATTTTACAGGCAGTCGGCACGAAACCACAGGGAAATAACTGGAAATATCTGCTTTTCGGTTTGGTTCTGGGATTTGCACTGAATGGATTTTGTATTCTGATTGCATGGCTGCACCATGATATTGTGCTGACCTACGATGCCATTCATCCGCTGTGGTTTGTGGTTGTGTTTCTGACCGTGTTTATCCAGTCGTCGGCAGAGGAACTGCTGTGCAGGGGATTTCTATATCAGAAACTGCGCAGAAGTTATAAAAATCCGGTGGTTGCAATTGTCGGAAATGCACTGCTGTTTGCGTTGCTGCATCTGGCAAATAACGGAGTTACGGTGCTTTCTGTCCTGAATATTTTTCTGGTCGGAATTTTGTTTTCCCTCATGGTATATTACATGGACAGTCTCTGGTGTGCGTTTGCCGTACATACAGCATGGAATTTTACGCAGAACATTCTCTTTGGCTTGCCAAACAGTGGGATCAATGTGCCGTATTCGGTATTTAAACTGGATGCAGCAACCGCCAGGGACAGTTTTGCATACAACGTTGGATTTGGTATCGAGGGAACGCTCCTTGCGGATATTGTACTTTTGGCTGCCTGTGTGCTGTTGTATCTCTGGGGAAGAAAGCATGGAAAGAAATCCATGGATGTGTGGGCAGAAACATAATATAATTAGTTTTTTACGAAAACGGCACCAGGTTACATCTGGTGCCGTACAACTTTGTATTCGTCCCCGGAACGGTAAAAGGGACATTCCTTGTAATTACTCTGGACAAAACGAGCCATGTCGTCTTCATCCATATTGACGGAGCAGTAGTATGCTTCGTCCTCTTCATCATATTCATTGTATGCACAAAAATCACAACTGGCCATACAAAAGTTCCCCTCCTTTTATGAAGTGAATTCAGGCGATTGCCTGTTAAATAAACTGATTCTGCCCCTCATCGTAATGATAATTGATGGCTGCAAGGGTTTCTGTAATTGCATCTGCATCTGTCATATATGCGGCAGCAAGTTCGGTAAGTGTCGGGTAATGATCACGCAGCTGTGTGTTGACAACAGACAGAAGCATGACAGGATCTTTCGGTAAATTCATAGTATATTCCTCCTTTGGAAACGATTATTGCATATCGGTATAACTGCGCAGGATTTCCTGCAGAAAAATTTGGTATTCATTGACAACGGAATCCGGGGAAATCACACGGATATGTGTGGATAAGCCAGCAAGCCAGCCAAAAAACTGTGGACTGACAGCGACCTGTGCCCGCGCGAGAATGTGGGTATCGTCGTAGGGGCGCATGGCTACACCGGCACCGAAACGGTCAATGATGACACCGGTCATGGAAGTATCGCACAGAAGCTGTACGGTTGTCTCTTCCCCGGCAAACATGCCGAAATTTTTGCGGGAATAAGAGGCGATATCCATCTGTTCGTAATCGGTCTGTCCGCACCGCGCCTGATCCACAGCGGAGAGATCAAGCATCTTGTCGACACGGTAATGTTTCATTTTCCCGGCATCCGCGTCATAGGCAACAAGATAATAGTTCTCGTCATCCCAGGTAAGAAGCCAGGGGCTGACCTGATAGAATCTGCCGTTTTTGCGCAGCTGCATTTCTTTTCTGACATTCCAGTCGAAGTAGTGGAAACGGATCTGCCGGTTTTCTGCAATGGCAGAGTGGATGACATCCACGCTGTAATAGATTTTTTCATTGCTGGTTTTGTTGCGGTCTGTAACGACAACTTGACGCTGTAGTTTTTTCGCATCGTTTTTACTGACAAGCTGTTCCAGTTTGCCAATCAGCTGCCGTGATTTCTTTGTGGTAATAAATTTGGAAGACTGTACCAGGTCAACAAGCAGTTTGACTTCCGGCAGCTCAAATGTGCGGTCTGCTATGCGGTAACCGGCATGCGCGCCTTCGGTTCGGATGATGTCATAACCATAATCACAAAGCGTCTGGATATCGTTATAGATGCTTTTACGCTCCGCCCGGATGCCGTTTGCCGCGAGATGGTCGATGATCTGTGGGGTAGTGACGGTATGGGTTTCATCCGTGTTCTGACGCAGATAATCCAGAAGGAATAACAGCTTTTGTTTTTGATTCACAGATTTGGGCATGACAGTTCTCCTCTTTCAAATAAAGCGAAAACCCGGCGGAAAAACCGCCGGGAATACCATTATCGTTTACACTTGGTTGCTGCTTCCACAAAACCACGGAACAGTGGATGTGGACGGTTTGGTCTGGATTTTAATTCCGGATGTGCCTGTGTGGCAATAAACCATGGGTGATCCGGGAGTTCGATCATTTCTACAATTCTTCCGTCCGGAGAAGTTCCGCAAAGTTTCATGCCATGATCGGTGAGAGTGGCACGATAATCATTGTTTACTTCATAACGATGACGATGACGCTCGGAAATCTCAGTGGTTCCGTATACTTCATATGCTTTGGAATCCTTGTCCAGTACACAAGGATAAGCGCCGAGTCTTAAGGTACCGCCGATATCTTCTACACCGTCCTGATCCGGCATCAGTGCAATGACCGGATGTGTTGTGTTCGGGTCAAGTTCGATACTGTGTGCATCGTTGAATCCGCATACGTGACGTGCAAATTCAATGATGGATACCTGCATGCCGAGGCAGAGACCAAGGTACGGAATCTTGTTCTCGCGGGCATAGCGTGCGGCAAGGATCATTCCCTCGACACCGCGCAGACCGAATCCGCCGGGAACAAGGATACCGTTTACATCACCCAGCACCTCATCTACATTGTCTACATTTAATTCTTCGGAGTCTACCCATTTAATGTCGATGGTTGCATGCTCTGGAATACCACCGTGCTTTAAAGCTTCCACAACGGAAATGTAAGCATCGTGTAATGCGGTATATTTTCCGACCAGTGCAATCCGGACTTCCTTGTCCGGATGACGCAGATCATTGACCATGGACTTCCAGTCACTTAAATCCGGTTCCGGACAGTCAAGATTTAAACACTCACAGGCAATTTTCGCAAGATTTTCTTTTTCCATCGCCAGTGGAGCTTCATATAAATACTCAACATCCAGATTCTGCAGTACATGTGTGTTCGGAACATTACAAAACAGTGCGATCTTGTCCTTTAATCCCTGATCTAACGGCTGCTCGGAACGGCAGACGATGATATCCGGCTGGATACCCATACCCTGCAGTTCCTTGACACTTGCCTGGGTAGGCTTGGTCTTTAATTCCTGTGAGGCACGCAGGTACGGAATCAGGGTAACGTGACAGAGAATCGCATTCTCATGTCCCACTTCGTGCTGGAACTGACGGATTGCTTCAAGGAAAGGCTGGCTTTCGATATCTCCGACGGTTCCGCCGACTTCTATAATTGCAATATGCATATCATCGGATGTGAAATTACGGTAAAAACGGCTCTTGATCTCGTTGGTAATATGCGGGATTACCTGTACGGTTCCTCCGCCATAATCTCCACGACGTTCTTTCTGCAGAACGGACCAGTAAACCTTACCGGTTGTCACATTGGAATTCTTTGTCAGACTTTCGTCGATGAAGCGCTCGTAGTGACCGAGATCCAGATCGGTTTCCGCTCCATCATCCGTTACGAACACTTCACCGTGCTGAATCGGGTTCATGGTTCCCGGATCAATGTTGATATATGGATCGAACTTCTGCATGGTGACTTTGTAGCCACGCGCTTTGAGCAGACGTCCTAAAGATGCAGCAGTGATACCTTTTCCAAGACCAGATACGACACCGCCAGTGACAAAGACGTATTTTACAGGCATAATTTTCCTCCTAAGTTTTTATCTAAACTACCATAGTTTAATATTATACAGCGGACAACGAAAATATTCCACACTTTTTTATAAAAAGTTTAGAAAGGATAGGAAAAGTTCTCGAACAAAATGTTGATTTTGCGTTTCTTATTACATATAATAAGGGTATTGATTACAAGAGATATACAAGTGGAGGGCTTATGGACAATCAGGCACCGAATAATTATAACAACGGAAACTATAACGGTGGCAATAATTATAATAACGGAAATAATGGAAACAACGGAAACAACGGTGGCAACAACGGAGGAAAGAAAGACAACCATAACGGACAGATGATCCTGGGATTTATCATGGTCACTCTGGTGGCACTCTTTTTCCTGTCATTTTTTGCCAACCGGTTTTCACAGATGAGTTCGAAGGAAACTACATACTCCGAATTCCTAAAACAGCTGGAAAAAAATAATATCAAAACAGTGGAATTCAGCAATTATGAGATGGATTACACACTGGTGGACGATAAAAAACCATATGAGATAACATATTACACCGGAATTGTCAATGATCCGGATCTGATCACGACACTCAAGAGTGCAAAGACATCAGAGGGGAAAGCAATTGAAATTTCGGCATCCGTACCGGACAATACTTCGGCATGGCTGGTAAACATTTTAAGCTTTGTTATTCCTCTGGTACTGATCTGGATTCTTTTTGGATTCCTGATGCGCCGGATGGGCGGAGGAGCCATGGGGGTTGGAAAATCAACCGCCAAAGTATATGTGGAGAAAACAACCGGTGTGACATTTAAAGATGTAGCCGGACAGGACGAGGCAAAGGAATCCCTGCAGGAAGTGGTGGATTTTTTGCATAATCCGAAGAAATACAGCGATATCGGTGCAAAACTCCCGAAGGGTGCACTGCTTGTCGGACCTCCTGGAACCGGTAAGACATTGCTGGCAAAAGCAGTTGCCGGAGAGGCAAAGGTTCCGTTTTTCTCCCTGGCAGGTTCTGAGTTTGTGGAGATGTTCGTCGGCATGGGTGCTTCCCGTGTGCGTGATCTGTTCAAGGAAGCGCAGAAGATGGCACCGTGTATTATTTTTATTGATGAGATCGATGCAATCGGTAAAAGCCGTGACAGCCGGTATGGCGGTGGCAATGATGAGCGTGAACAGACCTTAAACCAGCTGCTTGCGGAGATGGATGGATTTGATGCATCCAAAGGTATTTTAATTCTTGCGGCAACGAACCGTCCGGAAGTTCTGGATAAGGCACTGCTTCGTCCGGGACGTTTTGACCGTCGGATCATTGTTGACAAGCCGGATCTGAAAGGACGTCTGGAAACGTTAAAAGTACATTCCAAGGATGTACACATGGATGAAACGGTGGATCTGGATGCACTGGCACTGGCTACTGCCGGTCTGGTGGGATCGGATCTTGCCAATATGATTAACGAGGCTGCCATCAATGCGGTAAAGAATGGACGAAAGTTTGTCAATCAGTCGGATCTGTTTGAAGCATTTGAACTTGTGGCTGTCGGTGGAAAAGAGAAAAAAGACCGCGTGATGAGTGATAAAGAACGCAAGATTGTCTCCTACCATGAGGTAGGGCATGCGCTGGTATCTGCTTTGCAGAAAAATACGGAGCCGGTACAGAAAATCACGATCGTACCGCGTACGATGGGGGCACTGGGATATACGCTGCAGACGCCGGAAGAGGAAAAATATTTAGAGACCAAGGACGAACTTCTTGCAAAGATTACGACATTTATGGCAGGACGTGCTGCGGAGGTGCTTGTATTCCATTCCGCAACCAGCGGTGCAGCAAACGATATCGAGAATGCAACCAAGATCGCGCGTGCCATGGTTACCATGTACGGTATGTCAGATACGTTTGGCATGATGTGTCTTGCTACGGTGGAAAACCAGTATCTGGATGGAAGAGCCGGTCTGATCTGCGGAGAAGACACGGCAGGACAGATTGATAAGGAAGTGCTTTCTATTATTAATAACAGTTACAATGAAGCAATGCAGATGCTGACGGAAAATCGTGAAATTCTTGATCATATCAGTGAATACCTGTATGAAAAAGAAACCATTACCGGCAAGGAATTCATGAAGATTTTCCGCGAGATGAAAGGACTTCCGCAGGAAGAGGATAAAGAAGCCCTGATGCCGGATGACACAGAGAAGGATAAAAAGGATTCCAAAGCCGCATTTGTGAGTGATGATATGTTTGAGGATTAAATCATGTTCGACTTTCAGGAAGAATTGCGTAAACTCCCGGATCAACCGGGAGTTTATATTATGCATGACAAAACAGATGCAATCATATATATAGGAAAAGCAGTCAGTCTGCGCAAAAGGGTACGGCAGTATTTTCAGCCTAGCCATGATGAGGGAATCAAGAAAAAACAGATGGTGGAGCATATTGCACGCTTTGAGTATATTATCACGGACTCCGAACTGGAGGCACTGGTGCTTGAGTGCAATCTGATCAAGGAACATACACCGAAATACAATACCATGCTGCGGGATGATAAGACGTATCCGTATATCCGGGTAACCGTGCAGGAGGATTTTCCCCGGGTTCTTTTTTCCCGGCAGGTGAAAAAAGACAAGTCCCGTTATTTTGGACCGTATACGAGTGCCGGTGCGGTGAAAGATACGATTGAACTGATCAATAAACTTTATAAACTACGCACCTGCAGCCGAAAGCTTCCGCGGGACATCGGGCTGGACCGTGCCTGCCTGAATTATCATATTCATCAGTGCGGTGCACCGTGTCAGGGATATGTGGATAAAGAAACCTATGGAAAACAGGTCAGCAAAGCACTGGAATTTTTAAATGGAAATTATGCGCCGGTGCTGTGTGAATTAAAAGAAAAAATGCAGGAAGCCTCCGAGGAGATGGAGTTTGAGCGGGCGATCGAATACCGTGAGCTGTTAAACAGTGTCAGCCAGATTGCCCAGAAACAGAAAATTACCAATACGGACGGAGAAGACAAAGATATCATTGCACTGGCGAGTGATGACCGGGATGCGGTGGTTCAGGTGTTTTTTATCCGCAGTGGAAAGATTATCGGAAGGGATCATTTTCATGTGCGCGTGGGATCGGAAGAAAGCACGGGAGATATTCTGGTAAATTTTGTGAAACAGTATTATTCCGGCACGCCATTTATTCCGCGGGAGATTATGCTGCAGGAGGCGATCGAAGACATTCCAGTACTGGAGGAATGGCTGACTGCAAAACGTGGGCGGAAAGTGACGATAAGAATTCCACAAAAAGGACTGAAAGAAAAACTGGTGGAACTGGCTGCAAGAAATGCACAGCTGGTTCTCAGTCAGGATAAAGAAAAGATCAAGAGAGAAGAAGGCCGCACAATCGGCGCGGTAAAAGAGATTGAACAGCTGCTTGGCATGAAAGACTTAAACCGTATGGAGGCTTACGATATTTCCAATATCAACGGATTTGAAACCGTCGGTTCCATGATTGTATATGAAAAGGGGCGGCCAAAGAGGAGCGATTACCGGAAATTTAAACTCCGTACGGTATCAGGACCGGATGATTACGCTTCCATGCATGAGGTTCTGACCCGGCGGTTTACGCACGGCATGCAGGAACAGAAAGAACTGGAAGAAAAAAATATGCCGCAGGAAGTCGGCAGTTTTACACGTTTCCCGGATATCATCATGATGGATGGCGGACGCGGCCAGGTAAATATCTGTCTGCAGGTGCTGGAAGAACTGGGACTGGATATTCCGGTCTGCGGTATGGTCAAGGATGACAATCACCGTACAAGGGGACTATATTTCCACAATGTGGAAATTCCGATTGACCGGCATGGAGAGGGATTTAAACTGATTACCCGGATTCAGGATGAAGCACACCGGTTTGCCATTGAGTATCACCGGTCTTTGCGTTCCAAGGCACAGGTACACTCCATTTTAGATGACATTGAGGGAATCGGACCGGCCAGAAGAAAGGCACTGATGCGCAGATTCCAGTCTATGGAAAATATGAAAAATGCATCTGTGGAGGAGCTGGCAGAAACCGACAGCATGAATCTGGCGGCTGCACAGAATGTATATGATACCCTGCATTCCGGACCGGCTTAGCAACTTGTGATATGGAAAGATTCATGGTACAATCTGTTTATAAAAAGGCAGTCCGGCACAGGTACTGCTTAATATGAGCCACAGGGGGAAATGAATATGTCAAATGGAAGTGTTAGTGTTGCAAAAGTTGCGCAGGTTTTAAATCTGAAAAATTTTACGCCGGATATCAATCTGAAAAAATGTAAGATTATTTCCAGCGATGTAAATCGTCCGGCATTACAGCTGACCGGATATTTTGAACATTTCGAAGAATCAAGAATACAGATGATTGGAAATGTAGAATATACGTTTATCCAGCAGATGAGTGATGCGGAAAAGAAAACCCGTTATGATGCGTTTCTGAAGTTTGATATCCCATGTGTGATTTTCTGCCGCAGTCTGCAGCCAGATGAAATTTTCTTAGAAGAGGCAATAAAAAATGAAGTGCCGGTTCTTGGTACGGATCGTCCGACTTCTGAATTTATGGCAGAGCTGATCTATACACTGGGTGAAGAACTGGCACCCTGTATTACCGTTCACGGGGTTCTGGTCGATGTATATGGCGAGGGTCTCATGATTACAGGAGACAGTGGAATCGGAAAAAGCGAGGCGGCTCTGGAATTGATCCGCCGCGGACATCGTCTGGTTACGGATGATGTAGTGGAAATCCGCAAGATCAATGAACATACACTGATCGGAACTTCTCCGGAAGTGACCCGGCATTTTATTGAACTGCGGGGCATTGGCATCATAGATGTAAAGACTCTGTATGGTGTAGAGTGCGTCAAGGAAAAGCAGCAGATCGATCTGGTGATCAAACTGGAAGACTGGAAGAAAGATGCGGATTATGACCGTCTGGGACTGGAAGAAGAATATATCGAATATCTGGGCAACAAGGTAGTATGCCATTCCCTTCCAATCCGTCCGGGGCGGAATCTGGCGGTTATCTGCGAGACTGCGGCTGTCAACCACAGACAGAAGAAGATGGGCTACAATGCGGCACAGGAACTGTATCGCAGAGTTCAGGCAAATATGACAAAAAGTGATGATGAAGAATAGACGAGAGTAAATGAGGAGATGTAAGAAATCATGGAAAAGAAAAATGCGTGGGAGAAATACCCGGAAGGAACCAAAAGACAGGATGTATTTACATTTGCGGAAGAATACCGTAAGTTTATATCTTCCTGCAAGACTGAGCGCGAGTGTGCAGGGGAATTCTACCGGAAGGCAAAGGAAGCCGGATTTGCAGATCTGAGTGAAAAGATTGCGCAGAATACAAAATTAAAAGCAGGAGACCGCATTGTTGCCAATAATATGGGAAAAGGTCTCGCTCTGTTTGTGATCGGTGAAAAAGACATCGAGGAAGGAATGAACATTCTCGGCGCACATATTGATTCCCCACGTATGGATTTAAAACAGGTACCGTTATATGAAGATACGGAGATGGCACTGTTAGATACGCATTATTATGGAGGTGTGAAGAAATACCAGTGGGTGACACTTCCACTTGCACTGCACGGTGTAATCTGTAAAAAAGACGGCACAACGGTTACGGTCAATATCGGAGAAAAACCGGAAGATCCTGTTTTTGGCGTGAGTGATCTGCTGATTCATTTAGCGGGAGAACAGATGGAGAAAAAGGCATCCAAGGTGATCGAAGGAGAAAACCTTGATCTGCTTGTTGGAAGTATTCCGGCAGCAAGTGATGATGAAAAAGAGAAAAAAGAGATGAAAGACCGCGTAAAGGCAAATATTTTAAATATTCTGTCCAAAGAGTACGGTGTGGACGAGGAAGATTTTCTGTCTGCGGAGATTGAAGTTGTCCCGGCAGGGGCTGCCAGAGATTACGGCTTTGACCGCAGCATGATCATGGGATACGGACATGACGACAGAGTGTGTGCTTATCCGTCTTTTGCGGCAATGCTTGAGATTGAAAAGCCACAGCATACCAGCGTATGTCTTCTGGTAGACAAAGAGGAGATCGGAAGTGTCGGTGCATCCGGCATGCAGTCCCATTTCTTTGAGGACAGTGTGGCAGAGATCATCAATCTGCTTGGGGAATACAGCGAATTGAAAGTGCGCAGAGCGCTGCATAATTCCAGAGTGCTTTCTTCCGATGTATCTGCGGCATTTGATCCGAATTATCCGTCTGTGATGGAAAAACGTAACTGTGCTTACTTTGGAAAGGGACTTGTCCTGAACAAATATACAGGAGCCAGAGGAAAATCAGGTTCCAATGATGCAAATGCAGAGTATATTGCAAGACTGCGCAGAATTTTTGATGATAATGATGTATCGTTCCAGACATCAGAACTTGGAAAAGTAGATCAGGGAGGCGGCGGAACCATCGCATATATTCTTGCAAATTATGGCATGAATGTTATTGACAGCGGAGTTGCCGTACTGAATATGCATGCACCATGGGAAATCATCAGCAAAGTGGATCTGTATGAGGCATTGCACGGCTATGTGGCTTTCCTGAAGGAGGCATAATGGATCAGTGGCTTGAAGAAATCAGGGCGGCATTGCCTGAGCTGGTCGTATATCAGCAGGAACCGATGAAAAAACACACGACATTTCGCGTGGGAGGTCCTGCGGATCTTTACGTGTGTCCAAAGAAACAGGAACTTCCGGTAATTCTTGGCCTGGCTAAAAAGAAAGGGCTTGCAGTGACCGTGATCGGAAACGGAAGTAATCTTCTGGTTGGAGACAAAGGAATCCGTGGACTTATTATTGAAGTCGGGGCACAGATGAATGCGGTGGAAGTGCAGGGAAATATCCTGCGTGCGCAGGCAGGTGCCCTGCTTTCCCAGGTGGCTGCAAAAGCGGCAGCTGCCGGTCTGGGCGGCATGGAATTTGCTGCCGGAATTCCGGGAAGCATGGGCGGTGCAGTGACCATGAATGCGGGTGCCTATGGCGGAGAAATGAAAGATGTCATCCGGCAGGTGACAGTGCTTACCCAGGAGTGTGAGCAAAAGGTACTCTCACGGGAGGAACTGGATCTGTCCTACCGGCACAGCTGTATTCCCAAGAATCATTTTCTGGTACTGGAGGCAGAGTTGTCCCTGACGCCGGCACCGGAGCAGGAGATCCGTGCAAAGATGGCAGAACTCAGGGAAAAACGTGTGGAGAAGCAGCCGCTGGAGTATCCAAGTGCAGGCAGTACGTTTAAGCGTCCGGAAGGCTATTTTGCAGGAAAACTGATTATGGATGCCGGGCTGAGAGGCTATGCAGTGGGGGATGCCCAGGTTTCCGAAAAACACTGCGGATTTGTGATAAACAGAGGAAATGCCACCGCAGCAGAGATTTTGCAGCTGATGAAAGATGTACAGGAACGTGTGAAAAAACAGTCTGGTGTGACACTTGAACCGGAAGTGAAAATGATAGGAGAGTTCTAGATGAGATTTGTAATTGTGACGGGCATGTCAGGAGCCGGAAAAAGTACAGCAATGAAAATGATGGAAGATATGGGATTCTTTTGTATCGATAATCTTCCGATTCCGCTTCTGGATAAACTTGTGGATTTTGCAACAAATTTTGATACGCAGATGAAAAATGTGGCGATCGGAATTGATGCTGTCTCTTATACACATCTGACGCTGCCGACGAATTAGAC
>ENA-OZEU01000312-OZEU01000312.1-human-gut-metagenome-genome-assembly--contig:-NODE-312-length-12634-cov-6.672152_pt1 | contig 12634 bp, 9 predicted proteins | sample MGYA00244608_ERZ653614 | MGnify/ENA primary metagenome ERZ653614 (study PRJEB26926, sample SAMN06165166) | human gut metagenome | biome: ENVO:00009003; feature: ENVO:2100002; material: ENVO:00002003...
AGGTCTCGTGGGCTCGGAGATGTGTATAAGAGACAGGACCCGAAGGGAGAAACGAACCATGACAAAGATCTTTAAGCAGCTGGCCCGACACTGGGCGGTCTGCCTTGTGGTGTTCGCGCTGCTGTTCGTGCAGGCGTACTGCGACCTTGCACTGCCGGACTACACCAGCAAGATCGTGGACACCGGCATCCAGCAGGGTGGCATTGAAAGTCCCCTGCCCCAGACGGTGCGCCAGAGCACGCTGGACACGCTGAGCCTGCTGATGAGCGAAGAGGATGCACAAAAGCTGCAAAACGCCTACCAGTACTACCTGCAGGACGATGGCGTGCTGCAGCTGCGCTCTGACCTGACCGAGGACGAGCGCACCGCACTGGAAGATGCCGTGACCACCCCGGACATCGTGCTGTATATGGCTGCCGCACAGGCCGCCAACACCCCCGCCGGGCAGAGCAGCATGGGCATGACCGGCCTTGCCGAGATGCCCTCTGCCGCTGCGGACACCGACACCGAGACCGTTACCCCCACGGCAGCAGATCTGGACACCGTTTGCAGCCAGTTTGCCGCCATGAGCCAGATGCCCGGTTTTGACCGCAGTATGCTGCAAAAGCAGCTGGACAGTGCCATGAGCCAGCTGGACAGCACCCTGCTGGAAAACCTGAAAAGCCAGTCTTTGCTGCTGGTGCAGCTGGAATACGAGGCACAGGGCGTTGCACGGAATGTGCAGATGGGTTACCTGTTCCGGGTGGGCGGCCAGATGCTTGCCCTTACTCTGCTGATGGTGGTCGTGGCTGTGGCCGTGGGCTTCCTTGCCTCCCGGGTGTCCGCTGCCATCGGTCGTGACCTGCGCCGGGAGACCTTCTCCAGCGTCATCGGCTTTTCCAACGCAGAGATTGAGAACTTCTCCACCGCCTCCCTCATCACCCGCACCACCAACGATATCCAGCAGGTGCAGTTCGTCTGCGTCATCCTGCTGCGCATGGTGGCCTATGCGCCCATTCTGGGCATTGGCGGTGTGCTGCACGTTGTGGGCAGCAGCTCCGGCCTTTCCTGGATCGTGGTGCTGGACGTGGCCATCCTGCTGTTGCTCATCATTTTCCTGATGAGCGTTGCCATGCCCAAATTCAAGGTGATGCAGCAGCTGGTGGACCGGCTGAATCTGGTCAGCCGCGAAATTTTGACCGGCATCATGCCGGTGCGCGCCTTCAGCCGCGAAAAGTTTGAGGAGCAGCGCTTTGACAAGGCCAACCGGGAGCTGATGGACACCCAGCTGTTCACCAACCGCGCCATGGTGGCCATGATGCCCTTTATGACCCTGATCATGAATGGCACCAGCCTGCTCATCGTCTGGTTCGGCGGCAAGGCCATGGATGCCGGAAACATGCAGGTGGGTGAGATGATCGCATTCATCACCTACACCATGCAGATCGTCATGTCCTTCCTGATGCTGGCCATGGTGGCCGTGATGCTTCCCCGTGCCGGTGTGGCTGCTGACCGTATCGACGAGGTCTGCCGCACCAAGGCTTCCATCCATGATCCCGACGCTGCCACCGCAAAGCCCGCCCTTGAAAAGAAGGACTGGGATGGCGTGGTCCGGTTCGAGGATGTCAGCTTCCGCTTCCCCGGTGCCGACAGCGACGCTCTGGAGCACATCAGCTTTACCGCAAACCCCGGCGAGACCACAGCCATCATCGGCTCCACCGGCTGCGGCAAATCCAGCCTGCTCAACCTCATCCCCCGCTTTTATGATGTCACCGGCGGCCGCGTGACCATCGACGGCATCGATGTGCGGGAGATGCCGCAGGAGCAGCTCCACAGCCTTTTGGGCTATGTGCCCCAGAAGGGCGTTCTGTTCAGCGGCACCATCGAGAGCAACCTGAAATTCGGCGGTGCGCAGATCACCGATGCGGGCATGAAGAAGGCGGCTTCCATCGCACAGGCCACCGAGTTCATCGACGCAAAGCCCGAGGGCTATGCAAGCCCCATTGCACAGGGCGGCTCCAATGTATCCGGCGGCCAGAAGCAGCGGCTCTCCATCGCCCGCGCCATTGCCAAGGAGCCGAAGATCTATCTGTTCGACGACAGCTTCTCTGCCCTTGACTACAAGACGGATGTCGCCCTGCGCCGTGCGCTGAAGGAAGAGACCGACAACGCCACCGTGATCATCGTGGCACAGCGCATTTCCACCGTCCTCCACGCCAATCAGATCCTGGTGCTGGATGACGGCAGGCTGGTGGGCAAGGGCACTCATGCTCAGCTCATGGCCACCTGCCCTGAATATCAGGAGATCGCCAGGAGCCAGCTGAGCCAGAAGGAGCTCAACCTGCAAGACCTGAACACCGGAAAGGAGGATGAGTGATATGCCGAGACCCGGAAAACAGACCACCGAGCGCGCCAAGGATTTCAAGGGCACTCTGCGGCAGCTCCTCAGCGCATTGCGCCAGTATAAGCTTTCCCTCATCGTTGTGATGGTCTTTGCCATCCTTTCCACCATCTTCAATATCGCAGGCCCCAAAATTCTGGCCAAGGCCACCACGGCCCTTGCCACCGGCTGGATCGCCAAGCTGCGGGGGATCGGCGGCATCGACTTTGCCTACATCGGCAAGATCCTGCTCATCCTGCTGGCCATGTACCTCTGCTCCGCAGCATTCAGCTTCATTCAGGGCTGGCTGATGACCGGCCTTTCCCAGAAGGTCTGCTACGATTTCCGTCGCCAGATCAGCGAAAAGATCAACCGCCTGCCGCTGGCCTACTTTGAAAAGCGGACGGTCGGCGAGGTGCTCTCCCGCATCACCAACGATGTGGACACCCTGGGCCAGAGCCTGAACCAGAGCGTGACCCAGCTCATTACCAGCATTACCACCATGATCGGCGTGCTGATCATGATGCTGTCCATCAGCCCCAAAATGACCCTGATCGCACTGCTCATCCTGCCTGTCTCTCTGGTACTGGTGATGCTGGTGGTCAGGTTCAGCCAGAAATACTTCAAGGCCCAGCAGGCTACTCTGGGCGTTGTGAACGGTCAGGTGGAGGAGGTCTACTCCGGCCACAATGTCATCAAAGCCTTCAACCGGGAGGCCGCCGTGCTGGAGGACTTCAACGCCGCCAACGACAAGCTGTTTGAATCTGCCTGGAAGAGCCAGTTCCTCTCCGGCCTGATGCAGCCCATTATGAACTTTGTGGGCAATCTGGGCTATGTGGCTGTTGCCATCGTTGGCAGCATCTTTGCCGCCAACGGCATCATCACCATCGGCGATATCCAGGCTTTTATCCAGTATGTCCGCAATTTCACCCAGCCCATCCAGCAGCTGGCACAGGTGTCCAACATGCTGCAGAGCATGGCCGCCGCTGCCGAGCGCGTGTTCGAGTTCCTGAACGAGCCCGAAGAGGATCAGCTGGCCGACCCTGCCCGCCGGGCAGACCCTGCCTGCATCGATGGTCAGGTCACCTTTGACCATGTCCGGTTCGGTTATGTGCCCGAAAAGACCATCATCCACGATTTCAGCTGTAAGGTGCAGCCCGGCCAGAAGGTCGCCATCGTTGGCCCCACCGGTGCCGGTAAGACCACCATGGTCAAGCTGCTCATGCGGTTCTACGATGTCGATTCCGGCTCCATCACCCTGAACGGCCACGACATCCGCGACTTTGACCGCAGTGCCCTGCGCGAGGGCTTCGGCATGGTGCTGCAGGACACCTGGCTGTTCAAGGGCACCATCATGGAGAATATCCGCTATGGCCGTTTGGATGCCACCGACGAAGAGGTCATTGCCGCCGCCAAGGCCGCCAATGCTGACCACTTCATCCGTACCCTGCCCGGCGGCTACCAGATGGAGCTGAATGAGGACGCTTCCAACGTCAGTCAGGGCCAGAAGCAGTTGCTGACGATCGCCCGGGCCATTCTGGCCGACAACCGCATCCTAATCCTGGACGAGGCCACCAGCAGTGTGGACACCCGCACCGAGCAGCGCATCCAGACTGCTATGGACAACCTGATGCGGGGCCGTACCAGTTTCGTCATCGCCCACCGCCTGTCCACCATCAGGGATGCAGACCTCATCCTTGTCATGCGGGACGGCGACATTGTGGAACAGGGCACCCACGACCAGCTCATTGAGGCCGGCGGTTTCTACGCTGACCTGTACAACAGCCAGTTTGAGGATGTTGTGGATTAAGCCACGCTCCCTTCTTTGAAAAAGGCTCAGGTTTTTGATCAAAACCTGAGCCTTTTTCTTTTGTCAATTCCTACCGGATGTGCTATACTTATTTTTGTGTCTTGAAGTAGGAAAGGAGTAACCACTCATGGAAACCACTCAAAAGCCCTACGCATTCAGCCGCAAGGTATTCTGCGAAGGGATGCGGGATGGTGTGCCCATTGCGCTGGGCTATTTTGCTGTCTCGTTTTCATTGGGCATTGCAGCCCGCAATGCGGGGCTGACCCCCATTCAGGGCTTTTTTGCAAGCCTGTTCAACAACGCTTCTGCCGGTGAGTATGCAGCCTTTTCGCTGATCGCTGCCGGTGCCACCTATCTGGAAGTTGCCATCATCACCCTGATCGCCAACGCGCGCTACCTGCTGATGAGCTGCGCTCTGGCCCAGAAATTTGCCCCAGGCACGCCGTTCTTCCACCGGCTCATCATCGGCTACGATGTCACCGACGAGCTGTTTGGCATCACGATTGCACGGCCCGGCTATCTGAACCCGTTCTACACCTACGGTGCCATAGCACTGGCGGCCCCCGCCTGGGCCATGGGCACAGCGCTGGGCATCATTGCAGGCAATCTGCTGCCCGTGCGTGTGGTCAGCGCCCTGAGCGTGGCCCTGTACGGCATGTTCCTGGCCATCATCATTCCCCCCGCCCGGAAGAACAGGGTCGTTGCCGTGCTGGTGATGCTGAGCTTTGCCCTGAGCTTCGCCTGCGGCTGCCTGCCCGGCATCGCTTCCCTTTCGGACGGCACCCGCACCATCCTGCTGACGGTGCTGATCTCCTGCGGGGCAGCCGTTCTGTTCCCTGTTACACCCGAAGCACCGGAAACTGCCGGAACTGAGGAGGTGCAGGCATGACCTACAATAATTGGGTCTATATCGCCGTGATGGCCGCCGTTTCTTACGCTATCCGTGTGCTGCCGCTGACCCTTATCCGCAAACCCATCAAAAACCAGTTCATCCAGTCCTTCCTCTACTATGTGCCCTATGTGACGCTGGCCGTAATGACCTTCCCGGCCATCATCAACGCCACCCAGAGCCCCATTGCCGGTGCAGCCGCGCTGGTAGTGGGCATCGCCGCCGCATGGTTCGGAGCCAGTCTGTTTCAGGTGTCCGTCTCCTGCTGTGCCGTGGTGCTTGTGCTGGAACTGTTTTTGGTGCACTGAGCATGAAGATCTTAATTTCCGGATCCTCCGGCTTTGTGGGTTCCCGAGTACTGCACCAGTGGCAGGGCCGTGCAGAGCTTATTACCTTCCCGCGTGGATCTCTGGCCGCTGCCGATGAATCCGCCATTCGCCGTTTTGTGGAAACCGTGCAGCCGGATGTCATCCTGCATCTGGCGGCATTGTCCGATACCGGCTACTGCCAGCAGCACCCGGAGGAATCCCAGCGTGCCAACGTCGAACTGCCTGTCTGGATGGCAAAAGCTGCACGGGACACCGGGGCCAAACTGATCTCATTCAGCTCGGATCAGGTGTACGCAGGTGTAACCCAGCCCGGCCCCCTGCCCGAAACGCTGCCGCTCTCCCCCGCCAACACCTATGGTCAGCACAAGTTGGAGGCCGAGGAGCGGGTCCTTGCGCTCTGGCCGGAGGCAGTGCTTCTGCGGGCTCCGTGGATGTACGATCTGCCCGGTGATGGCCTGCCCCTCCGGGGCAATCTGCCGCTGAACCTGCTGCAGGCCGCACAAAACGGTACTCCCGTTCGCTTTTCGCCACACGATCACCGGGGTGTCAGCTGGGTACGGGAAGTGGTGGAACAGCTCTTCCCCGCCTTGCAGCTGCCCGGCGGTGTATACAATTTTGGCAGCGGGAACGATGCCGACATGGTCACAACGGCCCGGCAGTTTGCCGAAGTGCTGGGTGTGCAGGTGCAGATCGAGCCTGCTGATTTCTCCCGCAACCTTGTGATGGACAGCTCAAAGCTGGCCGCACAGGGGATTCGATTCCATGATACATTGAGCAGTTTTGAAGGCTGTTTGGGACGGATCAAACCTCTCAGTCGCGCTGACGCGCGCCAGCTCCCCTAATAGGGGAGCCCTTGGCATAAACAGAAAGCCACCCGGTCACAGATGAAACGCTGCGACCGAGTGGTTTTTGTGATGTTACAGCAGAATACAGATCAATCCGGTGCAGCCATCGTTGATGACCTGTTCCAGTGTTTCCTGCAGGCGGGTGCGGGCTTCCTGCGGCATGTGGAGGAGCTTGTTCTGCAATCCCTCATTCACCAGTTCATGCAGGCTCTTGCCAAAGATGTTTGATTCCCACAGCCTCTCCGGGTCTGCTTCAAAATCACCCAGCAGGCTCTGAACCAGATCCTCGCTCTGCTTCTCGGTGCCCACAATGGGGCTGATCTCGGTGTGGATGACGGCTTTCATCATATGGATGGAGGGTGCGCTGGCTTCCAGCCGGACACCGTACCGCCCGCCCTGCCGGACGATCTCCGGTTCCTCCAGCGAGAGCTCCTCAATGCTCGGCATCACGATGCCGTAGCCGGTGGCTTCCACCTGTTCCAGTGCACTGCGGATCTTCTCGTACTCCCGCTTTGCCCGGGAAAGCTCAATGATGCAGGGCATCAGGCCTGCTTCATCGCCAATTTCCAGCCCCGTCTGCTCACTGAGGACGCGGTAGAACACCTCTGGTTTCAGCAGAACGGTCACCCGCACCACGCCGTCGGAAAGGTTCATGCCGCTCAGGGCGGACTCCTGCACCGAATCTCCGGCCAGCGCTCCGGCACTGTTCTGGGCCGGAACATCCTTCATCCGGCTGATCTTCTCTGAAAACTGGAGCGCCGCCGTGTAGATCTCGTTCTGGAGCCAGTGGCCCTTTTCCAGCATCGTCACCCAGCGGGGAATGGCAAAATCCAGCTCCCGCACCGGAAATTCGTAGAGGACGCGCTGCAGGATGGACAGCAGGTCATCTTTCTGCAGATCCAGACAGCTCACCGGCAGGACCGTGCGTCCGTATGCCTGTTCCAGCTCTGCAGCCAGAGCCTTTGTCTCCGGAGCATCCGGGCGGGTGCTGTTGAGCAGGATGACAAAGGGTTTGCCCAGCGCTTCCAGCTCTTCCACCACCCGCTTTTCGGCGGGCAGGTAGTTTTCCCGGGGGATCTCGCTGATGGAGCCATCGGTGGTGACCACGATGCCGATGGTGGAGTGATCCCGGATGACCTTGCGGGTACCGGTCTCAGCGGCAAGGTCAAAGGGGATCTCTTCCTCGAACCAGGGGCTTTTGACCATGCGGGGCTTCTCGTCCTCCTCGTGGCCCATGGCTCCCTCCACCATATAGCCCACACAGTCGATAAGCCGGATGCGGCACTCCCCACCGCCCTCCAGTTGGAGCGGCACGGCCTGCTCCGGGATGAACTTCGGCTCTGTGGTCATGATCGTTCGCCCTGCCGCCGACTGCGGCAGCTCATCTCGGGCCCGGAGCTTTGCGTCCGCCGGGCCGATGGCAGGCAGCACCAGCTGCTCCATAAACTGCTTGATGAGGGTGCTCTTGCCGGTGCGCACCGGCCCCACCACGCCAATCAGGATCTCCCCGCCGGTGCGTGCCCCGATCTCCCGGCAGACAGTGGCTTCCAAACACTCCTGTTTTTCCAAATTGCTCTCTCCTCTCTCCCGTCCGCACCGGGCGGCAAGGCCGCACCTTCTGCGTCTGCTTCTCGGAAACAGTCTATTCGGACAGGCGGCAGGATATGAGCGGCACCTAGCGAAAAAGCGTCGGTTGACGGAAAAATCCCTCTGCGCTACAATAGAGAAAAATTGAGCAGAAAGGTGGAACGCAGATGGAGTGGAAGGTTTATTTTGAGGACAATCCGGGCTGTCACCGCCCGCATCGGGGCCGCCCCGGGCAGGAAGTGTCCTGCGGGGCACACTCGGCGTGGGGCGGGCAGCATTTCATCATCCCGGCGATTTACCTTTGTGGAAAAGGGCTGGTTGTAGACATCTGCCGCCGGGTGGAGCGTGAAGCGATCGAAGCGCATTACCAGAAGTTGGCCGCTTATGAAGGGATGGATATTGACGAATGTCCGCCGGAAGTTGTCGAACTGGCCGAAGCCGAGGACCCGTTTGGTTCTTTTGACTATCTGCCAAGTGTAGCCATCAACGGCAAAACCGTGGAGTACAGCCGCGGTGCCGGGGAATATTATAACCCCCTCCGCTCCGAAGAGGAGATCGTTTGCAGCGGTGAACAGGCGGCGCGGGACATCGTGAAGCACTACGGGCTTGACCCGGAACAAGGCTGGGATCTCCGGCAGTGGAGCTTTCCCTGGGCGACAAAGCGCAGGCCGGCCCACATCACCAGCCTGACACTGACCCTCACCCAGCGGGAACAGCCTGCCGAAGCGGTGCAGTTCACGGCAGCGCCCGGGAAGACCGTGGAGTTTGCCCACCCCGTCACCGGTGTGCCCTGCGTGCTGACGGTCAAAGACCTGAAACCGGCCCGGCTGCCGGAGAATGACCTCCCCCACATGGGGCCGCCCATGGAATGGCCCCGGGAATTTGTGGAAATGACTTACACCCTGACCCCCGCCGTGACCACCGGCTGGGTGCAGGTGAACGACTGCGCCTCTAGTGATAAGCCCATCCGGAAAAGCGACGCACCCACGGAAGATGGAGCCATTGGCATCATCGGCGGGGCAGACGGCCCAACGGCGATCTTTGTGAGCGGAAAGCAGCAGGGTGATACCCGCACCGCCTGTTCCTCGCTCCACTTTGCGCCGGTGGAACCGGAAAATATCCGGTGGAAGGTGACCTACTACCAGAAGCAGTTCCCGGATGAAACTATAGCGCTCTTATAACGAAAAGACAGGCGGCACCAACCAAAGTTGGATGCCGCCTGTTTTACTGTTCAGATCAGCTTGATGGCCACTGCCTCGCTGGTGCGGTCCTGGGCTTCGTTGGTATGCTCGGGGTCATCCAGCATATAGCGGAGCAGGAGCACCTCGCCCACATAAAGCACCGCCACCTTGATGGGGATGCTGCCGGAATCCAGCGGGCTTTCCTGCGCACCGCACCGCAGCACCACATCTGCCATGGCTGCGCCGGGCGAATCCTCATAATGGGTGAGCAGAATGATCTTTGCGCCGGATGCCTTGGCCGTGCGCAGCGTTTCCAGCATATCGCGGGTCGCGCCGGAATAGGAGATGAAGAGCACCACATCCTCCGGGCCCATCAGGCTGGCAGCCAGGATCTGCAGATGACTGTCCCCCGCGGTGCGGAACTTATTGGACAGGCTGGAAAAACGGGCGCAGATATCGTTTGCCAGCAGCATGCTGCCGCCTTGACCCAGGCAGAACACCTGCCGCGCGGCACGCATCAGATCCACAGCCTGCTCCACGGCTTCGGGCGAAAGAGAATTCTGGGTGCCGTTGATGGCAGTGAGAAACAGGCCGCTGGCGTGCTCACACAGGCTGGCGGTGGTAGCGCCCGGCTCCGGCTCATGCTGGTTGACCAGCGCACCGGTGGCGTTGGCCTGCGCCAGCGAAATGCGCATCTCATGGTAGCCCTCAAAACCCAATGCCCGGCAGAAGCGGAACACCGTTGCCTCTGCCACCTTGCATTCCCGCGCAAGGGAGGAAATGGAAAGGTACTGTGCCTCGTCGGCATGGTGGACAAGGTAATCTGCCACAGCACGGCCGGATTTTGTCAGTTCGTCCTGCCTTTGCTGCAGCAGCTCCCAGAAGTTCGTGGTCGTAGACATGATGGTCTCCTTTTTCCTGCTCCGTTTCCCGCCGGAAGGGCCGGCCGCACACGCCAACACCATTGTCGGGAAGTTTTCCTTTAAGGAAAGTATAAAAGAATCCCCGCCGCTTGGCAAGAGGGGCTTTGACTACAAATTCGCGATCGTTTCTGTGCAGAGCGCCCAAATTCGCCGCATTAGTACGACTTATTTGTGAAAATCCTTTTCAATTTACCGGATTTCCCCCTCTTTTTTGAGTGAAAACTATTTTCACCGGCAAAAAGCGTGATTTTTCTACAATGGTTACAAAATAGCTACAACTTTCAAAAATTCCGTGAATCCTGCCCAAAAGGCCAGTCTTTTCGCTAAAATTGTGCGACATCCACAAGAAAATCCTTTCATTATTGGGCAGACAGCCGATAGACAAAATGAAAATATTTTTCTATAATAAGGCCAATAGAAGCGGTTCCCACACGAGGGCCGCAGAGCAGAATCGCACTACATCAATGAGTAAGGAGAAGTTTCTTATGAAAAACAGTATCTCTCGCCGCTCTTTCCTGAAGGCCGTGGGTGCCCTGAGTGCAGCCGGTGCACTGGCCGCATGCGGCGGCAGCTCCTCCAGCAGCACTGCTGCATCCTCCACTGCAGCTTCTGCAGCGGCAAGCACCGCAGCTGGCGCAAACATCAAGCTGTGGACATACCCCATCGGCGGCTGGGGCAAGGACGAGACTGTGCAGGAGCTGATCTCCAGCTTCAACGCAAAATATCCCGACATCAAGATCACCGTTGAGTACCTGGATTACACCAATGGTGATGACCAGGTCAACACCGCCATCGAGGGCGGCAGCGCACCCGACCTGATCATGGAAGGTCCCGAGCGTCTGGTTGCCAACTGGGGCAAGAAGGGCGTTATGGCTCCCCTGAACGACCTGTGGACTGACGATGCCAAGAAGGACATCTACGCTTCCGTTGAGTCCGCCTGCAGGAACGATGCCGGCGACTACTATGAGTATCCCCTGTGCATGACTGCACACTGCATGGCCGTGAACATGACCAAGGTCAAGGAAGTGGGCGCAGACCAGTACATTGATACTGATAAGCACACCTGGAGCACCGACGGCTTCCTCAAGACCGTTGACGCACTGTACAATGGCGGTTATGAGAATGTTGCAGCCATCTACTGCAGCGGCCAGGGCGGCGACCAGGGCACCCGCGCCATCATCAACAACATGTACGGCGGCACCTTCACCGATGCTGAGCACACCAAGTACACCGCTGACTCCCCCGAGAACATCAAGGCCATCCAGGCTCTGTACGATGCCAAGGGCGTGAACTTTGATGCTTCCATCAACGGCGGCGAGGAGATCACCCTGTTCCGCAACGGTACCCTGCAGATGGCATTCTGCTGGAACATTGCACAGCAGCTGAACTCCGACAACAACGATGCCGGCCTGACCAACAGCGGCGATGAGATCTTCCCCATGGCCTTCCCCACTGAGAGCGGCGATCCCAAGCTGTGCGGCGGCATCTGGGGCTTCGGCATCTTCGACAACGGCGACGAGGCCAAGATCGAAGCCGCCAAGACCTTTATCGACTTCATCGCTGCTGACCCCGACCAGGTTGGCGCAAGCGTTCTGGCTTCCACCTACTTCCCCGTTCGTGAGAGCGTTGGCGACATCTACGCCGGCAACGACATTATGAGCGAGTACACCAAGTTCATGGGCTTCCTGGGCGATTACTACCAGATCACCCCGGGCTGGGCAACTGCTCGTACCGAGTGGTGGAACATGCTGCAGCGCGTTGGCACCGGCGAGCCCGTTGAGCAGGCCGTTGCTACCTTTGTTGAGAACGCAAATGCTGCCGCTACTGCCGAGGCATAAGCGCACCACCTGAGTTTTTCATCGTAACGTTATAAACCTTGCCCCTTCCTCGATAATCCCGGCGAGGGAGGGGCATTCTTTTTGCAAGTTCCGTCGGGAGCCGGTCATTTTACCGGAGCTAAACGAAAGGTTTGGTGATTTTCTTGGCTGCTACCACCGTAAAAGTCAAAGAGCCAAAGCGCAGCCGCGCACTGGTCCGGCAGGAGACCATCGCATCCTATCTCTTCCTTCTGCCCAGCCTGATCTTCTTTCTGGGGTTCGTCATCTACCCCATGATCCTCTGCGTGGTCACGAGCTTCTTTGATTCCACCATGAACCGCGCCGATGTCTTTGTCGGCCTTGCAAACTACAAAGAGCTGTTCGCCGATAAGATCTTCCTGGGTGCTCTGAAGAACACCTTCATCATCGTTATCGTGTCGGTGCCTGTGACCTGCGCCTTCTCGCTGTGGGTCAGCTCCGCCATCGTGGATCTGCCCGAGTGGGCCACCAGCCTTTTCCGCTGCGTGTTCTACTTGCCCGTTGTCACCGGTTCCGTTGCCGTTACCGTTGTCTGGAAGTGGATGTACAACAATTACTATGGCATCTTCAACTATCTGGGCAAGACACTGGGTCTGATCGACAAGAACATCAACTGGCTAGGTGACGAGCGGTTCGCTCTGGGCTGCATCATCCTCATCCTGCTGACCACCTCTGTGGGCCAGCCCATCGTTCTGTATGTTTCCGCCCTGGGCAACGTGGACCAGTCCATCGTAGAAGCTGCCGAAGTGGACGGCGCGACCGATTTCCAGTGCTTCTGGAAGATCAAGTGGCCCGCCATCATGCCCACCACCCTGTACATTCTGGTCATCACCACCATCAACTCCTTCCAGTGCT
>ENA-OZEU01000316-OZEU01000316.1-human-gut-metagenome-genome-assembly--contig:-NODE-316-length-12507-cov-4.601992_pt1 | contig 12507 bp, 6 predicted proteins | sample MGYA00244608_ERZ653614 | MGnify/ENA primary metagenome ERZ653614 (study PRJEB26926, sample SAMN06165166) | human gut metagenome | biome: ENVO:00009003; feature: ENVO:2100002; material: ENVO:00002003...
CGAGATGTAGAGAGGTCTCGTGGGCTCGGAGATGTGTATAAGAGACAGTACATATACCTGCTGGAACGTTCCCACAACTTCCTGTGTTCCATCGTAGGTTTTTTTCGTGCTTTCCACATTTTCTTCCGCAATTCCGGACAATTCCCCAACTGCCTGAACGACTTCATTTCTGGAATCTTCCAGACGTCTGGTACTTGCTTTGATCTGTTTGATGCTCTGCATGGAACTGTTAATTTCGCCCAGCACTTCTTTTACAATATTCTGCGTTTCTGCCATGCTCTCACTCTGGCTGGTAATAATCTGCTGCATACTCTGCATACTTTCCACAGCAAGGGAAGAATCCCTGATCAGCGTTGACGCTATCTGCTCAATTTCCTGACTCGACTGATCCGATTGCTCTGCAAGTTTTTTAATCTGACCTGCCACCACAGCGAATCCGCGGCCGCTTTCTCCCGCCCGGGCAGCTTCAATGGAGGCATTCAGGCTCAGCAGATTGGTTTCCTCTGCAATAGAAGAAATGATGGTTGTGGCCTGCTGGATCTTCTGTACAGAATCGTTTGTCCGGTCGGTCTGCTGCTGAACCTGTGCCAGCATCTGCTCCACCTGTTCATTGATCCCACAGAGTTTTTCCAGCGTTGCGGAAGCATTTTCGCTGGAAGAATGCATAAATGTGGCATTTTGATCCAGATTTTGTACCTCTGCTGTAGTTTCCGTGATATTCTCCCCCATAATTTTCATATGATCCGAAGTATTTCTCGAATTTTTCGCCTGCTCACTGGAATTATCCACTACAAGGCTGACCGCCTGCTGTACCTGTGACATTGTTCCATTGGTGTTGTCTGCTGCCGTACCCAGAATCTGTGACGTTGAAAGCAGCTGCTTTGCATTTTCTGAAATATCCCGGATTACGGACTTCATGGCATCCCTTAATGTCATGGTTCCGCGAGACAGATCACCAATCTCATCCTTTCGTTTCAGAAGTTTTTCATCTACCCACACATTTAAATCACCATCTGCAAGTTTTCCTACAACAGCAACACTGTTTTTGATATTTTTACTGATAGAGGCTGCCATGCGCATCGCCGTAACAATGCACAAAAGCATCACTACAAGCAATGCCATCATAATACTTCCAAGGATTTTATTGACAATTGCATCTTTTTGTGCCTTATTGGTTCCGACAAACACCATACCGATAACCTGATCTGTCGTTCCATTCTGATACACTGGAATAAAATATCCATAATTTCTCGTCCCATCCAGTGAAACATTTGTACTGAAAAACGGCTTTTTCCCTTTGATCACCTGATTCACCACACGCTCTCCGGCTTCTGAACCAAGGATACGGTTTCCTTTTTTATCCAGTGCAGATGTCATAATCCTTTTGTTTCCATAAAAAAAGGTTACATCCATACCGGTATTCTCTTTGATCCGGTCCACAAGACTCTCCGACTTTGATATATTATAGCTTCCTTTCCAGATATCCCCATTGGTACTTTCCAGATAATCCCCGGTATTCTGGTCATAGGCGGCAAGGGTGGCTGCCGCGGTACCTTTTAATGCATCCTGTACCTCATCCATCAGGGAGCTTTTAACCATCGTAAGCATAAAAAGCAGGGTAATTATCCCTAATACAAGCACCGGCCCTATGCTGATTGCAAGAATTTTCTTTCGTATACTCATATATGCCCCCTATTCTACCACTTCAACGGTTTTAAAATACCAGTTGATTCCACCTGTAATTGTGGCATCATCCAGCGTTTTTCCTTCTTCACCAACCGTTTCCCCGGTATTTGTTTCAATCACACCGTCAAACACACCGTTTTTCCCGGATAAAATATCTTCTTTTGCCGTATCCACAGCCTCCTGTGTTCCATCCGTGCAAAAATCAGCAAGTGACGTAATCCCTACCAGATTTTCATTCATACCGCCATAATAATTGCTTCCATCCCAGGTACCGTCAATCACGCTCTGCACTGCTGCTGTATAATAAGCACCCCAGTTCCAGATCACGCTGCACAAACAGGCATCCGGAGCATTTTTGCTCATATCGGAATTGTACCCGATACCATACACCCCTTTTTCCTGTGCCATTGTCTGTGGATATTCTGTATCACAGTGCTGCGCGACCACATCACAGTCCATATTTAACAGGGTTTGTGCTGCTGCTTTCTCCGCATCCGGGTCAAACCAGCTGTTCGTGACTTTTACATAGATTTTTGCTTCCGGTTTCACGGAATACACCCCAAGTGCAAAGGCATCAATACCTCCTGTCACTTCGGAATTGGAGGAATCCATCGCTGCCACATATCCCAGCTTATTGGTTTTGGTATTCATTCCCGCTACGATTCCGCTTAAATATCTTGCCTGATAGATTCGCCCGAAATAGTTTACAAAATTCTTTCCGTTGCTTTTGTATCCTGTTCCATGTGCAAAATATATATCCGGATATTTTTCCGCCATCTCCTCCGTGGCATCCATATATCCCCAGCTGGTGGTAAAAATAATATTGCATCCATCATCCACACACTCCTGAATCGCTTTTTCGGTTGCCTCTTTATCGGAATCATCAACATTTATTTTTCTGTCAATCTGTTCATCTGATAATCCAAGATTCTGCTGCATTGCCTGAATGCCGAGATCATGTGTATAGGTATATCCACTGCCTTCTGCCGGATCCGATAAGTGCAAAACCCCTACCTTGATCTTGTCCTTTGAAATCCCTCCGCTTTCAGTTCCCGTTGTTTTGGTGGAAGCCTCCTGTGTACTTCCCTCATTCGTTGCATAATCATCGACCTGTCCGGCTGCCCCGCATCCTGCAAGCAAGATACCGGTAAGTGCCATGGCAAGCAGTCTTCGCCCTTTCCATTTCATAGCGTTCCTCCTTCGCACATTATATATTCCTGTTGTTTCTTCTCCCCTAGCTCTTACTACTATTATAGCTGATTTTCCTCTTATCTTCCAGTAAAAAATATGTCAGCACCCAAGAACGTTTCTATTATAAAGATAGTATTTGGTTCCATTGAAGAATGATTAGACGACAATGCCGTAATTTACGCCAAAAGGATCACCTCGGTGGAGATGATCCTTTAAAACTTATTTAACTATCAGTATTTCTTTAGTTTTACATCCTTACGCAATCCTTTTGCACGAAACAGTTTTTTGTATGCCTTATATTTGCTCTTTGGCACCTTAACCACCGTCTCTTTGCTGATACCGCCAAACGCTCCCTTTTTGATAGATTTTGAAGTAAGATTCTTTGCTTTTATGGTGATCGTCTTTAGATTCTTACAACCACTGAAAACAGTCTTTCCAATGGAAACAATATTATTTCCAATCACGACCTTGGTAATCTTTTTGTTATTCTTGAATGCATTGTCTGCAATAGATGTTACCTTGTAGGTTACTCCATCAATAGTAACCTCTGCAGGAATCGTAACGGTTCCTTTGGTGCCTTTCTTCGCTGCGGTATACTGCACGGTCGGATTTTTGCTGCCGGTGCTTGTCACCTTGTATGTAGTGCCGGTCTTGTCCGCTATCTTGGTACCCTTTGGCGGTACGGCTGACTGATCCGTTGTTCCTGGTTTGTCGGTTGCTCCCGGCTGATCTGTCGTTTCAGGCTGATCCGTTGTGTCAGAGATTGAGCCACCTCCCGATGATGAACCGCCTCCTGACGATGAGCCTCCACCGGATGAAGAACCACCTCCTGACGATGAGCCTCCGCCTGATGAAGAACCGTCTCCAGTTGCTGGAATCACAACACTTGACCTATCGGTAATCTCATTCTTTGCCGCACCATCTTCAAAATACTTGCCACATCCTGCATTCTCACATACGTAGTAAGCTATATTGCCTGCCACAGTAGCAGTTGCAGCTTTCGCTGCTACTTCTCTTAACTGATGACCTGGATGCGTGACCACATATCCTTTGGTCACTAATACGGTACAGTCCTTACAATAGACATCGCCACTGTATCCATCCTCGGTACAGGTAACTGCTTTCTTATCTCTCACTTCCGTATTCTTATGGTCACAGGAGCTTCGAGTGATGGTGATTGTCACACTCACATTCTCATAATTGCCCTTGTCTGCTCCGGTGTAGACAGCAGTCTCTTTCACTGCCACACCATCTGCAAGTGCTGTGTCCTTACTGTCATCCGACCACTTCCATCCTTCCGGAAGTGTGATGTCTCCTACCTTTGCGGTACTGTGTGCGGGAGCCATTGTAGTTCCAGGCATTTTCGGTGCGTTCGCTGCCTTGTTGACCGTAAGACTGATTTTCATATCAACAGCATTATAATTATCTGTATCTGATGGCGTAAATGTCACATCATACTCTGTCTTTCCGCTGTCTGCTACTGTAGGCTTGATACTGCTATTCTTCCATGCAAATGTTCCTGCTACCTCTGTTCCATCGGCTGTTTTGTATGTTACTTTGCCGCCTGTCAGGGTACTGTCTGAAAGTTTCTGTCCGTATGTAAGGGCGGTTGCTGTAGGATTTTCTGCAATTACCGGTGTTGCCTTAGCAACCGTGATAGCTGCTGTTCCGGTAAGGTCCTCGTAATGTTTGCTGTCAGCAGGCTTGAATACCCAGCCTGCCTGTGTGGTTCCTGTAGCAGGGATTTCGTCAGGATTACTCCATGAAAGGATACCTTCTACCATATTATCTGTACCGGCTTCCACAAAAACGGTATTTCCGAGTGTCAGCTTTGAAACTTTTTCCCCATAAGTCAGCACATTGCTTCCATCTACGGATACGGTGTTTCCACGCTTAATCTCTACCGTCTTCTTATCTGTAATACTACTAATCGTCAGCGTGTATTCAGCATTCTCATAGTTCTCCATCGAAGCTGTAACCGTGATAATTGCAGTCTTTCCAACCTTGGTCGAGTCTACCTGATTTACTTTATAGGTCAGATTTCCGGCCGTATCGACTGCTACCTCACTTAAAAGCTGCTCTGTATCTGTCTTTGCAACCGCATATGTTGTAGTGCCCCTATCCGTTGGGAGCTTTCCTGCAATATCCACACCGATTGTCTTGCCGTCTGAACGGACTGAATATGCATAACTCTTTTCCTCACCAGCTATGGTCGGTGAAGCTGCTTTTTCAATCGTAAAATTTATCTCAATAGAAACTCTGTTATCTCCTGTGCCTAATGTAAGCTTTGCTTTGTATGTGCCAGCATTTTTCGGTGCTGCTGTACTGTAAGTAGACGGTGTGCCATTTGTTACCACAGCATAGGTAATGGCATTTTCAGGAATTGTTTCTATACCTGTGTTGCCAGAGTCTATTGCTGTTCCGGCTTTCTTTTCTGTTCCATCATAGACAATTTTTTCATCTGATGTTGCTGCCGGCTGTGTAAGTTTTACGGTGTAGGTTGCACCACACTCGCTACAAGTTGCCTTAATAGCATTACCATTTTCTACAAACTCATAAGCAAAAGAGTGTTCTTCTGTACCATTACAGATACTGCATTTATGCTTCGTAGAATCTGTGGCATCCGCCTCATATTTGTGTTCTTCATATATTGACGTATTCTGGTTGGAATATACCTTTGTTGAACTGCCCGGTTTTCCTTCACAGCCGTCATATTTATCTACCTGATAAACTCTTTTTGTAATATCAAGAACAGGATATGTATCACCATTTCCGCCAAGTGCCTGTCCCCAGATGGAGCCATCGTAAGTCTCAGCGTCATCACCTACTCCGGTTGAGCAGCCCTGTGACAGGAGATAAGCAACTTCACCGCTTGCGAATTGTGCGGCGGTTTTGCCGCCATTTTCATCTTCTGTGTCTGCGAGGTAATAGCAATTTTTGACTGGACCAAAATTGTATCCACATATACCGCTTATATCAGCACCTGAGCTAGTAGCAGTAACGGTTCCTATGTTATAACAGTTTGAAATTGGTGCAGTACTACAGCCACACACACCACCTACAAAAGCTACTGAGCCGGTAGCGGTAACAGTTCCTGTGTTATAACAGTTTGTGACTGTGCCACCATTATTATATCCACATATACCGCCTATAGTAGCAGATGACTCAATAGCGGTAAGATTCCCTGCATTATAACAGTTTGTGATTGTGCCAGCATTGTTTCCGCACACACCGCCCACATGATCATTCCCTTTGAAATAGGAATCAACGACTCCAACATTTTTTATGTTGCCATCGGATTCTGAACTTCCGAATAATCCAATACATGTTGAATCACCATTAAAGTACAAACCACTTACGGTTTTATTATTTCCGTCAAACGTTCCTGAATACTGTGTTGTACGATTTCCCATCCAATCTGCAATCGGTGTCCAGGTTATAAAATCACTTCCGTTGGAAACGTTGCCCTCTGTATCGTATTGTAAGGAATCAAGAAGATTTTCATTTACTGTGATGTTGGCTGTCAGAATTGCATTGGCTAATGTGTTTTGTTCAACTCCATCAAGAGTGCCGTTTACAAGTCCTGCAAACCAGTACAGCTGACCTGCATTGCTGATTTCGTAAACAGTCTCTTTCTCGCCGTCATCGTCAATGTCATATTTGTCAGTTGTTTCAACAGCTGGCTGATATACGATTGCTTCATCTGTGGATTGCTGTTCAGTCTTTCCAGCACTATCATTTGTCTGCACTGCAATTTCTGAATCATTTTCCTCCTTCATTCCCATAAGCACCATTACCTTATTGATCGCTGCATCGTAGCGTGTCAAGTCAAGCTGTAACATATCAGCATCGCTAAGTTCTGCCTTTGCCTCGTCAATGGTGTCAAGCTGTGATGTGACATTCTCTACATTGTCCTCGGTAATGCTGTCTGCATCCGGGAGTGCGTCGATAAGTGCCTGTATCGCTGATATTGCTGTGCCTTCTGTTTCCGCATCTGTCACAGTCTCCGATTCTGTCTCTGAGCCGGTCTCATGAACTGTTTCCGACGATTTTTCATCCTCCGACGGAGCGTTCTCTAAATTCTCTGTATTTTCTATGCACTCTGTCTGGACGATATTCTCAGATACCGTCTCCTCTGCACTTGCCGGAAGCGGTATCATGCCACCAATCATGCAGGTACTTAACAATATTGCAAGTCCTCTTTTAAATCTGTTCATACTTATCTGTCCTTTCTCTTAGCTTTTAATTCCCCTAAACATAAAAAAGACACAATATCGAATCGCATACTTTATGCATACCATTCTCTATGATATCTTCTTGATTTTTCGTCCCAGTATATGAAACTGAAAAAAAGACGCTCTTTTACCGCAAACCAAGCCAAGCCAAGCCAAGCCAAGCCAAGCCAAGCCAAGCCAAGCCAAGCCAAGCTGATTATGCTGGCTAATGTCTGTCGTTGTCAAGCTGTACTGACTACATGGATTCATAGTTGCGTCCTCTCTTTCCTTTCTGTAGATATGTACAGGGTTTGTCACATCCACCTATGTAAAATATACCATGCAGGTATTGAATTATCAAACGTTATTGTATCATTGGCAGGTATGCTCGACCACCTTGACATTTTGCCTACGAAGACTTACATGTGAAACGTTCAAAATTTCGTTGGTATCAGCGTCTGCAAAGGCATATCCGTCCGCCAGCAGAGCCAGTGCCTGCTCACCAGGTTCTACAATGATTCCCCGTAGGAACGTGCCGCCCTTGAGCTGGGTTTTTCCGGAGAACGACACCTGTTTCTCAAACACGCAACCGCCCTTTGGGGTATATGTATAAGGTTTATATTCAGCCCGTTCAAGCACAGGCACAGCTTTTATAGATCATCCGGAATGAGCCGCAGCTTCTTCGCGGCTGTCCTGGCCTCCGCCCGGCGCTTCACGTCCAGCTTGTCGAGAATGTGGCTGACGTGGGTCTTCACTGTGGGCAGCTTCACGTCCATGATCTGTGCAATCTCGGCGTTGGACTTGTCCGCGCAGATGAGATGCAGAATTTGCAGTTCCGTGGGCGTCAGCTCCTCGCCGGGGGCAAGGCGGGGTTCGAGGAAATGCGGGTAGAACGCCGCCTGCATCCGCACCGTCGCCATTAACTGCTTATACCACTTTTTGTCGCCATCCCATTCCAGTGCCCCCAGCAGCGGCAGCACTGCCGTGCCGTATACGCTGACGGTGCGGATGAATCGGTACTCTGCCGCCGCGTCCAGCGCCGCCGTCAATCGCTCGCGCCACCGCTCATCCTTCTTGCGGCGCAGGGCGATGGCAGTCAGGACATTCAGGTGAATGCCGTCGATGATGCGGGCGCAGTTTTGAATGTACGGCTCCATGGGTGAGAGCGTCATCAAAGCGGCGTCCAGGCGGTTCTGCATAATTTCCACCATTGCCTGCGTGAGATACTGGTAGCGCCGCATGACGTTCAGGTGCGTGGGTTCGCAAGGGGCTTTTTCCCGGTACCACGCATCCGCCGCATCAAGGTCGCCGGTGTGCATGTCAATACGGCAGAGCATGGCGTCCATATTGGGCAGAAAGCGGGTCAAACCGCGCTCGACAAAGCATTCATGGAGCACCTCGATGGTGCGCCGCGCGTCGGTGGGCTGCCCGTTTGCCAGCTGGCTGCGGGCCAGCAATCCGCTGACGGCGAACTCCATGTCCGACGTGCCGTGGTTGCGGACCTCGTTCATCTGCGGGAGAAGGGACAGCATCCGGCCGGCGACGTCCTCGCCCTTTTCAAACTTGCTCTCGGCAATGGCGCAGTCGGCAAGACACACACTGTCCCGCCCCAGTACTGCCTCCACAGGGAGACGGAGGGTTTTGTAGAGCAGGTCGTCCTTTTTGCTCCATTCGGAAAAGTCCTTGCCACCGTTCATGATGCTCGGCAGCGCGCTCGTGACGGAGAAGGACGGCAGCGCCACCTCTTTGTTCGTCAGCAGCCGGAACACGGCGGGGATGGTTTCCGTCAGACCCTTCACGCCCCGCTGGGGCAGGGAGATGTCCAGCCATGCAAGGCGGCCGCGCGCCTGCTTTCCGGCGGCGTCCTGCCTGCCGCAGTGTTCGACAAACTTTTGCAGTTCGCCATACCAGCGCTCCGAGCCTTCGTAATCCATGACCAGCGCACAGAGCATGCTCATGCCCTGCATCAGAGAGGGGGATGCTAGAATTTCCGCCTCCGGCAGGCTGCGGTAGTATTTTTCCATCTCGGCATAGTGCCCCATGCCGGGGTGAAGTTCTGCATTACGCACCAGCAGCTCGGAAACCTTGGAATGGTCACCGCCGCTGGTGTAGCATTCCAGGGCGTGGGCGTAGTCTTCCTTCAGCTCATAGTACAGCCCGCCCCGGCTGATGAGCGCTTTGCGCTTTTCCTCGGTATACTCCCGTTCCATCTCCCAAAGGAGAAAAGCCCGGAAACCCGACCAGAAGTGGAAGCGCTGGCAGTCGTCGTAACGCAGCATAGTAGTGTATCGAAAAATCCAGTCCAGCCGTTCGCCGGCATGGGGATCACCGCTGACCATCCGCGCCATTTCCAGGTCAAAACTTTCAAAGGGGGCCAGCTCCAACAAAAAGCGCCGCACCGGCAGATCAAAGCGCCGGTAGATGGCGGTCTCAAAGTAGAGGAACACCTCGTGGAACACCCGCGCCACCAGCTCCGGCGTCCACGGCTTGTTCGGGGACATGCACCGCGCCGTGATGGCCACACCCAGCGGATAGCCCACGGATTCTTTCAAAATTCCATCAATCTCGCTATCTGTTACGTTTGCTCCCGAAAGCTGAAACAGTCGCCGCACATCGCCCGCGTCAAAAAGCAGGTCGTCGGCCTCCAGCACCGTCATCAGCCCCGTGTACTGAAACGCCGTCAGGCAGCCGGGCGGCACCCCGCGCGAGAGCAACACAAAACGGCGCTCCGGACTTGAGCGAATCAGTTTGCAAAGAGCCTGCTGCCCGGCTTCCTCCTGCATGAGCTGAAGATCGTCAATCAGCAGAATGTCCCAATCCTGCTCTGACGGCGGAATCGCGCAGTCTGGGTCTGCCGCACTTTGCCGCAGCACGTTCCGACCGCGCAGCAGTGCGTCCGCCAGTACGGTCTTTCCAAAGCCGCAGGGCGCACTGAAAAAAAGGACTCTGCCATGCACCATGAAGCTGTCAAACCGTTTCTGAACGGAGGTCTTTATGATAATATTTTTGGTCATTTCTTCCCTCCCTTTGATACAGAGCGAGATTGCCATAAGCCTTTCGCAATCTGTCTTAAATTATATTATACATGTTTGTTTCGGAATGTAAATCATCCCAAAGGATGAACTGCTCGCTGATTGTTTACCTTGAATCCCACAGCAATAATAAGCTGTAAGTTGTAGTGGGTCACTTCACGGCAGCATAACTCTTTTTAATATGCTCATTGATGGTGGGAAGCCCAACATCCTTCCTTTTCTTATCCATACAAGTAAACTGATAGAGAATATCATATACCATAAATTTTGTAACGTACTTACCAATAGCATAAACTGCTGTACCACAAGAAAAAACAGGAACCGAACACTCTGTCCGGTTCCCATCTGAGGAGGAGAATAACAATTTATTTGTATTCCTATATTCAATTAAGATAATTTCCAGATTTCTTTGTTGTACTGGTCGATGGTTCTGTCAGAGGAGAAGAAACCTGCCTTGCTGATGTTGATCAGTGCTTTCTTTGCCCATGCCTTGCGATCGGTATAAGCTGTATAAGCTTTCTCTCTGGTTGCAATGTATTCCTCGAAATCCGGGAATGTCATGAACCAGTCTTTGTTTAACAGTTCATTGTACAGACGCTCTAAGTTCTCACTGCATCCTACAGACTTTACAGTGTCACTTACAATAAAGTCAACGGCTCTCTTTAACTCAGAATCTTTCTCATAGTAGCTTCTGGAGTTGTAATCGCCTCTTGCATAGCGGTCGATAACAGTCTGGGAATCCTCACCGAAGGTAAAGATATTCTCATTTCCAACCAGCTCTGCGATCTCAACATTTGCTCCGTCCATAGTTCCAAGTGTCAGTGCTCCGTTTAACATGAACTTCATGTTACCGGTTCCGGATGCTTCCTTGGAAGCCAGGGAAATCTGCTCGGAAATATCACATGCCGGAATCATCTTTTCAGCCATGGTTACATTGTAGTTTTCTACCATAAATACCTTTAAGTATGGGCTGACTTCCGGATCATTGTTGATGATCTGCTGTAAGCAGAGAATCAGGTGAATGATATCCTTTGCGATAATATATGCAGGCGCTGCCTTTGCTCCGAAGAATACCGTGATCGGAGTTGCCGGCTTCTTTCCTTCCTTGATCTCGAAATATTTATGGATGACATAGAGTGCATTCATCTGCTGTCTCTTGTACTCATGCAGTCTCTTTACCTGAATATCATAGATGGAATTTTCATCAATATCAAATCCCTGTTTCATCTTCAGGTAATTCTTCAGATCTGCCTTCTTTCCGGCCTTTACTGCAAGGAGACGGTCGAGAACGGCATCATCGTTTACGAAATTGCCAAGTTTCTCCAGCTCATTGGCATCCTTCTTCCAGCCATCGCCGATCAGGTCAGTAATCATTGCGGAAAGTTCCGGGTTGCAGGACATGAGCCAGCGGCGGAATGTGATTCCGTTTGTCTTATTGTTAAACTTCTCCGGATAGAGCTTGTAGAAGTTATTTAACTCACTGTTCTTTAAGATCTCTGTGTGCAGATATGCAACACCGTTAACACTGTATCCGTAGTGGATATCCATATGTGCCATGTGTACCAGACCGTCTTTGATAATATAGGTGCTTTCATCGGAAACCTTTGCACGTACACGGTTGTCCAATTCGCGGATGATCGGCATCAGCTGAGGAACTGCTTTCTCAAGGAATCCGATCGGCCATTTTTCAAGTGCTTCTGCAAGGATTGTGTGGTTGGTGTATGCACAAACCTTAGATACAATAGATACAGCCTCATCCATAAGAATTCCACGCTCCTGTAACAGACGGATCAGCTCCGGGATAACCATGGATGGATGGGTATCGTTGATCTGAACGGTCGCATAATCTGCCAGATCATGCAGGTTTGATCCCTTCTCAACTGCCTCATCAAGAATCAGTCTTGCGGCATTGCTTACCATGAAATACTGCTGATATACACGCAGAAGACGTCCCTTATCATCGGAATCGTCCGGATACAGGAATAAGGTCAGATTCTTTGCAATGTCATCTTTGTTAAAATCAATGGTATCTCCGACAATGCTCTCATCCACCGTTTCAATATCGAACAGACGAAGCTTTGTCGTACGGTTGTTGTATCCAACAACATCAATGTTATATAATCTGGACTGTACGGTAAATCCGCCGAACTGTACCGGATAGGTGATATCGGTCTTTGTCAGCCAGCTGTCCGGTGTGATCCATGGGTTTGGAGTCTCTTTCTGCAGATTGTGATCAAATACCTGTTTGAACAATCCGTAGTGATAATTTAATCCGACACCGTCACCATTTAATCCGAGTGTTGCGATGGAATCTACGAAACATGCTGCCAGACGTCCTGTCTCTTATACACATCTCCGAGCCCACGAGACCTCTCTACATCTCG
>ENA-OZEU01000319-OZEU01000319.1-human-gut-metagenome-genome-assembly--contig:-NODE-319-length-12464-cov-7.071158_pt1 | contig 12464 bp, 10 predicted proteins | sample MGYA00244608_ERZ653614 | MGnify/ENA primary metagenome ERZ653614 (study PRJEB26926, sample SAMN06165166) | human gut metagenome | biome: ENVO:00009003; feature: ENVO:2100002; material: ENVO:00002003...
CGCTCAGGCTGCGGCGGGCGTTCAGGCCGTCGCGGCGGGTCTTGAGCAGCTCCTGACGGCGCTCCTCGCTCAGAGGGCCGTTCTCCACGGCTTCCATGGCCTTTTCCTCGTCTGCCTTTTCCTCGGCATCCTCGGCGGACTTTTCGCTGTCCTCGTCCAGATCCTCGTTGTAGCTGCGGCTGTTCTCGTCCTCTTCAAAAGAGAAACGGGCGCTGTTCTTCTTGATGTACTCCGGTGCGTCGTACTTCTGGCGGTCTGCCTGCAGAATGTGCGCAGCCTCGGCACCGGCATGGATGCGGCGGCTCAGTTCCACCTCCTGCTCGGCGCTCAGCAGCGGGATCTGACCGATCTGCTTGAGGTAGTTCTTCACCGGGTCATCCAGCAGCTCGTCCATGGCAGCCTTCAGGTCTGCCGGGTTCTCCTCGGCATCCTCTTCGTTTTCATCGGCAAGGCCCATGTCATCGTTGTTGTTCTCGGCGTTCTCCACCTCAGCAATGATGCTGTCCACGTCCAGACTCGGCTCGTTCTCTTCCTCCAGGATCTTGATGCCGCGCTCTTCCAGCAGGGTGTAGAGGGTATCTACATCCATGCGGCATTGTGCCGCCAGCGCCTTGGCCTCCTGTGCAGAGAGGGTGCCCTCGCCCTTAGTCAACAGTTCCTTCAAAGTCATGCCCATTTTTTCTCTCCTTCCCGCTCCGGGGAAAATTGTGTAATATTGCCCTGTGCATCAGATCACAAGGCCGCCGTTCACCCCGAACACCTGTCCGGTGATGTATCCGGCATCCTCGCCGGCCAGAAAGACCAGCAGCTTTGCAACTTCTTCCGGGGTGCCCAGCCGCCCCACAGGGGTCTCCTCGGCCAGCGCCGCCTTGTCCTCGGCGGTAAAAGCCGCCATCATATCGGTCTCGATGACCCCCGGCGCTACGCAGTTCACCGTGATGCCGCTGGGGCCTTCTTCCTTGGCCAGTGCCTTGGTCAAGCCGATGAGCCCGGCTTTCGCGGCGGAATAGTGCACCTCGCAGCTGCCGCCGGTCTGGCCCCACATACTGCTCACGGTCAGAATGCGGCCCTGCTTGCGGCGGATCATGCCGGGCAGCGCCAGCTGGCACAGGTGGAACGCGCCGCTCAGGTTCACGTCCAGCATCCGCTGCCACTCTGCCGGGGTGATGTCGGTAAACAGCTTCTGCTGCGCGATGCCGGCGTTGCACACCAGTACATCCACCCTGCCCATGGCCTGCTCCACTGCATGGAACGCCAGCTCACAGCTGGCGCGGCTGGCTACATCGCACTGGATGGCGATGCACCCGGGCAGCTGCTGTTCCAGCGCAGCGGCAGCGGCGGCATTCTGGTGGTAGAGCACCGCCACCTGATACCCTGCTGCCGCAAAGGCGCGGGCAGCGGCAGCACCGATGCCCCGGTCACCGCCGGAGATCAGCACCCGGCGCGCCGCAGCGGGCGCGGCAGGGGCAGGCTGTTCTTTTACGGGCTGCGGCGCTGGCTCTTCGGGCTGCGGCGGCGCAGGCGGCTGTGGCTCTGCGGGCTTTTCCAGCGTGATCACCCGGGTGGGCTCGTCCACCACAGGCTCCACCGGCGCAGCCGGCTTTGCAGCCGGTGCGGCAAGGGGCTCCGGTGCGCTCTCTTCCTCCGGCACCTGAAAGGTCAGTTCAAACTCGTCCTCGTACAAGAGTGTATCCCTCCTGTTCGGTATTCTCGGCTCGGCGTAAGTGCGCCCAGCCGGAAAAACCCTGTGCCCATCCCCAGACAGTGCAGCGTTCCGTTCGTATGTCCGGCAAAGGTCCGGTGCTTTGGCGTGCCTGCCTGTGCTTATGATGGGTTTCGACAAGATTCCATTGAATAATATACCACAATCCAGCCCAAAAAGAAAGTGGAAACTGCAATTTTTTACGCAGTTCCCACTATTTTTCCTTATTTTCCCCGGTTTTCGGGCACCGGGGGCTTCCAGCGGGGTCTGCCCGCCCGCTTTTCCCGCAGGGAAACAAAAAACGCCTGCAAAAGCTGCTGCGCTTCGGCCTCCCGCAGCCCCTTTTCCACCACCGGGTGGTGGTTGAAGGGCAGCGCGAACAGGTCTGTCACCGAGCCGCAGCACCCGGCTTTGGTGTCGGCAGCGCCGTACACCACCCGGCGCAGACGGCTGTTGATGATGCCGCCCGCGCACATGGGGCAGGGCTCTAAGGTAACGAACAGCTCACACTCCCACAGCCGCCAGCCGCCCAGTGCCTTGCAGGCGGCATCAATGGCCAGCAGTTCCGCGTGGTGCAAGGCGTTTTTCTCGGTCTCCCGGGTGTTGTGCGCCATAGCTACCACCTCGCCGTGCCGCGCCACCACCGCGCCCACCGGCACCTCGCCCAAGGCGGCGGCTTTGGCGGCTTCTTCCAGCGCAAGACCCATCAGTTCAAAATCGGTCATGTATCCCATCCTCTCATCCCATCGCCAGCACCAGCAGGTTGTTTGCGCTGTGCAGCAGCATTCCCGGCCAGAGATGCCCGGTGCGGTCGGCAAGCCACCCCAGCCCCAGCCCGCACACCAGCGCGTAGGCCATGGCGGCGGCGCTACCGTGCTGCAGGGCGAACAGCACCGCCTGCAAAAGAATGGCCTGTCCCCTGCCCAGCGGCTGCGCCCGGCGCTGCACCGCGCCCCGGAACACCCCTTCCTCCACCAGCGGAGCCAGCAGGCAGACCCGGAAAAACCGTGCCGCGCCGCCCGGTGCTGCGGGCAGCAGCACCGCCAGCGCCTTGCCTGCCAGCAGATACCCAACCGCCCAGCCAAAGGCCGAAAGCAGTGCGGCGGTGCGGGGGTTCAGCTTGTGCATGGTCGGTCTCCTCCTGCTATGGTTCGTTCCCGGTTATAGTACCATATCTGCCGCCGGGTGCGCAAGGTTTCGGCGTTCTGTCGTGGCAAATTTATGCAAATTATTGACATATCGCCCTGAATGGTGGTATAATAATTTCCAACCTTTTTAATAAAAACGTTGCTTATACTGTATTTTACCGGTAGACCGGAGGTATTATTATGATCCGTATTCTCACCGATTCCGCGTGCGACATCCTGCCCGCCGAGGCGCAGCAGCTGGGCGTGACCGTGATCCCCCTGAACGTGACGCTGGAGGACGGCACCGTCCTGCGGGACGGCATCGACATGACCCCCAGTGAATACTATGCCCATCTGGCAGCCTGCCGCAAGCTGCCCACTACCAGCCAGCCCAGCCCGGAGCAGTTCGAGCAGCTGTATCTGGACGCTGCTGCCGCCGGGGACGAGGTGCTGGGCATCTTCTTGTCCGATGCGCTGTCCGGCACCGGCCAGTGCGCAAGACTTGCCGCCGACCTTGCCAACGTGGACAATGTGGTGTTCGTGAACACCGAGAACGTCTGTCTGGGGCAGTCTTTGCTGGTGCGGCTGGCTGTGCAGCTGCGGGACGCCGGCAAGACGATCCACCAGATCGCTGCCGATCTGGAAAAGGCCAAGCAGCACCTGCATCTGGTAGCTGCCGTGGACGATCTGAAGTACCTGCGCAAGGGCGGCAGACTGTCTGCCGCCGCCGCTGTGGCGGGCGGTATGCTGGGCATCAAGCCCATCCTCGCCGTCATAGAGGGCAAGGTAGCGCTGGCCGGTAAGGCGCGCGGTCTGCCCGGCGTGTATGTGGCGCTGTTCAAGAAGATCGACGAGATGGGCGGCATCCACCCGGGCTACACGCCGCTGCTGGGCTACACCGTCAACCACCGGGAGCTGCAGCCGCTGCTGACCTACCTGCAGGACAACCTGCATCTGGACGCACCGCTGGTGCGCCAGATCGGCTGCGTCATCGGCACCCACACCGGCCCCGGCGCCTTCGGCATCGCGTTCTTTGATAAAGAACTGGTGCTGGAATAAAACCTATTGAAAGCTAAAACAAGTCGGACAGCCCGCGGGTTGCCCGACTTGTTTTTTGTAGGGGTGCAAACTCCCTCAGTCAAAACCTAACGGTTTTGACAGCTCCCTCTGGGAGGGCGCCTCTGGCGCGCCCGCAAACTTTGCACTTTAGCCGGAAACTTTCCCGCTATGCCAAAGGCCCCATCCTTGAGGACGACTTCCCCCGGCCGGGGGAAGATGTCGCGCAGCGACAAAAAGGGGAATCTGTCGCGGCGATAGCCGCGACTGGGGGAGTTCAGTTTGTCTCTTACAGCACCGCGTCCGAGATGAGCTTGCCCAGCAGCAGCACCAGCACCACCAGCATCATGGGGCGGATGAAGCGGGCACCCTTTTTCAGGGCAAAATGGGAGCCAAGCAGGTTGCCCAGAATGTTGCTGATGGCGCAGGGGATGCCGATGTGGAACACCACCAGACCGTTCATCAGGTAGGTAGACAGACTGGCGTAGTTGCTGGCCAGATTGAGCACCTTGCCGTTGCCGTTGGCGGTGCGCAGGTCAAAGCCCATCAGGGTGGTAAAGGCAATGATGGCAAAGGTGCCGGTGCCCGGGCCCATAATGCCGTCGTACAGGCCGATGCCAAAGCCGATGGCCAGCGCCAGTAAGATCTTTTTCAGATCCAGCGTGCCGTCGTCCCGGTTCTCATCCGGCAGGTTGCGCTGCCACAGAATGATGACCGCCGCCAACGGCAGGATGATGAACATCATGGTGCGCAGCATCTCGTCACTGAGCAGCAGCACGATGTGCGCGCCCAGCGCACTGCCCGCAAAGCTGCCGATGGCTGCAAGAACGCCCACCTTCACGTTCATGGCACCGCTTTTGAAAAAGTTTGCCGTGGCAAAGGTGGTGCCGCAGGCGGCGCTGAACTTGTTGGTGGCATAGGTGTAGTGGGGCGGCAGCCCGGCAAACAGATAGGCCGGCAGACTGATCAGCCCGCCGCCGCCGGCTGCCGAATCCACAAAACCTGCAAAGCCGGTCATCAGCATGAGAAACGCCATCATCCACGGCGAAATCGTGATACCCATTGTTATAATTCCTCTTATCTTTCCAAGTCGTTTGTTCTTTTTCAGGGGACGCGCGCCTTAGACCATATAAAACCTCCCCTCGCAGGGCAATACACAGCCCGGGATACCCGCGCAGCGCAGGGGTATCCCGGGCACATTTTGCAATTTTAAGGCGTTTTATTACAGATTGTTTTTAAAGAAGCGGTAGGCGTTGCGCCAGTAGATGGCTTCCACCTCGTCCTCGGTAAAGCCCTCGCGGCGCAGTGCCTCGGCCAGCAGCGGCATATCTGCCGCCGTTTCCAGCTCGTGCTGGCCGCCGATGCCGTCAAAGTCGCTGCCAAGGCTGATGACCTCAATGCCGCCCACCTGCTTGAAGTGTGCCGCGTGCTTTGCCAGCCGCTCCACCGTGCTGCGGCAAAGCTTCGGATGTGCCGAGTCTGCGTCCACAAAGGAAGCGCAGTAATTCAGCCCCGCAATGCCGCCCTTTTCTGCCAGTGCGCGGATCATCTCGTCGGTCAGGTTGCGGTTGTGGGGCGACAGGGCACGGCAGTTGGAATGGCTTGCCGCAAAGGGACGGGTGCTGTGGTTTACGATGTCCCAGAAGCCCTTATCGGAAAGGTGGCTCACGTCTGCAGTGATGTGCAGCTTTTCCATCTCTTCCAAAAAGGCAAAGCCCCGCTCGGTCAGGCCGGTCTCGGTATTGGCCACCAGCGGCCCGCCGGGGTTTGCGTTGGGGGCTGCCAGCTCGTTGGGGTAGTTCCACGTCAGGGTCATCATGCGCACGCCCAGTTCCTGCAGCCGCCGCAGCACGCCCAGACTGCCCTTGCAGCAGCCACCCTCTTCCACCGTCAGCATGGCGCTAAGCTTGCCCTCGGCGCGGTTGCGCTCAAGGTCGGCGGCGGTGTACACCGGGGCGATCTTTTCCGGGTAAGCCGCCATGAGCCGCTTGAAGATGTCGATCTCTTCCAGCACGCTTACCAGCGGGTCAGCCCCGGGAGCGGGGTCGGCCAGATCCACATAGGCCGCAAAGCATTGCAGCAGATAATCCCCCTGCCGCAATTTTTCAAGGTCGATATGCAGATCGTTGTGCAAAAAGCTTTTGGGTGCGCCCGCCTTTTCGGCGCGGCGCAGTTCGTACAGGGTATCGCAATGCAGATCCCAAACCTTCATGATGGATACACTCCTTTATGCTTCTTCTCCCAGCAGCTGCAGCAGCTGTTCGGGGTTCATAGACAAAATCGCGCCGTCTGCCCCACCGGTAACGGTGTCGGCCAGCGACTGCTTGGCCTGCTGCAGTTCCACGATCTTTTCCTCAATGGTGTCCTGCGCGATCAGCCGGTACACCTGTACCGGGTTGCGCTGACCGATGCGGTAGGCGCGGTCGGTGGCCTGATTCTGCGCGGCAAGGTTCCACCACGGGTCGTAGTGGATAACGATATCGGCGGCGGTCAGGTTCAGACCCGTGCCGCCCGCCCGCAGCGAGATGAGAAAGACGTCTGCCTCGCCCTGATTGAACCGGCGCACCTGCTCGGCGCGCACCGGCTTCGGGGTAGAGCCCTGCAAAGTAAAGTGGCTCACCCCGGCTTCGTCCAGCCGCTTTGCCAGCAGCTCCAGCATGGAGGTGAACTGGCTGAACAGCAGAATGCGGTGCCCGCCCGCCACCGCCTCGGTGACAAGCTCCAGACAGGCGTCCAGCTTGGCGCTACTGCCCGTCCAGTTGTCTGCCACAAGGCGCGGGTCGCAGCAGATCTCCCGCAGCCGCATCAGCACGGCAAACACGGTCATCTTGTCCTCCGGCTTTGCCGCCCGCAGCTTTTCCCGGGCATCCACCACCGCCGCCAGATACAGCTTGCGCTGCTCGGTTTCCAGTTCAACGCGGCGCACATTCTCGGTTTTGGGCGGCAGCTCCCGCAGCACCTCGGACTTCATGCGCCGCAGGATGAAGGGGCCGGTGAACTGGTTCAGCCGCCGCACGGCGTTGGCATCCTCGTCCTGCACGATGGGCTTTTCAAACCGGGCACAGAAGGTCTTGTAGGGGGGCAGATACCCGGGCATCAAAAAGGAGAAGATGCTCCACAGCTCGCCCAAGCGGTTCTCCACCGGGGTGCCGGTCAGCGCAAAGCGCACCCGGCTGTTCACCCGGCACACCGCCTTGTATTTCTGGGTGGTGTGGTTCTTGATGGCCTGCGCTTCGTCCAGAATGCAGGCGTAGAAGCTTTGCCCGGCATACAGCTTTTCGTCCCGGCGCAGCAGGTCGTAGCTGGTAATGACGATGTCCGCCTGCGCCCACCCATCGACCAGCGCGGCGCGATGGGCGGCATCGCCATCCATGGCAACGCTTTGCAGCTGCGGGGTGAACTTCTGGCATTCCTCCTGCCAGTTCAGCACCAGCGACGCCGGGCAGACGATAAGGCTGGGCAGCTGCTGCCCGCCCTCCTTCATGGCCAGCAGGTAGCTGAGCACCTGCACGGTCTTGCCCAGACCCATATCATCGGCCAGAATGCCGCCCATACCGTAGCCGTCCAGTGTGCGCAGCCAGCGGTAGCCGTCCCGCTGGTATTTGCGCAGGGTCTTTTGCAGGGAGAGCGGCGGGGTATATTCGCTGTCCCGCACGGCGTGGAAGCTGCGGCTGATGCGCCGGAAAGCATCGTCCCGGTCGAACCGCAGGCCGTTCTGCCCCGAAAGCGCCCAGTCCAGCGTGGGCGCGCGGTAGAGCGGCAGAGCGGCGTGGCCGTCCTTCAGCTTTGCGCCGGAAAGCTCCAGCGTGTCGTTCAGCTCGTCCAGCCCTTCCAGACTGTCGTCCAGCCGCAGCAGACTGCCGTCCCGCAGGCGGTGGTAGCGCTTTTTCTGGTGCAGGGACTGCAAAAGCTCCCGCAGCTCCTCCACCGGGAACGCGCCGGTGTCCACTTCCAAGTCCAGCACGCTGCCGTGCACCGACACCCCTACCGAAATTTTAGGCGGAGCGGCTTGTAGGTTGCGGAAGGCATCGGTCTGGTACACCTCGCCCATGGCCAGCAGGGCGGGAATGCCCTCTTCCAGCAGCTGGAAAAGCGCTTCCTCCCCGGAAATGCTGTAATGCCCGGGCTTGCCGCTCTCGGGTTCCAGATAGGTTTCCAGCAGCCGCTTTGCCCGGTTCTCGGTGCGGGCATCCCGCAAAAGATCCGGCGGCACCGGCTCGCCGGGGGCTACCCTGTCCTCGCCGTACAGAAAGACCGGGTAAGCCGTGACGGTAAGCCCCCGGTCGGCATCCAGATAAAACTGCACCACCGGTTCCAGCGGGATCTGGTTCAGCAGCAGCCGGTCGGGGTCCACGATGTTGACCCGGTTGCCCAGCTCCGGCAGCACATAGCTGCAAAAGGCGGCGGCATCCGCGCTGGTAAAGAACAAACTGCGCCCGCCAAAGGTCTCCAGCACCGGCAGCACCCGGCGGCATTCCTCCCGCTGCATCCGCCAGAGGGTGGTCTCGCCCAGCAGATAAGCATAGTCCAGCCCCTGCACCCCGCTGAGCGCCGGGGTACAGCTCAGCTGCACGCCGCCCTTGCGGCGCTCCACCTTCAGGCTGATGACCGGCAGACCCTCTTTAAGGGTATAGCCGCCCACAACGCCCTCGGCGGCGTAAAGCTCCACAAGGGCATCCAGCCCCTCGCCGGTCAGCGGCAGACCGCCCGCCGGGCCTTTCTCCCAGCCGGAGCGCACCGTACCCTCGGCTTCAAACGCCTGCCGGGCGCTCACCTGACGGCGCAGCAGCCGCAGCAATTGCTGCGCATCCGGGGCAAAGGCGTCCCACCGGTGCACAAACGCCAGCGACTTGCCGTAGCTGACGCTTTCGCCCTGCTCGACCGCATCCAGAAACTGCGGGATGCTTTTTACCAGATACTGCCGCCCGCCGATGCCGTCCGAGACCCGCAGCCGCAGCCAGATACGGCCATTGTGCGGCGTAAGCTCCGGCTCCAGCAGAGCAAAGCCGGTGCGCTGGGCAGCGGGCTGGGGCTGCTGCTGCGCATCCTCCCGCTGGTAGCGTTTCAGCAGAAGCTGGGCTTCATAGTCGGTCTCCGGCTCCTCACCCCGCCACTTGCGGCCGAACAGCATATCCAGCCCGGCGCTGTAGCTGTCCTTGCGGGGTTCGGTGCTCAAGCCTGCAACGCCCCGCTGCACCCCGGGGATGCTCTCCGGCTTTTTTGCCGGGGCATCCGGGACAGGTGGGTTCTTTTCCGCGTCCTGCAGCAGCAGCGCGCCGATATGCTTGCAGTAGGTGCCGTCGCCGTTCTGGTTATAAGGGCAGTCGCAGGAGGCGCTGACAAAGCTGCCGTTTTCCCGCAGCCAGACCTGCGTATAATAGCAGTCCGACCCGCTGCCCTGCACCAGCGCTGTCAGGTGCCGCACCCCGTCCTCGTTGGTGGTGCAGCTGCTTTGCAGGATGCGCTTGCGGTACTTCTGTGCCCGCTCAAAGATGCTTTTGCCCAGCAATGCGCGGATCTCCTGTGCGTCCATGTGTTCTCCCTCCCCTGTGCTGTCGCGGTTCCGGTCTATTCTATAAGAATACCGCGTTCCACCCCGGGATGCAAGGGCAGAAGGGTAAAAAACGTATAGAAAGCGCGGGGCGGGACGATTTTGAATGGCCTCCGCTTTGCTTTGGCCATCTTCAGCGGAAAAATTATTTTTATATAGAGCAATACCGGAGCGTCTGCGGACGCTCCGGTATTGCATTTTTCACGGGAAAGGCCGTAAAGGCAAACGGCATTTATCGTGTTATAGTAAGTTCACAACTGTTCAGTCCTGTTTTTCTGCGGGGGCTGTGCCGCGCTTGCGGGTCTTGAGGTGGTACATTTCCTGATCGGCTTTATCGATCAGGTCGTGCACGGTGGCAATGTCCGGCTCAAGGCGGGCGCAGCCGATGCTGATCTCGATCTGGTAGGGCTTACCGGAGGCGGCGTTGGCGGCATCCAGCTCCCGCTGGATGGAAGCGATCAGGGTGCGCACCTCCACGCTGTTGCAGCCGCAGGCGATGCAGAATTCATCGCCGCCGTAGCGCGCCAGCACGCCGTTATAGTTGGCGCACACCTTTTTCAGGATGCCCGCCAGCAGCACCAGTGCGGCGTCCCCCTCCAAGTGGCCGTACTCATCGTTGATGTGCTTGAAGTGATCCATGTCCATCATGAGGAAGTGCAGCGAGCGGTTGGGGTGGCGGCGGTAATAGGGCAGTTCGCTTTCCAGATAGCGCAGCGCCACGATGCGGTTGCTGACGCCGGTCAGGGTGTCCACCGTGAACTTGGTCTGCAATACCAGCACATACACGCACACCAGCCCCAGCGTAATGCCGCAGCACAGCAGCCCGCGCCCGGGCAGCCAGCCTTGCAGCAGAAAGCCTGCCGCCGGCGCAAGCGCGAGCAGCAGCAGGGTTTTCAGTTCCTCTTTGGGTGTTTCCTGCTTCCAGTGGCTCAGCGTCCAGCTGCAGCGGAGAAAGGCTGCTGCCAGATAGGCAAGCCCCACCAGCTTCGCCCCCCAGAACAGGGTGCTGCCCCGCAGCCCCTCTGCGTCCAGATAGCAAAAGCCGTTTTCGTCCCGCGCTGTCAGCAGCACCAGCAAAAGCAGTGTCACCGGTGCGGCGCTGAGTGCCAGCCTGCGGCCGTCCTCCATCCATGTACGCCCCAGCTCTGCCTCCACATACAAAAACACCAGCAAGCAGCAACACGCCGCCAGCAGATAAAACAAAATACTGCCCCCGGCGTTCAGCCGGTAGGTCAAGGGGATGCCCAGATCCTCCCACGCGCCCAGCTGCGCCAGCGCACTGCCATAATCTACGATCGTCAGCGCCCCGGCAAACCACAGCAGCGCCGTAAACTGCCGCCCGGGCAGACTTTTATCCCGCATTTTCTGCTGCGCCCGCAGCAAGACCGCCAGCGTGACCAGACAGAGCCCACTGACCTGAGTATGCGCAATCGCATCCATGCCGCAACGCTCTCCTTTACCCTAGGGCGGCTTTGTGCCGTCCCGACCCTTTTCCGCTCTTCCAACGTTCCTTTTTCGCACAAACCCATTGTACCAAATCCATAACAAATATGCAACACAAACCGAAAAATTCGTACAAAAAAAGACACCGGAACGTCTTTCGGCGTTCCGGTATCTTTTGAACTCAAATCACTTTGCCTGCGGATGGGCGGCATCGTTGCGCAGGGCGCTTTCGCGGATCTTTTCCAGCGTCTGCTCGCTGAGGATATGCTCTGCCTTGCAGGCGTCCTCGGCGGCGGTCTGCTCGTCCACGCCCAGCTGCACAAAGAAGTGGGTCAGCAGCTGGTGGCGGCTGTAAATGCGCTGAGCAATTTCCAGCCCGGGCTCCAGCAGGGTCAGGTTGCCTTCGCCGTCCACCGCGATATAGCCGTTCTCCCGCAGCTTTTTCATGGCGATGCTCACGCTGGCTTTGGTAAAGCCCAGCTCATTGACAACGTCAATGGAGCGCACTTTGCCCATACGCTGGCTCAGCATCAGGATCGTTTCAAGATAATCTTCCGCGGACTGGTGGATCTGCATGGTTTGTCCGGCCTCCTGCCTTATTCCCTCTGGGGGATTTTTCCGACAGGGTATGTGTACCCTCTGTCGTATGTTAAAGGATATCACATTTTTGCGGTTGATGCAAGCAATTCGCAGCAAGTTTGGTTAAACTAACCATATTTCTCTGCACAGAACTGCTGTTTTGTCGGTTTTGCACCGCTCCTGTTTTGTGCAAAGGGTGCAATTTACCGCGCCGCCAGATAGGCCGCAGGGCCTTCCTCGTACAGATCGCCGCCATGGGCGTCCAGCACAACGGTCAGAGGCATATCCTGCACAGTCAGGCGGCGCACCGCTTCACAGCCCAAGTCCGGCCATGCGATCACTTCCAGCGTCTGCACGCTTTTTGCCATCAGCGCACCGGCACCGCCCAGCGCAGCCAGATACACCGCACCGTTGCGCACCACAGCGTCTTTGACGGCGGCGTCCCGCTTGCCCTTGCCGATCATGATCTTGTTGCCAAGGTCCAGCAGACGGGGGCTCATGGCATCCATGCGTCCGCTGGTGGTAGGCCCTGCCGAGCCGATGACCTCGCCCGGGCGCTCCGGGGTGGGGCCTACATAATAGATAGCGCTGCCTTCCAGCGCAAAGGGCAAAGTCTCGCCCTTGTCCAGCGCTTCCATCATCCGCTTGTGTGCCTGATCCCGGGCGGTGTACACCACACCGGAAAGCAGCACGGTATCCCCCGCTTTCAGCGGGGCCAGATCCTGCGCGGTGCAGGGAGTCGTCAGCCTGTATTCCATCGTTCTCCCCTCCTTACAACTCCGCGCTGGCGCGGCGGGTCACATGACAGGAAACGTTCACAGCCACCGGCAGCCCCGCCACATGGGTGGGCATCTGCTCAATGGCAAGGCCAAGGCAGGTGGTCTTGCCGCCAAAGCCCTGCGGGCCGATGCCCAGTGCATTGATGGCGGTAAGCAGCTCCTGCTCCAGCTGCGCGTAGTAGGGGTCGGGGTTGGGGATATCCAGCGGGCGCAGCTGGAGCAGGAGC
>ENA-OZEU01000323-OZEU01000323.1-human-gut-metagenome-genome-assembly--contig:-NODE-323-length-12385-cov-9.172912_pt1 | contig 12385 bp, 11 predicted proteins | sample MGYA00244608_ERZ653614 | MGnify/ENA primary metagenome ERZ653614 (study PRJEB26926, sample SAMN06165166) | human gut metagenome | biome: ENVO:00009003; feature: ENVO:2100002; material: ENVO:00002003...
CATCGCCCCAGTTGATACCCGTAATTGCAGTAAGCATAATAAATGACCTCTTTATCCTTTTTTCAAAAGACAGCCTTTTCCGTGCACCTTGCCCGGGATACGCCACCTTGGGAATCTGTACCGCCCGCGGAAATGTCCGCAACAATACAATTATAGTATAGCACGAAACGCAGAACAAAAAAAGAGGGAAGAAATACTTTTCTCTCAATTATCCACAGGGCGCTCCTCTTCGTGATGCTGCTTTAGTTCTTCTTCCCCAGCTTGTGCACAGTGCCATCCGGCTCTTTGATCGAGGTGTTGTTCAGCTGGGCGCGCAGGCTGGCCTTTACGTCCGCAACATACTCCTGCCGCAGGGCCTGCTGCTCTGCCTTTTCGGCATCGGTCAGGCCGGTGGTCTTGCTCTTTTTTGCCAGCTCGTTGATACGGGCAATCTTCTCGTTTGTCATCGCAGTTCTCCTATTAGATAAAATGTGATATAATATGACCGGGATGCCCCTTCCGGCAGCTGCGGCTCTTTTTGCGAGGCAGCAGGAGGGAGCTATTTGAATCAAAGCAAGTATAACAAAGGATGAAACCGATGTCAAAACAGTTGAATTTTGCACAGCAGATGGACGAAGTGTTGAAAACGCTGGGGACGCAGCGGCCAAAGCTGCTGCTCCATGCCTGCTGCGGGCCCTGTTCCAGCGCCGTGCTGGAAAAGCTGTGCCGGTATTTTGAGATCACGGTGCTTTACTATAACCCCAACACCTGGCCTGCCGAAGAATACTACCGCCGGGGCGAGGAGCTGAAAAAGTTTGTGGCGCAGGCGCACCCGCTGGGGGTCACGGTCATCGAGGACCACTACGACCCGCAGGAGTTCTACACGGCTGTGCAGGGGCTGGAAAACGAGCCGGAGCGGGGCGGGCGGTGCACCGTCTGCTACCGCTTGCGGATGCGCCGGGCGGCACAGTACGCAAAGGAGCACGGCTTTGATTGGTTCACCACCACGCTCTCCATCAGCCCCCACAAGGATGCTGCCCGCATCAATCAAATTGGGCAGGAGCTTGAAGCCGAATTCGGCATCAGGCACCTGCCCTCGGATTTCAAAAAGCAGAACGGCTACCTGCGCTCCCTCCAGCTCTCGGAGGAGTACGGGCTTTACCGTCAGGATTACTGTGGGTGTGAGTTCAGCGCAAAGGCGAGGGGATGAACCGCTCAGTCGCCTGCTGCCTGCCTCTTCTGCCAGGAGCGGCGGCATTGCAAAGCAATGACGGTGAGATTTACTCCTCACGCATTCTGGACACCAGAATTGCAAAGACGATCAGCCCCACGCAGGGCACGATGTTGGTTGCCATACCAACAGCAAGACCGGCGCTTTCAGCTACCTTGCCGATGACCCAGGGCATCAGGATCGCGCCGCTGGATGCCACCGGCAGCATGATGCCCATGCTGGTCACGGTGGTCATTTTACCGGCGCTGGCCACGGCGGTGGGGTTCATACCGGCCATGGAAAAGGCAAAGGCGAACAGCAGCAGGATGGCAGGCAGCTGGCTGTGGGTCTGCATCATGGCAAAGTAGAAGGCAGTGCAGAAAACCGCCATAAACACCATGGCCTTACGGGGCTGTTTGAGTGGGAACACAAAAGCGATGAGCAGGCGGCCGATCAGGGTGGCACCCCACATCACGGTGACGGTATAGGCCGCCAGCGTGCCTGCAATGATGCCGCTGTCCTTGAAGTAGGTGACCATCCAGCCCACAACGCTCTGCTCGGCGGCGTTCTGGCAGAACAGCAGGCCGGTGAGCAGCCAGAAGCGGGAGGAGCGCAAAAAGCTCCAATCGGTGACAGTTTCTTTGGCCTTGGCGCGGCCTGCCATGGGGGTGAACAGGTATACCAGCCAGAGCACCAGACCCAGCGCTGCCAGCGCCAGCACGGCCAGCGTGGTGCTGACCCTGGCAGCGGCAGAGATCAGAAAGGGGCAGAGCAGGGCACCGCAGGCGTAGCAGGCGTGCATGGTGTTCATGCCCCGGGTGCGGTCTGCAGAGTTGCCGCTGACAAGAATGGTGCAGGTGTTCAGGACACTGCCCTTGGCAATGCCCACAATGAAGAAGGCCAGCGCCAGCAGAATGGGCAGGCCGGTCAGGCTCATCAGGCCGTAGCCCACCGCATAGCCGATGGTCAGAAGCAGGACGCTGGGCTTCATGCCCATTTTTCCCACCAGCGCACCGGCCAGCAGGCCCGCCAGCAGGTTGCCGATGCTCAGCAGGCTGAGCAGGGTGCCGGTCATGCCGTAGGCAAAGCCGTATTCCTCCTGTAGCAGGCTGACCACCACACCGCTGGAAATGGTGCAGATGCCGCTGAAAAAGAAGGTAACGAAGCCCGCGTTCCGCAGGCGGGTGTTCCGTTGTTCCATAGGATTCTCCTTGCAGTATTCGGGGGCGCAGCGCCCATAGTTGCTTTTATTAAAGCATATTCTGGTCAGAAAGCAAGGGCTGTTGAGCCAGCAGAAGCAAAATCAGCGCCCAGTGGAAGCGCCCTGCCGTTCGGTGGGGCGCTTCTGGATTTTATTTTGCGTCTCCTATTGACAATGATCGAATCGTGCGTTATGATATTGTACGGCATCAAACAGTTCTAAAGAAAACAATCCTGCCACAAACAATTCAAAAGGGAAACCATTATGCACGATGAAAGAAACAAACAGCCCTGCTGCAACCCCCCATGGGAGCCACCGCAGGTCATCCCGGCACAGGTGCGCCGGGTGAACAACCTGATCTTCCGCAAGATCAACCAGTTCCACCGGGAGAACAACGTGGACAACGTGACCCCCATGCACGACTGGATCATGAGCTACCTCTACTGGCACAAGAACGAGCCCGTGTACCAGCGCGATATCGAACGGGAGTTCTCCATCACACGCTCGACTGTGACGAACATCTTGCAGCTGATGGAGCGCAAGGGCTACATCGAGCGCCAGAGCGTGCCGCAGGATGCCCGGCTCAAACGGCTGATCCTGACGGAAGAGGGGGGCCGCGTCCATGAAAAGACGATACTCTCCCTGCACCAGACCGATGAGTTTGTGGCCGGATTGCTGACGGAAGAGGAAAACGCAGAGCTTCTGCGGTTATTGAACAAGCTGCGCAAGGGGCTGGAATGACCCCTGCAAATAAACTTCAGGAGGATTACAACAGATGATCAAAAAACTTGTGTCACATCTGGGCGAGTACAAGCGCGCCGCGATCCTGACACCGATCTTCTCTGCTCTGGAAGCCATTATGGATGTGCTGCTGCCCACCATCATGGCCGTGATCATTGACCAGGGCATTGAAAAGGGCGATATGAACGCCGTTGTCAAGTACGGCCTGCTTACTTTCCTGGTGGCGGCCATTGCCCTGCTGCTGGGCTTGCTGGCCGGCAGATTTGCTGCCACGGCATCCACCGGCTTTGCAGGCAACCTGCGCGATGCGATGTATGAGAACATCCAGCATTTCTCGTTCTCCAACATCGACAAGTACTCCACGGCTGGTCTGGTCACCCGTATGACCACCGACGTGACCAACCTGCAGAACGCGTTCCAGATGATCGAGCGCATGTGCGTGCGTGCCCCCGTCCATCTGGTTTTCGCGCTGATCATGGCCTCCATGGTCAGCCGCTCGCTGACCATGGTGTTCCTGGTGGCGATCGTGTTCCTGGTGGCAGTGCTGGCAGGCATTATGGTCCCCACCTTCGGCATCTTTGATAAGGTGTTCAAGAACTACGATAACCTGAACGCCTCCGTGCAGGAGAATGTCTCGGCCATCCGCGTGGTCAAGAGCTTTGTCCGGGAGCACTTTGAGAACGAGAAGTACACCAAGGCCTGCGAGAGCCTGTACAAGCAGTTCGTCCACGCCGAAAGCCGCCTGAGCTTCAACAATCCCGCCATGCTGGTCTCTGTGTACGGCTGCAACATCGCCCTGAGCTGGTTCGGTGCACATTACGTCCTGAACGGTGCGATCACCACCGGCCAGCTGAACGCCCTGTTCGGTTACATTATGAACATCCTGATGGCCCTGATGATGCTGAGCATGGCCTTTGTGATGATCGCCATGTCCGCCGCTTCTGCCCGCCGTATCGTGGAAGTGCTGGATGAGACCACCGACCTGCCCGCCCCCAAGGCACCGGTGCAGCAGGTCAGGGATGGCGGCATCGAGTTCGAGCATGTTACCTTTAAGTATAAGCACGGCTCCGGCCAGCCTGTCCTGAACGATGTCACCTTCAGCATCCGGCCGGGCGAGACGCTGGGCATCATCGGCGGCACCGGCAGTGCAAAATCCAGCCTGGTGCAGCTGATCCCCCGCCTGTATGATGCCGAGACCGGCTCTGTCAAGGTGGGCGGCGTGGACGTTAAGGATTACAGCCTGGATGTCCTCCGCCGGGAGGTCTCCATGGTGCTGCAGAAGAACGTGCTGTTCAGCGGCACCATCCTCGACAATCTGCGCTGGGGCGATGAGAACGCCAGCGAGGAAGAGTGCATCCGGGTGGCCAAGCTGGCCTGCGCCGATGAGTTCATCGAGCGCTTCCCCGACAAGTACAATACCTGGATCGAGCAGGGCGGCTCCAACGTGTCCGGCGGCCAGAAGCAGCGCCTGACCATTGCCCGCGCGCTGCTGCGCAAGCCCAAGGTGCTGATCCTGGACGACAGCACCAGCGCCGTGGATACCGCCACCGATGCCAAGATCCGCAAGGCCTTCCGGGAGGAGATCCCCGGCACCACCAAGATCATCATTGCACAGCGCATCTCTTCCGTGCAGGATGCAGACCGCATCCTGGTGCTGGACAACGGCCAGATCAACGGCCTGGGTACCCACGAGGAGCTGCTCAAGACAAACAAGATCTATCAGGAAGTTTACAACAGCCAGACCCAGGGCGGCGGCGATTTTGATAAGCAGGGAGGTGAGCAGTAATGGCACAGGTGAAAGAAGTAAAGGGCCCCGGCCCCCGTGGGATGGGCGGCCCCAAGCCGAAGGTCGAGAATCCGGGCAAGCTGATCAAGCGGATCATGGATGAGGTGTTCAAGCACTATCTGCCCCACTGCATCCTTGTGCTGGTCTGCATCATCGTCAGCGCACTGGCAAATGTGCAGGCAAGCCTCTTCCTCAAGACCCTGATCGATGATTACATCGTCCCCATGACCAAGCAGGCCACACCGGACTTCGGCCCGCTGGCAGGCGCACTGGTGCGCATCGGCTGTATCTACGCCATCGGCGTGCTGGCCGCATGGCTCAACGCCCGTATCATGGTCAACGTGACCCAGGGCACCCTGCGCAACCTGCGCGTCCAGCTTTTCACCCACATGGAAAGCCTGCCCATCCGGTATTTTGACTCCCACCCCCACGGCGACATCATGTCGGTATACACCAACGATGTGGATACCCTGCGCCAGATGATCAGCCAGAGCATCCCTCAGCTGGTGTCCAGCGCCATCACCATCGTGTCCGTGTTCACCAGCATGTGCCTGATGAGCTGGCAGCTCACCGTTGTCACCATGCTGATGGTGGCCCTGATGCTGTTCTGCTCCAAGAAGATCACTTCCATGAGCGGCAAGTACTTTGTGGCCCAGCAGAAGGATCTGGGCAAGGTGAACGGCTACATCGAAGAGATGATGGAGGGCCAGAAGGTCGTCAAGGTGTTCACCCACGAGCAGAAGGCTCTGGATGGCTTCCGGCAGCTGAACGATAAGCTGAAGGAAAGCGCCAAGCAGGCCAACAGCTACGCCAACATCATCATGCCCGTTACCGCACAGCTGGGCAATATCAGCTATGCAGTCTGTGCTCTGGTAGGCGCAGCCATGGCCGTTGGCAATGTGGGCGGCATGACCCTGGGTACCGTGATGGCCTTCCTGAGCCTGAACAAGAGCTTCAATATGCCCATCAGCCAGGTGTCCATGCAGGCCAACAGCGTGATCATGGCACTGGCCGGTGCGGAGCGTATCTTCAAGATGATGGACGAGACCAGCGAGACCGACGAGGGTTATGTCACCCTGGTCAACGTCAAGTATGGCAAGGATGACGAGCTGGTGGAGACCACCGAGCGCACCGGCATCTGGGCCTGGAAGCATCCCCACCACGACGGCACCACCACCTACCACAAGCTGGCGGGTGACATCACCTTTACCGATGTCGATTTTGGCTATGTGCCTGAAAAGACCGTTCTGCACGGGATCAACCTCTATGGCCGCCCGGGCCAGAAGATCGCCTTTGTCGGCTCCACCGGTGCCGGCAAAACGACCATCACCAACCTGATCAACCGCTTCTACGATATCGCAGACGGCAAGATCCGGTATGATGGCATCAACATCCGCAAGATCAAAAAGGACGACCTGCGCCGCTCTCTGGGCATCGTTCTGCAGGATACCCACCTGTTCACCGGCACGGTCATGGAGAACATCCGCTATGGCCGCCTGGATGCCACCGATGAGGAGTGCATTGCCGCCGCAAAGCTGGCCAATGCCGATGGCTTTGTCAAGCGTCTGCCCGATGGCTACAACACCATGCTGACCAACGACGGCGCAAACCTGTCGCAGGGGCAGCGCCAGCTGCTGGCCATTGCCCGCGCCGCGGTTGCCGATCCCCCGGTGCTGATCCTGGATGAGGCGACCTCCTCCATTGATACCCGCACCGAGGCGCTGGTCCAGCGGGGCATGGACGGCCTGATGTATGGCCGCACCAGCTTTGTCATTGCCCACCGCCTGTCTACCGTCCGCAATGCAGACTGCATCGTGGTTCTGGAGCAGGGCCGTATCATCGAGCGCGGCAGCCACGACGAGCTGATCGCCAAGAAGGGCAAGTATTACCAGCTCTACACCGGTAATCTGGCTGAAAATTAAAGAAAAATCGTAAAAAACGGAGCCGCTGTACAAAATGATATGCAGCGGCTCCGTTTATTTTCAATTTGTTCAAATTCCTCACAAAGAAACTCCATTTTTATCCTGTACAATAAGGGTGCAGTCAGGGAGGAACAGAAAAACATCCTCCCAAGATGCCATGCAGGCAATGAAAACCGCACATCTCCGGCAGAAGCCGGGCGGCGCGGCCCCTTTAAAAAACACTGTCCCCTGCTGATGCGAGGCAATAGCCAAGGCAGCGGACAGACTACCAACCATCTCCTGACAGCCGCAAATGTTTGGGAGTTCTCATACACAGCCAGCGCCGCTTTCTCCTCCTTTCCACGGCGCTGGCTGTTTTTGTTTGGCTACGGATTAAACCTCTCAGTCTCGCTTCGCTCGCCAGCGTCCGGGTTGCGGCTCCCAGCGTCCGCTTCGTGCAAAGTTTTGCACTCGCGTCCTGCTGGCCGCTGCCCCAACAACTCCTCCCTGTTTCCGCCACTGGCGGCGGTCATCGTTGTTGCCCTAGTAGGGGAGCCCTTGGCATTCCGTTGTGTTTGCATCGTTACTCAGTAACTGTCCTAGTACATGCTCCCTTAACCGTGGCAAATCTATTACATGAATCCCAATCTTTTCCATCCGATACAAGACCAGAGCGGGGCTCTGGTCTTTTTTTGCGGCAGAAGCCATAACACTGCGTGTAAAGGCGAGAATCCTGTCCTTTTTGTAGAAAAAGATCAGCTGCACATGGCCGGTGAACAGAGCAAACAGGGCTGTGCGCAGCTCCCGGGAGCCGAAGAGAAGGAGCAGGTCGCTCTCCTCTAAAAAGAGAACGTCTGCCCGGTCAAGAAACTGCAGGGCGGTCTGGCACAGGGCCTCCCGCTGCGGCCAGTAGGGCGCGGCCTGCGCCATCCGGGGAAGATAGCAGCAGAGCGCCCCGGCATCCCGGGCGGCGGCAAGGGCCTCGAGGTGGGCCAGCCGCAGGGGGCTGTCCACCAGCCCGGCGGAGGAAAAGCAGAAGGCAGAGGCTCCCCGGAACGGGGCGGCCTCCAGCTGCTCCGGCCCAAGGGCCAGCCCGGCGGTGTGGGCACGGTAGGGCAGAGCGGTGTCCTCTCCGGTGAACACCACCGGCGTGGGGAAGGCATCCGTGAAGCAGAGCAGGGAACAATCCACACCATCCCGGGCAAGCCGGGCCGCCAGCTTGCGGCCAAAGGGGTCGGCTCCCAGCTGGGCCAGCAGAGCCGCCTGCCCGCCCAATGCGGCGTACTGGCGGCAGAAGCCTGCACCCCAGCCGCCGGTCTGCGCCCGGAATGTCTCCGTCAGTTCCGGAGCCGTGGCGGCGTTCAGCTCCAGCCAGACTTCGCCCAGACACAAAACGGACATGTGCACCCCTCCCTCCGCAAATAAAAATCGGGTTACAGTATACACGATTTGCCCACCGGATGCAACCGATCCGGGGCGAATCCTGACGGAATAAAAGTGCCCTCGGGCAGGAAAGGCTCGATTTTACAAAGACCACCTGTTTTTTACCAATTCCTGTTTTTCATTGCCCAAGGTTTACCTAAGATTTGCCTTACCATGGTTTCTCCTCTTTCTCCGAACGGGTACAATAGAACCGTTCCCAAGATACATTGCAACAGGGCCCGGGAGGGCTCAGGATAAGAGAGGAATTATCGTATGAAAGAACATAAAATGTCCCGCCGCAGCTTCCTGAAAGTGGGTGCTGTGGCATCTGCCGCCGGTCTGATGACTGCTGCCCCTGTGGCTGCAAACGCTGCCGCTCCGGCTGCTTCCGCCGCAGCTGACGAGGAGAACTGCTTTGGCCTGTTCCAGAAAAAGCCCAAGTACATCTTCCTGTTCATCGGCGATGGCATGGGCACCGCCCAGATCCAGTCTGCCCGCTTCTATCAGGGCACTGTCACCAACAACGGTGCCATCACCGAGGCAGAGCTGAGCTTTACCCAGTTCCCGGAGGTGGGCAGCGTGACCACCTACGACAGCACCTCCTTCTGCCCGGACTCCGCTTCCACCGCCACCTCCATCGCTTCCGGCAAAAAGACCGAGAGCGGTGTCATCAATATGTGCCCCTGGACCCGTGATGTGCCCTATGAGACCATTGCAGAGAAGCTCCATAAGCAGAAGGGCTACAAGGTTGGCATCGTTTCCACGGTGAACATTGACCATGCCACCCCTGCTGCCTTCTATGCACACCAGAAGACCCGCAAGAACTACTATCAGATCGGCGTGGAGCTGGCAAACTCCGGCTTTGAGTATTTCGCAGGCGGCGAGTTCCAGAAGGTGAACGGCGATGGCACCGGCCCCAACAACCACGAGGTGGCTGCACAGGCTGGTTACAACGTTGTCACCACCCAGGCCGGTGCTGCTGCCCTGAAGGCCGGGGCAGGCAAGACCCTGATCATTGCCGAGAACCTGGCCGACGGCAAGGCCATGAACTACGCCATGGATGCCGCTCCGGGAGAGTGGCAGCTGACCGACTATGTCCGCAAGGGCATTGAGCTGCTGGACAACAGCAACGGCTTCTTTATGATGGTGGAGTCCGGCAAGATCGACTGGGCCTGCCACGCCAACGATGCCGCTGCCTCCATCCATGATGTGATCGAGATGCACAACGCGGTGCAGGCCGCTGTGGAGTTCTATGCCCAGCACCCCGATGATACCCTGATCCTGGTGACCGCTGACCACGAGACCGGCGGTCTGGGCATTGGCTACAAGACCACCAACTACGACACCTTCCTGACCAATCTGGCCCACCAGAAGATGTCCTACGCAAAGTTCGATTCCACCTATGTGAACAACTACGTGAAGAATCAGACTCCCTTTGAGACCGCCATGCAGGACGTGAAGGCAAACTTCGGCCTGACCCTGCCCACCGACCCCGATGCCGCCAACGCAGGCAAGCTGCTGCTGACCGACTACGAGGTGGAGAACCTGCGCAAGGCCTACGAGCGCACCCTGCAGGTGGGCTCCTCCAGCCAGAGCAAGATGAGCCAGCAGGACTACGAGCTGTACGGTACCTACATCCCCTTCAGCATGGCTGTCTGCCACACCATCAACCACAAGTCCGGCATGGACCACACCACCTACGCCCACACCGGTGCCATGGTCAACGTGTACGCCATGGGTGTCGGCGCCGAGAAGTTCGGCGGCGTATACGACAATACCGAGATCTACCACAAGCTGGCTGAGCTGACCAAGGTGCAGTAAGAGCGCCTGATTTTCCCACCTCACTTCCCACTCCACTTTTCCACAACCAAGCCGCAAAATGTGCAAAACCCTCCCTGCCGAAAGCGCAAAGACTGCGCCCGGCCGGGAGGGTTTTGTTGTATTATCAATGCTGAATGCTTCAGGCTTTCATTTCGGGAAAGCCCTCCAGCTTGGAGGTGCAGTGGGGGCAGCGCACAGCCTTGATGGAGATTTCACTCTGGCAGTAGGGGCACACCTTGGTGGTGGGCTCCTCCGGTGCGGCGGGCTCCTCGGGCTTTTTGTGCAGGGAGTTGACAAACTTGATCACAACAAACAGTACAAAGGCCACGATGAGGAAGTTGATGATGGAGTTGACGAACTCGCCGATCTTGATGCTGGAGCCGCCCAGACCAATGACCACATCGGAAAAATCCGCCTTGAAGAACAGGCCGATCAGCGGGTTGATGATGTCCTCCACCAGCGCGGTGACGATGGCGGTGAAGGCACCGCCGATGACAACGCCCACTGCCATGTCCAGCACATTGCCGCGCATGGCAAATGCCTTGAACTCTTCAAGGAACTTTTTGATGCCGCTTTTTTTCTCCTCCATAGATAAACTGCTCCTTCTTGTCCCCTTTTTTACCGCAAGGGGTTCTTTTATTTTTATAATAGCGTATGGCGCGTTGATTTGCAAGAGTAAAGCAGCCCATTTTATAGATAATAAAAAGTAGCTTCTCCCGTAAAAAAACGATCCCGGAAAATCCGCAGACTTTCCGGGATCGTCCTATTCAAAAATAGTTTTCCGCTGATTTATGCTGCAGGCTGCTCTGCCGCTTGTTCGGCGGACTGCTCGGCGGCGGGCTGGGGGTCAGCGGTCACCGTAATGGTGCGGCTGATGGTACTGCAGGAGTAGTTGCCCCCTGCCTTGGCGGTCTGGGTGTAGGTGCCGGGCTCGGTGGGCACGCCGTTTATCTTGCTGCTGAAGCACAGGAAGCTCTTTTTCTTGTAGGTGTAGCTCACCTTGCCGTTTTCAGCCACCTGTCCGTCTGAAATGACCTTGGCGGTCAGATCGGCGTTTTGCAGCTGGGAGACGGTCATGCTGGACGGAGCATCGGCTGCCCAGCTCAGGCTGACGTTTTCGGTCTTGGGCTTGATCTTGAACATGGCAAACCCGGCGGCGTTGATATCGCTGCTTTCCAGCGCAATAGCACCGGCAACGTACTTGCCGCTGTCCTTGGGCTGCTCATCCAGATAGATGCGGCTCAGCGCGCCCTCGGGCAGATACTTGCGGATCAGGCTCAGGGTCAGCTTCATGCCGTTGGAAACGTTCTTCACAGTGGTCAGATAGCTGGCGGGGACAAAGAAGCTGACGGTGTCCATCACCGACACTACTTCGTCCGCCACCCGCAGCAGCACGCCGACATCGTTGCCGTCGATCAGCTGCTTGAGGTAGCTGTATACATTGAATTCCTCGGCCTGGTCCGGGGTCTGGGACATCTTTTTGGGCAGGGGGATCAGCTTGAGCAGGGTGCGTAGCTTATCCGAGATCATCAGGGTCACATAGCCGTAGGCTTCGCCGCTGGTGCCCAGCACCACGGCAATATACTGGGTGTTTTCGGGCCGGGTCTCCACCTCCAGCTTATAATCGGAGCCGTAGACAAGGTTGCCGGTCGCCCGGATGCGGATGTTGACGATATCATTTTCATCCTCTGCCGCGCTCAGCGCTGCGGCATCGGACAGTTCCTCGCTGACAACAGCGGTGCTTTCCGGCTGCTGAGCTGCCGCCGAGGCGGGCATCGCCAGCACACCAAGCATCATGCTGACCGCAAGCAGCAGCGAGATCCATCGTTTGGCCTTCATACGAAAACCTCCTTTGTTATTTGGTATCATACCCACATTTTACCGCAAAATAATCCTAGGGTCAATAACGGGATTCAAGCCGGGGGTTTCACTTAGATAAAGATACCACACCATTCCCACGCTGACTTTTGCTCAACCGATACAGCCGGAGGGCTGGATAACAAGAAAAGGCGGTATGCGCCCCGTGGAGGGGTAGCATATCGCCTTTTCTTGTGGGGGTTTCCAAAGGGGGCAACGCCCCCATTTGGCACACGACTTTGCGAAGCAAAGTGTAGTGTGTTATACGCTCTGTCGGCGTTGCCGTGAAAATGCCGTTGCCGCCGGGGAGGGCAAGGGCATTTGAAGCGGCAGGAAAACAGGGCTGTGATTGCGTGGCGTGGAGCCGCAAGCGCAGGACTGGTTTCATCAGCAGACAGGGCGTATATGAAAGCCCCCGTCCCTCGTCCTACGCTCCGACTTGTGGACAAAGTGTCCCGAAGTTGTGG
>ENA-OZEU01000336-OZEU01000336.1-human-gut-metagenome-genome-assembly--contig:-NODE-336-length-12087-cov-9.119930_pt1 | contig 12087 bp, 12 predicted proteins | sample MGYA00244608_ERZ653614 | MGnify/ENA primary metagenome ERZ653614 (study PRJEB26926, sample SAMN06165166) | human gut metagenome | biome: ENVO:00009003; feature: ENVO:2100002; material: ENVO:00002003...
TCCCAGAAGCTCTCCGGAGTTTGCAGCGTCAGTTCTCCTTGCTCCTTGATCACACCGCCCACATAATACGGCAGGCCGCAGTTGGCATAGGACACATAGCCGCTGCGCTCGATCATGATGATCTGCGCGTGTTCATCCAGACGGCGGATGCGGGCGGCGGCAGACGCACCGCCCGCCACACCGCCTACGATACCTAATTTCATATATACTCATTCTCCTTCGATTTTTCCTTGATTTGCAAGGGTTTTCGGGTTTTGGCGTTTCGGCTACTACGCCATTTTTACGCCATTTTCGCATTGAGTTTTATGTCAGAAAACCCTTTTGACTCAAACTGCCGTACAGCTTGGTCGAGCGAATCGGTAGTTACATGAACATACCTATCCATCGTTGTTTTGATACTGGCATGACCCAATAGCTTTTGCAGCACTTTCGGCTGCATACCACTTTCGATGGCTCTTGTGGCGTAAGTATGGCGTAGAGCGTGCATACAAAAGCGATTTATCCCTGCCTCGTCGCAGAGCTTGTAAAGGTGGGTATCATAGGAGCTGTTCTTCGCTGGCTCTCCTGTACGCCAGTTGATAAAAACAAGGTCACGCATAACAAGCTGTGAGGTTGTGCCTGTGCGCCTGTCTATGTATTCAAGCGTCTGTGAAAGCAAGGGGGACTCTTTCCTGTTATCCCGGCTATCCCAAATGCTTTTCAGAATATCGTAGGCTCTGTTCGTCAAGGGAATTGTACGATAACTCTGTTGAGTCTTTGGAGGACCTGCACGCCAGTATTTTTGAGCGTGCCTAAACTCCAAAGTCTTGTTGACCGTAAGTGTTCGTTTTTCAAAGTCAATCGCATCCCAAGTTAATCCAATCATTTCGCCAGTACGCAAGCCTGTTTCGAGGATAAGGGCGTATTGGTTATAGTTGTGGGAACGCTGGGCAACTTCAAGAAAACGTTGTTGGTCATCGCAAGTAAGAAACTTTATATCATCCACAGCACGAACTGGCTTTGTAAACCGCACACCATCCATTGGGTGTCTGGCAATCAAGTCATTCATTTTCGCCGCCTTGAACAATGTACCCATAGCAATATAGGCTTGTCGGATAGTAGAACCAGCATAATCAGCGTCCATCCGAATCAAGACTTGCTTACAGTGCATGGGCTTGACATTGGCAATCGCCATTCTACCGATAACGGGCTGAATGTTTTTGGAATATCGCTCCCGATAATTGCGGAGCGTATTAGGGGCTAAGTCACCTACTATATTTTCAATCCAGAAACTAAACCATTGGTCAACCGTTGTTTCGGTGGCAACAAAAACTTCTTCGTGCTTGTCGGCATATTTCGCTTCTTCCATCCAATTCCTTGCTTCGGGAATAGTCTGAAAATACTTCTCATGCCTTTTTCCTGTTTTATCAACAAATCGTGCGCTGTATAAACCGTCCTTTCTTTGGTAGATACCCTTACCGCAGTCTTTTCCTTTGAGATTTTTTCCCATGAAATGCTCCTTTCCCTTGAAGGGAAATGGACGCACTGCTACACGATAAGTATAGCAGATTTCGTCCATTTCCTCAAGTAGTTATTGTGAAAAACTCTCCGGCAATTTGTAAATTTTTCGGAACTTCTTATATCACCAGTTTCTCACTGATGAATTGCTCAAATTCCTTTCGTTTGACCAGCTTCTTTGTGCCGACAAACAAAACGAAGGGGCAGTTGGGCGAACGCAGCATACTGTCAATCTTGTTAATGCCGATATTGCTGTATTCTGCCGCCTCTTTGGTGGTCAGCGTCATTTTCAGATGAATCGGAACGGTGCCGATGCAATTCTCCATGTAAAAGCTCCTTTCTTGGGTTTATCAGCCGAGCAGACGAGCCGCCGTTTTCAGATTATCGGCAGCGGTGCTTTTGCGGAAGCTGTCTCCATCGAACATGATCGGGACGCAGACTTCCAAGATGCGGTCAAAAATGCGGCGGTCATCCAGATCGGCAGCTTGCTTCATAACGGAAAGCGGGATATTTGTGGTGACGATCATGGGCTTGCCTGTCAGCAGCCGCTTGTCAACCACATCGAATACGCGCTCCTTGCCGAAGCTGGTGTTACGCTCTGCTCCCAAATCGTCCAGTATGAGGAGGTCGGGGCGCATAAGCGATTTCATGTAATGGTCGCGGTCTGCACCGAAATTGCCCTGCATACGGTTGACTACATCAGACATTCCCACAAAGAGGACAGACTCCAGACGGTCAATCAGAGCATTGGCAACACAGCCAGCGGCATAGGACTTTCCTGTGCCGACATTTCCGAACAGGAGCAGCCCGATTCCCGCTTTTTTGAACTCGTCCCAGTTCTGCGCGTAGCCCCTCGCCTTTGCAAGCTGGGGCGTTGTAACTGCGGCTGACTCAAACCGCCAGCCAGCGGCAGGCATATCGCGGAACGCTTCGCTGCGGAGCATCGTCATGTAGGACATTCGCTCATATTCCCGGCGTTCGGCTTCTTCCCGTTCTCGGCGTTCGGCAGCGCACTTGCACATAACCGGGTGCTTGGTAAAGCCCTGTGCCTGAAGGTCTGCGGGGTAAAAGGCTTCTTTCGGTGTGCGGCACTTGCCACAGTATTTCAGCCCATCAGCGGAATTGATGTAATCGTCTGGTGCGGCATTAGCAGCTTCAACGGCATCAACCATTTTCGTAAAAATCGGATTCATAGATACTCTCCCTCGTTATCGTCGTAGGTGTAGTTTTTCGCGCTCCTGCCCTTGCTGTCCTCGTCCAGCCACTTCTTGATTGTGGCGTAATGGTTGGCGTAGTGCCTGTCGTTGGAAGCCATGTACCGGGACAGCCGCTCAATGTATTCGGCAGCTTTGCCGGGATAAGCCGTTTCCAGCCGGGTACATTCCTCGCCCGACAGGAAAACATTTTGAAACTCTCCATATCGGCGGCGCGTACTCTCTACTCTTTCGGTCTTACTATGTTCTTTATATTCTGTATCAGTATTACTTGCGGGCAATTTCTGCCCATCAAGAGGGGCGGTTTTCTGCACTTCTGAAAGGCAGCCTTTGCCCATCAGAGGGGAAGAAAGCTGCACCCCATCGGGTATTTGCAGAAACAGTCTGTTTGCCTTTGTCAAGCCCTGCCGGACGCGAGTCAGCAGCCCGGCATTTTCCAGTTCGCACAAGGCGGTTTTTACCGTTCTTTCGCTCCGATTCAGGTCATTCGCCATCTGCTTGATTGTGTAGATGACATACACATTTCCGTCCTCTGATACCCACCCTGATTTTTGCGAAAGCATCGTGCGGTTCAGCAGGAGGGCATATAGCAGTTTGGCGTTGATGGAATGTTCGCTGACTACCATAAATTGCGGCAAAGGAATGAACGGTGGGAGCGAGGTATCAATCTTGATATAGATGGCGTATCACTTCCTTTCAGTGTCTACGGTATTCATGGCGGGGTTCCATCGGGTCCGCGAGGGGAGTACGCAGATGTGCCACCCTTTTTTGCCCTCTTTGACCGATAATGTGGGCAAATAACGACAACCGCCCGGAAACTCTGCTTGCAATCGTGGACGCAGCGGCGGCAGAGCGTGTTGTACGCCTTGCGTCCCCGGTCATTCAGGAAGAACGACCATTCCAGCTTTTTTGATTTGCTCATGCGCGGCATATCTGTACTCCTTTCCCGAATTACAATTCGTTTCTCTGCTGTACTTTCAGCAGCTCCCATACGTCAGCCATCCGTTCTTTCAGCTCGGCAACGTCGGCATCGTAGAAATGCCCGGTGCTGTTGATGCGGCGGCAGACGTGGTTGATGTTCGTGGCAATCCTGCTAACAGCGGCAGCTAACTTTTTCTGCTCGGTATAATCGACCTTGATGATGTACCCGTCAATCAGCATTTTCCGGGCATACGCGCCGAAGTTGCGGGTGCCAAGCTGGTTCATCTTGTGGCGAACCATGCTCAATTCCTGCTCATTCAAGCAGATTTCTTTGCGGATGGGTCGTGTACGGTCTGGCATATCAAAGAACTCCTTTCACTTTACAACGGACACCTTTTTGCCGTTTGTTGAGTATGGCGGCAAAAATTTTTTTCCTTTCACTTTACAACGGACATTTTTTAGTCAAAACGCAGGTATCGACATGAGAAATTTTCAAAAAATATGCGCCCCTGCTTTTGCAAAAGCGGGAGCGCATTGTATCTGCGGATATGAGATTTGAGAGAGTAGCAAGCACATCCGGTGTCCGTACACACCGGAAAAAGGAGCGGTTCAGCCTTGCGCCCGAACTGCTCCTTTTGTTGTTGGGGAATCCCCACACCCCTTTCATGTCTGAATTGAAAATACTTCCTGAACTTTTCAGAAAGCCCTTGCTTTTATTCGCTTTGACGATTATAATTATAATGTGATTCTATAAGCAGACACAGAACTGAACTGCAACAGGAGTACCGCCCATGAAGTATTTATCTATCGCGCAAACCGCCGAACGCTGGGGTATCTCCACCCGCCGTATTCAGATTTTGTGCGGCGAGGGGCGCGTCCCCGGTGCTATCCGCATTGGCACGGTCTGGGGAATTCCAGAGGACGCAGAGAAGCCAGCGGACGCGAGAATCAAGAACGGCAAGTATATCAAGAAGCCCGCCGAAAACGAAAAATGAGCCGCAGATTATATCAGCGACTCTAACTCGAAATAATGGGGTCTATTCCACCTCGTGGGTGCGAATGGGCGCACTGCCCCCTTGTCACGAATCTACCTAAATCGTCGATTCGACAAACGATGACAGCGTTGGACAAAATTTAGTCCTTCCGAGACAGGATAGGTCTTTCACCACAATAACCGCTATACAGACATAGCCAGAAGTGACCCTCATTACTGATGAGGGTCAGGGTAGAAAAAACCTCATTTGAAATGAGGATAACACGATTATGGAGGAAATCAGCCATGCCAACACTTGAATGGATTGGAAAGAGCAAGGTTATCAATCATCATCAGGAAGTTCCGTTCCGGGTGTTGGAGCGCAAGTACAGCTTTGACGAAAGCGGGCAGCATAACGAGGACAACGGCAGCGAAAACATGATCATCCGGGGCGATAATCTGGAAGCCCTGAAAGCGCTGTTGCCCCGGTATGAAGGACGGATAAAGTGTATCTACATCGACCCTCCCTACAACACAGGAAACGAGGGATGGGTCTACAACGATAATGTCAATGACCCAAAAATCAAAAAATGGCTGGGCGAGGTTGTCGGCAAAGAGGGAGAGGATTTGACCCGCCACGACAAGTGGCTGTGCATGATGTACCCGCGCTTGAAGCTGCTGCAAAAGCTGCTGGCGGACGATGGTGTTATTTTCATCAGCATTGATGATACTGAATGCTCTAATCTCATTCTAATTTGTAATGAGATTTTTGGAGCAAGCAACTTTGTTGCAAATGTTTCATGGCAGAGAACCTATTCGCCACGCAATGATTCCAAGGGAATTGTAAGCGAGGTTGAGCATCTTGTTGTGTTCAGTAAAAATCCAGGCTGGCAACCGAATAAACTCCCCCGCACGGAAGCAATGGATTCCCGCTACAAAAATCCAGACAACGATGTTGCACCGTGGAAAAGTAGTGACGCTTTTGCTCCGGGCGCAGCTACCCATCAAGGAATGGTTTATGCGATTCAGCACCCATTCACAGGAGAAATGCTTTATCCGTCAAATGGGCGGTGCTGGCGTTATCAGCAATCCTCAATGCTGGAATATATGCAAGGTTGGTGCAATTACCGCCTTGAAAACCTACATGATGAAAAAGAGCGGGCAAGAGTTTGTGGCATAGATGAATCAGCGGTAAGAAAAGATGTACTTGCTATCGTACTGGAAGAGCCGTTGGAGGTATCAGCGGCAAAAGCCCAAAAAGTATATAACCGTGGCAGATGGCCCGGTTTCTATTTCACCAAGGGCGGGTATGGCGGTATTGCGCGTAAAACGTACCTTGAAAATGTAGGCGGCAGACTTCCAACCAACCTCTGGATGTACGAAGAAACGGGGCATACCGACGAAGCAAAAAAAGAGCTTATCAGCTTGTTCGGTGGACGTTCTCCGTTTGATACGCCTAAGCCCACCCGCCTACTCGATTTTGTTTTGAAAGTAGCTGGAACGAGCGAAACCCTTATGCTTGATTCCTTCGCTGGCTCTGGGACAACCGCACATGCAGTTTTGAACGCCAACAAAGCGGACAACGGTAATCGTCACTTCATCTTAATTGAGATGATGGACTACGCCGACAGCATCACCGCCGAGCGCGTGAAACGTGTTATCAAGGGCTACGGCGAGGGCAAAAACGCCGTAGAGGGTACGGGTGGCAATTTCAGCTTCTATGACTTGGGCGAACCGCTGCTTGTGGGCGATTGCCTGAATGAAGCCGTTGCGCCGGAGAAAATCCGGGAATACATCTGGTTCATGGAAACCAAGCAACCCTACGCCCCACCCAGCGGCGGCAATCCGTATTACCTCGGCAAGCACAACAGCACAGGCTATTACTTCTACTACGAGCCGCAGCGCGTGACGGTGCTGGACTATGCGTTTCTCTCCACCATCACGGAAAAGGCGGACGGCACGGTGATCTATGCCGACCGCTGCTCCATCAGCGAGGACAAGCTGGCAAAAATGGGCGTCACATTCAAAAAGATTCCGCGCGATATTAGCAGATTGTAAGGGGGTGTTCGCTATATGGAACTGAAAACATATCAGAAAAAGGTGATAGCGGACTTGACCCGCTATCTGGAACTGCTGAACGAAACAAAGAGTGACGCAGCGGCGTTTCGTCTGTTCTGGCAGGAGAAATCAGCCCCGACTTTAGGGCTATACCAAAACGTTATACCCGGTGTTCCGAACCTCTGCTTCAAGGTGCCGACAGGCGGCGGCAAGACCTTTATTGCCTGCAACGCCGTTCACCCTATCTTTGACGCGCTCCCCGCTACCAAGACAAAGGCGGTCGTGTGGCTTGTTCCGTCGGACGCGATTCTGACGCAGACGGCGAAAGCCCTGAAAGACACCTCCCACCCCTACCGTCAGAAAATCGACGTGGATTTCGGCGGGCGTGTGGAGGTCTACACCAAGCAGGAGCTTTTGAACGGTCAGAACTTCAACCCCACCGCTGTAACAGAGCAGTTGTCGGTTATGGTGCTGTCCTACGATTCGTTCCGCGGGCGCGGCAAGGAGGTCTTGAAAGCCTATCAGGAGAACAGCAACCTTGCCGAGTTTGCAAAGGTGCTGGGCAAGCCCGATAGCCCCATTGAAAAAGCGGACGAAACCGCCTTGTTCCAGATTATCAACCAGCTTAACCCGCTTGTCATCGTGGACGAAAGCCACCATGCCCGGTCGGAATTGAGCCTTGAAATGCTGGAAAACTTCAATCCCTGCTTTGTGCTGGACTTGACCGCCACGCCGAAAAAGGAGAGCAATATCATTTCCTATGTGGACGCGGTGCAGCTTAAAAATGAACACATGGTCAAGCTGCCTGTTATCGTCTATAACCGGGACAGTCAATCCGAGGTACTGATTGACGCGATCGACCTGCGGAACAAGCTGGAAGAAATCGCAAATACGGAGTACGCCAAAACGGGCAAATATATCCGCCCTATCGCGCTGTTTCAGGCACAGCCGAAGGGCAAGGAGGACGCGACCACCTTTGAAAAGCTGCGGGACAAGCTGGTGGACGCCGGGATTCCCGCCGAACAAATTGCCATTCGTACCGCCGATGTGAACGAACTAAAAAACACCGATTTGATGTCCCCAAACTGCCCTATTCGCTATATCATCACGGTCAATGCGCTGAAAGAGGGTTGGGACTGCCCCTTTGCCTATATTCTTGCGTCCCTTGCCAACAAAACAAGTCAGGTTGACGTGGAACAGATTTTGGGACGGATTCTCCGTCTGCCCCATACGAGCCAGCATACGCAAAGCGCACTCAATATGTCCTATGTGCTGACTTCTTCCAACGACTTCAACAATACTGTGGCGCATATCGTCAAGGGCTTGAACAGCGCAGGATTCAGCGATAAGGACTATCGAATCGGCGAGTCCGCAAAACCGCAGGTTCCCGAACAGCCAGCGGAACAAATTACCTTACCTGACCAGCAAGGGTGTCCTGAAATGGAAACCCCTTTGGAAACCGCCGAGGACGATTTTTCAGGGCTGGATGGGAAATCTATCGGGGCAGAGTTGGAGCGGCGCAGAGAACAGGCGCAAACGCCTGAAATCGCCCCGAAAGCCGACACCATGCTGGACGCTGCCGCAGAGGTCGAAAAGGCATATACAGACGCTATCCAACAGACAGACAATGACCCGATGATGGACAATCTTCCGTGGGAGGTGCGGGATAAAGTGAAATCATTCCAAGTAAACCCGCAGTTCCGGGAGGATATTGAAACGCTGCAAATCCCGCAGTTTTTCCTGAAAGTTGAGCAATCTTTGTTTACGGACGGTTCTTTTGAACTGCTGGACAAGGAAATGCTGGCAGAGGGCTTTACCCTCAAGGGCAAGGCATACGATATTGATTTTGCCGCCGCAGACGATGAAATCCGCGAAATCGACGTGCGGGAGCAGGACGGCGGTTTGCCAAAGGTGTTCAAGATGGAGAGCGCCGAGCAGCGGTATTTTAAGGAGTGGTTCAACAATCTGCCGCCGGAAAGCCGAGTGCGTCAATGCAAGGATATGATGTTCAATCAGCTTAACAAGCTGAATATAGTGGACGCTGCCGAACTGAAAGCCTACATAAACCGTATTGTGGACGATATGGATAAGGCGCAGCTTGCCGCTATGGAGAAAGCCCCGCTGGGCTATGCGGCGAAGATCCGCGCCAAAATTGAAGTGCTTCTGGAAGCCCACTACCGGGAAAACTTTGAAAGGTGGATGGAAACGGAGCGCATTGTCTGCAAGCCCTATTTCCGTCTGCGCCCCTCAATCCATCCTGTCACCTATACCGACATATATGCCCGTTCTCTGTATGCAGCAGAGGACGGTGACATGAACAAACTGGAACAGAAGTTGATTGTGGAATTGACCGCCCTGCCGAATGTCCGCTGGTGGCACAGAAATATTGCACGTCAAGACTTTGCAATCAACGGCTTTATCAAGCACTACCCCGATATTCTGATTATGACCCAAAGCGGCAAGCTCATCTGCGCGGAAACCAAGGGCGAACATCTGAAAAACGATGACAGCAGGGAGAAGATTGCACTCGGTCAAGCGTGGAGAACAGCGGCGGGCAAGGATTTCCGCTATTACATGGTGTTTGAGAATGACGAAAACCTCTTGCCGGGTGCGGTGAGTATGAGCCAGTTTATCGACACGGTTAAGGCATTGTAAATCAAATAACCATATATCCGTCACTTGCAGGGGGCGATAAAATCTACCCCCGATAAGAAGCAGTGCCGATTCGGGCAGCAGGAGCAATTCTGCTGCTCGTTTTCTTTTGTGTGACCCCCGGCTCATGCGCCGCCGGGTAGTCATAAATAACAATCAGCAAGGAGGTTAATTGTCCAATGAAAAACAGTAAGCGAGGAGGTGCGCCGCCTATGAACCACATCGGGAATATCCGTATATCTGCAAGGGAGGGCTTATATGGCAAAGAAACTTGACCCTCAAGAGATAGAGCAGTCCCGCCGAAAAAAGACTCGTGCCGATAATCGGGAAGAACGCAAGGAGCGCATACATGACGGAATCCGCAAAAATCGGGAAAGCGGCGGTGTAATTGTAATACCGCCGCCCCCAGTCGTACAAGCGCAAGGGCAGACCACCCGAAAAATGCGTGTTGCAGCTTATGTCCGTGTCAGCACACAGGAAGAACAGCAAGTAGGCAGTTTCGAGATGCAAATTGTCTATTTCAAATCCAAAATCGAGAGCAACCCCGATTGGGAGTTAGTAAAAATCTATCAAGATTACGGCGTAAGCGGCACTTCCACGAACAAGCGGCAGGGGTTTAAGGACATGATTGATGACGCAAAAGCAGGCAAGATTGACCTTATTTTGACAAAGGGCATAAATCGCTTTGGTAGAAATACGGTTGATATTCTGAACAATTTGCGTACTCTGAACGCCTTGGCTCCACCTGTTCCGGTGCGGTTTGAAAGCGAGGGGCTGTCCTCTATCGGGGATGGCAGCAACAATCTACTGATAGCGGTCTTGTCAGCACTTGCAGAATTGGAATCACAGCAAAAGAGCGAAGCCATCAAAAACGGTATTCGCTGGCGCATGGCAGAGGGTATCTACCAATTCTCGGTGATAAACACGCTTGGCTACTATTGGGACCACTTCGGGCGATTGCTGATCGAGCCAACAGAAGCAAAGATTGTTGAGTACATCTACGAAAGCTGTTTGGAAGGTGCAACCCCCGCAGAAATTGCCGCCGCGCTGACCGAACAAGGCATCAAATCGCCTAAAGGGAAAGATTTTTGGCGGGCTGCTACTATTCGCGGTATTCTCCGAAACGAGAAATATTGCGGGGACGCACTCATGCAGAAAACTTGTACGATTGATTTTCGGGAGCATAAGTCGGTGAAAAACACTATGCTCAACAAGTATTTCAAAGAGGAACACCACACAGCAATCATAAAAAAATCCGATTGGCAAAAGGTGCAACAGATTTTAGACGAAAAGCCACTATCCGGCAAATCGACAAGGCTGCACGCTATGCCAAAGCGGTTCACGGTCACACGTTCCAAAGACAAGTATTTCAGAGGGTATATCATTTTAGACCCGCGCTGGACAGCTTCGGAACGCCGCGAACTGCTGAAAGAGCTGAAAAATCTCTAATACCGAAAGGAAAAACCATTATGAAATTTGATTTTAACGCGCTGAATTTTGAGGTCCTTGATGCGAACACCAACGCATACCCCGACATTTTCATTAACCAGAACGGTGTCACCTTTACGAAAAAGGTACTTGATGACCTGAACTATCCTGCTTTTGTCCTGTGCCAGCTTGACGCAAAGAACAAGGTTTTTGCGGTTCGTATGTGCAAGAGTAGTGAGCAGAGGGGCTACAAGTTCTCCAAGCCGAAGGGTGAGCAGAAAGCCACGGTCAGCATCACCAACAAGAATCTGGTTGACCCCATTCGTGCCGCTATGGAGGGCGTTTGGCAAAGCGATAAACGCTATCGTGTGCGTGGCTTTTGGGTCGCAGACGCAAAAACGATGTGTTTTGATCTCTCCGAGGGCGTGCAGGAGGATTATAGAAATACCGCCAGCGATAGTGAAAGCGAGGAATAAATCGGTGAACGAATTGTTCACCGTCTGAACTTCCGAATGACAGTGGGGCAAGCTCATTATGGGCTTGCCCCTTGCTTAAATAAAGGCGGGTATTTGCAGATTGTAACGCACAAGGGGCGGATAAGTGAAATGTAGGGTGGTAATATGGCAGGGAAAAATAAACGGCGCACAAGCGATAATATCCCCGATATTTGCCCCGAAAGACAACAAAAAAACAGGTGTGGGAGTTGTTAGCGTCCCACACCTGTTGGAAAACTGATTTGTAGCAGCGGCGTTCCTATATCCCTTGTGTAAGTTTTCTCTACGCCATTTTTACGCCATTTTCGTATAGAGTAGCATAGGAAAACATGAAGTTATATATGGTTGGTTTGTTCCAAAATCCGCTTCAAATCAAGTAATATTCGTATTTATTGAGGATTATTGAGATATAAAATCAGGTAGCGGTCCTCCGATACCTAACTTCATATAAAATACGCTCCTTACACGTTTTTTGGGCATAACAATACATCTATCATTATACGCAAAGCACCGGGGGAGCGCAAGCGTTTTGGCAAGATTGGCCCTTTGGGGCAGACAAAAAGCCCGCCGGGGAGCAAGGCATCCCCCGACGGGCCGGGACAGGTGAAAATTACAGCAGCTTTGCGCGCAGGTCGGCGATCATGGCGTCGTACTCGGCATCGGTCAGCAACACCTTGGGCAGGCTGTCGCTGAAGGGCTGGCCCCAGCTCACGCCGCCCTTGTACTTGGGCACGATGTGCACATGCACATGGGGCATGCCGTCGCCGTAGGTGGCGTAGTTGATCTTGTCCGGGTGGTACAGCTCGTCCACCATACCGGTGGCAAGGCCGATCTCTGTCTCTTATACACA
>ENA-OZEU01000338-OZEU01000338.1-human-gut-metagenome-genome-assembly--contig:-NODE-338-length-12014-cov-6.908688_pt1 | contig 12014 bp, 8 predicted proteins | sample MGYA00244608_ERZ653614 | MGnify/ENA primary metagenome ERZ653614 (study PRJEB26926, sample SAMN06165166) | human gut metagenome | biome: ENVO:00009003; feature: ENVO:2100002; material: ENVO:00002003...
GTAATAAGCCCACGGCAACAACAAGGTTCGGCAGCAAAAAATTCTCCCCGACAATCCTGAATTTACAGCAAATCCTGGGCACGGGCGAACGGTGTTCGCCCGTCGAAGTAATAAGCCCACGGTAACAACAAGGTTCGGCAGCAAAAAATTCTCCCCCACAATTCTGAATTTACAGCAAATCCTGAGCACAGGCGAACGGTGTTCGCTCGTCGAAGTAATAAGCCCACGGCAACAACAAGGTTCGGCAGCAAAAAATTCTCCCCGACAATTCTGAATTTACAGCAAATCCTGAGCACGGGCGAACGGTGTTCGCCCCTACAGATTGTTAGGGCAAGTTTTACTGCCGCAAAATCGCTGCGCTCGGTGCTTGTACACATCTCTGTTCAGCTTTTCCCACTCCTCACTCCTCACTCCTCATTCCTCACTCCCCACTTAATACCGCTCCCCTCTTGCATTCTCCCACACTTTAGGTTATAATATCACTATAGTAATAATTTCAGGAGGACGTAACATGAATAGATCATATGACGAATACAACTACACCCTCTCAAAGCGTGAACTGGAAGAGCTTAAATTCTTATTCATCTCTGATGATGTGGACTACAACGACACCGACAGCAACGGGCTTACTTTCCTGCTCACTGCAATCGAAAGTGCAGACTTTGTTGAGCAGGACGGTGTTCTCAAGCCTGACAAGCGAAGTGTTGATTTCATCAAATGGCTCATCGCTCAAGGCTCAGATGTGAACTTCCCTTCTGACAAAAAGCCTTTACAATATGCTATCAAATGTGAAGAGGAGATATCTCGCCGTAAAGGCAAAGCCTGCGATATGTCAGAAATTCTTCTGCTTCTCCGTGAAAGTGGTGCTGACAGCACGGGTCTTGACGAGCTTATTGACGGAGGATTCTCCGCTCGTGTGAAGCTCTGAGGTATAACATGAGAGAATTTACCATAAATCAGAATGACGCAGGTCAGCGAGTTGACAAGTTTCTCACAAAGGCTGTACCGAAGCTGCCTAAAAATCTGCTGTACAAATATCTGCGCCTGAAGCGTATCAAGGTCAACGGCAAACGCTGTGAGATATCCACACGGCTTGCTTGCGGTGACGTTATGCAGCTTTACATCAATGACGAATTTTTTGATACCGACAGCGGCAAGCCTGCATTTCTTTCCGCACCCTCTGCACTGAATATTATTTACGAGGACGAGAATATTATCCTTTGCGACAAAAAGTGCGGACTTGTGGTACATGAGGACGAAAGCGGCTCGGCGGACACGCTTATAAACAGAATACAGCACTATCTTTATGAAAAGGGTGAATACCGTCCTGAGGAGGAGCTGTCTTTTGCTCCTGCCCTTTGCAACAGGATCGACCGCAACACAGGCGGTATCGTAATATGTGCAAAAAATGCTGAAAGTTTGCGTGTGCTTAATCAGAAAGTTAAAGACAGAGAGCTTGAAAAGCTTTATCTTTGTGTGACAGTTGGCATACCAAAGGAAAAGTCTGCTCGGCTTACGGCTTATCATCAGAAAGATGAAGGCACAAAAACTGTCAAGGTATCCGACAGGAAATTTGCAGGCAGCCGCACCATGATAACCTCTTATCGTGTGCTTGCGGAAAACAAGGCTGATGATCTTGCACTTCTTGAAGTTGACCTTGTCACAGGCAGGACGCATCAGATAAGGGCACATCTTGCTCACATTGGCTATCCACTTCTCGGTGACGGCAAATACGGAATAAATAAAGTCAACCGTGCATACAATGTGAAAACGCAGGCACTTTATTCGTACAAGCTCACCTTTAAATTCACCACTGATGCAGGTATACTTGAATATCTAAACGGCAAGAGCTTTCAGGTTAAAGACGTATGGTTTTGCGAAAAATTCTTCGGATATAAGCTCTGATATTTCGTTAAATCGCACTATTTCGACACTGTGGATTTGTCATATACGACAAAATAATATAATTTTCATGCAAATTTTGTGTAAATTGTTCAAAAGTGCTTGCAAATGTATATAAAATATGTTATAATTATTTAGTCAAATTTAACGGCTGTACTATATATACAGAAAATAACAGATATATTTTATAGATTTGGAGGAACAAAGGTATGACAGGAGATCTGCATTGTCACACAACGCTGTCTGACGGCTCGCTTGGTATAGAAGAGGTCATTGTTCAGGCAAAGAGAATGGGACTTGACTTTCTTGCGATAACAGACCATGACACTCTTTCATCATCAAACAGAGCGCAAATACTTGGCGAACGTTATGGGGTCAAGGTCATTCCTGCGGTAGAGCTTTCCGCATGGGACAAGAAGCGCAATTCAAAAGTACACATTCTGTGCTATGCACCGCAAAAGCCTGACAGGCTCGAGGGTCTATGCCTGAAGTCATGCCAGATAAGAAAAGACTGTGCAAAGGAAATGATAGAAAAGGTAATGGCAAGATATCCTATTCCTGCCGATGCTGTACTGCACTACACAAAAAGCTCAAAGAGCATTTTTAAACAGCATATCATGAGAGCATTGGTAAATTACGGCTATGCAACAGAACTTTACGGCTCTGTGAACGACAAGCTTTTTGCTTATCCAAACGGCGAATGTCTTGTGACCCGTGAATATCCTGACGTAAACTTTGTGCTTGACCTTATACACTCCGCAAAGGGCATAGCTGTTATGGCACACCCTGTTATGTTCAACAACACCGAGCTGCTCCTTGAGCTTATCGAGGCAGGCAAGCTTGACGGAATTGAAGCTTATCATTACTCTGCTACTCCAACTCAACAGCAGAAGCTTGTGGATATCGCAAAGGAACATGACCTGATAGTGACTGGCGGCTCTGACTTCCACGGTCTGTATAACGAAACAATGACGCATATCGGAAGCATGACCACTGACAAGGAAAATCTTGATAAGCTGTTCAAGCTCATTCATATAAATTCACAAAAAGCTAACAAAGCGGCTGTGAAAACAGAGAAATAATATGGTATAATAAAGGGACATTATCATGCGGTAATGTTCCTTTAATGCGTAACAAAGCCTAGTTTGGCTGTAATAGAGAGGACTGTATAAAATGAACGTAATGGAAGAATCCCTACAGAAACACAGAGAATGGAAAGGCAAGATAGAGGTCTGTTCAAGAGCAAAGGTAAACAATGCAAAAGACCTGACGCTGGCTTACACACCAGGCGTTGCTCAGCCTTGCCTTGAGATACAGAAAGATCCTGACCTTTCATATGAGCTTACAAGGCGTGCAAACCTTGTGGCTGTTATCACTGACGGCTCTGCTGTGCTTGGTCTTGGCAATATTGGCGGTCTGGCAGGTATGCCTGTTATGGAGGGCAAATGTGCGCTTTTCAAGGAATTTGCTGACGTTGACGCTTTTCCGCTTTGCATAAAGTCCAACGACGTTGACGAAATAGTAAACACCATCGCCATGATATCAGACAGCTTCGGCGGTATAAATCTTGAGGATATCGCCGCTCCAAGGTGCTTTGAGATAGAGGCTAAGCTTAAAGAAAAAGTGGATATTCCTGTTTTCCATGACGATCAGCACGGAACTGCTATCGTTGTCGGTGCGGCACTTATGAATGCCTGCAAGGTAGCAAACAAGAAGATAGAGGATATTACACTTGTTATAAACGGCGCAGGTGCGGCTGGCTGTGCTATAGGAAAGCTTTTGCTTTCTCTCGGTATCGGCAATCTTATCATGGTAGACCGTGAGGGAATAATCTGCGAGGGCGACAATTATCTTAACGAGGCTCACGCTGAAATGGCAAAGGTCACAAACAAGAACAAGCTTCACGGCTCTCTTGCTGACGCACTCAAGGGTGCCGACGCTTTCGTAGGTGTTTCCAAGCCAAAGCTTGTGACCGCTGAAATGGTCAAGTCCATGAATGATAAGCCTATACTTTTTGCAATGGCTAACCCGACTCCTGAGATAATGCCTGACGAAGCAAAGGCGGCAGGTGCGTTTATCGTTGGCACAGGACGTTCAGACTTCCCTAACCAGATAAACAACGTTATCGCTTTCCCTGGAATTTTCAAGGGTGCGCTTGCAGTAAGGGCTTCTGACATCAACGAAGAAATGAAAATGGCTGCGGCAAAGGCTATCGCAGGCTGTGTGCCTGAGGACAAGCTCAGTGCGGAATTTATACTGCCGAACTCTTTTGACAGGTCTGTACCGGTCGCTGTGGCTGAGGCTGTGGCAAAGGCTGCAAGAGAAACAGGCGTAGCAAGAATTTAGGAGGTTTTTCAAATGGCAACGATCAGCTACACTCCAAAGGGAGTATGTTCAAGAAAAATAGATATCGAGGTCGAGGACGGTATCGTAAAGAAAGTGCATTTCACAGGTGGCTGTAACGGCAACACACAGGGTGTATCAAAGCTTGTTGAGGGCATGAAGGTTCAAGACGTTATTGACAGACTTGAGGGTATCGACTGCAACGGACGCGGCACATCATGTCCTGCTCAGCTTGCTGAGGCTTTGAAGTCTGCACTCTAAGCTTTCGTACTGAACATTACACGGATATAATAACGGGCGAACTGTTCGCCCCTACAGAAAAAAATACACGGACTGCATTTTGTTTGCAGTCCGTTTTTTTGTACATATTCTAATTCCCTGACGCTGTGCCTTGAGTGAAACTCATTGATACAAATCCCGTTCCATTCACCGTAATATCGGTATGATTACCGTCAGACCACTGCTCTGCACCGTTTATGCCGTTCGTTCGATAGAACTGAATATCATATTGATTTTTCTCGGCAGAATCGACTTTCATAGTTGCAGTGGCAATTTTTGTATTTACATCTGTAGAAACATTTAGGCTGTAAGTGTTTTTAAACCATGTGCTGATATCAACATAGTTTGTGTTCCATGTCAGGGTGACAGTACCCTCGCCGCTGCCTGACAGGCGGTAGTTGAAGCCGTCAAGATCTTTAGGCGAGGTAGCATTGTCAATGAATGTGCCTGTCCATGTTGCCGATGTGTTATCATTTATATAGATAACGCCAAGCTTTGCGGAGAGCGTTTTCAACTCTGCCTGATCTGTAGGTGCGGCTGTCACTTTCATGTATATATCAGACTTTGTGAGCTGTGACTTATCAAAGGTCAGCACAAATTCATGCTTGTTGAAATCATCTGATGTAAGCACAAGTGAAGAAAATTCGATTTTTGAATTACCTTCAAAAGTCTTTTTTTCACCGTTATATTCAACTGAATATTTTGCAGCTTCTTCTCCGGTAACGGCATTTCCGTCGCTGTCCACAAGCTCAACTGTAATGGTGTATGTGATATCCTTATCATTGTGCTTTATCATTGTTTGCGGATAGTTGCATACATTGACTGTCACACAAGGCGAGTTTTCCATACTGCTAAAAGTTATCGTCCTTGGAAGATCATTTTCATCTGTTGTAAGATAATTAGATGAAAACAGCATGCCAGCTCCCTTTTGTGTGGACACAACTCGCTTTACACTTGAAACGCTGGTATAAGCCGCCAGGACGCCAATAGTACTGAGTGCGGCTGCCGCAAAAGCTATCCATATTGCAAGCCACGATCTTTTAAGCTTTTTTATAAATTTGTCTTTCATAACAGCCACCCTCCTCTCTATTTTGTGATTTATTACTTTCTCTGAACTGTCAGGTAGACCATGTCAGTTTCTTTATTGTTTTGGACGTTTTCATTCCATTTTACTCTGATTATAAAATAATCGCAAAACGGATCTTTATTGTCAATTACCGTCAGTGTATCCGATTGCCAATAAAGTGCTTCGGCATTTTTCTGAACATTGCCGTAGCTGTCATAGGACTTTTCGTGAAGTGTGCTGTTAGCAAGTATCTCCGAACCTTGCTGATTGAGATAATGTCCTGAGATCTTATTGCCGTCTATTTTGTAATAAAACGTTTTATTCTCTTCATCTGAAACATAAACGACAGCTTCTGATTTTTCAGTTTCACTGACGCTTTTCGCACGATATATCTCATACTCAAAAGGGATATTCGTTGTATGTGCAAGCTGTATTTGATATTGTTGCACGTCTGCCCCGCCTATGCCGAAAACAAAGTCTTTATAACTGCCGTTCTCAACGTCTATATCTGCCATTTCAAGATTTGCCACAGATTCTTTGTTTCCTGCGGTGATATAAAGCTGAGTAGGGGCATTTATTTTTGTTGTAAGAGCAATAGAACGTTTGTGAGTAAACCACGCATAAACAGGCAGTGCCACAAGCAGTACCACCGAGATGGATACTGCTATGACCAGCTGGAGCTTCTTCTTTTTTTCTAATTTTCTGAATTTTCCAAAAATGCTTTTTGTCATAATTTTCTCCTGAAAATGCCTGCTTATTATGAATTTATAAAGCCTGTTTCTATTTTTGCGTTTGTGTAAACAACATAGTCGCTTGAGGTAGTTCCATTAACAACTGAGTTGTTGTCATTAATCAACACCGCAGTAAGCTCAACTCTATAGTTCGCATAGGCAAGTCCCTGCTCCTCAAAAGCCTTGCCTGTTTTTACTGTAAATTTCGTAACGGCTGTGTTTTGTTCTTCGCCATTATAGTCAGCGGTAAAAACGCACTCCTTACCATTCAGGCCGCTGCTTGATGTGGCGTTTTCCAAAGTAAAGCTACTGAGGTATTTGCTAATATCGTTTGTCTGCTTATAATCGCCACTATTGTCCTTAACATACAACCTCATTGTATACTGTATTTTTTTGCCACTGTCCTTTGTTGATCGACTCAAAGCAGACAGATCATAGATAGCATTTGCTGTTATTGCCATTTCTTCTGTAGTCATATCTTTGGCATTGATACCAAGCTGCGAAAATGGTGAATCCTTCGACTCAAGAACCGTTGACTCTGCAACGTTATAGTTTAGCTGTGCCACCGTCATTGCCTTTCTATAATAGCGTCTGGCAGGCATAACTCCACTTTTTGAGATAGAGCTGTTCTCAATATTGTTCTGGCTATATGCAACATAAGACGCCGCATTTACACCGATACCGGTTTTGGTATCCCCATCCTTACGCTCAGGAAACTGATCTATGATCCCTGCAGTACCATAAGTTAAGCTGATATCAGCCTTGACAGTTATAGAGCCATTTGTGTCACTATTGATATAATCGTAGACCGAACCGGGATACATCAGCATATAGCTGTCTTTAGCTTCTGAAAGTGTCTCAGTCTTGCTTATTTTTGCGTTTGATAACTCTGTGTCTGAACTATTTAAAATGCTGTAATCAACATTCACCGAAGTTCCTGCAATGATCTTTGCATTAGCTCCCGCATCGTTTTCATCAAAGTTCTTCATAGAGAATTTAAACGCCTGATACATATTGAAATCGTCACTCTTATAGCCATTAAATGTATCTCTAAGGCTCCGATCAATGCTTATTTTTGACGTCATTGTGGCATGGATAAAGTTATTTGACGCTGTTATCTCCTCTGGGTCATGAGCCGTCACACTTACTAGCTGTGTAAAAAAGTTTGCAATAACATATGCGCCAGTGTCATTATTTGTCACTTGGACAAGGTTTGTAGGAATATTGCCATTGAGCTTTCTTGGCTTATTACCGCTATAATAATTCACAAAGTTTTTGATGACTTTTTTTGAGCTTCCCGTTTCCGGAATATTGATAGTGAGATAATAGTTCTCGCTTATTATCATTTCGTCATTATCATTTTTCGGTGTATCACTGTTCGCTGAAACAGTTATCTTATAAGTGCCTGTTTCACCCTCGCCGGCAGGTCTATAATACTTGCCGTCGCTTGTTTTCACAGTAGCTTTAGCTTCATCAGCCTCAACAAGTGTTCCGTCAGATGATTCTATAGCTGTTACCGACGCATATCTTAACAGTACATCATTCATTGTGACCGGTTTAAAGCCGCTTATATTTATCAAGTCAAGCTCACCGGTCGTTTTATTAAATTTAGCATCACTTGCGGTAGAATGATAAGTCTTGTCATTGTTATTTGCATCAACAAGAGTTAGCTTTGTATCATCGGTAAGCACACCACTGTCAGCGGCATTATCACCAATAAGATAAAGCTTTTTATCAAAGCTCCAAAGCAGGCTGTCACCGTTATTGAGCATTTTTTCCCATTCGTTAGCGGATTTGTAATAGGAATACTTAAAATAAGTAGTAACAGGTGCATCAAAGCTCTCAAAAGCAAGCTTTGTTTTATCCGTATAGTGAGAATGGTTATAGTCTGTGCCTGAGATAACATAAGAATTGAAGCTGAAATCAAGCACCTTTCTTACAAAAACAGGAACATGAAGTCTAAGAGCAGTTTTACCGCTTCCCGTTGGGTCAATATAATCGAGGGTAATGACAGTAAATCTGTTTGTGCCGTCGTTGTCATACTGACCGTCTGTGACCTTGAAATATCCTGTCTTGCTGTTAAACGTAAGAGTGCTTTTGTCTGATTTTTTTAAACTGCCGTTATCATACACATAGGTCGCTGTGCTGACATTCATAAGATCTGTTGTTTTCAGCTTATTTGAACTGCTGTCTAAAACATCACAATTTGTCACAACTGATATATACTTTGCGAGCATTTGTGTGATATTCAACGATGAGTTATCATCAATAAGCAGAACAGGAAGATCATTCAGCTCCTGAACATCAAGCTCGGAGGCCTGCTTGAATGTTGTAAGCTTTGAATTACCCAGATCCTCTGCATATGTCTTTACGGTACTGTTTATGCCATAGGATTTTTTGGTTGTGCCATTCGTATAAGAAGCAGCGTCACTGATGATAGTCTGCATATTTCCGCCAACAAGATCGCCTGTGAAAATTTTATCACCAGCGGTTTTGCTTGGATTTATGTTGACATAAGGTGAATAGATATCAACGTGCGTGCCGCTTCCCTCACCGATATTTTGAGTATTATTCTGATCGCCGTTATAGTCAGCATGAACAGCGGTAAAGCCGGCAGGTATCTGTGAAGCATAATACTGTATATCAGGTAAACAATTCGTGTTATTTACCGATACTCCGATAAATTCAGATGATAGATTTTTATCTTTGTTCCAACCTATCAGGTTAGAAACAGACACACTGTTGTTGCCTTTTATATAGCTTAATTTATTTATGAGAATATCATAAGCATAAGTGTTGCCGCCGTCATTATGACCGATCACACCGCCTGCACCTGCGCCATTGGACTTATCTTCTGCTGACAGCGTAACATTATTGACTTCACAATCAGTTATCTTCAGATCACCGTTAGCTTTTATGCCAACATAACCTCCGATACCTACATTATCATTTTTAGCAGTTGGTATACCTATCACTGCATTTTTTACAGCAGACTTTGATATGTTCACAGCCGCATTCTTTGTGCCGACCATTCCGCCTGAGCTTGCATAACCATATACACCGCAAGCTGATGTGTCAGACGTTCCACCATAATAACAGTTCTCATTGACAGACAACTGTTTTTTGTTTATTCCAACGAATCCGCCGGCATTACTTCCATAAACATCGACGCTGACGCTTGTGTTTTCTATTGTGCATACTTCGTTAGACAATCCTATAAGACCGCCCTCGTTCATTGTCTGGGTAGCAAGGGGTTTATTGTCTTTTTTTGAGCCGATAAAGCTGTCTTTATTATAAGGTGTAAGCTGAACATTGCTTATTGTCGTTTTGATATTTGCAGAGCCTACGATCCCGCCTACGCCAAACCAAGTACCTGTGCCTTTATCAAGATTAGCAAATTCAACTTTATTAATAGTAATCTTGGAATCCTTAACATTAAATTCGCTGCCTTTTTGAGAATTTCCCACAAGACCGCCTGTTTCAAATCCGCCATAAACATAAATGCCGCTGTTTTCAGACTTAACGCCACTTATATTGATATTATTTGTTGACTTTCCTATAAGTCCACCCACAGTATATGCGCCAGATACCTCAAGATCATTCAAGGTTATTCCGCTAAACTTGCATTGACCCTGTACTCCGCCAACAATACCACCTGTAGAAAGGTCTTCATTAACATACGATTTTCCGTCGTTGTTATATGTCTTAACGCTGATCTTGCCGGAAAGCTTAAGACTATCTACAGTTAGAGCATACGTTGAACAGTTTATCAGCCCAACTCCTTTCACTTTGTCGAATGCGGTACGATACTTATAGTTATCCACATCTTGAAACTCAACAGTATTACCGCCCTTGTTATCTGTTATTTTCACAGCATAGGCTTTTATATCTGTATCGAGCTTTATAGTCTGATCATTTCCCTGGATAGCTGTCAAAGACAAAGTATATCCACAGTCAATGCCGCCCAGGTTACTATCTGCTGCATCAAACAACTGATTTATTCCACGAAAACCTGTGTCGGTGAGGTCATAGGTTTCATTTCCTGTGAGCTTAACAGTAAATTTCTTACTTTGATCGTGTGCCCATTTTGCTTCATAAAGATTTCCACTTGGCTTTGTATATTTTTTTAGCATTACAGAATTTTTCTTTTCATATTCCTTGCTTGTAGACTTTTCAAGTCTTTGATAGTCTGAGATCGCAGTTTTGTAATCTGTATCATCAGAAGCCAATGCAGCTGTACCAACTTTTGAATAGTCTGCATTTCGAGTGAAAGTATAGTGACCATAGCCGCAAGTGTTTTTATATTTATCTGTATATCCCATACCGGACTGTGATATGACAGACAGCATAAACAATGCCTGTGCATTAGGCACTTCAATAGTATTTGTCGTGCCGGCAATAACATTTAATTTTTCATCATCACTTAGCTCACTATTAAACTGCGTGATGAGATAATTTTTCCTGCCATTGTTAAGTTTAGTTGACTTACCGAACGTTTTTCCCTCTTCAATAGCAAAGCCGTTTACAACTCTGCCTATATATGGATTGATAAAGAGATTGGTATCTGCGTTTTCGTCCACTGCCTCAGTATTGTTGGTTGTAAGCGCACTATCTTTGGCAACGTTGTTCATATTTCTGAAAATAACGCCACCGTAAACTATGGCACCAACATATCCGCCTGCAGTAATGAGATGTTGTTTGCTGTTATCGTTCTTTGCAAATGTTATAGTAGGATTTGTTACCTTGACATTATCAATGATATTATCTCCACCGAACACAACGCCCATAACACCACCATAATACTCTGTCTTTCCGGTACTATAGTTTAATTTATTATTATTGTTTTTTGAAAGCGTTACATTATTAGCATATACTATATTGATATTTTTTACAACACTTCCGCTGCTGAACCTGATGAGAGGGCTTGCAGATTTATTGGTGATAGTTGGATATGTTCCGTCGGATCTCTGCTGTCCAACAATAACGCCCCTGAAAACGTAACTGTTTGATGTTCCGCCAAGACCTGCAAAAGAACTGCCGAGAACTATATCATCATCTATCTTGTAATAAGCTTCGCAAAGATATTTGATCATGTTATCTTTTGAAACTGAAACTTTTTTCGTTCCGCTTACAAAATTGCCTGTTCCATCATAAGTATAGGTTTCATGCTTGGTGCCTTTGCAAAAAGCACTATTAGTATCAACAGTCGCCTTATCGGCAGAAGCGTTTGCATTATAGTTTACTTCCCAGCCATTTGTAGGTGCGGCTGTACTGATAACTCGTGCGACCTCTGCAAGTGTGGAAGCGTCAAGGATATATGGATCAGAGTATGTTCCGCAGCCCTTTATAAGATATGGTCGCTCAAGGTTTACGTCTATCTCATCATAGTTTTGGGTGGTATCATACGATTTAGCAACATATGGCTTGTATTCAGTAAAGCTATATTCCTCTGTTGCGTTATTTTTGTCAGGGGAAGTATACCTGTCATCTCTGCTCCAATCGCCATGATACTTATTCTGCCTGCTCTTTCCGTCATTGTCAACATTCTTAATGGTGTCAGACACTTCTTTTCCGTAGGTTACATTATGCTTTGCTTCTGTTCCCCAATCGTCGTCCCATTTATAGTTGTATATTGCAGAAGAGCCTGTCTCTTATACACATCTGACGCTGCCGACGAATTAGACGGTGTAGAT
>ENA-OZEU01000370-OZEU01000370.1-human-gut-metagenome-genome-assembly--contig:-NODE-370-length-11411-cov-6.119144_pt1 | contig 11411 bp, 8 predicted proteins | sample MGYA00244608_ERZ653614 | MGnify/ENA primary metagenome ERZ653614 (study PRJEB26926, sample SAMN06165166) | human gut metagenome | biome: ENVO:00009003; feature: ENVO:2100002; material: ENVO:00002003...
GAGCACCTGACTGTTAATCAGGGTGTCGCCTGTTCGAGTCAGGCAAGAGGCGCCAGTAAAGCGATGGATATTTTTCCATCGCTTTTTTGTTTTTCTGTATCTTTTTTTCACGCATTCTTAACGGTTCTTAAAAAATATCGCCTTGAAGAACACTAGTGGATGTGGTATACTTTTATAAGTTTATAGATGTAGAAAAGCTGCATGGCTTTCCCGCATCCGCAGACAGGCGCTCCTCCGGTCAGAAAGCTGCCGTGCAGGAGCGCAGTTTTTTCGTTGGTCAAATCAGCAGGCAGGCCGGCGGCTCTGTGCGGCAAGCACGGGCGGCAGGGCGGCTTTGTGTCGTTTGAATAAATCTGTAGAATAAAAGGAAACATCTATGCGTTATACCTACGTCCGGCAGCACGATACCACCGACTGTGCGGCTGCCTGTCTGGCCATGGTGTGCCTGCACTACAAAAAGGAAGTGACCATCACCCGCCTGCGGGATATGATGGGTACCGACCTGAAAGGCACTAACCTTGTCGGCCTGCAAAAAGCCGCCAATGAACTTGGCTTTACCACCGCCGCAGTCCGCGTGGACCGCGAAAACTTCCTGAGCGACTTCTCGCTTCCCTGCATTGCACAGGTGATCACCGATCAGGGTCTGGCTCACTTTGTTGTGGTGTTCAAAAAGACCACCATCAAGGACGAAGGCGCGCGCCGCAAGCATATGCTGCAGGACGCCGAGACCCGCAAGGAAGAAGAGAAAAAGGGCAAAAAGCATAAGTGCAAGGATTACGTCATCATCGGCGACCCCGGCACGGAGCTGAAAAAGATCAGTCTGGACGAGTTCTACAAGAACTTTACCGGCGTGCTGCTGCTGCTGAACCCCACCTCCGAGTTCAAGGGCGGCAAGCTTGGCAGCAGGGACGGTAAAGACGGCAAGGACGGTAAGGACGGCAAGGACGGTAAGGACGGCAAGAGCGGCAAGTACGGCATGATGAAGCGGTATATCGACCTGCTTCTGCCCCAGAAAAAGCTGTTCTTCTACGCCATCCTCAGCTCGGTGATCACCACCATTCTGGGCATCGCGTCCTCCATGTTCAATAAGATCCTGATGGACGAGGTGCTGCCCTACGGGCTGAATAACCTTTTGGTCACCCTGATCCTGGTGTTCAGCGTGGTCAGCATCACCAGCACGCTGATCGGCTTTGTGCGTCAGTGGGTGCTGATCCATCTGTCCATCAAGATCGATATCCCGCTGATGCTGGGCTACTTCGGGCATATCTTCAACCTGCCCATGAAGTTCTTTGCCACCCGCAAGACCGGTGATATCACCACCCGTTACTCGGACGCTGACACCATCAAATCCATCTTTACCAGCATTGCGCTGAGCCTTGTGATGGATATCTCCATGGCAGTCATCACCGGCATCATCCTGTTCCGCATGAACGCCATGCTGTTCTCCATCTCGCTGTTCATGGCACTGGTCAGCATCCTGCTGGTGCTGGTGTACAAGCAGCCCTATAAGCGGATCAACGAAGAGAGCATGGCACAGTCTGCAGCGCTGAACAGCCAGATGATCGAGAGCCTGCGCGGCATCGAGACCGTCAAGTGCAACGCCAACGAGCAGACCGAGCTGGATAATCTGGAACGCGAGTACATGAAGAGCCTGAAGATCAGCCTGCGCTCCAGCCGCATCAGCACCACGCAGGGTCTGATCTCCTCCTTCATCTCCACCGGCTTCAGTATGCTGACCACCTATGTGGGCATCAGTCAGGTGCTGAACGGCGAGATGACGCTGGGCGGCTTTATGGCATTCAGCACCCTGTCCAGCTACTTTACCTCCCCCCTGAGCAACCTGATCGGCCTGCAGATGCAGATCCAGGAAGCCAGCATCTCCATGAAGCGTCTGACCGAGATCATGGACTACCCCGCTGAGAACGAGACTGCCGAGGGTATGGAGCAGAGCGAGATGGAAAAGGTGGAGGGCGACATCGAGTTCAAGGACGTCACCTTCCGCTACGGCAACCGTGCCCCGGCACTGGATCATGTCAGCTTTACCATCCCCGCCGGCAAAAAGGTGGCGCTGGTGGGCAGCAGCGGCAGCGGCAAATCCACCATTACCAAGCTGCTGCTGAAGTACTACGACCCCGAGGACGGCGAGATCGATGTGAACGGCGTGAATCTGGCGGAGTACAGCAGCCACTCGGTGCGCCGCGCCATCGCCTATGTGCCCCAGAACGTTGAGCTGTTCAGCAAGACCATCTACGACAACATCCGCATCTCCCGCATGGACGCTACGCTGGACGAGGTGAAGGAAGCTGCCAAGAAGGCTGACGCGCACGAGTTCATCCGCCACCTGCCGCTGCAGTACAACACCTATCTGGAGGAAGCCGGCAACGGCCTGTCCGGCGGTGAGAAGCAGCGCATCGCACTGGCGCGTGCCTTCCTGAAGGACTCCAACCTTTACATTCTGGACGAGTCCACCAGTAATCTGGACTTTGCCACCGAGACGCTGATCTTCAACATGATCTACGAGCAGCTGGCAGACCGCTCCATGCTGATCGTGGCGCACCGCCTTTCCACCATCCGTGACTGCGACCTGATCCTTGTGATGGATCACGGCAAGATCGTGGAGCGCGGCACCCATGAGGAACTGATGGCAAAGGATGGCCGCTATGCCGAGCTGTGGAATATGCAGCAGGGCATCTTCCGCAAGCGCAAAGCCGAGCCTGCTCCGCAGGCAGTTGCCGCTGTGGTGGAAGAGGACGACGACGGCGAGTCCATCACCTACTGACCGTATCCGCAGCCCTTGCCCGGATGCAGCATAAGCTTTTTTCCCGCCCGGCGGGAAACCGAAGAATGCCTCGTTATGGTGTGCCCGGAGGCAGACGCTTCCGGGCACCTTTTTGTTCCGGCTTACATTGAAAAAATAACAGGATTAGGGGTAATTTACTATGAACGAGATCAAAGTTGCTGAAAACAAGACCCTCAAGCTGACCAATGTTCTCTCCCGCGTTGTGCAGCCCGAGGAGCTGGCAAACCTGCCGGTCATCCTGACCCAGATGCAGAACTTTATGAAGAGCAACGGCGCACAGCCCATCGGCCCGCTGGTGCAGGCTATCGTGGAAGGCACCGGCCCGGACCATATGCCCGTCATGTACATGATGCAGCAGGCCACCCAGATGATCACCCAGATGGAGCCCGGCTACCACATGGACGCTGTGCTGCGGGTAAAGAACTGCTTGTACGCCCACTTTACCGGCCCTCTGGCCTTCAACCAGCTGGCCACCGCCAAGCTGCAGGTCCTGGCTTTTGAAAACGACATCAAGCTTAGCGGCAACAGCTACACCATCTACGTCAATCAGGACGAGGACGACGGCGTGATCGACGTGTTTATGGAGACCAAATAATTATGACAACGACCATTCAGAACCTTTCGGATCTGCAGGACCGCCGGATCATGATGGACAAAAAGCTGCCCCCTTACGGGTACGCCTTTGTCATTCTGACCGGGCTGTTCATGATCTTTCTGGTGATCTGGAGCACCCAGACCAACCGCATCTATGTCAGCCAGAACAGCGGTGTGGTGCAGGCCGCCAACAAGACCTACATCATGTCCAGCTACTCCGGCTCCATTACCGAGCTGTATGTCTCGGAGGGCAGCTATGTGAACGAGGGCGACCTGATCGCCCGGCTGAAGAGCACGGATCTGGATATGCAGAAGGACACCCTGCAGAGCCAGCTGGATATCTACCAGAAGCAGCTGGATCAGTACAACAAGCTGCTCAAGTGCATTCAGGACGACACCAACTACTTCGACGAGACCAGCGCTGAGGATCAGCCCTACTACTACCAGTACCAGACCTACAAAAGTCAGGTAGCACAAAAGACCTTTGACGCTTCTACCTATCAGGCTGCCGGCTACTCCGACACCCAGATCAAGGCTTTGATGGAGCAGAACCAGAGTGAGCTGGAGTCCCTATACTACTCCACCATGCAGTCCATCTCCCAGAGCATCAACAGCGCACAGGTCAATGTGGACAACCTGCAGGCGCAGATGGATTCTTTGAACACCGGCGCCAACGATTACTTCATCTATGCGCCCACCTCCGGCGTGATCCACATGGACACCCCCTACAAGGAGGGCATGGTGCTGAGCGCCGGCTCTGCAATGGCTACTATTGCCAGCGAGAACGACGATCTGGAGATCGTGGCTATGGTGTCGGTGAACGACCGTCCCCTGCTGCACGTAGGCGACCCCTGCAAGATCGCCATCACCGGCCTGTCGGAGTATTCCTACGGCACGCTGACCGGCACCGTCACCTCCATTGACAGTGATGTGACCTCCAGCAACAGCACCTCCTACTACAAGATGACCATCAAGCCCGATGCCACCTATGTGGTGAGCCGTAGCGGCGACAAGGTGGATCTTGCCAACGGTATGAGCGTGACCGCCCGCGTGGAATACGATCAGGTCACCTATTTTGAGTATGCCATGGAGGCACTGGGCGTGCTGTTCCGCTAAAAGCGGACTGCACAGCACGGCAGGATGCCCCCCTTTTACACCACCCCAAAGAGGTACAAACAACATGATTCGAACCGCAAAGAAACTGGCCGCCTGTGTGCTGATGCTGGGTGTGCTGGTATGCGGCACCGCCCTGAGCGCTGCCGCCGCCGGCCTGCCTGTTGAAGCGCAGAACGGCGTTTCACTGCCCTGGTCCAAGGATGTCCCTGCCGAGAGCATTTCCACCGGCAGCTACTCTGCCAATATGCTGCTGGGCGCTTCCCAGCAGCTGTCCCCCGTGGTCAAGCCCAGTTACAGCACCGACTCTGTGGTCTTTTTGACCGATGACAGCAGCGTGCTGACCGTAAGCAGCAGCGGCGTGGTGCAGGCTGTGGGCGTTGGCACTGCCACCATTACCGCAGCCGCCGGCAACCAGATCTGCGCCTACACCATCGTGGTCTCCATGGACTCCTCCATGATCGTGACCGAGATGGACCTTTCCCTCTCCTCCAACACCATCTATGTGGGCAACTCGGTGTCGGCTTCGCTGCAGGTGCGCCCTAGTTCCGCTTCCAACTACGCCACCGTCACCCTGACCTCCTCTAACGAGAAGATCGCCACGGTGAACAGCTTTGGCCGCGTGACCGGCGTAGCGCCCGGCACTGCCACCATTACCGCTGCCTGCGGCTCGGTGGTGGCCACCACCACCGTTACGGTGCTTGCCCTGCCCACAGACTCCACCGGCACAAGCGGCACTACGTCCAGCAACAGCGGGCAGGTGATCACCCCCAGCACCAACTACATCGTGCTCAAGCCCGGTGCCACCCGCACCATCACGGCTAAAGCCACCCCTGCCAGTGCATCCCAGTCCTTCACCTTCAAGTCCGGCAACAGCAGCATTGCCACGGTCAGCCCCTCGGGCGTGGTCACGGCGGTGGGCACCGGCTCTACCTCCATTACCATTTCCAACGGCAAGGCCACTGCCATGGTCACGGTCATCGTGAACCGCTCGGCAGATGCTTCCTCCGGCAGCGACAACAGCAATGCCGGCACCAATACCCCGGACGACAACACCTCCATCCCGCTGGACCCTGTGGTGCAGACCATTCAGGACAGCACGGAGGATCAGGTGGTGTTCAACCAGTCTGAGGTACCCATCGTGACCGGCGAGATCCTGAACGCCCTGCGCACCACCGGCAAGACCCTGTGCGTGGTGGGCGACGGCTACACCATGAACGTTTCCGGCAAAAACGTAAAGAGCACCACCAGCGAGATCGACACCGCCATCACCTTTACCGAGAGTGAAGAGGGGCTGGAGTTTGAGCTGGACAACGGCCGTGCCCTTCCCTGCGCGGTGCAGCTGGAGCTGGATGTGAGCACCTACTCCCGCCTGTACCTGTACAACACCATCAGCAACAAGTGGCAGTACCTGAACAGCTACAAGGACGGCGTGATCACCGCCGACACTGCCGGCCGCTACCTGCTGACCAACCAGAACCTGCGGTTCGGCAATATCAACTGGTCCTTCTTCATCGCCGGCGGCGTGGTTGTGATCCTGATCGCCGTGGTCTACATCGCGTTCAAGAAGCGCTACTGGTTCTGGTAAGCGCCCCTGCTCTTCCCGCATATAACAAGCCGCCCGCTGCACACCATTTCGTGCAGCGGGCGGTTTTGTGTTCTATTCTTCCCTGTTACTCCACCGTTACGCTCTTGGCAAGGTTGCGGGGCTTATCCACGTCGCAGCCGCGCAGCACCGCCATGTAGTAGGCGAACAGCTGCAAGGGCACGATGAGCTGCAGCGGCATCAGGATGTCGTCGTACTCGTCCAAGCGGATTACCTCGGTGGCAACACCCTCCGGCACTTCCGCGTCCTTTGTGGTGAACAGCAGCACCCGTGCGCCGCGGCTGCGGGTCTCCTTGGCGTTGGAGATGGTCTTTTCGTAGACGTTTTTCTGGGTCGCCAGCGCGATGACCGGCACGCCGTCCGTGATCAGGCTGATGGTGCCGTGCTTCAGCTCGCCTGCCGCGTAGGCATCCGAGTGCACATAGCTGATCTCCTTCAGCTTCAGGCTGCCCTCCAGCGAAAGGGCGTAGTCGAACCCACGCCCGATGAAAAAGCAGCTCTGGGTGTTCACATAGCGGCTGGCAAGGTACTTGATCTGCTCGCAGTCCGCAAGGCGGGGCTTGATGACCTCGGATGCGTGCAGCAGCTGGGCGGTGTAGTATTTGGTCTTTTCCTCGGTCAGCTGCCCGCGCGCATAGGCCAAGCGCAGGGCAAACAGGTACAGCACGCACAGCTGCACCATATAGGCCTTGGTAGACGCCACCGCGATCTCGGGCCCGGCGTAGGTGTACATGACGTAATCCGCCGCCCGGGCGATGCTGCTGCCCACCACGTTCACGATGGCAAGCACCGGCACGCCCCGGCTCTTAGCCAGCTTGAGGGCGGCAAGCGTATCGCTGGTCTCGCCGGACTGGCTGATGATGATGACCAGATCCTCCGGCTTCAGGATGGGGTCGCGGTAGCGGAACTCGCTGGCGATATCCACCTCTGCGGGCACCCGCGCCAGCGCTTCGATGGCGGTCTTGCCCACCATACCGGCGTGCATGGCTGTGCCGCAGCCCACCAGATGCACTGTGCCGATGCTGCGCAGCTTTTCGTCCGTCAGTTCCGGGATGCGCAGCTCCGGCAGACCGTTCTCCACCCGGGGGCTGACCGTAGCCGTGATGGCGGCGGGCTCCTCGTTGATCTCCTTGAGCATAAAGTGGGGGTAGCCGCCCTTTTCGGCTGCTTCCATGTCCCAGTCTGCGGTCAGTTTTTCGCGCTCCACCGCCTCGCCGAACTCGTTATAGAAGCGGATGCCCTGTGCCGTGCACACCGCCATGTCCCCTTCTTCCAGCACGCTGTAGCTGCGGGTGTACTTGAGCAGCGCCGGGATATCCGATGCCACAAAGTTTTCGCCCTCGCCCCAGCCCACGATGAGCGGGCTTTCCCGCTTGACCGCAAAGATGGTGTCCGGGTAGTCCTTGAACAGCACCGCCAGCGCGTAGCTGCCCCGCACCTTGGCAAGCGCAGCCTGCAAAGCCTGCAGCGGCTCGCCCTGATAGCAGCTGTCGATGAGCTTTACCAGCACCTCGGTGTCGGTCTCGCTGGTAAAGGTGTAGCCTTTGGCGACAAGGCGTTCCTTCAAAGCGCCGTAGTTTTCAATAATGCCGTTGTGCACGATGCTGACCCGGGGCGTGGAGTGCGGGTGGCTGTTCACATCGCTGGGCTCGCCGTGGGTCGCCCAGCGGGTATGACCGATGCCGCAGCCGCTCTGGGGCAGCGCCAGCTCTTCCAGTTTGCTGCGCAGGGTGGAGAGCCGCCCCTTGCTTTTGACCACGCGGATGCCGTCCCGCTGGGTAAGCGCCACACCGGCAGAATCGTACCCGCGGTACTCCAGCTTTTCCAAACCGTCCAGCAGCACCTGCTGGGCGCTGCGCATGCCAACATAACCTACAATGCCACACATACAAAATACCTCCAGACCGACTGCGGCGCGCCGAAATGCGCTGCTGCACAGTCAGTTTCCTCTATCAAAGTCTATGTTCTTGTATGGCTTTCTTTGCAGGGTTCTGTTCCGGTATTGCTGCCGGTTTTTGCCCTGTTCTGCGGCTGGTATAGCCCTCAGCCGGAGAAACATCCGCCGAATCTTTCGATGATCCCTCTCCTCGTCACCCTCACGGCTGTCACCCGTGTGGCCCGGCGCTTTGCGTCAGCTTGTGGTACACATTCCTTCTTTCAATGTTTTGGTAATATTTTTTGCTCAGTGCATTCCCAGCATTTTATGCAGCTTGGGCTGCCACTTCAGCTTGTACAGCAGCAGCAGATTGCACAGGGCGCGGTCGTAAAGGGCAAACGCCACGTTGCCCATACCCAGTGTGAGCAGAGTCATTGCCAGTGCGGTGGTGCGCAGCTCCTGCGAAATGCTGCCCGCCGGCACCAGCACCAGCAGCAGGCCGTACATCGCCAGCACCGCCCCGTTGCACAGCAGCAGCTTGCACACCAGCTGCAATGCCCGGGGGCGGATGCGGTCGAACCGGGGCTTTACCAGCGGGTAATAGCCCAGCAGCACGGTGAAGATCAGGGCGATCTCCTTATCCGGCACAAAGAGCAGCCCCAGCAGGCTGACGGCGGCGTACGCCGTCCACGCCATGGTGATGCCGCACTCCATGCACACCGTTGCAATGAGAAAGCTTGCCACCGCCGGTGCGATGAACATGGCAATGGGGATGATGGTGCCCAGCAGCATCAGTGCCACGCACAGTGCCGCCGCCATGCCGCAGTACGCCATGGCCCAGCTTTTGCTTTTTCGTTTCTTCATGGGATCTCCCACTTTTCGGTATCTACATCCTGCTCCAGCGGGTAGACCGCGTGCTGCAGGCCTAAGATCATGATATTGTTCAGCAGGGTGTCATTCAGCTTGAGATCCAGCATCTTGTACGCCCGCATCAGGTCGTTGACCGCAGCCAGTGCCTGCCGCCGGGCGTTCTCTATGGCAGCAGCCTGCCCGTTGAGCTCGTTGACCACGAACACGTTGTACTGGCCGTTGCGGCGGTCGGCTTCAAAGCGCTCGGCCTTATCCAGCAGATAGAAGATGCGGCCGATGCAGCTGCCGATATACCGCATACTCTTGCGCTGGTTGGGATCGTCCGTAGCCAGCGTGGAGTACAAAGCGCCGTAGACGTTGCTCATAGGTTCAGCCGCAAGGGCGTAGTTTTTGGCGCTCAGGTTCATCTGCACCACCGCCTGCTCCCGCTCCTGCGCAAACAGCCGCTCCAGTGCCGGGTTCTCCTGCCGGGCTTTCTCGTAGGCGCGGCGCAGCAGCAGCTTGTCCGCTGCGCGGCGCAAGCGCTTGACCGGGCGCAGCTCGCTGTACTTGCGGTCCTGCAGATTATGCCAGCCCATCAGGATCTCCGTCTGCGCCGCCTGCCGGATGCCCAGCGTCTGGCACATCATGCTGCGCTGGAACGGCGTACCGGGCATCCGCTGCCGTTTGCAGGTGGGCATACGCCCCGCCAGACTGTCGGACAGGATGGCAAACAGCACCCCGTTGGTGCGCAGCAGATGGCAGGCGTAGAAGCCGTAGGACTTATACATCTGCCGCCGCACCCCGCGGAGATAACGCATATAGGTGTTGTAATCCCGGATCGTCAGTTCCGGCAGATAGGGCCGCATCCGTCCCTTCATATAAGCCAGACATCCTTTCTGTACAGTTTTTGTATCCTGCGGTCAATAAGGTTAGTATAATCCTTTTTGTTCGGCAACGCAACTGCCGGATGCAAAAACTGCTGTAATTTGTCATTATGCCGAATTTTGTGAAATCTATTTTTCTATTAAAAATACCCGCAGACCGTCTCTTTTCAGCAAAAGATGATCTGCGGGTGTTTGTGCCGGATTTTCCCGGAAAAAGACACACTTTTTCAGTGCAATGTCTGCCGGGCGGGCAGTCAAATGACCTTACTTCTTTTCAAAATGGGTGCGCTTGCCGTCAAAGCCGGATTTGGGCATGGGCTTTGCCATCTTTTCGGTCTTGGGGGCGTTATAGTACATATACAGCTGGCAGGGGATCATGCCGTTGTACATCTTGCGGCGCTTGTTGGCGCGCTTGCCGTAGTGCAGCTCAAAATCCATATCGGCGGTAATGGCGTACAGCCCGGCGCAGGGGCTGGCTTCCATCTGCTGTCCCAGCGTGCGTGCCAGCTTGGCAGCGCCCTCAATGGTGCCCAGACGTTCGCCGTAGGGAGGGTTCGTCAGCACGATGGCCTCCGGCTTTGCGGCAAAGGTGGCAACATCCGCCACCTCAAAGTGGCAGCGGTTCTCCACACCCGCCAGCTTGGCGTTGGCGTTGGCCTGTGCCACGGCGGCGGGGTCGATATCGTAGCCGTAAGCTTCAAAGCCCACGTCCAGCTTGGACTCTGCCAGTGCCTTCTGGCGCTGCTCTGCCCACAGGGCAGCGGGCACAAAGCTGTAACGCTCGGCGGCAAAGCGGCGTTTCAGACCCGGGGCAATGTTCATGGCCTTCTGCGCGGCTTCGATCAGCAGGGTGCCGCTGCCGCAGAAGGGATCCTCCACCAGGCTGTCGCGGCGCACACGGCCAAGGTCGGCGATGGTCGCCGCCAGCGTCTCGCGCAGAGGGGCTTCCATGGCGTTGCGGCGGTAGCCGCGCTTGTGCAAGCCCTCGCCGGTGGTGTCCAGCATGATCTCGCACATATTTTTGCGCAGCATAAAGCGCACCTTGTACTCCACGCCGCTCTCGGGCAGCACGGTGGTGCGGTGACCCTTCATCAGGCGCTTGACCACCGCCTTTTTGATGACGCTCTGGCAGGCGGGGATGCTGGTCAGCTGGCTGTTCAGGGAAGAGCCGGTGACCGGGAAGGCAGCATCCGCAGGCAGAAACTCCTCCCACGGGATGGAATACACGCCGTCGAACAGCTCGTCAAAGGTGGTGGCCTTGTAGCGTGCCAGCAGCAGCATCACACGCTCCACGGTGCGCAGGTTGAGGTTTGCGGCAGCGATCATCTCTGCCCCGCCGCAGAAGCTCAGACGGCCATCCTCCACCCGGATGTTCTCTGCGCCGATGCGGGTCAGCTCAAATTTAGCGGTGGATTCGCACCCGAAAAAGCAGGGCGCGATCAGTTCAAATTTTGCGGGCATGGTAGTTCCTTTCTGTTCAGTCCCGAAAAAACAGACCTGTCCGACCGGGGACAGGCCTGCCTGTGTTCCTTGTGATCCCAGCTGATGCGGTGGCTCAGCGGCCGCGGCGGCTGCGGGGGGCATAACCGCCGCCCCGGCGGTTGTTGGTCTCGTGGTCGAGATCCGCCATTTTCTCCCTGTCTCTTATACACATCTGACGCTGCCGACGAATTAGACGGTGTAGAT
>ENA-OZEU01000374-OZEU01000374.1-human-gut-metagenome-genome-assembly--contig:-NODE-374-length-11305-cov-6.324711_pt1 | contig 11305 bp, 8 predicted proteins | sample MGYA00244608_ERZ653614 | MGnify/ENA primary metagenome ERZ653614 (study PRJEB26926, sample SAMN06165166) | human gut metagenome | biome: ENVO:00009003; feature: ENVO:2100002; material: ENVO:00002003...
GGGCTGCACCGCTGTGGGCATCCGTGCCCACGACTTTACGCCCTGCGCTGCGGACGCGTCCAACGCCATCCCGGTAAAGGCCGTTTCCACCAGCGAGAATCCCTTTGACTGGAACCTCATCTGCACGCCGCCGGAGGGCACGGCGCAGCTGTGGTGGAAGGTAAGCAAAAAAAGCCTTTGCTCGGCAGCGCCCGCCGCGCCGCAGTACCTGTGTGCCGCACCGGAGAGCATCATGCCGCTGAAAGGCTGAAAAAATATTTATCTAAAATTCAATGCGCCAGACCCGCAGGTCTGGCGCATTGAATTTTATTCTTCTACTTTTTTCAGAACACCGCCGGGACGATCTGCTGGGCATCCACATCCACGATGCCGTAGGTGTTCAGCCGCAGCTTCGGGATGACCGGCAGGCTGACGAAAGCAAGGGTCATAAAGGCGTCGATGTCCTCCGAGATGCCGTGGGCTTTCAGCGCTGCCTTGAGCGCTTGCAGCTTTTCCTCCACGGCTTCGGCGCTCTCGGTGCTCATAAGCCCTGCCACCGGCAGCGGCAGCTCCCCTACCACCTGTCCGTTCAGCGCAAAGGCAAGACCACCTTTATTCTTGCGCACCGTGTTGCCCGCCAGCACCATGTCGGCATCGTTGGTGCCCGCCACGATGAGGTTGTGGGAGTCGTGAGCAATGCTGGAAGCCACTGCGCCGCATTGCAGGCCGTAGTTGCCCAAAAAGCCCAAGCCCACATGACCGGAGCGGTGATGCCGCTCGAACACCGCCAGCTTGACGATCTGCTGCGTCACGTCCACGCCGGGCGCTGTGCCCGGGTGCTGACAGAACGGAACGATCTTTTCGGTAGTCAGCAGGGAATGCGGGGTCAGGCAGATCACCCGCTGCCGGGTGCCGGTCTGTTTCAGCTGCAATTGCTCCGGGGTGATCTCGTCCATATTGAAGGAATCGAACACCCGCGCAAACCGTGCTTTGTCCACCGCAAGGGCGGCGGGGTGCAGCATTTTGCCCTGCTGCGCCACCAGCTTGCCCTTTTTGTACACCTGCTCCACCGTAAACTTTTCCAGATCGGACAGCACGATCAGGTCGGCGGTATAGCCGGGAGCTACCGCGCCGCTGTGCGCAAGACCGAAATACTGGCACGGAACAAGAGTGCCCATGCGCACCGCCACCACCGGATCTACCCCGGCGGCAATGGCCTTGCGGATGATATAATCGATGTGCCCGCCCTGCAACAGGTCTCCGGGGTGCTTGTCGTCGGTCACCAGCATACAGCGGCTGCAATAAGGCTCCCGGAACAGGGGCAGCAGGCTGTCCATATTCTGGGCTGCCGTGCCCTCCCGCACCATGATGTACTGGCCGCGCCGCAGCTTTTCCATGGCTTCATGGATGTCCGAGCATTCATGATCGGACTGCACCCCGGCGGCGACATAGGCGTTCAGCTCCTCCCCGCTGAGGAAGGGTGCGTGCCCATCGATCTTTTTGCCCGCAGCGGTGCAGTCGCAGATCTTCTGCAAAATCTTTTCGTCCGCGCGCACTGTGCCGTAGGAGTTCATCAGCTCCGCCAGACCCAGCACCCGGGGCTGCTGGTAATAGGGGCGCAGCTGCTCTGCTTCCAGCACCGCGCCGGACTCGTCCAGCCCGGTGGCAGGCACGCAGGAGGGCAGCATGAAGTAGACCGAAAGCGCCAGATCTTTTGTGGTCTCCAGCATAAAGTCCAGCCCTGCCGTACCGGCTACATTGGAGATCTCGTGCGGGTCGGTGACCACCGCCGTAGTGCCGTGGGGCAGCACCGCCTGTTCAAAGGCCGGGCCGCAGAGCATGGAGCTTTCAATGTGGATGTGCCCATCCACAAGCCCCGGGCAGACATACTTGCCCTGCAAGTCCAGCTCGGTCTCGCCGGTGTAGTGCCCCACGCCAAGGATGATGCCCTGACAGATGGCTACATCGGCCTGCTCGATCTCGTTTGTGAACACGTTGATGACCCGGGCGTTTTTCAGCACCAGCTCTGCCCGCACGTCACCCTTTGCTGTCAGGATCTGCTGCTTCAAGGTTTCCATTTTCATAAGGGCCCCCTTGTCCTGTTATAGCAATTCAACTTTTTAATGCAACAGCAACAGCGTTGAATTGCATATCGCAAATATGTTGTTTGAATGTTGCACTAATTTCTTGTCTTGCGATAAAAAGCCTGCGTTCTGCTGCTTGAAAGACCTGTTTTTCTTTGGTTACATGGCGATCCAGCCCAAGGCGTTTGCCACCGAGCTTGCCAGAATGATAGCTGCAAAAATGGGGCACAGCCAGCGGATCATAAAATTGAACACCGGCTTGCGGCGGAACCGCTGACCGTCCTGCTCCACCTCCTGCGCGATCTGTTCCACGCCGATGACGCGGGACACCAGCAGACAGGTGGCAATGGCTGCAATGGGCATCATGACCGAGTTGGTCAAAAAGTCGAAGAAGTCCAAAAACTGCATTCCGAACACGGTCACCCCGGCCAGCGGGCCGTAGCCCAGTGCCGACAGGCTGCCCAGCGCCACCATGATGGCGCCGATGAGCACGGTGGAGCGGGTGCGGTCCCAGCCCAGCTCGTCCTCAAAGGTGGAGACGGCGCTCTCGGTCAGGGCGATGGAACTGGTAATGGCTGCAAACAGCACCAGCACAAAGAACAGCACACCCACCACAGTGCCCAGACCCATGCTGGCAAACACCTTGGGGATGGTAATGAACATCAGCGCAGGGCCGGCCTGCAGGGTGTCCGGGTCGCCGCCAGAGAAGGCGAACACCGCCGGGATGATCATCAGACCTGCCATGATGGCAATGGCGGTATCGAACACCTCCACGTTCTCGGTGGACTCCTCGATGGAGACATCCTTCTTCATATAGGAGCCGAAGGTGACCAGAATGCCCATGGCGATGGACAAAGAATAGAACATCTGCCCCATGGCGGTGACCACGGTCATCCAAGAGAAGTTTTTGGGGTTGGGCACCAGAAAATACTTTACACCCGCCAGTGCACCGGGACGGGGTGACCGAGTACCCCGCAATGACCAGCGACAGCACCACCAGCACCGGCATCATCACCTTGGAAACCCGCTCCACGCCGTTGCGCACACCGGCAAAGATAATGCCCAGCGTGAACAGACTGAACAGCAAAAAGGCCAGCTCGGCCTGCAGACCGTTGGTGATAAAGGCAGAGAAGTAGCCGTCCGCTGCCAGATTGCCGCCGCGTCCGCACAGATACTCGGCCAGATAGTGGATGACCGAATAATACGGCACGATCAAAATGGGGATAATGGCGTTGATCCAGCCGCCGAACCGGATGCCCCTGCCCTTGCCGAAGTGGGCGTAGGCGCTGACCGGGCTTTTGTGGGTCATGCGTCCCAGTGCAGTCTCGGCCACGATCATGGTATAACCGAATGTAACTGCCAGCAGAATGTATACCAGCAGGAAAATGCCGCCGCCGTATTTGGCTGCCAGATACGGGAAGCGCCAGATGTTGCCCAGACCCACCGAAGCGCCTGCGGCCGACAGCACGAACCCGATCTTACCGGAGAACGCGCTGCGCTTGTGTTGTTGTTCCATGTTTTAAATCCTCTTTTCCTATCCGCTATAAAAATTAAGCAAAACAAGTGTACCACATCTGCGGACAAGTAGCAAGCAACAGTACGAAATGCCGCTTGCACAGCGGCCTTTGGGAACGTAGGACGATTGGAAATATCCTCCGCTTACGCTCTGGATATTTTCAGCGGAATGATTATTTTTATTTCGCGTTTGTCGCGCTCTGCGGAGCGCTCCAAACGCATTTTCACCAAAAGGGTCATAAAGGCAAAATGCAGTTTCCAATCACGACCCCCAGCTGTGAAAAAGTGGCTCAGAAACGCCCGCAGGCGTTTCTGAGCCACAAATCAAACAAAGCTTATTTCCTTAAACAATGGCCAAAGCGCACGCGGCGGCCATTCTAAATCGTCCGGCTGTATCCTTACAGCTTATGGTACTTGCGGTCCTCTTCCTCGTAGACGGGGTCGCAGGTCAGGTACATTCCCAGACGGTTCAGGGTGCTGCTGTCCACGCTGGAAAGCAGCACGGTGGAGTGTACATCACAGCCCTTGAGGTTGGGCAGCTGGTGCATGGCTGCTGCGGCAAGCTCGCTGGAAGCAGCAGAGCTGGACAGGGCGATCAGGATCTCGTCGGTGTGCAGGCGGGGGTTCTTGCCGCCCAGATAGTTGGTCTTGAGGGTCTGGATGGGCTCAATGGCAGTTGCGCTGACCAAATCCGTCTCCTGCGGGATGCCCGCCAGATACTTGAGCGCATTGATCAGGGCGCTTGCGGTAGCACCCAGCAGCGGGCCGGTCTTGCCGGTGATCACGGTGCCGTCGCTCAGCTCAATGGCAGCAGCCGGTGCGCCGCCGGTGGCTTCGCTGCGGGCGTGGGCCTGCTTTTCCACCTCTCGTGCACCCATGGTCAGCCCGGCCTGATTCATCAGCAGCTCCAGCTTATAGCGCTCGCTCTCCTTGGCGGTGCCGGTGATCTTCTGCTGGCACAGGCACTTGTAGTACCGGCGTACGATCTCCTTGCGGGAGGCTTCGCAGCAGACTGCATCGTCCACGATGCAGTTGCCGGCCATGTTCACGCCCATGTCCGTGGGGGACTTATAGGGGCTCTGGCCTGCGATCAGTTCGAACATGGCGTTCACCACCGGGAAGATCTCAATGTCGCGGTTGTAGTTCACGGTGGTCACGCCGTAGGCTTCCAGATGGAAGGGGTCGATCATGTTCACATCGTTCAGGTCGGCGGTGGCGGCCTCGTAAGCCAGATTGACCGGGTGCTTCAGGGGAATGTTCCAGATGGGGAAGGTCTCGAACTTGGCGTAACCGGCCTTGACGCCGCGCTTATATTCATGGTACAGCTGGGACAGGCAGACCGCCATTTTTCCGCTGCCGGGGCCGGGCGCGGTGATGACCACCAGCGGGCGCTCGGTCTCAATGTACTCGTTGCGGCCGTAGCCCTCGTCGCTGACGATGCGTGCCACGTCGTTGGGGTAGCCGGGGATCTTGTAGTGGCGGAAGGTGCGGATGCCCAGACTGTTCAGCCGCTTTTCAAAGGCTTCCACCTCGGCGGCGGCGGTGTACTTGGTCACGCACACGCTGCCCACATACAGCCCCACCTCCTGAAAAGCGTCGATCAGTCGCAGCACGTCCAGATCGTAGGTGATGCCGTAGTCGCCGCGCACCTTGCTGCTGATGATGTCCTCGGCGCTGATGACGATGACGATCTCGGCCTGCTCCTTGAGCTGCAGCAGCATCTGCAGCTTGGAGTCCGGCTGAAAGCCGGGCAGCACGCGGGAGGCGTGGTAATCATCGAACAGCTTGCCGCCGAATTCCAGATACAGTTTATTGTCAAACTTCTTGATGCGCTCGCGGATATGCTCAGACTGCATGGAAAGATATTTGTCGTTGTCAAATCCTATTTTCATCGTTCGTTTCCTCTCTGGTGGCCCGGCACACCATACCCGGGCGTTAAATCACAAGCATAAGTATACCACAGCCCGGGATGGGGTGCAATGCAAAACAACGCGCAGAATGCAATTCCGGCAGGATAGGCCGTTTTGGGCGGTATATTGTCCTGTTTTTTGTGAAAATGGCGCTTGTGCAAACGCAAAAGGGACCGCCGCAGTGTGCGGCAGTCCCCTTTGCTCTTATGAAGAACTATCCGTATGGAGAAAGAAAATGGCTTGTTACTTTGCCTCAGCAGACTGGGTCTTTTTGACAAGGCTCAGGATCACTGCACCCAGCACACTGCCCACAGCCAGCGCCACACAGTACAGCACGGCGTGATCCACCACCGGGAACACGAAGATGCCGCCGTGGGGTGCGCGCAGTGCGCAGCCAAAGGTCATAGAGAGCGCACCGGCGACTGCAGAGCCGACAACGCAGCTGGGCAGAACGCGCAGCGGGTCGGCTGCTGCATAGGGGATAGCGCCCTCAGACACGAAGCACAGACCCATGACGTAGTTCACGATGCCGTTGCGGCGCTCTTCCGGCGTCCACTTGCGGGGGCAGAAGGTAGTGGACAGGGCGATGGCGATGGGAGGAACCATGCCGCCCACCATGACGGCAGCCATCACCTCGTAGTTGCCGGAAGCAAGGGCTGCAGTGCCAAAGACGTAGGCTGCCTTGTTGACCGGGCCGCCCATATCCACGCTCATCATACCGGCCACGATAGCGCCCAGCAGCACCTTGGAGCTGCCGCCCAGTGCGTTCAGCCAGTCGGTCATGGCGGTGTTGATCATACCCATCACCGGGTTCACGGCGCACATCATCGCACCTACGATAAGAATGCCGCCCAGCGGGTAGATGAGCATCGGGCGGATACCGTTCAGGCTGGCGGGCAGCTTTTCGGTGATCTTTTTGAGGAACTGCACGATGTAGCCCGCTGCAAAGCCTGCCAGCAGCGCTGCAAGGAAGCCGCCGGAGATGCCGGTGGTGTTGCCTGCGGCAAGGTCGGTGAAGTTGGTGCCGTTCATGGCCAGCACGCCGCCGGCAAAGCCTACGGCAAGACCTGGACGGTCGGCGATGGACATGGCGATGAAACCTGCCAGAATGGGCAGCATATAGCCAAAGGCTGCGCCGCCCACCGTCTTGAAGAAGGCGGCAACGGGGGTGTTCATGCCGAAGTTTGCGGGGTTGATGCTGTAATCATCCAGCAGGAAGGCCAGCGCGATCATAATGCCGCCGCCCACCACGAAGGGCAGCATATGGGAAACGCCGTTCATCAGGTTCTTGTACAGGCTGCGGCCGAAGCTGTCCTTGCCGGAAGCGTCATCCTCGGCTGCTGCGCCGCCCTCGGCGTGGAACACGGGCACCTCGCCGTGGGCGATTTTCTTAATGAGTTCCTCCGGCTTGTGGATGCCGTCATCCACGCGGGTGAACAGCACCGGCTTGCCGTCGAAGCGGGCAGTATCCACCTTTTTCTCCGCTGCTACGATAATACCGTCACAGGCGGCGATCTCGGCGCGGGTCAGGATATTCTTTGCGCCGTCCGAGCCATTGGTCTCCACCTTGGTGGGCAGACCCAGCTTGTCTCCGGCCTTGGTCAGTGCTTCTGCCGCCATGTAGGTATGGGCAATGCCGTTGACGCAGGCGGTTACGGCCAGAATGCGGTAGCCCTCCTGCGGGATGGCCTGCTGGGTAAAGCTTTCTGTACCGAACTGCGCTTCCTCCTGTGCATCGATGCACTCCAAGAACTCCTTGGGGCTCTTTGCAGCTTTAAGCTTTTCCACAAAGTCCTCGTTCATCAGCATCTGCATCATGCGTGCCAGCATATCCACGTGCAGGCTGCCGTTTTCCGGGGCAGCAATGGCAAACAGCAGGTCGGTGGTGCCGTCATCCTCGGCGTTGTACTGCACCGGGGTGGTCAGCCGCAGGGCAGCCAGACTGGGACGGGTGACCACATTGGTCTTGGCGTGGGGCACGGTGATGCCGTTGTCCACATAGGTAGAGCCCTCGGCCTCGCGGGCATAGAGCGCCTTTTTGTAGGCCTCCTTATCGGTGATGTTGCCGTGGGTAGCCTGCAGTTCCACCAGACGGCTCAGGATCTGCTCCTGCGTCTGCAGCGCTTCGTCCAGCGCAATGGACTGTGCGGTAAATAACTCGGTAATGCGCATAAACGTTCCTCCTTTGTTCCTTTTATCTTAGGGTGTATCAAAGCTGCGCCAGCAGCTCGTCGATCTTTTCCTTTGTGGCAAGCCCAAGGCTGAAAGCCGTTGCGCTGCCGCAGGCGGTGCCCAGACGCAGCGCCTGCGCGTAGCTGCGGCTTTGCAGATATCCGGCCACAAAACCGGCCACCATGCTGTCGCCTGCACCCACGCTGTTGACCACCTTGCCCTTGGGGCAGCCGATGCGGTGCACCTGTCCCTGCTCGTCCAGCAGCAGCGCACCGTCCCCTGCCATACTCACCAGCACGTTGCGAGCGCCCTTTTCCTGCAGAGTGCGGGCAGCGGCCACGATCTCGGCGTCAGTGGTCAGCACCTTGCCCACGATCTCGCCCAGCTCATGGTTGTTGGGCTTGATGAGGAAGGGGTGGTAGGGCAGCACGTTCACCAGCAGGTCGCGGGTGGCATCCACCACTGCGCGCACGCCCCTGCCCTGCAGCCGCGCCAGCAGCCGCTCGTAGACGCTTTGCGGCAGGCTTGCCGGGATGCTGCCTGCCAGAATGAGGATATCGCCCTCGGTCAGCTTGTCCAGCTGGGCTTCCAGCTGCTGCAACGCACTTTCCGGGATGGTAGGGCCTGCGCCGTTCAGCTCGGTCTCCTGCCCGGCCTTGATCTTGACGTTGATGCGGGTCATGCCGTTTTCCAGATGCACAAAGTCGGTTTTCAGTCCCTGCGCCGCCAGCCCCCGCTCCAGCCATGCGCCGGTCTCGCCGGCCACAAAGCCCAGTGCCACGCTCTCGCAGCCCAGCTGCGCCAGCACGCCGGACACGTTGATGCCCTTGCCGCCCAGCACACAGTCCTCGCCTTTGGCGCGGTTCACTTCGCCCACCTCCAGCGGTGCGTCCAGACGCACAACATAGTCGATGGCCGGATTAAAAGTAACAGTGTAAATCATACTTCTGCCTCCTTTACAAATGTTTGCTGCTTATACTTGGGGTTCGGGCAGCGGTTGGTCAGGATCGCACCGCCGTGCAGATCCGTGATGACCGCCGGATAAATTTTGGCAAACTTGGCGTCGTCCACAAGGAACCAGCTTTCCCTTGCGCGGCGGACGGCTGCGGCCTTTACCGCTGCTTCCTCGGGGTCCGGGGTGGTAAAGCCCGCTTCCAGCGCTACGCCGTTGGCTCCCATAAATGCTTTGGTGAAGTTATACTGCTGGATGCTGCTGACCGCCGGGGCACCCACGATGGCTTCGGTCTGGGGGCGCAGCAGCCCGCCGGGCAGATACACCCGGCAGCCCTTTTGCGCCAGCAGCCGGGCGTGCGCCACGCCGTTGGTCACATAAGTGGCCTTGAGCGCCGCACCCGTCAGCGCCCGCACCAGCTCCAGCGTGGTGGTGCCTGCATCGATGAACACAAAATCTTCAGCGGTGATGAGCGCTGCTGCGGCGGCCGCAATGCTGCGCTTTTCTGCCACTGCCAGCGTCTCCTTGGCTTCCATGGTGGGCTCGTCTGCCAGAAAGCGGCTGTCCGGCAGGGTAGCCCCTCCGTGCACCTTGGTCAGCCTGCCCTGCCGATCCAGCTCGGTCAGATCGCGCCGGATGGTGGATTCGCTGGTGTGCAGCGCTTCGCACAGCTGCTGCACCGTCACGGTGCGCTTTTCGTTCAGCTGTTCTAAGATCAGTGCAAAACGTTCCTCTGCCAGCATGGTGTCTTTCCCCTTCTTTCCTTCCCACGTCTGACCGGTTTTGCACGGTCTTGGCGTATTTTGGTTGTCCGTAGCTTTATTATAGCAAAAAATCAGTCAAAATCAATCATTTTTAGTCGTTTTCGCTCACAAAAAATGTCCTCGATTTTTGTGCACGGTTGCTAACATCTAGGATACAAGAGTGTCTTTACGCCAAAAAAAGACCACCGCACTTGTGTATGCGGTGGTCTTTTTTGCGTTTATGTGACCGGTCATGACCGGTTTTAGTGCTCAGGCTGGTTTTAATCAGGCGTCCGAGCGGGAATAGGCGTTCTTCATCTGGCTGCTCAGCTCAAACAGGACCTTGTCCAGCGTGTCGGCGGCCTTCTCCTGCAGCATGGCGGCGATGGCGGTGTTGGCTTCCTCCCGCAGGGCGGCGCGGCGGGCAGCGTCCGACTCGGCGGCAAGCTTTGCATCGTACTGGTTCACCAGTGCGCGGCCGGCAGAGAGCACGGCTTCCTCGTAGCGCTCGAGGTGGAACAGGGACTTGTTATAGGAAGCATCTGCCATGGCGGCAATCAGGCGGCTGGTCCAGTAGAAATTATCGGTGGACACAGTGCCGGTGGTGTTTGCCAGATACTCCGGGGTGCGCTCCACGTTGGCGTAGAAGGGCACCATGGTGTTGAAAGCGTTGGATGCATAGGCCACCCACTCCACTGCGCGGGACTCCTCCGGCTGGTCGGGGCGCATCTGCAGCAGCGCCATAAAGTCGTTGCGGTTGATGCCGATAGAACGGTACGCGCCCTTTGCGGACTTGTCGCCGTAGCTCAGGTAGGGGTCGTAGGGTGTGCCCTGATAGTGGCTGGACAGCATATACTTGATGTCCTCCGGGGTCACCTTGCGCTCCGGCACCATGCACCACGGCAGGTCATCGGACATGGGGGTGTAGTCGGCATCGGCACCCTCCCACACCCATGTGCGGGGGTTGAGGTAGCGCAGCATATACCATGCGCGGGGGGTGTTGTAAACGTGGTCGGCGTCATCGTGGCTGCCAAAGGCGTCCCGGGGGTTCAGTGCGCCGTCCAGCGAGAGGTCGAGGTGGTTTTTGGCAATAAACTCCCGCAGGTCGGCGGAGCAGAGGTAGTTTTCCTGTGCGCCAAAGGCATCTTCCAGATCAAAGGTGTCGATGCCCAGTTGGTTGGGCATGACCACATACACATCGTCCGGCACGCGGCGGGCGATCCAGTGGTGACCGCCGATGGTCTCCAGCCACCAGATCTCGTTTACATCCTGAAAAGCGATGCCGTTCATCTCGTAAGTACCGTACTGCTCCAGCAGACTGCCCAGACGCAGCACGCCCTCGCGGGCAGAGCGGATGTAGGGCAGCACCAGATAGACGATATCTTCCTCGCCGATGCCGCCGGGCACCTCAGGCTTTTCGCCCTTGGCGGGCTGATACTCCACCAGCGGGTCTGCGCCCAGCACGCGGGGGTTGGAGGTGATGGTCTCGGTGGCGGTCATGCCCACGTTGGCGGCATTGACGCCGGAAGCTGCCCAGATGCCCTTGCCCTCCACGGCGTTGGGCATGGCGGTAAACCGCAGTGCGCCCTCCGGCAGGGGGATTTCCACATGGGAGAGGACGCTGCGGTAGGTCTTGGGAAGCTCCTCCGGGTGGATCACGGTAAATTTTTTAGCGGTGAAATGGCCGGAGCCGGAGTCATCGTTGCGGGCGATCATGGTAGAGCCATCGTACGATGCTGCCTTGCCGACCAGAATGGTAGTGCAAGCCATAGGTTTTCCCTCCATATTCTATAATGTGCTTCTATTGTAGAACTTTTGCAGCGGAATTGCAACCGGGACGATTTAAAATGGCCTCCGCTGACGCTCTGGCCATGTTCAGCGGAAGGATTATTTTTATTTCGCAATTCTGGAAAATCTGCGGATTTTCCAGAATTGCCTTTTCACGGGAGG
>ENA-OZEU01000382-OZEU01000382.1-human-gut-metagenome-genome-assembly--contig:-NODE-382-length-11257-cov-7.313873_pt1 | contig 11257 bp, 7 predicted proteins | sample MGYA00244608_ERZ653614 | MGnify/ENA primary metagenome ERZ653614 (study PRJEB26926, sample SAMN06165166) | human gut metagenome | biome: ENVO:00009003; feature: ENVO:2100002; material: ENVO:00002003...
GAGATGTAGAGAGGTCTCGTGGGCTCGGAGATGTGTATAAGAGACAGGTTTTATTATGCAGGGTTGTAAAAAGGTTGTTTCCATTCAGGATATATCAGGTCTTGGCCGGTGTTCGCTAACAGTGGTGATACCTGTGCTTTCCGCTATGGGTATTCAGGTGTGTCCTGTGCCTACGGCTGTGCTTTCGGCACACACCGGCTACAGCGAGTTTGTTATGAGAGATCTTACAGACTTTATGAAGCCTGCATTGGAACACTATAAAAAAATGGATATGAAATTTGACTGTGTGTACAGCGGGTTTCTAGCTTCAAGCGAGCAGATAGACCACTGCCTTGAGTTTTTCGAGGCTTTTCCTGACGCCCTGAAGGTCGTAGACCCTGTTATGGGTGACGGCGGAAAGGCATATAAGACCTACACAAAGGAGCTTTGCAGCCGTATGGTCGAGCTTGTAAAGGTGGCGGATATAATCACGCCTAACCTCACAGAGGCGGCTATACTTCTTGGTGAGGAATATCCTACGGCTTCAATGCGCAGCTCTGAGATAAAATCATGGCTTGTAAGGCTTTCAAAGCAGGGCGCAAAGATCGTTGTTATCACAAGCGTAAATCTTGCAGACGGCGGAATGTCAACTGTGGGCTATGATAAAGAAAATAACAGCTTTTGGAAAATAAAGAATGATTATGTTCCTGCACACTATTCAGGAACGGGAGATATGTTCACAAGTGTTCTTATTGGAGGACTTCTCAAGGGTGACAGCCTGCCTATCGCAATGAACAGAGCCACAGCGTTCACGGAGCTTACTGTCAAGACTACATACAGCTACCAGACCCCATGGACAGATGGTCTTATGCTGGAGGGTCAGCTCCCTTGGCTCACAAGCTATCAGGAGCTTAGGGACTATACAAATTTGTGATATTTGGAAGTGTTACCGAAGATGAACAGACTTAATATCGTGCTTGTAGAGCCGCAGATACCGCAGAACACAGGCAATATTTCAAGGACTTGTGCAGTGACAGGTGCGGCACTGCATCTTGTGAAGCCTTACGGCTTTGAGATAAGCGACAAAAAGCTAAAGCGTGCAGGGCTTGATTACTGGGATAAGCTTGAAATATACGAGTATGATAATATTGATGACTTTTTTTCTAAGAACAGCGGCGAGTTCTATTTCTTTACCACAAAGGGCAGAAAGGTACACTCAGATGTGGATTATCCGCAGGATAGGGAAGTGTATATAATTTTCGGCAGGGAGGACAAGGGTCTGCCTGAGAAACTGCTTTATGAAAATCCCCAAAGCTGTGTGAGGATACCAATGAGGAAAACGCTCAGAAGCCTTAATCTGTCGAACTCAGTGGCGATAGCCTGCTATGAGGTGTTAAGACAGTGGGATTATCCCGACCTTGGCAGAGAGGGCAAGCTGACGCAATATACATGGGACGAATAAAATAAATAAAAAACGGAGGGTGAATTTATGGCAAAAATAAAATTTCTTACCGACTCAGCGAGCGATATCACTGAGGAGCTTGAAAAGAAGCTGGATATCCAGATAATGAATTTCAAGGTGGCAATGGGTGATGACAGCTACACATCAAGGATAGATTTCGACAACGAGAAATTCTACAAAATGCTTGACGATTTTGACGGCATACCTGTTACATCGCAGATAACAGCCTTTGAATATCAGGAAACTTTTGAGAAGCTCTACAGTGAGGGCTATACTGATGTTATAAACACTACCATAAACTCAAAAGGCTCGGCAACATACAACAACGCTGTTATGGCGGCAGAGGAGTTTTATTCCGCTCACCCTGAGGCAAAGGGCAAGTTCACTATATACAATATAGACGGCGAGAGCTACACAGGAGCGTATGGTTATGCAGTAGTTCAGGGCGCAATGAAAGCCACAAAGGACGTTCCTGCGGCTGATATCGTGGCATTTATGAAGGACTGGATAAAGAACTGCGTTATTTTCTTTGCACCATATACACTCAAATATGCAAAGAAGTCAGGAAGAATTCCGTCTGCGGCTGCTTTTGTGGGCGAGGTAATGGGTCTTAGACCTATCATGAGGATACATGATCATGCTATCGTTACAGAAACAAAGGTAAGAGGCGACAAGGCTATTGTGCCAAAGATACTTGACCTGACTGTAAAGGAAATGATACCGCAGACACCTTACTGCATCGTTTACGGCAATGACGAGAGCGTCAGGGACGAAATGGCACAGGCTATGACGAAGAAGGTGGGCTATCCGCCTGTGGAGTGTTTCCAAATAGGTGCGGCAATTGCAATAAACGCAGGTCCAAAGGTGACGGGCGTTATCTTTAAGGCACAGAACAAGTAAATTTGATATGGATATAAAAAACGGACGTTTCGCTTTGAAACGTCCGTTTTTTGCCAGCTCATGTTGTTATTTGTTTTTGCGTGATCTTCTGCCTGCAACTACAAGTCCGCTTCCTGTGATAAGGATAGTAAAGAGGATACCGCCAAGGTCATTGCCCGTGTTAGGATTTGTGCTTCCTGCGTTGTTCTTGGCAGGGGTCTTGCTGTCTGTGCTTGTGCCACTGTTATTTGAACTTGTGTCTTTGCTGTCTGAGTTTGTATCGCTGCTGTCAGAGTTTGTATCATTTGCCTTTGGCGTCATAGTAAGGTCAGTGATGACCCACAAGGTGCCGTCAGAGCCGTCGCTCGTATCATTTTCATAGCGTTTGTAATTCACAAATTCGCCGTTTATCTTAAGCTTAGTGTCTGGTCCGAATACATAAGAGGTATTTTCACTCTCAACAAAGCCCACAGCTTTCACATACACGCCGTAATGATATGTCTTTCCACTTTCAAAAGTGGTTATCTTATTTTCATAAGCGCCGCTGAAGAAATCCGCAGAGATCGCACCTGTCTTGCTGTCCAATTCCCACCACTCGCAATTGTATGCATACTTCACGCCTTCAGGACTCTTGCCTGTAAACACGGGCTTGTCGCCGTCCTTGAAGCTGACGGTGACATCATTTATCTCCACCACATCAATAACTTTCACGGTGGACGGTGTCATGGTCAATACATTGCTGAACCAAATGGTTTCACCGCTATCATCCACATCGATCTGATCGGGTGTCAGGGTGATTTCTTCGCCGTTGATATAGAGCTTCGTGTTCTGATCGAAGCGGTAGCCCTCTTCCATGCCCAAATCGGAAATCTTGAAATATACGCCATAGGTATAGCTTTTGTCGGCTTCAAATTCCGTAATGAGCTTACCGTTATAGCGTTCGTTCCAGTAGTCGCTGGAGGTAATGCCATAACCGCTGCCGTCATTGGCGTCCCACCGCTGATGATCGGTGTCAACGATAGGGTCAATGACACCGGTGCTGAAAAGCGGTTTATCTCCGGCATTAAAGTTGATAATGGCATCAAGTCGGATCTCTTCAACAGCCTGACCGGGTCGCAGCTCTGTTCCATATTGAATGAGGCAGGTCTTCCCATCATCCATCACCATGACCCACGCGCTAGACGGCAGGCTTGCTCCATTCAGTGTAACATTTTCATTTTTCAAATTGCGATCGAAGGTATAGCCGTCCTTTGCCTGAAGTTTCACGGAATATATATACCTTCCGCCCTTTTCAAAGGTATTGAATCGAACATCGTCGTCCGAATAAACGCTTTCATCAGAATACCAGTAGCCAACCGTGTGTATGGTGTCGTCGGCGCCCTTTTCCTGCTTTTCCCAGCGCTCAAAGAGAATATCATATTTATCCTGATTAGTGCCTGTTCGCTTGGCCGATGCCTGCGGGGCATTGCCCGGCTGATAATCGAGCTTCACGTTTTCGATATCGATCATGTTAATACTGCTTAAAGTTGCCGCAGGCGTCCAATGTGCTTTTAGAGTAATATTCCCAGTGATCTTGGTATCAAAGGTATACTTTGCATCATTTAGATACCACCCAGCAAAATCATAGCCGTTCCTCTTCGGTTCATTTGGCTCGATCGCAGAAGTATTCAATACCTTTTGCTCTGACACTGCACTTCCGCCGTCTGAATCAAATGTCACTGTGAACTCATCAAAAGACCATGGAAATACACCACAGTTCTCGATCGTACCTCCAGAAATGACAACGATCGCCGTATTGTTTTTGCCATATACTGCATTGCCGAGACCTCCCAAGTCTACCTTGCAGTCCTTAATTGTGCCGCCGGTCATGGTGAAGCTGCCATTTTCGTATATGTTCACTGCACCGCCATTATTGCATGCAGAACAGTTTTCAATCGTTCCGCTGTTCATCACGAAGAAGCCGCCCTGCTTGACAAATACAGCACCGCCGTCGTCCTCCGCTCTGCAGTTGCTGATCGTACCATCGTTCATTGTAAATGTGCAGCCCATGCCTACATCCACAGCAGCGCCGTCATCACCTGCTTTGCAATCCTTAATAGTACCGCCGTTCATAACGAACTTGCCGTACTTGACCGGAGTTTCCGTTACACCAGTGTTGGATACATCCACTGCGCCGCCGTCTCCGTCGGCATCCGTGCAATTCACGATACTGCCGCTCTCTAGAGTAAGCGTTCCGCCCTTGACTTCAAATCCGCAGTTCTTGTTCTGCCCATCGATCTTGCCATTGGTGCCGCTGTCCTTTACTGTTAGGTTTCCGCTGCTGCGCACCCGAATTATATCCTCATCTGTCGAGCTGCAGCTCAGGGTATATCCGTTGAGATCAAGAGTAACAGTGCGCTCCACATCTAGTTCCCAGGTGGTCTCAATGTTTCCGCCCAACTTGATCTCTGCAAATTCCGTATTTTCCAATGCCGACTTCAGTTCCGTTTCATTACTGACTGTAGAATTTTCAGCAAATGTCAACATAGACATTTGTGGTGCTGCCAAACATAGGGTAAGGATAAAAGCGGTTATTCTCCCTTGCAGTGATCGTTTTTTCATAATATACATCTCCTTTTGATATTATATTTTTTCTCATGTTCGTTATTATCCTATAAGCACACCTCCATTACTTTGTATTTTCCCTAATGTGATATCCTTTATCACATTATAACAAATCTATGAATAAATTTGTGATTTATTTCATAATAGTCATATGCCAATTCTGAAATTATATATCGTGGGGGACTTCCTTTTTTGATAAATATGATATATAATTAACGTAATACCATATGACAGCGGGAGGAATCGTTAAAATGAAGTTTTGCGAACAGCTTGGTAAGTATATAGAACAGCTTTCCTGCACGGCAAAGGAGCTTTGCGAGTTGTCAGGAATATCTCCCTCAACATTTAGCAGATATAGAAGCGGAGAGAGAATACCTGAGATAGACACTGTGGCGTTTGACGGGCTTTGCAACGCTCTTGAGGCTGTGGCAAGGGAAAAAGGTTATGGCGATATGACAAGGGAGAACATAAAAAGAGCCTTTCTTGACTGTGAAGATATCATACCTGCCGACAGAGAGTCTATACGGCAAAATTTCAATACCCTTATCTCAGCCCTTGATATAAACATCAAGCGTATGTGCAAGGAGATAAATTATGATGTTTCCACCGTTTTCCGCATACGGAACGGTACTAGAAAGCCTGCCGACCCTGAACGCTTTGTCGCCGCAATAGCAGGCTTTACTGCAAGGGAGCTTAAAACTCCCACAGAGATATCAGCGGTCGCACAGCTTGTGGGCTGTAATGAAAGTGATATAGAGGATGTGTCACAGCGTTATGAAGTGATATGCAAATGGCTGTTCAGCGATCATGCCAGACAGAGCAGAGAGATAAAAAGCGGTGGAATTGAAAAGTTTCTTGATAAGCTTGATGAGTTTGACCTGAACGAATACATAAAGGTGATACGTTTTGATGAAATGAAAGTACCTGCATTGCCTTTTCAGCTTCCTGTGTCAAAAAGTTATTTTGGCATCAAGGAAATGATGGAAAGTGAGCTTGATTTTCTGAAAGCCACAGTCTTGTCACGTTCTAATGAGCCTGTGATAATGTACAGTGATATGCCTATGAAGGAAATGGCTGATGATCCCGAATTTCCGAAGAAGTGGATGTTCGGTATGGCTCTGATGCTTAAAAAGGGTCTGCACCTTTGTCAGATACATAATCTTGACCGCTCCTTAGATGATATGATGCTTGGTCTTGAAAGCTGGATACCGATGTATATGACGGGGCAGATAGCGCCTTACTATTTGAAAAACGTACAGAATAATGCTTTTTTGCATTTGCTGAAGGTATCAGGTGCGGCGGCTCTTTCAGGGGAAGCCGTGGCAGGCTTTCACAGCGAGGGCAGATATTATCTGACCAAGTCCAAAAAGGAGCTTGGATATTATCGTAAACGTGCCAATGATCTGCTTTCAAACGCCTGCCCGCTTATGGAGATATACCGAAGTGACAGGAAAAAAGATTTCAGCGATTTTCTCACTGCCGACTCTCACAGACGTGGCAGGCGCAGGAGTATTTTATCTGCTCTGCCTGTTTATACTATGGATAATGACCTGCTAAATAGTATACTTGACAGAAACGGCGTTGACGACCGCCGGGGCAGAGATATAAAAGCTTATGTCAGCGAGCGTAAAAAGCGAGTTGAGAGCATACTGGAAACCATGACCATAGAGGACGAGATATGCTGTCTTTCCCGAGAGGAATTTGAAACACGTCCCCATGCCCTTGACCTGTCGGGTGTATTCTGTGCCAGTGATGTTCTTTACAGCTATGATGATTATTCTGCACATTTAAAAAGCACAGAAAGCTATGCGCAGACACATGAAAACTATAGCCTTAAATATGCTAAGCGGCAGACCTTCTGCAATTTGCAAATACTGATCCATGAAGGTCAGTGGGCGATGATATCAAAGGGAAACGCGCCTGCTATACATTTTGTTATACGACATCCGAAGCTTCTCAGCGCCTTAGAGAATTTTATTCCGCCTGTTATAGAAGATCAATAAAATGCAGGATCATACTATCCCCTTGGTGTTCCTGACGAAAAACGGACGCTTCCGATGGAAACGTCCGTTTTTATAGCCAAAAGAAATATATTCGGTTATTATTCTTCGTCCTTTGCGGCAAATCTGTTGAAGATAAATGCAAATACCGCAAAAATAACATATCCTGCGGCAATGACAGTAATAATGTTCTTTGTCATTTCAACGCCTGTTGACGGATTTACTTTTGAGCTGTCAGCCTGCGATGAGGCCTCGTCAACTATCTGCTGTATCTTTTCTGTTGCCTGTGATTCTGTAAGCTCCTGCGAACTGTCGTCCTCGCTTACTGTAGTAACAGCCGCACCGACATTTGCAGGCTGTCTGGCTGCTGTTGTGGTGGTGCTTTCAGACTGTGTGTTTTCGTCAGCCTTTGGCTCTGTGCTTGCTGTTGTAGTAGTTGTGGTCGTTGTATCGTCAGCAGGCTTTGGTTCTGCCGCTGTGACCTTTGTAACGGCTGATGTGTCAACTGCTTCCTTGACAGGTGTTACTTCCACGGAAGCTATCTGAAAATCTGCATTTGCCTTTAAGTAATAAAGCTGTACGAAAACCTCGTCACTTGTTCTTGAAGGGTCAAGATCTGAGTATATCCACTGTGCTTCCTCGCCACCTGTGAGCTTCGTGCTCTGTGCAGACCAGCTTCCGTCTACCAATGCACCGACTGCACCGCTTGCGTTGCCTGATGACTTTACGTTGACCTTTACATTGTAATGCTGAGAATAATCTGTTATGTAGTCAGAAAGCTTGAAGCCGAACTGAAGGGAAGTTTCGCTGTTGAAGTCAGCGTCACCCTGCTTGTGTGTGAAAAGCGGTTCGGACTCAGGCTGTGCAGATGCTGCGGTTGTAGTGGTCTGAGTTTCGCTCTTTTCTGTTGTAGTCGTTGTGGTGGTTTCAACAGGCTTTGTTGTAGTTGTTGTAACTTTCTCAGACTTAGCCGTAGTTGTGGTAGTCGCTTCGGACTTGGTCGTAGTCTTTGCTGTAGTCGTTGTAGTTGTGGTCGACTTTGATGTAGTTGTAGTAGCTTCAGCCTTAGATGAAGCAGTCGTAGTGGTCGTTGCAGGAGTTGTTGTGATCTCCTCCCCTGCACTGACAGTGAGCGGTGAACCCTCTGTAGGTGCTGAGTATGAAACTGACTTGTATCCACCGTCAGCTTCCGCCACCATCGTTTCAACCTCTACCCAATAGTTTATCTTGCCTGTTACGCCGTCTTTTACCTTGAAAGTCGCAAGGGCAAGGTCTGTGCTGTCCTTTATGTTAGAGCCTGTGAGGTTTGCACCGACTATTTTTATAGTGCCTGATGAAGCAACATAGTTGGTTATAACAGAGAATTTGCTTCCCACATTGTATGTACTCTCGCTCTCCTCATCGGTCGGCACATATACTGTTACCTTTGACGGGTCATAATGCAGGTCTATAGTGAAGCCTGCAACGCCTGTTTTATCAGGTTCAAGGCTCGCTTTTACGTTTATGCTGTCGCCTGCCTGTGCAAAATTCTTGTCGCTTGTGAGCTTTATCTCGTTTCCGCCTGATGCACTAGCCACTGTGGAAACAATGCTCGTGAGCATAAGAAACGCTGTTGCCACCGACAGCGCCATCTTGTTTATTTTCAGTTTTTTCATTTGATACCTCCGTTGCAAAATCGTGTTTTTCTGTCAGTATTTTGCTCTTGATTAATTTTGTTTACTATTGTTTTGTCTTTAATTTGTAATATTTCATTATAAAATATTACAAGTTCTGTTACCTTTGTCGTAATAGGATTATATCACAATATAAAGTAACACGTCAATAGTCAAAACAGCGAAAATAAGCATATTTTTTTGGATATATTTATAATGAGAGCATTTGTGTCACAATATGTATGTACCGATCAACAGCAAAGCCACTAAATACGCTGTAATAAATCTGTAACTTTTAAGTGAAAGCTGTATTTTACTAAATGTAAATTTTTTATGAATCAAAAAGACTGTTGACAAAGCACTTAGAAATGTACTATAATGAGGGTGAAGTTTTGTACTTGATACAGAAAAATGTACAAACCAATGTGTGTAAAAATAAGGACTTATACATAGGTGTGCCTTGTTGCGGTATTGCCTATATCTTCTGAGGTGAACGAGTTGATAAAAAAGATGATTTCATATATCCTGTCTTTGGCTATTGCAGTGTCAATGGCGGCTTCATGTTTGACAGCTTCAGCGGCAAATATGACGGGAAGCTGTACGGCAGACGTTCTGAACGTTCGCAGTGGTGCAGGCACAGGCTATTCTAAAACAGGCACAGTAAGCTATGGCGACAGCCTGACTATACTTTCTGAAACCACCGACTCAAGCGGTGCGAAATGGTATAAGATATCATGCGGCAATGTGACGGGCTATGTTTCTGCTGCGTATGTTCAGCTAACATCAAGCGGTTCACAGAGCAGTTCTGACGCTGATTTTGAGAGCTATATGACAAAGCAGGGCTTTCCTGAAAGCTATAAGCCATATCTGCGAAAGCTCCATGAACAGCACCCAAAGTGGATATTTACCGCTCAGAAGCTTGGTGTGGATTGGAACACTGCGTTAAAGGAAGAATGTGTTGTGGGCAGAAACCTTGTCCACTCGTCGGCACTGGCTTCATGGAAGTCCATGGAAAAGGGTGCATATGATTTTAACGGCGGTTATTGGTATGGGCTTGACGGCTCGTGGGTGGCGGCTTCAAAAGAGATAATAATGTATTATATGGACCCGAGAAATTTTCTCAACGATACATACATTTTCATGTTTGAAAATCAGTCATATGATCCCTCGTATCAGACGGAAAGCGGTGTAAAAACTATTCTTGCAGACACTTTTATGAGCGGAAGCTACACTTGTCCTGACACAAAGAAAAAGTATACATATTCGCAGACCTTTATGGACGCTGCAAAGAAATCGGGCGTTTCACCTTATCATCTTGCTTCAAGGTGCAGGAACGAGCAGGGTGTAAATGGTGCGCCGCAATCCCTCGGTACTGTGAAAGGCTATGAGAATTATTTCAACTTCTTTGACATTCAGGCTTATGCGACATCTACAATGACAGCCGCAGAAATGGGCTGTAAGTATGCAAAAACTACTAATCCGACCTATCTTCTTCCTTGGACAAATCAGTACAAGTCCATAGTGGGCGGCTCGATATTTTTAGGCACAGGCTACATAACAAAGGGTCAGGATACCCTTTATCTGCAAAAATTTGATATGGTAGACGGCGGAAACGGGCTTTATTACCACCAGTATATGACCTGCGTTTTCGGTCAGGCGAATGAAGCCATAAGCCTAAAAAACGCCTATTCTCAGGATATTTTGAACAGCGCAATGGAGTTTAAGATACCTGTTTACAACAATATGCCTGATAAACTTTGCCCAAAGCCTACAAGCAGTGGAGATAACAACAATTATCTTAAATCTCTCAGTGTTTCAGGCACGAGCATTTCGCCAAAATTCGATAAGTTCACCACAAGTTATACTGCAACTGTCAAAGCGGAGATATCTTCCGTTACTATAAACGCAAACCCTCTTGGCAAAAGTGCAAAGGTGTCTGGAAAGGGCAAGGTGAGCCTTAAAACGGGCGAGAATACCATCAAGGTCACCTGCACAGCGGCAAGCGGTGTAAAACGGACGTACACCATAAAAATAACAAGAAAAGCCGCTTCACAGACCCTGCAGCAGGGAGACGTGAATGGTGACAAGTATCTGACAGTTGTGGACGCTTTGCTCATGCTGCGTTACAATGCAGGCAAGACGCAGCTTGATCCCGCTCAGCTAAAGCGTGCGGATATGAACGGTGATGGAAAGGTCGATGTTATCGACGCTCTTACGCTGCTGAAAAAGATAAGTCAGAGTTAAAAATGCAAAAAACAGGAGCGTTACCACCATGGAACGCTCCTGCATGAGGGCTATTTCATCATCATTGAAATGCCGTCCATTACGTCACCGATAGCTCTGATAGCACGTCCTGTGCGGCTTTTGAGCATTTTCTTTTCGCTTGATGTCGCCTCTGTGACTGCATAAGCCACTGTTCCTGCGGCTATCGCCATTGAAACGCCTGTTATCATTGACTTCATCTTCATTGCCGTTTCCTCCTTTTTTCTTTGTAATATTATTTTTCGCAGAAAGAGAACAGCTATGCCATGCAAATGAAGTCAAGAGGGCTGACGGTATTTTCCCGTGAATGTTAGTATTTTGTGATGTTGTGAAAGATATTTCAGTTGATACGCAGTGCTATTGTTTAAAATGCTGTCTCTTATACACATCTCCGAGCCCACGAGACCTCTCTACATCTC
>ENA-OZEU01000412-OZEU01000412.1-human-gut-metagenome-genome-assembly--contig:-NODE-412-length-10824-cov-6.441824_pt1 | contig 10824 bp, 9 predicted proteins | sample MGYA00244608_ERZ653614 | MGnify/ENA primary metagenome ERZ653614 (study PRJEB26926, sample SAMN06165166) | human gut metagenome | biome: ENVO:00009003; feature: ENVO:2100002; material: ENVO:00002003...
ACGAGATGTAGAGAGGTCTCGTGGGCTCGGAGATGTGTATAAGAGACAGCAACGAGCCAAACGAGTTCTTCAACGATCAGCCGATTTACTCCACGATCGTAGAATACTCTTCCCATATTCCGGAGTTTACAAAGACTCCGTATCACTATGAGGCAAGAGAGTGCATCAACACAGCAGTTGTCAATATCGTAAATGGAACAGCTAAGGCTGATGCATTACAGGAAGCACAAGATACCTTACAGTTTAAGATGACGGAGTAATCCGGTACATAAAAAAGAATGACAAGTTTGTATAGCGGGGGGCGACCTCCGCTATATGTGAAAATGACCAGAAATGCGAAAGGGGGAATTTGTTGTGAATTCCAAGAAAAAAGGGATGTCACTTATTGCAAAACAAAGAGCGGCAGGATGGACATTTCTAGCACCGGCATCGATTCTGATTGCGATCATGAGTTTTTATCCGATGGTGCGGGCATTTATCATTTCCCTGCAAAAGGGAACGGGTGCCAATATGCGCTTTACTGGATTTTCCAATTATCAGAGAATCCTTGTTGATAAGGTGTTCCAGCAGTCCATCGGCAACACATTTTTCTACCTGATTATCCAGGTGCCAATCATGCTTATACTTGCAATTCTGCTGGCACAGTTATTAAACAACAAACATTTAAAATTGCGGGGATTGTTCCGAACCTGTGTCTTCCTCCCATGTGCGACTTCACTGGTTTCCTATTCGTTGATCTTCCGTTCGATGTTTGCAACAGACGGACTGATTAACAGTATCCTCATGAAACTTGGTATCTTACATTCCGGCTATAATTTCCTGGGTCATTCCGGAAGTGCCAAAGCGGTCATTATCCTTGCTTTGATTTGGAGATGGACTGGTTATAACATGGTTTTTTATCTGGCTGGTTTACAGAATATCGAGTATTCCGTATACGAAGCCGCCAAGATCGACGGTGCAAACGGCTGGAAAACATTCTGGAGGATCACCGTACCGCTGTTAAAACCGACGATCATCATGACCTTTATCATGTCAATCAATGGTACGTTGCAGTTGTTCGATGAGTCCGTCAACCTGACAAAGGGTGGACCTGCCAATACGACTATTACCATGTCACACTATGTATACAACACATGTTTTATCAATGTGCCAAACTTTGGATATGCGGCAGCCATGTCATTTTTGATCTTTATCATGGTAGCGATCCTTGCATTTATCAACTTGAAAGTAGGTGATACGCGTGACTAAGCAGAAAAGCAAATCAATGATCCAGAGAAGATTGATCCCGACGTATATCTTTCTGGGGATCGTGTCCTTTATTTCCGTATTCCCGCTGTATTGGATGATTTCCGCAGCCACGAATACATCCACGGACGTATCCCGTGGTCGCCTGCTTCCGGGTACGCACTTTATGGAGAACTTTAAGAACTTAATGTCCCAGCAGCCACTGTGGAGAGCCCTCGGGAATTCGTTCCTGTATGCGATCCTTACGACGGTGCTGTGTCTCTTGGTCTGCTCCATCGCCGGTTATGGTTTTGAGATCTACCATGACAAATGGAAAGACCGCCTGTTTTCCATCCTGCTTCTTGCCATGATGATACCACAGGTTGCAACAATGGTTCCGTTGTTTCAGATGTTTTCCAAGGCAAAGCTGTTAAATACAGCGGTTGGATTTATGCTTCCGATCATATCCACACCGTTTATGATCATGATGTTCCGCCAGAATGCCCGTGCATTTCCGGTTGACATCATCGAAGCTGCGCGTATTGATGGATTAAGCGAGGTACAGATTTTCTTCCGGATGTTTATCCCGACGATGAAATCGACCTATGCGGCAGCCGCTGTTATCACATTCATGAATGCATGGAATGCATACTTATGGCCAAAGGTAATCATGTCCGATAACCGTGCGATGACTATGCCAATGCTCATTGCCAACCTGATTACCGGATACAAGACGGATTACGGTATGCTCATGTGTGGTGTATTGTTCTGCTCAATCCCGACGATGATCGTATTCTTCGTATTACAGAAGCAGTTTGCAGAAGGTATCACCGGAGCGGTTAAATAAAAATGGTAAAAAATGTCTTCCTTTTTGGAGGGCATTTTTTACCATAACAGGAAAGGGGTATATGCCTATGAATACATTTGATTATAAGAAAGTAAAAGATCCTCAGTATTTTCGTGATGCGCGCATGGATGCGCATTCTGACCACATATATTACCGGACGAAAGAGGAGGCAGAAGAGAAACAGAGTTCCTACCGCGTCAGTTTAAACGGGCTGTGGAAGTTCCACTATGCAAAAAACTATGCCGACGTAGTTGCCGGATTTGAGAAGGAAGACTACTGCTGTGTAGGTTGGGATGACATCAAGGTTCCGGCTCATATCCAGATGGAGGGTTACGATGTGCCGCAGTACGCTAACGTGCAGTATCCGTGGGAAGGCCATGAGGACATCCATCCGGGCGAGATCCCGGAGCAGTTTAACCCGGTGGCAAGCTATGTCAAATATTTTACCGTGCCGAAGCAGATGCAGGGGAAGCGGCTCTTTGTCTCGTTTCAGGGCGCGGAGAGCGGACTTGCAGTCTGGTTAAACGGCACATTCATCGGTTACAGCGAGGATTCGTTTACTCCGTCTGAGTTTGAACTGACCGATGCGGTAAAAGACGGGGAAAACAAACTGGCGGTACAGGTGTTTAAGTGGACAGCGAGCAGCTGGTGCGAGGATCAGGATTTCTTCCGGTTTTCCGGAATCTACCGCGATGTATACCTGTATACTGTGCCGGAAGTACATGCCTATGATGTAAAGGTGCGGGCACTGCCGGATGCAGCACTTACCGCTGCCGAACTGGCACTGACTTTACAGGTGTGGGGAAGCGGCAAGGTGAAAGTCGTCCTCAAAAAAGACGGACAGACTGTGCTGGAAGACGAATCGGCTGTTACCGAAGGGGAACAGATCCTGACCTGGAACGTGGAGCGGCCTGTTTTGTGGAGCGCGGAAGACCCGCAGCTTTATGACCTTACGGTTGAAGTCTGCGATGGCGCGGGAACTTTACAGGAAGTGATCCCGCAGCGCGTCGGGTTCCGCCGGTTTGAGATGAAGGACGGTATTATGACATTAAACGGAAGGCGGATCGTCTTTAAGGGCGTGAACCGCCACGAGTTCAGTTCCGTCAGCGGACGGCATGTGTCGGAGGAAGAGCTGCGCAAGGATCTTCGCACGATGAAGCAGAATAACATCAACGCGATCCGTACCTGCCATTACCCGGATGCGTCTAAGATTTATGAGCTCTGTGATGAGTATGGCATTTACATGATTGATGAGACAAATCTGGAATCGCACGGTTCCTGGGATGTGGCAGAGTTTACGAAGGACGATACCTATATCGTGCCGCACAACAAACCGGAGTGGCTTGCGATGATGCTTGACCGTGCCAATTCGATGTACCAACGTGACAAAAACCATCCGGCGATCCTGATCTGGTCGTGTGGCAATGAGTCTTACGGCGGCAAGGACATCTATGAAATGTCCTGTCTGTTCCACCGTCTGGATGATACCCGTCTCGTTCATTACGAGGGGCTGTTCCACGACAGAAGTTACAACGATACGAGTGATATGGAAAGTCAGATGTACCCATCGGTGGAGAGCATCAAAGAATTTTTGGCAAAGGATTCGAGCAAGCCGTTTATCTGCTGCGAGTACACGCATGCAATGGGCAATTCCTGTGGTGCGATGCACAAATATACGGATCTGACCGACACGGAACCGAAGTATCAGGGCGGCTTTATTTGGGATTACATCGATCAGTCGATCTACAAAAAAGACCGCTACGGCGAGGAGTTTCAAGCATACGGCGGGGATTTTGGCGAACGTCCAACCGACTATAACTTTAGTGGAAACGGTATTGTCTACGGTGGAAACCGCGATGTGTCACCAAAAATGCAGGAAGTCAAATTCAATTACCAGAACATCACGGCGGAAGTGACTGCGGAGTCCGTAACGGTCAAAAATAAAAACCTGTTTGTCAACACCGACCGCTTTGCGTGTGTTGTGACCGTTGCAAAAGACGGAAAGGAGATCCGCCGGGCAGACTTACCGACGGCTGTGGAGCCGCTCTCGGAACAGACCTATCCACTGCCGTTTGCAAAAGAGACAAAGGCAGGCGAATACACCGTGACCGTCTCCTTCCATCTGAAAGCGGACACTGTCTGGGCAAAGGCAGGGCATGAGGTGGCTTTCGGGCAGTATGTCTATCCGGTTGCGGGTGAGGCAGAAACATGCACAGACAAGATCAAAGTGATCCACAGCACACACAACATCGGTGTAGAGGGTGCGCATTTTTCCGTCCTGTTTTCCGTATTAAACGGTGGGCTGGTTTCCTACAAATATGCGGGAAAAGAGATGATCGAGGCGATCCCGAAACCAAACTTCTGGCGGGCACCGACGGACAATGACTGTGGAAATCTCATGCCGGCGCGCTATGCACAGTGGAAAACGGCCAGTCTGTATGTCAGCCATAAAAGCCCGCAGGAGACGAGTACGCCGGAAGTCACGGAACACGAACACAGCATTACCGTTTCGTTCCGCTATTTTATGCCGACCACACCGGTTTCGGAATGTCGGTTGTCCTATGAAGTATTTGGGGATGGCAGGGTAAAGACCACGCTCTGTTATGATCCGGTCAAAGAATTGGGCGACATGCCGGAATTTGGCGTACTGTTTAAATTTAATGCCGATTACGACCGACTGCAGTGGTATGGACTGGGCGAACAGGAAACCTATGCTGACCGTTGTAAGGGAGCCAAACTTGGCATCTACAGCAATAAGGTAAAAGACAATGTGGCGCGGTATATGGTTCCGCAGGAATGTGGGGCAAAATGTGGCGTGCGCTGGGCGCGTGTGACTAACCGTGCCGGAGATGGCATGTTGTTTGAAATGACAGAAGAAACAGGTCCGATGGTATTTTCCGCACTGCCGTATACGCCGCATGAGATAGAAAATGCGATGCATCCGTATGAGCTGCCACCGGTACACTACACGGTTGTCCGTGTGGCAAAAGCCCAGATGGGTGTCGGCGGCGACGACAGCTGGGGCGCGCAGACGCATCCGGAATATCTGTTGCAGACGGACAAAACCATGCAGTTTTCCTTTGTATGGAAAGGCGTGGTGAGCACAGAAGCATAATTACAGGATCTTTACAATATTCAGATCCTGATCTAAAAGCAGGATGTCGGCTCTTGCCCCGACGGCAAGGGTGCCGATTTCCTGTGAACATTCGATGCTCTTTGCAGGATTGCAGGTGGCGGCTTTGACGGCCACGCCGAGCGGAATGCCAAACTGCACCGCATTTTTCATACAGTCAAACAAATTGGTGGCGGAACCTGCGATGGTTCCGTCTTTTAAGGTCGCAAGGCGGCCTTTTTTGATTACCGGCTGTCCGCCGAGTTCGTACTCGCCGTCCTCCATACCGGTTGCACGCATCGCATCGCTGATTAAAATCATGCGGTCGTTGCCAAACATGCGGAAGGCATTGCGGATGACCGACGGGTGGATGTGGATGCCGTCACAGATGATCTCTGCCATCGCATGCGGACAGTCCGCTGCCGCGCCGATAATGCCAGGATCGCGGTGGTGTAGTGGCGGCATGGCGTTGAACAGATGGGTGACATGGTTGGCACCGGCGGCAAAGGCATTTTCTGCGATTTCATACGATGCTGTGGAGTGTCCGAGTGAGATCGCAACGGTGTCTTTGAACTCCCGGATAAACGCATCGGAACCCGGCAGTTCCGGGGCGATCGTGATGATGCGGATCTTGTTTCCGCTTGCAGCAGAGAGCCGTCGGAACATGGCGGCATCCGGCGCGTGCAGATAGCTTGCTTTCTGCGCCCCTTTCTTTTCCGGGGAGAGGTATGGACCTTCCATGTGGATGCCCGCGATGTGGGCATATCCGGCAGCATCCGGCACATCGTTAATCGTCGCAAAGGCAGCTGTAAGCTGTTCTTCCGGCAGGGTCATGGAAGTCGGGCAGAATGAAGTCACACCGCAGGAATGCAGATATTGTGCGATTTCGGCAAGTCCTTTGGAATTTCCGTCACTGAAATCGTGACCTCTTGCCCCGTGGATGTGGACATCCACCAGACCGGGGATCACATAAAGCCCCTCGGCATCAAATACCGTATCGTCTTCTGCGGTTTCTGCGATGCGGTGTGTCGTTGTATCAACAACCAGTTCTTTTTTCCGAAAGGAGCCAGACTCCTCCCAGACCAGTCCGTTTTTTATGATCATGGCGTACTCCTTTTCCTAGATCAGTCCTTCTTTGATGATGCGGGATAATGCAGCTTCATCGGCAACGACGGAAACCTCGTCGTGTAACTGCAGGATTGATGCCGGTACATGCGGGGTGATCGGTCCGTAAACTGCCTCATAGAGTGCATCGGCTTTGGCTTCACCGCTTGCGATCAGTAGGATGTGCCGTGCCTGCATAATGTTTTTGATGCCGGTCGTATATGCCTGTGTCGGGACTTCCTCAATGAAGGAAAAGAAACGTGCATTGGCTTGAATGGTGTTTTCGGTCAGGTCGACGCAGTGGGTTTCCTTTGCAAAGGAATCCGATGGCTCGTTAAAACCGATATGTCCGTTGTTGCCGATGCCAAGGAGCTGTAAGTCGATGCCGCCCATGCTGCGGATGATGGCATTGTAGCGGGAGCATTCCTTTTCCACATCAGCTTCCATGCCGTTTGGAATAAAGGTGTTTACGGATTTGATGTTTACGTGGTCAAACAGGTTGTGGCGCATAAAGTAAGCGTAACTCTGATCGTTGTCGGCAGGAAGGCCTTTGTATTCGTCAAGGTTGATGCTGCGGATCTGTGAAAAATCAAGATCGCCCTTGTTGTACCACTCGATCAGCTGCTTGTAGGTGCCGATCGGTGAAGAACCGGTGGCAAGTCCGAGCACAGATTCCGGTTTTAAGATTATCTGTGCGGAGATAATGTTGGCCGCCTTGCGGCTCATTTCGTCATAGTTTTTTGTTTTATAAATACGCATAGTAGTTCTCCTCCTTAAAATTGCGTTTCCTGCATTTGTTAAGTTGATTATAGGATGCAAAATTGGAAAAATCCATAGGGTTTGGGCAAATGGAAAGAACAATCCCCAAAAACGGAAAAAAAGAAAAATCGTGTGTGCTTTTGAAAGAACTTTCAAAAATATATGATATAATGAAATAAAATTACAGATCGGGTTATGGACATAGAGTTATATATCCCGTTGGACGTGGGCACCATAAACTCTGATGTTCCGCAAGTAACTGAGGAAGCAGGAAAAGGAGAAAACGCGTATGCAGACTTATGGAAGCAGTGTTGTGCCGATGATCGAGGCAAATTATGAGATGTTTACGGTGGTGGAGAAAACAATCGCCGATTTTTTTATTTCGAATGAAAAAGAGATGGATTTTTCATCGGGACGCATGGCAAAGATGCTACATGTTTCAGAAGCATCTCTGTCACGCTTTGCCAAGAAAATGGGTTACAGCGGATACCGGGAGTTTATTTACAACTACCAGCCCTCGATCGCGGAGCGACCGAATGTGGAGGAACAGACCATCCACGTCCTGTATTCGTATGAGGAATTGCTGCAAAAAACATACAGCTTAATCCGCGAACCACAGATCAAACATGTGTCCCAGCTAATCGGGGAACATACGCGCATTTTTTTGTATGGATTTGGCAGTTCTGGGCTGGCGGCACAGGAGTTTCAACTTCGGTTGCTGCGGCTTGGCATGGATGCGGAGGCAATCACGGAACTGCACCAGATGGTATTGAATGAAGCGCGTATCACAAACGCGTGCCTCGTGATCGGCATCAGCCTAAGCGGCGCGACGCGCGAGCTCATTGATGCACTTGACCGGGCGAAAGCGCGTGGGGCAGCGGTCATATATCTGACTTCCTCCAACGCAGAGCGGGAAAAACGGACGTATGAGGAGATCGTGCTCGCACCGGTAAAAAAGAACCTCGAATACGGAAATGTCATTTCCCCGCAATTTCCGATCCTGCTGATCCTTGATCTGATCTATGCCCAGCTTTTAAAAGAAGATCGGCGCAGCACGGAAGCGCAGTACGATACGCACATCTGGGAGAGGATCAAGGACTATCATGTTGGATAGATGTGGTTTTAAAAACCAGATTGACAGGAAAAATCATACATTTATACTAAATGTGTAGTCGAATTTTGGTTTAAAGTAAGATTACTCTTCTTCCGGGTATTTCATACCCCAGTTGTTTCGAATTTCAGTCATGATATGCATAACATCCTGTGAATAATTAAGATGCATAAGTGATTCAATTGTGGATAAATCGCCGGAGCATACAGCGGCTTCCATGTCAGCAACTTCATAGCTTAAGGCATCTGCAGTTTCTCCTGCGGAAATAGTTTCTTTATGTCCGTCCCCGGTGTAAGTAATGGTTGCTTCCATAGCTCTTGGGTATTCAAAGATCTCGATGTAACCCTTATCGAATGCGATGGTTGCGCGCTTTGGCTGCTTTGCGTGAAGCGATAAGGTGACGGTTGCCATCTCGCCGGCTGGGTTCATAAGAAGGATGCCTGCCTGTTCATCCACGCCGGTTGGTGCGTATTTTACCTGTGAAAGTACCTGATCGGCAGTTTCGACAAAGAACCAGCGGATCAGGGATAAGGCGTAAACGCCAATATCTAACATAGCGCCTCCGGCCAGATTGCGGTTAAAAAAGCGATTATTCATATCATATTCTTTATAGCTGCCGAAGTTTACCTGAATCAGACGAAGTGGTCCAAGGGTGCCGAAGCTTATGATCTCTGCAAGTTTGCGGTAGATCGGCATGTGGAAAATGGTCATGGCTTCCGCCAGAATGACATGATTTTTTTCCGCAAGGGCAATGGCCTCATCCAGTTCGTTTGAATTTAAGGTGATGGATTTTTCGCAGAGGACATGCTTTCCGTTTGCCAGTGCTTGACGCAGATATTGAATATGCGTATTATGTGGGGTAGAGATGTAGATAATGTCTACATCCGGATCGGTAAAGACATCTTCAAGGCGATCATATACCTTGGAAATCTGGTATTTTTCCGCGAATGCTACTGCTTTTTCGTGTGTGCGGTTTGCGACGGAATACAGATGGCGGTTTTGCCTGGCAAGTGCAGTGGCAAGTTCGTTTGCAATGACACCACAGCCAAGGGTTGCCCAGTTCAATGGTTTCATAGATAATTCCTCCTTCATTTGCATTTATACTCCTTTTTACGCGCTCATTTTAGCATGAAAGGGCAGACGGTGCAAGTCAAGGAAGGATAAGTGGAATGTTTTACAGGAAAGGAAAAATATGTATCGGATATTAGTTGTGGAAGATGATGAAGTGATTGCAAAAACAATCCGGCAGCATTTACAGAGCTGGAATTATGAAGTCTTTGCAGTAGCGGATTTTAATAGTGTGATGGAAGAATTTGCCCGGGTGAAACCGCATCTGGTACTGATGGATATAAGGCTTCCGTTTCACAATGGATTTTACTGGTGCACGGAGATCCGGAAAGTATCAAAGCTGCCGATGATATTTGTCTCTTCGATGAATGACAATATGAATCTGGTGATGGCGATCAATATGGGAGGGGATGATTTCATCACAAAACCTTTTGATCTGAATGTGTTGACGGTGAAAATTCAGGCGATGCTGCGCCGGACTTATGAATTTGCTGGGGAAAGCCATATGCTTGAGCATCAGGGGGTGTGGCTGAATCTGTCGGATGGGACACTGACCTACGAAGAGCAGATACTGGAGTTAAGCAAAAATGAGCGGAGGATTTTGCAGACGCTACTTGAAAATCCGGGGGCAATTGTAACGAGGGAGAATCTGATGATGGCATTGTGGGAAAGTGATGTGTATGTGGATGAAAACACATTGTCGGTCAATGTGAACCGGCTACGAAGGAAACTGGAAACAATTGGGCTGACGGATTTTATCTTAACACGAAAAGGGATCGGTTATCAGATTAAAAATGGATCATGAAAAGAGGAACACCTTGAAGGTATACATCAAACAGTATTTAAACAGATACAAAGGCTGTTTTGCACTTGTGGCAGGAATTATGATTTTCTATATTTTCACGCTTTACCTCTGTGGCGTATCCGCGGCAGATATCCGGTATTTTGCGGGATTGGAAATTGTTTTTCTTGTGGTGTCCGCTGTATTTTGCGGGATACGGTACTGGTATCGCCTGCGGACAGTAAAAAGGCAGATCCGGGATTATATGCAGGGCATGCAGACACTTTCAGATACGGAGGATGCGCTGGAGGAAGTGTATATGGATGCGCTTGAACAACTGCAGAATAAGCGGCAGGAGGAAAAGGGAGCATACAGGAACCAGCAGCGGGAAATGGAAGAATATTATGCTCTGTGGGTGCATCAGATCAAAACGCCGATCTCCGCGATGCGTCTGCTTTTGCAGAGGGAAGAACAAAAACAGACAGATCCGGATGAAACAGCGGGAATGGAAAAAAGTGTGTTGTATGACATGCAGCAGGAATTATTCTGGATTAACCAGTATGTCAATATGGCACTTCAGTACCAGCGGATGAATTCCGGTATGAATGATCTGGTGCTTGAGATGGTTTCAGCGGATCAGGTGGTGCGCACTGCGATCCGGAGGTTTGCGCTGATTATGATTCGTAAAAAGATTGCCATTCACTATGAGGAATGCCGGGAGATGGTGCTCTCGGATGAAAAGTGGCTGGAATTTGTTGTGGAGCAGATTTTGTCCAATGCGATTAAGTACAGCGGCGAAAATCGCGCGGTTACAATAC
>ENA-OZEU01000424-OZEU01000424.1-human-gut-metagenome-genome-assembly--contig:-NODE-424-length-10672-cov-7.116700_pt1 | contig 10672 bp, 7 predicted proteins | sample MGYA00244608_ERZ653614 | MGnify/ENA primary metagenome ERZ653614 (study PRJEB26926, sample SAMN06165166) | human gut metagenome | biome: ENVO:00009003; feature: ENVO:2100002; material: ENVO:00002003...
GTCTAATTCGTCGGCAGCGTCAGATGTGTATAAGAGACAGGAACAAACCTTTCCCCAGACAGCACCAAAATAGCTTTGCCACAATTTATTTTCCATATCCATGATCTTCACCATGCCTGAATATACGACTGTGTTCAGACAATCCTTCCTTTGGAGATTTGTTAATTTTTTATATTTTTATAACTAATTATTTATCAAGCCTATTATAACATAATCCCGATAAAATTACAATAGCGACTAAGAAAAAGATGTTACAAAATCGTGCATGGAATTTTGTATATCTGTTTGACTTAGCTGGTTTTTGGTAGTATAATATAAGCATACACACAATGGAAAGTTAGGATAAAATGACAGATTTTCGCAATAAGTATTCAGTGCTTCAGGACTTTTTCGGACACTCTCAGTTCAGAAATGGTCAGGAGCAGATAATAGACAGCATACTTGCAGGGCGTGACTGCCTTGGAGTTATGCCAACAGGCGCAGGCAAATCTATGTGCTATCAAATACCTGCTCTTATGTTTGACGGGATAACTATAGTTGTTTCGCCACTCATATCCCTTATGAAAGATCAGGTGAACTCGCTGATACAATCGGGAGTGAGGGCAGCGTATCTGAACTCGTCACTGACGGCGGCACAGTATGAAATGGCTATATCAAACGCCGCCCGTGGTATGTACAAGATAATATATGTTGCACCTGAAAGGCTGATGACAGGATCGTTTTTGTCACTGGCTTCGTCGGTGAAGATATCCATGCTTGCGGTGGACGAAGCCCACTGCGTTTCTCAGTGGGGACAGGATTTCAGACCTTCCTATATGAAGATACCCGAGTTTCTTGGCAAACTTCCCTACCGCCCTATCGTCAGTGCATTCACCGCCACTGCCACCGCAGAAGTAAAAGCGGACATTATCAAAATGCTTGAACTCCGTGACCCTTTCACTATAACCACAGGCTTTGACAGAAAAAATCTCTACTTTGGCGTTTCTCACCCTCATGACAAATACAGTGAAACAGTGAGGATAGTTGAGAAATACAAGGACAACTGCGGAATAATCTACTGCTCTACAAGGAAAAATGTTGAGAGCGTGTGTGAAAAGCTCTGTACCGACGGCTACAACGCTTCACGCTATCATGCAGGACTTTCTGATGAGGAAAGGCGTAAAAATCAAGACGATTTTATCTTTGATCGTGTCCAGGTCATGGTGGCGACCAATGCTTTCGGCATGGGAATAGACAAATCAAACGTGAGCTATGTCATACATTATAATATGCCTAAGAATATTGAAAGCTATTATCAGGAGGCAGGCAGAGCGGGACGTGACGGCAACGAAGCAAAGTGCATTTTGCTCTACAGCGGTCAGGACGTTGCGACCAACAAGTTTCTTATAAACAATTCTCATGACAATCCCGACCTTGACGATGACACTCTTGAAATGATACGCAAACGTGATCTTATGCGTCTGAAAAAGATGACCGATTACTGCAATACAAACGGCTGTCTGAGAGAGTTTATCCTTGGATATTTCGGTGAGAAGCAGGACAAGCCTTGTCAGAACTGTTCAGGCTGTTTGGGTGATTTCGGAGAAACAGAAGAAGTTGACGTTTCTGTAGATTGCCAAAAAGTGCTTTCCTGCATTTATAGACTTCACCAGCGAAACCTTTCTTTTGGAGCAGGTGTCATAGCACAGATACTTAAAGGCTCAGACTCCGAAAAGGTAAAGCGTTTTTACCTTTCCACTCTTTCGACATACGGCATAATGAAAGACTCCACGCAGGTCTATATCCGCAGGCTCATAGCTTTTCTTGAAGCTGATGATTACATCACACAGACTTCACACGGGGATTTTTCTGTGCTTACACTTACAAGAAGGTCCGCAGAGATATTAATGGACAAAAAGACTATTACAATACGCCTTCCAAAGAAAAAGCCAAAGAGCGAAACGGTCACAAAGATCGGCAGGGACGAAGTTACAACATTCGACAAGGAGCTTTTCGGACGGCTCAGAGCAGTGCGGAGCAAGCTTGCGACACAGGCAAGTCTGCCTGCATATATCATTCTTACAGACGCTTCACTGCGTGATATGTGTATAAAGCTTCCTAAGACGCAGACGGAGCTTTTGAATATCTCAGGAGTGGGAAAGTCAAAGCAGGAACGTTATGGAAGATACTTTGTAGCTGAGATACAGAAATATCTCAAGGAAAATTCTGACGCCGCTTCGGGCTATAAATATATCCCAGAGGGCTATCTGCAAAAACAGATGGCGGAAGGCGGTCAAAGCACAAAGGAATATATAATCGCCCACGCAGGTGAGCTTTCAGGCAAAGAACAGGATATGACCCTTTCAGAGGTATGCGACAGCATTTTCTATCAGCTCGGCACAGACGGCGATATAAGAAGCATAAAACTTGCCATAAAAGAATGGCTCATAGGTGAAAATTATCTTGCAAAAGACGGTGCAAACGGCAGGGGCTTTCTTGAAACTACAATACTTTCCCCTGAAGCAGGAATAATAGAACGTGAAAAAATATCACAGCTTGGAAACAGCTACAAGACGATACTTTTTCCAAAGCAGGCGCAGGAATTTATTTTTGAGAACATAGAGGAAATACTCAGCAAAGATGTACAAAACTAATAATAAAATGCGGTTTTGCGCCTGTTTTCATTCATGCAGAAAAAAGGACGAGCACAAAATGTTCGTCCTTTTATTTATTAGTTATAACCGCAGGCAAGACGTTTCTCAAACTCAGCCGCAGGCAGAGGCTTGTCAAACACAAAGCCCTGAACAGCGTCACAGCCAACTTCTCTGAGATAGTCAAGCTGCTGCTCAGTTTCAACTCCCTCGGCGATAGTTTCCTTGCCAAGCTTTTTAACCATTTTTATAATGTAATAGAACATTATAAGATCTTTATCCTTGCCCTCATAATCCTTTTCAAGAGGAATAAAGGACTTGTCTATCTTTATTACCTGCAGATCAACATTCTTTATCATATTGAGCGATGAAAAGCCAGTACCAAAATCGTCCATAGATGTGACGATACCATTAGCTCTCAGACCATTCACGATCTCCGTGATAAGCTCAAAATTCTGATAATCCTCGCTTTCTGTAAGCTCTATTTCTATAAGCTGGTGATCAAGCTCGTATTTGTCGATCAAGGCAACTATATTACCTATCATATTTTTTTCTTCCAGGTGCTTCCTCGAAAAATTCACTGATATCCTCAAGGGTTCAAAACCCATATCTATGCGTTTTCTCAGCCATTTGCAAACTTCTTCAAGCACATAGTAGTCAAGCTTTATTATGCTTCCGTCATTCGTAAGAAGCGGAACAAACTCCACCGGTGTTGATAACCTTCCCTTTCTATGCCAACGCACAAGGGCTTCTGCACCAAATATCTTCTTGGTTTCGATGCGTACCTTTGGCTGATAATACACCTCAAACTCACCTGCCATAAGCCCAGCCATGAAGTTTGACAGCACTCCCTGAATTTTCATCAGTTCTTGTTTTATATTTTCGGAATACTCCATTACATGGCCTGCGCCAACTCGTCTTGCAGCAGCATATGCAATGCTTGCACGAGCCATTACTTCTCTTGGATATCTTATACCCACAGTTGACGAATATCCGATGGTTGCACTAAAAATAAAATCCTTTGATACTTTGCCATCGTCATACCTTATGTTCATAAAGCTGAGCATATCAATATATTCTCTGAGCGATTCGTTCTTTACAAGCATAACGAAATTATCGCCGCCAAGTCTTGCGATCATCTCACCATCTGAAAGATTTCGGTATATAGTCTTTGTATAATTACGCAAAACAACGTCGCCCTGTTCGTAATTTAATACCTTATTTACATATTTGAAGTTATGTATATTGAAAAAGATTATACTGAAATCCTCTATCCTGTTTTGCGCTATAAGCATACCGGCGTAATTTATCAAAGCGTCTAAAGTTGCTGCACCTGTTTCGATATCCGTTTTTATAACATGAGTAACAAGCTCCTGCATAACTACCCTGTTAAATTGGATAAAAACAGTGTTTGCGATTATCTCTACGATATTCCTTTGCTCGTTATCAAAGCCATTGGAATTACCAGAATAAAGGGTCACTGTTATAAAGCCGCCTTCAAACAAAGGAAAACTTGCCTCAAAAGGCTCGTTTTCCACGTCCTTCTCTCTGTCATAAAGCACCATGAGCATATCTGCACCATCCTCACAAAGCTTTGTTGCAGACATTTTCACTGCAAGCTCCGCTCTGACGATGTTAAGCTTATCTGCCACAGCAGCCACAGCACTTTTCACCTTGGCACTGCATTCGTCCATATTCTTCGAATCTTCATATATCGTTCGGAAGAAAAGCATCAAATCATTATCAAAGTTCATTTTTATCCCCACTAATTTTTTATTCAATGATCACGTTTAGGAAAACGTTTTCAAAAATACCTGTACTTACCTTATCTCATTTTACTACTTTTTATAAAAAAAGTCAAGCAAGCATAGCAAAACGCCGTCCTTTTCCGACGGCGTTTTATCGTCTTAGTATCTATAGCTGCTCTCACCTACAAACTCCCTTGCAAGGGAATTTACAGGCACACTTTCGAGCATCACCGGCTCTATCTCCTCAAGGGCTTTTAGCATAGGCAAAAAGCGTTCAAAATCCTTATAGCTCCTGCTCTCACGTCGCAGTGTATCCAAAAGATAGTTCTTATACAAGGCAGGCTCATAAGCGTGAAAAGTATCCACTGAAAACTCAGCCCTGTGCTTGTATGGCATTATATACTTGTTCTCGCCAGCCTCAACGCTGTCGAACATATCTAGTGTTTCCGCTGCACTTCTGCCACGAAAAAATCCGTCCCTTATGAGTCTGCGCATAAGCCTGATATAGCAAGGATGCAGAAGCTCACCGTCTTTCAATTCGAGTCTGCTTCTTACACTGACATACATACATCTTGCATAATCCCCAGCCGCACCTGTGACCTCCGGGTTAAGGGCATGGATACCCTCAAAAACAACTATGTCGTTTTTGTTTCGTCTGAGTCTTTCTCCGTCACGCCTGCATTGTTCTGAAAATTCAAACTTCGGCAGAACGACTTCATCGCCGCTGTTTATCTTTTCCATATGCTCATAAAGAAGCTTTCTGTCTATTCTGTCAGGAGATTCATAGTCAGGCTTGCCGTCCTCTCCTATAACAGCGGTGAAGCTGTCAGAAGGCAGAAAATAATCGTCCATAGAGATAGTGTGGGTGTGTATACCCCTGCTGTCAAGTATTTCCTCTATTTTCAACGCTGTTGTGGTCTTGCCCGCCCCTGACGGACCTGCCAAAAGCAATATAGGCTTCTCCTTCTGATTCTCCTCGATGCTGTCTGCAATGGCAACGAGCTTTTCATTATATTTTCTGTCGCACTCTTCAACAAAAAGCTTTTCGTCATCTCTGACCTTTCTGTTTATAGCACTGACGTGTATCTTTTTCATTGTGTGGTTTGTTCCTTTCGTATGCGTCAGGCAACACCACACATAAAGCGTGCAGTGTTGCCCTGTATCTCATATTATATGTGCAGCAAAAGCTAATCGTTCCACTTTGCACAGATATTATTTATGGTATCAGTGAGCTTTGCAAGGTCTTTATTCGTAAGACCTGAGCTTTTGTTCACCAAAGCCGTCAGCCTGTCAAGAGCGCTGAGCAGACGCTGATAATTAGGCGACGCACCTGTCTTCTTGACTATCTTTATAGGGGTCGTGTTTTTGAACTCGCCGCTTATAAGGTCAAGTTCCGCACCGCTGTATGGTGCAAAGGCGTTTAGTCCGAAATCGTTACGCAAATGCTCCTTATACGCCTCGGCAACAGAATCCTCGCCGTGGTTGACAAAGACTTTCTTAGGCGGCTTTTCATAGCTTTTTATCCACCTGTCCAGACCGTCAACGTCAGCATGACCGCTCACGCCTGGCAGCACCAGTATCTCAGCCCTGACAACGACTTCCTCACCGAAAAGCTTTGCCGTTTTTGCACCCTCCACAAGACTTCTTCCAAGGGTATTCATTGCCTGATAGCCCACAAAAAGTATAGTGTTTTCAGGTTTCCACAAATTGTGCTTGAGGTGGTGTTTTATTCTGCCTGCCTCGCACATACCGCTTGCGGAAATTATTATCTTAGGCGTGTCGATAAAGTTTATGGCTCTTGACTCGTCACTTGTGACAGCGATATTAAGTCCGCTGAAAGTGATAGGATTTATGCCCTTGTTCACATAGGACATTGCCTCTTCATCGAAACAGGAATTTTTGTTCTTGTTGAATATCTGCGTTGCCTCGATAGCAAGTGGAGAATCCACATACACAGGAAAATCCCCATGACCCGTCACCATATTCTCCGCCTTGATATGCCTTATAAAATACAGTAGTTCCTGTGTTCTGCCTACTGCGAAGGACGGTATAACAAGGTTTCCTCCCCTATCAAAGGTCTTTTGAATGACCTCTGCAAGACTCTTTGCATAGTCCTTCGGCTTATCATGGCGACGGTTACCGTATGTGGACTCCATTACAACATAATCTGCCTCTGTTATATACTGCGGATCTCTGATAAGAGGCTGGTCAAGGTTTCCTATATCTCCCGAAAATACGATCTTACGTTCTTCACCATTCTCTGTGAGCCATATCTCGATGCTTGATGAGCCAAGCAGGTGACCTGCGTCGATAAAGCGTACCTTTATGCCCTCGGATATCTCCGTCACCTCACTGTATGGGTGTGGGCAAAGGCAAGCAATAGCCGCCTCTGCGTCTGCCATAGTATAGAGTGGCGACACCTCGCCAGTGCCCTTACGTTTGCCCTTTCTGCTTCTCCACTCTGCTTCAAACTCCTGAATATGCGCTGAATCTCTCAGCATTATCTCACATAAATTACAAGTGGCCTCCGTTGCGTGTATCTGTCCAGCAAAGCCGCCTGCCGCCAACAGTGGAAGCAGACCTGAATGATCTATATGAGCATGAGTCAGCAATACAAAATCTATATTTCCAGGAGGACAAGGTATCTTCGCATTTTCAAAATAGTCAACGCCCTGCTCCATTCCGAAATCCACCAGAAATCTCTTTCCGCAGGCTTCTATATATGTACAGCTTCCCGTTACCTCATGTGTTGCACCGATAAAATTAAGTTTCATTGCCCTTATCCCCTCGTTTCGTTCATATTCTGTGACAGTATCTCTATCACACTTACATTATAGCACATTCCCAGTGTGATTTCAAGCATTTTGCATAAAAATATTTGATTATCGGCAATTATTTTGTAAAGTCTGAAAGAACGTCAAGTAATAATGAGGTAAGCAACAGCATATAGATTACTACAGAAAAATTTAATGGGGTGTGAACAATGAATGGATCCGAAAAGGAACGATGTGTGTTGCTTGGAGAATATGTTGCGGCACACAGAGCCACGGTACGCTGTGCGGCAAAGGAATTTGGCATAAGCAAATCCACAGTACATAAGGATCTGACAGAACGTCTGCCGAAAATCTCTCCTCAGCTTTTCAAAAGCGTAAAAGAGGTCCTTGAGGAAAACAAACGTGAAAGACATATAAGAGGCGGAATAGCGACCAAGCATAAATATGAACAGCAGTTCAAAAAGGCTGTAAAATGAAAAAAAGGACGGTCTGAGCCGTCCTTTTTGTGTTATCAGAATTTTCTTGCTTCCGCCCTTTTAGAGATAAGATCTTTCCATGCAGAGGGGTGGAAAAGTATCAGCAGAGGGAAAAGCTCCAATCTGCCTGCAAGCATATCGAACATGAAAACGAACTTTGAAAAAACAGAGAAGTTTGAAAAGTTGCCTGTTGGACCTACCTCCGCAAGACCAGGTCCCATGTTATTGATGGTTGTCAGCACAGCAGTAAAGTTTGTTACAAGATCTTTACCATCAAATGCCACCATAAAAACTGATGAAGCAAAAATTATCACGAATGTTACGATATAAACATTTATAGAACGCACTATCTCATGCTCAACAGGTTTGCCGTCAAGGTTTACCTTGCGTATGCTCTTTGGGTGTATATAGGAGTGAAGCTCCTTTATCATTGTCTTGAAAAGCACGATCACTCTTGATACCTTTATACCTCCGCCCGTACTGCCTGCGCAAGCTCCTATGAACATTATAAGCACAAGCACCGTCCGGCATATCTGAGGCCACAGATTAAAGTCAGTGCTTGAAAAGCCCGTACTTGTAATGAGCGACGCCACCTGAAATACTGATTTTGTAAGTGCGTCAAAAATGCTAACACAGCGGTCGAGGATATTTGCGAATATTATAGCTGTGGCTATGAGGATTATAGCAAAATAGCACCGTACTTCCTCCATTTTGAATGCCTTTTTAAAGTGCCTGTATATAATATAATAGTATGCGTTAAAATTCACGCCAAACAGTATCATGAAAATGGCAACCACCCACTGCAAATATGGCGAATAGCTTCCTAGGCTGTCGTTCTTGACTCCAAAACCACCCGTGCCTGCCGTTCCAACGGCTGTACAAATGCTGTCAAACACAGGCATTTTACCGATAATAAGGAAAATAAATTCCAATATGGTCATGCCAAAATAGATTATATAAAGTATCCTTGCGGTATATTTCATCTTTGGAACAAGCTTGCCCACTGACGGACCGGGGCTTTCCGCCCTCATAAGATTTATATTTGAGCCACCGCTCAGCGGTATGATAGCAAGCAGGAAAACTAAAACTCCCATACCGCCTATCCAGTGCGTGAAGCTTCGCCAAAAAAGTGCCGTATGAGAAAGTGCCTCAACATTGGTAAGGATCGAAGCACCGGTTGTTGTAAAGCCGGAAACTGTTTCAAACATAGCATCCGTGAAACTTGGTATCTCACCGCTTATCCAAAAAGGCATACACCCAACAAGGCTCATAACTATCCAGCTCAAAGATGTCGCTATACAGCCCTCTTTGAGATAAAACACATAGTTTTTAGGCTTTTTCCAAGCCATTACCATGCCAAAAGCAAGGCACACAATAGCTGTTCCAAGATAATAAATCCCCTCGCTTTCCCCGTAAACCAGCGACACTATGCAAGGCAGCAGCAAAAAGCATGCTTCCATTCGCATAACGTGTCCTAAAATATATCGAATGATCGAGCTGTTCATATTTCCTCCGCTATTTCAGAATATCAGTGATATCGTTAAATCCCGTATGAGTAGTGACGACCATTACAGTGTCGCCCTTCTCTATAGTATCCTGACCGCTCGGGATAATGATCTTGCCGTTTCGGTTTATGAACGCCACAAGCAAATGTCTTTTTAAATCAAGAGCCTGTAGCGGTGTACCTGTGACCTCTGACTCCTGATCCACCTTGAACTCGATAGCTTCTACTCTATGATCGAACAAATGATACAGCGTTTCGATATTGCTATCTCCCGATTCGTTCTTCGCACGGACGTAGGCTATTATCGCCTCAGAGGTGATATATCTTGGATATACTACGCTTCCAAGGTCCAGTCTGCTTATAACGTCCTTGAAGTTTATCCTGTTTATCTTTGTGATAGTCTTAGCATTTGACACCTGTCTGGCATGAAGAGTGAGCAGGATATTTTCTTCGTCTATTCCCGTGAGAGCCACAAATGACTCTGCATACTCTATGCCCTCTTCCTTCAGAAGTTCCTCGTCAGTGCCATCACCGTTTATTATTATCGCCTTTGGCAAAAGCACGCTGAGATCCTCACAGCGCTGTCTGTCATTCTCGATTATCTTGACGTTGATCCCCATGCCTATAAGACGTTTTGCAAGATAATAAGCCGCCTTGCCACCGCCTATTATCATTGTGTTCTTCACCTGATTTGTCTTCACACTGAGATCCTCAAAGAACGTTCTTGAAAAATTTCTTTGGGTGCAAAATGAGATAACATCATTCTTTTTCATTGTGAAATCGCCAGATGGAATATATATTTCCCCTTCTCTCTCAACAGCGCATATAAGCAGGCTTGTTGCCGTTTTACGGCTAAGCTCAGCGATCGTAGTGCCGACAAGAGGATTGCCCTCAGGTATCTTATACTTTATAAGCTCCGCCTGACCATTCGCAAAGGTGTTTACCTCAAGAGCTGTTGGCAGACAAAGTATCCTTGCAGCCTCACGGGACGCCTCCATTTCAGGATTTATCACCATCGCAAGACCAAGCTTTTCTCTAAGATAGCCTATCTCCTTGCTGTAATCAGGCGTTCTTACTCTTGCAATAGCTGCACATTTTGCCACTCTCTTTGCGAGTGTACAACAAAGCAGGTTAAGCTCATCAGACTCTGTGACAGCAATTATAAGGTCGGCGTTCTCTATGCCGGCATCCTGCTGAACGCTAAAGCTTGCGCCGTTTCCTACGATGCCCATAATGTCATAAAGACTACTGAGTTCCTGTATCTTCTTTGCATTCTTGTCGACTATCGTGATATCGTGACCCTCTTTCACAAGCTGTTCAACAAGGGTCGTGCCTACTTTTCCGCAGCCCACAATGATAATATTCAAACCGCCTGCAGGCTTCTTTTGTTTACTCATATTTTTCCTCCCACCGAATGACATACTGCCATTCACAGCAGTTCTCTGCACTTCTTCTCTTCATTAAGCAGAGCCTGATCATCAAAAGCGTATAATTCCATATCATATAATGTATCTGTCTCTTATACACATCTGACGCTGCC